>LSQX01282425.1_pt1 | contig 17070 bp, 13 predicted proteins | sample 654561 | NCBI WGS metagenome assembly LSQX01 (sample SAMN04489861, study PRJNA283612) | anaerobic digester metagenome | isolation source: 4 biogas reactors fed with cattle manure at either 37C or 55C with and... | place: Denmark: Kongens Lyngby | collected 2014
TCGCGGAAGGAGAACTTGGCGCTCTTGTCCTCAACCTCAGGCAGCTCCCCTTCAGCAGGCCAGATCACTGGAATCTTCATGTTGATATAGGTTTCGATCGGCTCCAGGCCAAACACATACTCTTCATCAGCCAGGGTAATGGACTTGCCACTCTTGCCTGCCCTTGCAGTACGCCCGATTCTATGGACATAACTTTCAAAGTCATCGGGGATGTCGTAGTTGACTACCAATTCAAGGTCGTCAATCTGAAGGCCTCTGGCTGCAACATCGGTTGCCACCAAAAACTTAATTTTACCGTCTTTCATGTGGTCGATAGTTTCCAGCCGTTTAGCCTGGGGGAGGTCTCCCATCAGGTACTTGGTGGCATATCCGTTGAGTGTAAGACGTTTGGAAACCTCGATGCACCGTGCTTTCGTATTACAGAAAAGAAGGCAGTTTTCAGGGTTTTCCTTGCTCAGAAGCTGTAGCAGCAGGCCGAACTTTTCCTTTTTGGAAATGTGGTAAAGCTCCTGGGTAATGGCCTTTACGGTCATCTCCTCAGGCTGGACCTCAATCTCCACAGGATTGTTCATGAACGACCAGGCAACGTTCTTCACCTTGGTTCCCAAGGTTGCCGAGAAGAGCATGGTCTGTCTCTCAGTGCAGGGACGCAGCATGCTGAACATGTTCTGGATATCTGGGTAGAATCCCATGTCAAACAGTCTGTCAGCCTCATCGACCACGAAAATATCAAAGTTCCTGAAGTCTATCTTCCGCATCTTCTGGTAGTCCAGGATCCTTCCGGGGGTGGCTACAAAGATGTCGCAGCCATCTGCAATGGCCTTATCCTGCTTTGCATATCCCACCCCTCCATAAAAACACCCCACAGTGAGGCCGGGAATGTGTGATGAGAGCTTGAGGGTATCCTCTTCGATCTGGACTGCAAGCTCCCTGGTAGGAGCTACAATGAGGGCCTTGGGAGGGCTTTTGCCTTCCTTGACCGCCTGTACATAATTTTCCAGGATTGTCAGCACATAGACTGCTGTTTTTCCACTGCCAGTCTTTGATTGGATCATCACATCTTTGCGGGTAAGGCTTACGGGAAGCACGAGTTTTTGCACTTCCGTACATTCGGTAAAGCCGGCAGATGAGACGCCTTTGAGCACTTGCTCACTTAAGGGTAGTTCGGTAAATTTCATGAATACTATATATCGCCTTTTTAAGAATTTGAAAATTCAGATTTCAGAGAGGTCAACCGGTAGGGACCCCGTCAAATAAAGATAGAGCAAATAGACACTATTGTCCACCTCCCCAAGGAAAAGCTCCCATAGGGAACACTTCCTTGAGGCTGGCTTGCCCCTGCATGCCAGCATATGTTTTTGCTTACATTTTTCCGGCTCAACCCGCTTGGGGAATTGCAGTTGCGCGGATGAAACCTCAAGAGAGTGAAGCAGATACCTATTCCGATAAGAAAACACCTCAACAGGGCGGTATTCAATTCATACCGGCATCATATGCAGGGGGAGGTCAGGCACACAGGAGCATCTCTTCCAGGGAAAAGGACAGCAAGTATCTCCCCTAGGTCTCAAGCTCCCAGGACCTAACCAGGGCGCTTATCGCATTGGTACGGTCAAAGGGGGGCTTATAAGCCTTACCATCAAGAGAGCTTAAAGGCATAGCAGCCATGCTTGTTGCCGAAATGAACAACTCGTCGTACAGCCCTTGCTGAAGGTCCTTTGCCTGGGGAGCCTGATAGACAACCTCGATACCCAGAACCTTCGCCGCCTGGATGACTCGCTCACGCGTCACCCCCAAGAGCACATCCTCATCCTTGGCCGTATAGAGCCTGCCATCCCTGAAAGCAAAGAAATTACTTCTTGTTCCCTCCAGGGCCTGCCCCTTCCGGTCTATGAGCAGAGCCTCAAACCCTCCACTGCCTCTGGCCTTCTCCAAGGCCATGTAATTGAGAAGCAGGTTCCCTGTCTTGCAGGAGGGCATCAGGCGCTCCCCTTCATAGGTGATGGCGCCCACCCCATGGGTATAGTAGGCGTCAGGATAGGTCAGTAGCGGGGATGCTGTGATGAAGCAGAGGGGTTCTTTTCCCCCGACCAACAGGATTCTCACCGAGGCCTCTTCCAACATATCCACCCTGATCAGTTCGTGGACCCAGCTGGAGAGCTCCTGCTGGGTGAATGGATGTTCAAGGCCAATTCCCTTACATGAATTACCAAGCCTGATAAGGTGGTCCTCAAGGTGCACGGGATGAGCTTCGATCACCCTAATGGATTCGTAGGTGGAGAATCCGAACTGGACCTCCCTGTTGGTTATAGGAAGGCAAGCCTTTTCCTCTGGAATTATCTTGCCATTGCGCAGTGCATGTTCTCTTATCATACAAGGACCTTCTTTTATCTTTATCTTAGGGTATCTTGAGCAGCTCTCGCGGCTTGCTCCCGTTGGGGGGGCCGACATACCCCAGCTCTTCCATCAGTTCGATCAGACGGGCTGCCCGGTTATAGCCGATCTTCAACCTTCTCTGCAAATAGGAAGCTGAGGCACTCTTGCGTTCAACAACGATTGCAAGGGCCTCTTCCAGGAGAGCCTCATCATCGTTGCCATCGGAACCTTCATACCCAGAACCACTTGATGCGGGCTCGTCATCCTCAAAAAATGATTCGTCAATGAAATCAGCGACCCCTTGCTTGGAAGCAAACTGCACGACCTGTTCGACTTCCCTGTCACTGAGGAAGGCCCCTTGGATACGTTCAGGTGTGGGGTCACTGCTGGCGAGGTAGAGCATATCTCCCTTGCCTAGCAATTTCTCAGCACCGCCCTCGTCGATGATAATGCGGCTGTCGGTGGTACTGGTCACTGCAAAGGCAATACGGGTGGGGATGTTTGTCTTGATAACACCGGTGATGACATCGACACTCGGCCTCTGGGTGGCAAGAACCAGATGGATACCGACAGCACGGCTCATGGCCGCAAGACGCGATACCTTGTTCTCGAGCTCCTTGCCCACCGTGTGCATGAGATCGGCGAACTCGTCGATGACCACTACGATATACGGAAGCTTCTCCCTAGCAAGACGATCTTGGACAATCTTCTCATTGTAGCCCAGAATGTTTCTGGCGTTGATGCCCTGCAACAGACGGTATCTGCGATCCATCTCATACAGGCAGAAATCGAAGGCCTTCAAAGTCTTTTTCGGATCGTGGATCACCGGCGTCAGCAGATGGGGGATACCATTATAGATGCTCAGCTCTACAATCTTCGGATCCACCAGGATGAGACGCACCTCCTTGGGGCTTCTCCTGAAAAGGATCGAACAGATCATGGAGTTTACACACACACTCTTCCCGCTACCGGTGGACCCGGCGATAAGCAGGTGTGGCGTGGCGCTTACATCCATGACGATGGGTTCTCCCATAAGGTTTTTCCCGAGCACCATGGGGATGTTGAGTTGCTTGCTCTCCATGGCAGGAAGCATCTCCTTGAACCCGATGACATCACGCTTGTGATTGGGAATCTCTATACCCACCGCCGACTTGCCGGGGATGGGTGCCACTATGCGTACCTGTTTGGCAGCGAGGGCCATCGCAATGTTGTCCCCAAGGTTGACGATAGAGTTGATCCGTATCCCGGGGGCAGGAAGGATTTCAAACATGGTGACCGTCGGACCCCTCACAATGTTAGTGAGTTCCACATGGACATTGAACTGCTCCAAGGTGGCAACCAGAATCTTGCCACGTTCCAAGGTCTCTTCGTTGATGTCATTGCCTATCTTAGGATAGGTGACCAGAATTGATTCTGGAGGATACTGATAGGTAATCCTGTCCCTATTTATGAGGGCGCTGCCACTGCCTTCGGCCACCAGCAGCCCACCTACCCCGCTCGCAACTTCCAACCTGTCCTCTTCATCAGACAGCTCCGCAGGAACTGGGGCGTCTTCACTAAAGCCCCCATTGACAGGTCTGGCTGTGCTGTGAGGGGCAAACGAACTGATCCCCTGCTCTGCACTCTTTACCTGCTCCGTCTGCCGGGTCTTCACTTCTGCTGTTGTCTGCTCCGGTTGTTTCTCTACCACCGGAGGACGGACAGAGAGTATCCTCTCCCTAACCCGCAGGGGTTGGTCTTCATCATCCTTCTTCTGGGGTATCCTCACCCCTAGGGCGACAGCTTCCAGGCCGCGGCTCTTCTCTTTTGAGGCTACAGCCTCAGCGAGCATCCCCCTGGCCTTACCGGTGGGCTCGGGCTTGGGCTCAACCCGTGATGAGCTGTTCATTCCCACAGCTTCCAATGCGCCCTGCAAAAACCCGGAAAGTTTTCCAACAGGCTTCTTGAGCGGCTCTTCCCCTACTGCTTCCTGCTCTTTCTGTACTTTGCTCTCTTCTTTACGCTTTTCCTGCAGTTCACGCTGTTTCATCTCCAGATAAGAGATACCCTTATTGCGGATCCTCTCCTCCTTGATGCTCTCCAGCGCCCCCACACTAACTATACCCACATCAATGGAGGGTTGTTCCTCCACGTCCAGAATATCTTCCTTTTTGGGTTTCCTATCACGTTTCTTATGTAAATTATCCAGGACAGGAACCTCTACTATCGGAGGAAATGAAACCTGCTCATCACTGAGGATGTCAACTTCCGGCTCCACCGGCTTCTTCTTCAAGACGACATCTTCCTCTTCATCCTGTATCTTATCCCCTGCCTTCTCGAATCGTTTTCGAGCCCGCTTGAATCTGAATCTCTGCAACTTGGAGAGCGATTGCAGATTAACTGCCTCACCGTTGTTGGCCATGGTGAGCATCTGGTTGAAGGCTTCCTTCTTCTGGCTTCGGCGCTCTAGGCCATCGCCTATCAGCGTAAGGATTACAAACAGGGCCATTTCCACAAGAAATGCCACAACCACCCTCAAAGATGCAAGTCGGGGACCGGCATTGAAGGAGTAGAGCAATGATTGCAAAAATTGCGGGCGACCGCTGTGTTGCAACATGTGGGAGAATACCAGCAAGGTGTAGAACATGATGGCAGAGAGGGGGACAAACACAAACGAGAAGGCCCTCTTGTCCCGAAAGGAGAAGAACATCCCGCTCCATACGAAAAGCATCCCTGTAAGGGGCAGGAGACCCAAGGGGGAATCAGAGGCAGAAAACCCAAAACCTTGCGATAGCACCCCGAGTATCTTTTGAACAACAGGGCGTGGTGTCCCAAATTGGGTAGAAGCCACAGCCGATGCAAGTGACAACCCCAGAATGAATAGGACTATACCGCCTACCAATATATATGTTTTCGTACCTTTTTTCACAACCTTCTCCTCATAATACCCTAACACCACATAGCGTAAGAGGTATCACTCTTTCTTCAGCAGACAGAGCATCCTCTCCGCATCAAGATGAGGGACATCAAGCTGAATATCTGATGTGACCCATCTGCTCGTGCACATCGAACGGACTTTTTCCAGCTCCTCGTGCAAGGAAGAAGCCTGTCCTTTGTAGGCACATATCACCCCATCGGGGGCAAGTATCGGCTCTACAAGATCAAGAATATCATATAACGGGCGAAATGCCCTGAAGGTTATCAGATCAAATGATCGGGAAACCTCCTTCAAGTCCCTATCAAGGACCTCAACTCTCTCGTTCAAGCGACAGATGGCCAGGGCATTGCGCAGAAAACCAACCCGCCTGCCCATTCGCTCAACCAACGTGAAGCGGTAATCCTTCAAAGCGATAGCCAAGGGAATCCCGGGAAGCCCCGCCCCCGATCCCAAATCGGCGATCTCGGCATCAGGGCCAAGGGAGTGCAGAAGCTCCTCCATCACCGGCACGGAGCTGAGACTGTCGATGATATGCCTGGTGATCAGCTCCTCACCCTCGGCTCCAACCAGCTTGTAGGTGGGGTTCCACAGCTCCAGCTCGGCTATGTATGCATTGAGCTGAACCATCTGGTCGCTGTCAAAGGCAATGCCCAGGCTCTGCAGGGATGAATCAAGAAGTGCATCGTACCTAAGCATTCCGGCCTCCCTTGTCCACATGGACGATAAGAATGGCGATGTCGCCGTTACGCACCCCGCTGATCCTCGTAGCCTGCCCCACAGAGTGGGGACGTATCTTCTTCAGTTTTTCCCGTGATTCGGTGCTGAGCCCGTCAAGTGCGTCATAGTCGAAGTCTAAGGGAATCTCCAGACTCTCAAGTTTCTCAAATCGGGATATCTGGCGGTCCTGACGGTTGATGTACCCTGCATACTTCACCTCAAGTTCGACCTGGTAGCGTATGGGCTCTTCAAACTCCGAGAGTTCTGAGATGACCTCTTGGAGATGTTCCATGGTCACTTCCGGCATTTTCAAAGCTTCAACGGCACTTTTCTGTCCGTATCTCCGTTTCCCAAGCAGATCTTTCACCGCCTCGATCTTCTCAAGCTTTGCCTTGAGACGCATCAGGTTCTCCTCTGTCTGCAGTCCCACATCATAGCCTTTCTGAGTCAGGCGCTGGTCACAGCTGTCGTGACGGAGATTCAACCTGTACTCAGCACGGGAGGTAAACATCCTGTAAGGCTCCTCCGTCCCCAAAGTCACAAGGTCGTCGATGAGGACTCCGGTGTACGCCTCATTCCGTGCAAGGATGAGGGGTTTTTCACCCTTTAGCTTCTGGGCGGCATTGATGCCGGCCAGAAGACCTTGGCACGCTGCCTCCTCATACCCACTAGTCCCATTGGTCTGCCCTGCGATGAAGAGATTCTCAACATGCATGCTCTCCAGGGAGGGGTAGAGGTTCAGAGGGTCTATATAGTCGTACTCAACAGCATATCCCGGGCGCATGACCTCAGCCTCTTCCAAGCCGACAATGCTGTGGATGAAATCCCACTGGACATCCTCCGGCAGCGATGAGGAGACCCCATTGAGGTACATCTCCTCAGTGCCGATCCCTTCTGGCTCCACAAATATCTGATGGTGGTCACGCTCGGGGAATCGGACCACCTTATCCTCAATTGAGGGACAGTAGCGGGGCCCGAGACCCACGATCTTCCCTCCATAGAGGGGGGAGCGGTGGATATTCTTCTGTATTATCTTGTGCGTCTTTGCATTGGTCCAGGTGATGTGGCAAGGAAGCATGGGACGCTCGACACTATCGTAGTCGAAGCTGAAGGGCATGAGGATGGGATCCCCATCCTGAATCTCCATCTTGGAGAAATCGAGCGATGAGGAACGCACCCTTGCAGGAGTCCCTGTCTTCATCCTTCCCAAGGGAAAGCCTTTCTTGCGCAAGGCGTCACCAAGGCCGATGGCGGCCGGTTCGTCCAGACGCCCATGGGGGGCATCATACTCACCGATGAAGATCCTGCCATCCATAAAGGTTCCTGTTGTAAGGACGACAACCTTGGCCGATATGCTGTGTCCCCGTTCTGTCTTGACACCGATGATGCGTTTTCCTTCCTTGTCCAGGAGGATATCCACCACGGTATCCATAAAGAGAGCCAACTTTGCTTGCGCTTCCAAGGTCTCCTTTGCAAGACGCGCATAGGTAAACTTGTCAGCTTGGGCACGGGGAGCCTGCACCGCAGGGCCACGCCTGCGGTTGAGTATCCTATATTGAATCATCGAGTGATCTATCAGGTGGGCCATCTCACCGCCTAGAGCGTCAACCTCCCGAACGATGTTCCCTTTCGAGAGGCCACCGATCGCGGGATTGCACGAGAGCCTGCCTATAGAATCGAGGTTCTGTGTTATCAGGAGGGTCTTATACCCTATTCTAGCCAGTGCAAGGCAAGCCTCAATTCCGGCATGCCCCCCACCGACGACTATTGCATCGTAATCCATCTTACTTCCCTACGCAGAAACCGCTGAATATCTTGGTCAAGATGTCTGCGGGGGTGACCTCCCCGGTAAGTTCACCGAGGTTCTGCATTGCCTCCCCTAGTTCCACTGCAACTATGTCCAGCGGAACATCCGTATCTACCAGTGTCAGCGCACGCCCGAGAGCCTGGGCGGCACCGGAGAGCAACAGGTGCTGGCGTTCGCTCTCGATTATGACCAGCTCATCGCCGGTGGAGCCGAAACCCGCACCCAGCCGCTTTGCAATCTCAGCGACAAGGGCCCTGATGCCATGTCCGCTCTGAGCGGAGATGGCCAACTCCCCTTCAGGAGCCTTGAACAGGTCGCTTTTGCTATACACGATGAGTGTGCGCTCATCTTTGGGCGGGATGTGCCCCACCTCACTACTGTCCACGAGAAAGATCACCAGGTCCGCCTGTCCGATAAGCTGCTCGGTCTTCTGTATCCCTGCACTCTCAATGGTATCCAGACTCTCGCGCAGACCTGCAGTATCATACAGGCGCACAGGAATTCCTTCAATAAGACAGTCCGCCTCGATGTAGTCACGTGTCGTGCCCTTTATGTCGCTTACAATCGAACGGTCCTGCTTGAGCAGGAGGTTGAAAAGGGTGCTCTTGCCGACATTGGTCGCGCCGGCAAGTACAATCCTCGCTCCCTGGCCATACAAGCGTCCGACTGCGTAGGTAGATGACAGCAGGGCGAGTGCCTGCCGTATCTCTTCAAGCTCCTGGCGGGGAAAGGTAAAATCATCGACCTCATCCTCGGCATAATCCAACTGAACCTCGACGTGTGCAAGGAGGGTCAAAAGCTTCTCCTTGGAGGCCTGTATCTGTTGTTTCAAGCTCCCTTCAAGCCGTGAAAGGGCGAGTGCCTGGCTCCGTTCGCTCTGGGAGGCAATAAGTTCCTGTACGGCTTCAGCCTGGGTAAGATCCATTCTCCCGTGCAGGAAGGCACGGAAGGTGAACTCCCCACCCTCTGCATTGCGCATGCCAAGACGTTTGAAGGAGGAGAGTATCCTCCGCAGGCCGGGAAGCGACCCATGACAGGTAAATTCCAGCGCCTCTTCAGCGGTGTACCCATGTCCTTGTGTATATACTGCTACGACCACCTCATCGAGGACAGGACCTTTCGGGCCATCTGTCAGGTAGCCATGGACTACTGTTGCATTCTTTGCCTCCAACAGTGCTTTGGGCCTTGAAAATGAGGTGGAGAGCAACTGCCGGCACCCTTCCCCGCTTACCCTGATGACAGCAAGGGCACTCTGAGCCCAAGGTGTCGCCAAGGCGAATATGATATCATCTCTGTTATAGCTTTCCATGTGGAGCAGTATACAGTAGGGGTAGCTGGACTTGCAACAAGTACCCCGGTTTGGATAAGATGGGGCAATGAAAAAAGCAGCGCAATTCAGGAGTGAGCTCAACCGAAGCATACGTACCTTCTTCGATGAGAAAGGCTACCTCGAAGTCGAGACACCTTCGCTTTCACCTGACCTCATCCCCGAACCTACCATTGAAAACTTCGCCACACGGTTTGATAACGAGTTTGTAGGCTCGAGCGACCTCTACCTCATCCCCTCACCAGAGGTCTATATGAAGAAGCTCATCGCACAAGGATTTGGAAGCATCTACCAGATAGGGCACTGCTTTCGCAACAGCGAGCAGCTGGGCCGGCATCACAATCCTGAATTCTCCATGCTCGAATACTACAGTGTGGATATGGATGAACAGGACTCCATAGCACTCACCGAAGAGCTGTTCGCTTACCTTGACGGACCCGATCATCTCAGGCCCCCATTTGACCGTCTTACCGTTTCAGAAGCGATGTGGCAGTTTGCCCAGGTCGACCTTGACAAAAACCAGAGCCAGAAGGCCCTTGCACAGGAAGCCAGGAGACTCGGCCTGTCTGTTCCGGACGGACCGGAGAGCTGGGAGGATACCTTCAACCGTATATTCCTCACCCTGGTGGAGCCGAACCTCCCTCAGCAGAGACCGCTGGTACTCGACCGCTACCCTGCGCAGATAGACTGCCTGGCCAAGAGAGAGGGCAACTATCGCAGAAGGTGGGAGATGTATGCAGGGGGTGTTGAGATTGCAAACTGCTATGACGAGGAGACCGACAGGGAAAAGGTCAGCGCATACTACAGGAAACAGTATGCCATCCTCATTCAGCAACGATCTGAACGGGGAAGTGTCATCCCTGATGCCGATCCCGATTTCGCAGATATTTTCGACAACTTTCCCCAATGTTCGGGAGTCGCCCTGGGTCTGGACAGGCTCCAGATGCTGCTCATGGGCGAATCGAACATTGAAGGGGTGATTCTTTTTCCTTTTTCTGCTACAATTAGTAGCCGTAAATAAGTGTAAATTTCAAATTATGAGGTATTTAGCATGATTAAAGCAGGTCAAATAGATAAGGGTACTGCCCTATTGATCAAGGGACAGCCTTTTATTGTCGTCGACCGTGAATTCGTCAACCCTGGAAAAGGGTCGGCTTTTGTGCGTCTGAAACTGAAAAGCCCTGCCACCGGACAGACACTCAGTGAAACCATGAAAACTCAAGATAACGTCGATGACATCATGGTCACCGATAGGGACTGTCAGTACCTGTACAATGATGGTGAATTTTTTCACCTTATGTTGACTGATACCTTCGATCAGCTGGAAGTCCCCATGGCCAACTTCCCCGACTACGAGTTTCTCATGAAAGATGGTGAGACCTACCGTTGCACCTTCTGGGAATCCCAGCTGCTGGATATCCAGATCCCACCCAAGGTAGTATTCTTTGTTGCCGAGGCTGAAGAGGCCGTCAAGGGAGATACTGTGCAGGGCGCGACCAAATATGTGACCACTGAGACAGGACTCAAGGTCCGGGTCCCTATCTTCATCAAGCAGGGTGAGAAGATCAGGGTCAACACCGAGACCAAGGAGTACCTGGAGCGCGTCAACAACTGACACTGCTGGAGTTACGTAGGGGGAGCTGGTTCAATGGGACCAGCTCTTTTTTGTTATTTTTTCAATACTTTTATAAAAAATGCAAAATAATCAGAAAAGCACTTGCCAAAACAAAAGATTAGTTGTAGGTTAGTGAGCGTTAACTATAAGCGAGGAAATCATGTTAAGCCCACGTCAGATAGAGATATTGGAAGCTGCAATACAACTCACCAGCGAAGCTGGCATCCAGAAGCTCACGATACGAAACGTAGCAAATGCTGTCGGAGTATCCGAGCCGGCCCTTTATCGGCATTTTACAAACAAACATGAACTTCTGGTAGCAATACTGGAGTACCTCGAACATAAGATCGCCCATAATTTCCTTGGCTTTATCCAACCTACAGGCTCCCCCAGCGAGCAGTTCAGGCTGTTTCTGGATAATCTTTTCACCGAGCTTGAACAAAACAAGGCATTCTCCCTCCTGCTCTTTGCAGAGGAAACATTCAATGCTGACCCCGAGCTCCGACCTGAACTGAATGCACTTATGGATAAGAACATCACCACACTCACCGAGTATTTCTCCCATATCATGAAAGAAGGGGCGTGTCGTAAAGACGTTCCTGCAGAGCAACTTGCCTTGATGACCTTCGGGGCCATACGGCTTACCGTATCAAGATGGCATCTCAAGGGAGAGCAGGACGGTCTTCTCGTCCATGCTCCCGTTCTGCACAAGACCTTCGTTCAACTTTTCACCTTGACCTGATTGCACATGGCACTGACCAGGTGGGATCGTTGTACCCATTTGGTTAGTTAGCGTTAACAAACCCTTGGAGGCCGTATGAGATTTTTCTCTTCTTTTGCAAAAAAACCGATCCTGATCCTAGTGGTGCTAGTCACCCTGCTTTCGTTGTTTGTCTTTGGTATTGCTACCAATGCCAAATTGGTGACTGACCTGAACAAGTATATGCCTTCGACCCATCCGGCCTTCATGGCAAGCGATGAAGCTGAAGAGCTCTTCAACATCCAGGACTCTATCCTGCTGGTAGTCGAACACCCTACCTCCATTTACAATACGGGCACTCTGGAAAAAATACAGAGGATCACCGAGGACCTTCCCCGACAATTTGAGGAGATAGCTGAAGGAAAGGTCACCTCTCTTGCCACTGCTGACAATATAACCAGCTATGACGGGGACATGGAGGTACAACCTTTCTATACGGATGTGCCAACCACGGACGAGGAGCTTGCAGCCCTTGAGGCAAGCGTCAAGGCAAACTCCATGATCAATGGAAGAAACGTAAGCTTTGACTCGACGGCCACTCTCATCATAGCGGAGATAGATCCTGAAAGTGATGCCACTTCCTTACAGAAGAGGTTGCTGGAGTATGCGAAGAGCTGGGAAGGACCTGAGCGCCTCTATGTGGCGGGAAGGCCCATCGTAGAGGGCTCCCTTGCCGAGTTGGGACCGAAGGACATGGCGATCATGTTCCCCTTGGTCATCCTCTTCATGATAATCCTGCTCTACCTCCTTCTGCGTTCGGTACGTGACACAACAATCAATATGATCATTGTCCTGTTCGGTACGCTGTTTGCCTTTGGTACGAAGACACTTTTGGGCATCCCCATCTATGCAGTGGACACCATGATACCCGTAATGCTCATAGCCATCGGAGTGGCCTACGGCATCCATATGCACAATGCAATCCACCACAGGATCCAGGACAATCCCAATCTTACTCGCGACCAGCTCGCCCAATCGGTACTCAAAGAGATGATACGCCCCATCTTCATGACAGCCCTCACGACCGCCATAGGTTTCATGGCCCTCATGACCAGTGAGGTGCTTCCAGTGCGGTATTTCGGTCTGTTCGCCGCCATTGGAGTCATCAGTGAGATGGTGCTGGCCTTGATCCTCTTTCCCGCCTCCATCTATCTGTTCGGCATTCCGAAGAAAAAAGCAAAGGGCCTAGTGACCAAGCAAGTCAAAGCGCCCAAACAAAACCGTTGGGCTTCGATCCTTATGGATCACCAAAGGACGGTCATCGTCATCACTGTCCTTATCATCCTCCTTGGCGGATACGGGGCAACCAAGGTCTGGATAGACACCAGTTTCTTGGCAAACTTCGAACCTGACTCCCCCATTGCGCTGACCGATGCTTTCGTGAACCAGAAATTCGGAGGGACCTCCTCCTTGAATATCATTCTCAGCAGTGAGGACGAGGGTACCTTCAAGGAACCTGCAGTGCTCCAGGCAATGGATGACCTTCAGACGAGGCTCTCCCAAGACCCTATGGTAGGGGCTACATTCTCCCTGACCACGTTCCTCAAGCAGATGAATCTGGTCATGCATGAAAATGATGCAGCCTTTGAAACAGTGCCTGAAAGCAGGGAGCTGGTTGCACAATACCTGTTGCTCTACGAATTCTCGGGGGATCCGGAAACCCTGGAAAAGGTCGTCGACTATGACTATACCAAGGCCAATATCACCTTCCAGCTGAAGAGCGACAGCTCTGCTGTGCTGGGATCAATTATCGCCCTTGCCGAGGAGGCAGCGCCCACGTTTGCCTCCCATGGCATAGAGATCAGTTTCGCAGGTAGCGGATATAAGGCATTTGTCTTCTCCTCGCTCCTGCTCAAGGGGCAGATAATAAGCTTGGGTCTCTCCTTCATCATAGTGGCCTTGCTGCTTACCCTCCTGTTCAAGAACATCTGGGTAGGTCTTGCAGGAACGGTGCCCATAGCCATCACAGCTGTGGTCAACTTCGGAGTGATGGGTCTGGTGAACATACCCCTCAGTTCGGCAACCGCCCTTATATCGAGCATCGCTGTGGGCATTGGGGTCGACTACTCCATTCACCTGCTTGAGCACTACACCAACCGGAGGCTGAAGGGCTTCAGCAGGGAAGAGGCTACCAGGGAGACGATCTCCCACACAGGGCGCGCGATCATCCTGAACGCCATCGCTGTCATGGGCGGCTTCGCCGTCCTCATGTTCAGCGTCTTCCCGCCCAACAGGCAGGTCGGAGCACTTATCGTGCTGAACATGGCCATGAGTGCGCTGCTGACCCTTACCATCCTTATCGTCATCATTAACTACCTGGACAAGAAGAATCGTTTCTTGCCCAAGAAGATACAACAATTACAACTAACAGATACAGGAGTGAACAAAGTATGAAGAACAAACATCTGAAACGTATGGCAAGCATCGTTGCCATAGCCCTGATAGCACTTGTTTCCCTCTCTGCCGCACTGAGCGGTGAAGAGGTCATGCAAGAGGTGTATACCCGCGACAGCGGTAACAACATGAGTGCCAACCTGGTCATGACCCTGACCAATTCCAGAGGTTCCACGCGAGAGAGGAGCATCCAGCAGTACAGGCAGAACGATAGCGACGGGGAGAAGAAAATCATGTTTTTCCTCGCTCCTTCCGACGTGAAGAACACCAGCTTCCTCAGCTATAGCTACGCTGATGGGAGAAGCGATGACCAGTGGATCTACCTTCCCGCCCTCAACCGGGTGAAGAGAGTGGCATCCGACAAGAAAAACGACTCCTTCATGGGATCGGACTTCACCTATGACGACATGGGAACCCGTCACCCCAGTGCAGATACACACAAGGTCATCCGGACAGAAACGATCGACGGACGGAAGTGTCTGGTAGTCGAGAGCATTCCCAAGGAAGCTAAGCCTACCTATGCGAAGACCCTTGCCTGGGTAGTGGAAAATGAGTGGATCGGACTGAAGAAGGAGTTCTATCTTCCCAACGGAAAAGTAGGCAAGAAGCTGGAGATCGATTCTTATGAGAAGACCGACGGTGTCTGGGTCATTACCGACATGACTATGAGCAACGTCGATAAAAACAGCTCTACGAGAATCCAGATGCTGGACGTCACGTTCAATAACGACCTGAAAGACAGCGTCTTCACCGAAAGACAGATGAAGATCGGACCAAGAATTTAAGGAGCATCAGAGATGAGACATACCAAGAGCAAACTACTGGTACTGACTAGTATAATCCTCACCATCGCAACCCTATCACTCTCAGCAAAAAGCATAGAGTTCAATGGGATGCTACGGGATTATCTAGCCTACACTTTCGAGGACTCAACCTTTGCAGTCCATGAGCAGACACTCGACCTTACCCTCACAGGGTGGGGAGACAATACCCATATGGTGATAAACCCAACCATCTATATGGGAGACAACCAGGCTCTGCAGCTTGGAATCAGGGAAGCCTACATAGACTTCTATCTGGAAAATGCCGACATACGGGTAGGAAAACAGGCGATCATCTGGGGCGAAGCTGAAGGTGCTTTCATCACCGACCTGGTAAGCCCCAGGGATATGCGCTCTTTTATCCTTGCCGACTTCAAGGAGATCCGCAAAGGAGTGCCTGCCATAAAGGTGGACTACTACAAGGATGCCTTTACCTTCGAAGGGATCTGGATAGCCAAGTTCATCCCTACCAGCATGCCAGAGAGTGATTCGATGTGGGCGAAACAGATGAGTCTTCCAGGGGCTAATCCTGCTGCATTTAAGGATGCGGAGTTCAACCTTGCCATGCCTACAGCAGAACTGAAGAACAGTGAGGTGTTCGGCAAGGTCAGCCATTTCGGATCAAAAGCCAACTGGGCCCTGATGGGTGGGTATGCGTTTACCGACGAGCCCTATATCAACAAGATAACCCCTCCGGCTCCTCCAGCTGAGGCGCAAATTGATCAAGAGTACGGCCGCTATAGCATGGGAGGGGGGTCGTTGAGCACGAATGTGGGGCAGACTGTCCTGAGACTGGAAGCAGCCGCATACTTTGACAAACCATTCACTGCGCTGACACCGGGAATGCCTCCTATAGCAACCGTAGAGAAACACCATCAGCTGCAGGGCCTAACAGGACTCGACTGGGACCTTTGGGGAATGCAGATGTCAACGCAGTACATATTCGGTTATGTGCATGACCACCATGACAAGCTGATGGAACAAGGAAAGGCCCTAAAAGAGTTCAGCCATACCTTCACCTTCAGGGTCCAGAAGACGTTCTTCTCAGACCAGCTAGCTGCCAAGTTGTTCACCTATGTGGAGACCGATCCACTCAATGCCCTTATCAGACCTTCTCTTTCCTGGACTATCGAGGATGGTGTTGTACTGGAAGGGGGACTCGATCTCTTTGTCGGAGACAAGGATGGGACTTTTGGCTCCTACAAGGATAACAGCCTGGCATGGATGGCCATGCGTTGGTATTTCTAGATATGGATGATCCAGAGAACAAGACCTGGAAAGCCTAAAGAGAATATCGAGAGAGTTTAAAGAGTTTATTGTGTAGGGCCGCTTCATACTCCATATGAAGCGGCCCCGTTTCTCTTTCAAATACCTTGTATTAGTGGTATTGCAAGGTTTCCCCTTACCTATGTCAGCCTCCGAAGCATGGGGAAGCACTATAGCCATACAATGTGTTAGTAACATTTTCATATACTGATATGATAGTGAGTTGTGTAAGTGGAAATACCTATTACGTATGTCAATTTCCACATAATTATCCTGATGAAATTATAAACGAACCTTCGTGTTTTTGCAGTATAGCCAAGATATATGGCCAATAATACGTAAACAAGCAGGTATTACCTACGTTGTACATACAGGCTAATCCTTAGGCTATATTCATCTATAAAATTATAGGATTCAGGACTAGGCTACATGCCGCAACATCCAACTAAAATAAGGATTGAAAGCATCGGCATTCAGGTCTTGTTTCAACACTCTCACATCTGGCTTTCACAAAGTTTTCCAGGCTACTTTTTCTTGTCTTCTTTTTTCCAAGGGAGTTTTGGTGGAGGATTAGTATCAATCGCCCTATTCATCAGATACGTCTGGAGGTTTATACCCTTATTCTTCAATCCAAGCTTCTCCCTTAGGCTATTTCTGTGGTTGTCGACGGTCTTTTGCGCAATATCAAGCGTTGAGGCAATATCCTTCGACGACATGCCCATCCTTATGAAATCGGCAACCTTTATCTCTGAAGGGGTTAGTACTGAGTAAAGCTGGGAATACTCCCTGTTGCTGTTGCTGTACTCTTCAAGGCTGCCTTGAATTGTCAGAAGGCAGAGACGTACAACAGGCTCCTGCACCTCCTCTACAAATTCAGCTACCTTAGGGATAAAATAATTTGTGATGACAGCATAGGAGTCGCTGGATTGTATGCTTGTATCAACAAGGCGCAACTCCTCCAGCAACGACTGAACCGCCTGAAGGGTCTGCATTTCATGGTGATTCCTTTTATGTTGATCAGAAGGTGGATTTTCTTCTTGTTGACTTTCGAATGTTGGCTCCCCTGCCCTCAT
>LSQX01279322.1_pt1 | contig 17069 bp, 18 predicted proteins | sample 654561 | NCBI WGS metagenome assembly LSQX01 (sample SAMN04489861, study PRJNA283612) | anaerobic digester metagenome | isolation source: 4 biogas reactors fed with cattle manure at either 37C or 55C with and... | place: Denmark: Kongens Lyngby | collected 2014
TGCTGAAGTTTAAGGTGGATTACAACGATGTGCGTCCTCAATTTAAGAGCATAGAAAGCGAAGTTGACGAAAAAAAGCTCAGTGCTGCCGAAAACAAAAAGGCTTTTTTGCACCCGGCACGAATTACGGAGATTTCTCAATATATTTTGCAAAATTACCGCATCAAAACCCATCGCAATCAGGGGAGTGGTGCTGGTTTTAACGCTATGTTTGCAGTGAGTAGCGTAGATGCCGCCAAGTTGTATTACGAAACCCTTAACGATTTGCAAAAAGATAGTGAAAAGCCTTTAAAAATCGCCACGATATTTTCTTTTGCGCCCAACGAGGCGCAAAATTCCATTGGAGAAATTAGCGATGAAAGTTTTGAGCCTTCGGCTTTGAATAGCACTGCCAAAGAGTTTTTGAACAAAGCTATTGGCGATTACAACGCCATGTTTAAAAGCAATTTTAGCGTGGATGGCAAGGGATTTCAAGATTACTACCACAATTTATCGGAGCAAGTGTGCAAACAAAACATTGATTTGCTAATTGTGGTGGGTATGTTTTTGACGGGTTTTGATGCCCCCAAATTAAACACCTTGTTTGTAGATAAAAACCTGCGCTATCACGGCCTAATGCAAGCTTTTTCCCGCACTAATCGCATTTACGATGCCACCAAAACTTTTGGGAATATCATCACTTTCCGCAATTTAGAACAGCATACCATAGATGCTATCACGCTATTTGGGGATAGTAATACCAAAAATGTGGTACTCGAAAAAAGCTTTAAAGAGTATTTAGAGGGCTTTACTGATGTGCTCACTGGGGCGACAAGGCGTGGCTACATTGAGGTTGTCAATGAGTTGCAGGGTAGCTTTCCCAGTCATATTCCCATTGAAACGGAAAAGGATAAAAGGGATTTTACCAAGTTATTTGGCGAATTTTTGCGTCTAGAAAATGTCTTGCAGAATTATGATGAGTTTACCCATTTAAAAGCTTTGCAAAAGGTGGACAAAAGCGACCCCGCAGCGGTGCAAGTTTTTCAGGTTAATCATTTTATTGCCGATGAAACCATGGCTTTGTTGCAGAAAATCGAGCCTTTGCCCGAGCGCACCGTGCAAGATTACCGCTCTTCTTATAACGATATTCGGGAGTGGTTGCGCAAAGATCGCTTGGCTAAGGAGGCGGAGGCATCCACCATTGATTGGGACGATGTGGTGTTTGAGGTGGATTTGCTGAAATCCCAGGAAATCAACTTGGATTACATTTTGCAGCTGATTTTTGAAAATAATAAAAGTGCGAAAAGCAAAGAGGCGCTCATCGAAGAAATTCGCCGTATCATTCGCGCCAATGTGGGCAGCCGGGCTAAAGAGGGTTTGATTGTTGATTTTATCAATGCAACTGATTTAGACCAAATTGGCGATAAAGCCAGTGTCATAGAAGCGTTTTTTGAGTACGCTCAAGCCCGTCAAAAAGTCGCAGTCAAGGAGCTTATCGCTACGGAAAACTTAAACGAAGAAGCTGCCAAACGCTATATTAGCGTTTCCTTAAAACGAGAGTACGCCAGCGAAAATGGCACCGAACTAAACAGCATTTTACCCAAAATGAGCCCTTTGAACCCCCAATACTTGACCAAAAAGCAGAAAGTTCTACAACTGGTAAGCGACTTTGTGGAAAAGTTCAAAGGCGTGGGTGGGGGGCTTTAGTTATATTGTTTAATTCTTGCAATAAATAATATAGTATGTATATTATAAGTAGTACACCTGCCGGCCTCTGTATTTTTACAAGCTTTCTTTGGCAGGTTTTGTTTTTTATGGGGTTAGAAAAAACAAAGGTCTTAATTAAGTTTATTTGAATGTTTTTCCAATTTGTTTTTATTGCGGGTAGTTATAATTAAAACCAAAGGGCATAAAAATGGTAGGGGCTAACAAACACATTGAAGAGTATTTAAAACAATATCTAAACATCAAAGAACCTGGATTTGCCGTGCTTATCAAAGGTGGTTGGGGTTCTGGAAAGAAATATTTTATAGAGCAATTTATCGAATTCCGCAAGCACTTTGATTCTGCTATCAAGCAAGCAAAGGGTTTACTTAAAGAAAATTGGAGCACAAGGTTCCTGCAATTACTAGAAAATGACCCTGATGAAGCTGCAGAAGCTATGACTAAGGTTAATATATCAAACTCTATTACGATTTTGGCAGAAGTGGATGCTGATGAGTTTGTAAATATATATTGCAACTTAAAAGATAAGATTAGCGAACTTATTAGGGGTGCACTTGTAAGCAGGTACGATATGGCTGAGCATTATACATGGCTTTTGGATGAGAAGCCGTTTTTAGAACGATTAAAAAAAGCTAGTTCAAATATGTATAATAATACTCCTAAACCATTTCCGGCTAGCGTGTTTCGCTTGTACTATTTAAATCAGAGGATAGATAAAGCGTTAAAATCGTTGCAACGAGTCGCATATAGACTAAATACTAGTGAGGAAAATAATGAAAGCAGTTAAGCTAGGTGAAATCCCCAAAACTTCTCTAGTTGCACTCTTTCAAGAGCAGAAAACCAGTGCTAATTAAAGAAGATTAGATATTTCTATTTAAATTACTTTTTACTTAGTTGGAGTTTATAATGGAAGAAAAAAAGTACAAAGCTGAACAAATAAGAAGAATTTTAAATAACACCATTAAAAAACCGCAAAAAGTCTCTGGGTTTATTTCAGAGATTACAAAACTTAATAAAAACTTTTTCACCGAAAATTTAATTGATCAATTTGGCAATGATGAGAGTTATTGGTACAACTTGTTTAATAATCACGAAAACAATCAGCATAAAAGACAATATAAAATAGACATAATTACACATTTTTTGGCTAGTTTTAATGATGAGAATGTCTATAAATATACCACTCAATATTTAGATCTAATTTTAGAAAAAATTAGTGTTGATTATGGTACTGCATTTATAATGAATATCCCAGATCAGTACCAAAATGATATGTTAAACTTTTATTACAGCATAGACATCAATGACAAGCCACATTTTCTAGAATCCATTGTTAATTATTTAAATGCCCCCACCTATTTATTAGATGAAATAATTGATAAAATCAAGTTGCTTGAAACATTTAGGCCTTTTGCCACCATTAAACATAGTGCAGTTCTCATTGGTGCTAATGGCTCTGGCAAAAGCACCTTTTCTCGTAGTCTGAGAGATGTATTTTCGAGTTCCATGACAATTATTTCCGCTCAAAAAGTGTTCTGGGTTGGTGATATAGAAAGCATACCTATAGGTGATCAGCAGCTATCTTCTGTCCATAAATATCAATCTAGCGATAAATTAGGCAATAACACTAATGAACGCTATGATTATTCAGGCGATTTACACAACTTAGTTTTAGCACTAATTTCTGAGCATTTTAAAATTGCCGACGAGTCTTTTAACAATGATGGGCAAAGAGATAAACAAAGTTCTCCATTATTTGAAGTAATTGATATTTGGAATGAATTAATCCCCCATCGCAAAATGATATATAGAAGACCTTTTGTCAAAATAAAATACAAAGACTCAGAACCAGAATATGACTTTATGGAGCTTAGCGATGGTGAAAAAGCGATGTTTTATTATGTAGCAAATGTGATATTAGCCAAAAATGATTCTTATATTATTGTGGATGAGCCCGAAAACCATCTTCATGTCGGCATTGTAAGTAAACTATGGGACTTACTTGAACGAAAAAAGCCTAACTGCAAATTTATTTATCTAACTCATAATCTTGACTTCGCATCTTCAAGACACCAAGCAGAAAAATTTTGGAATAAGAAATTTACTCCACCAGATTTTTGGGCAGTTAAACCACTTCCCATAAGAGAAGATTTACCAGAAGCTCTATTGATGGAGGTTTTGGGAAGCAGAAAAGCCATCCTTTTTTGCGAGGGGAGTAAATCTAGCCTAGATTATCGACTTTACTCTCTTCTCTTTCCTGAATGTACAATTAAGCCAGTTGGCGGTCATCAACAAGTGATTGATTATACTAGGGCTTTTAATAACGCTAATGAGATTTTCAATAATACTGCAATAGGGATTATTGATGGTGATTATCATTCTAATGAAGAAATAGACAGCTGGGAAAAAAGCGATGTTTTCTGTATTGAAGTGCAAGAAGTTGAGAACCTCTTGTGTGATGAAATGTTACTTGAAGTAGCAAAAGAGGAACTTTTTGCTGATGAAAATTCTGTTACAGAAGCAAAAAATGAGTTATTTCGCATGATTGACAAATTCAAGGAGAAACAAGCTGTTGACTATGCTACACAAATAATCAACAATAGATTAAAAGGTAGCTTAATCACTAAAACTAATACAAAAGAAGAACTAAATATTGCTTTTGAGAATGCCTATAATTCAATTAACATTGAAAGCCTTGTGGAAGAAAGGATCAACCTTTTCAATGAAATAATTTCTAGTGAAAATTATTCCTCTGGTCTAAAACATTTCAACAACAAAGGAATTCTAGCAATAATTGGTTCTAAAATTGACAATAAATATAGAGACAAAATCTTTAGAGTTCTTGAATCAAACCCAGAACTGCTTAATAAATTCCGTCAAGCACACTTTTCTCATGTTGTTAAACATTTAAACACCTTAAATTTGCCATGACCACAGAAGAACCCTTTAAGCCCTTGCAAGCTCCATTAACTGATATAGACTTGAAAAAGCCGCGTGCCTACCCCGACCAAAATATCCTTTCGCGCTTAGCGTTTGGAGAATTGCCAGTATTGCAAAAATTGATTGACGATTTAGGCATAAAGTTGTGCCTTTCTTACACTCACTTCGATGAAATAAGCCAAATAGAAATCCTGGAAAAACAAGAGCTCATTTACCAATACATTTTAAAAAATGAGATATACTACCTAGAACAACATATCGGCACAGAAAACGCTGGCATTGCTGTCATAAACGAATCTAATTTAACTGCTTTTATTAAAAAACCAAGCAATGATCCAATTATCGATTCAAGTGTAGCTCTTATGCAGCAATTTGCTCATAAGTCTTTTGGTGGACAAAAAAGTAAAACGCATATTGAAATCGTTGAAGAAATTAAGAACAACCTAACTCATACTTTAAATACTGAAGCTAAGCAAATTTTTGATGACTTCATTTCTGAACTACAAAAACATTCTTTTTTCTCAAATACCGATAGCAAGGTCTCTGATGAAATTTGGAATGTTTTATCCATGAAAAAGTCTGAGCTTAGTAAAATCACGCAACCTAATGTGATTAAAAATATTTGGGAGTTGGTAAAAAACGATGTACAAAAAACTGACCCTAATATGACCCTAGAGCAATTTATTGGGCTTTCTTTCGACCCTAATTACACTCTGCAAAATAAAATTAGCATCCTAATGTATTGGCTAAATATTATTGGTTATTGGTCAGATAAAAAACTTGATAAAGAAAATAAATATACCGCATCTTCACGCGATGTCCAACATGCTACCCATGCTTCATTTACAGGTTTAGTAATATCACAAGATGATAGATTTTGCAAAAAACTTGCTGCTTGCTTTGAATATCTCAATATTAAAACCCAAATTCTCCAAAGATTAGACATCCACTCCACGATTGAAAAATATGAGTTGATTTGGCCTTTAGACAGTTTTTCCTCAAAAAACTCATTGAGAAATAATTATGACTTTTCAGATGCAATTAAGAATCCTTATGCTAAAAGCTCAAAGCCAAAGAGTTAAGTGTTGCACCTGCGTGAGGGATAGTAGCGATATCCTTTGCTTTCGACAACTGCTTTGTAGCGCTAACGCAAAGATACAAGCGGATAGCCCGACCTTGCTTGCAAGGGCACGCCCAGAAATCATAACTTGCCACTGAATTTTCGTCATCTCGATATTATTTTTCAGTCATTAAATATTTCGTTTTGTAGAAAAATCACTCGATGACCGTGTGTAAGAAATCACTCGGGGGACCGTGTGTAAGAAACCACTCGATGACCGTGGACTAAGCCGCTAAGGGAATGGCTTGGGGCATAGCAGCAGCTAGTTTTGTATGTAAGATTTTGAGGTTGTTTGTACCGCTAAACTAATGCTTTTGAGGTTGCTGTAAAAAGATGTTGCGCTTAGGGATTCTAAAATAATGAGCCCTAAAATTAGCATGCAAAATGTTACTTTTTGTTGATGGGTGATTCCCGCCACTAAGTTTACGATAGCTGGGTGCATATATTTCAAGAATATTAACAGTAATGCCGCCCAATAAATGGTATAGCGCAGAGAAATCAAACCGTTAATGTGATATTTTTGGTCGGTATAATCCCAAAGCTGCATGCCCATATAACTTTGTGCTATGCTTCCTGTTATATATTCTAACAGGGTAATCATAAGGGTTCCTAAAATCACGGTGTATATTATGTTAAAGTCCATAATATGATAGATGGTAACTATAATTAAGGCGGAAAATCCATAAATGGGTAAATATGGACCGCTAAAAAAACCAGGGTTGATTATTTGTCTATCTACAACTGAACGATAGGTAAATTCTATCCCCCAACCTGCAATGGCATAAATAAAAAAGAATGCCATAATATCGAGCAGGGTGGTTTTTTTCAAAAAAGATGTAGTTTCTGCTCTCATAAGTCTTCCTTTAAAAAGTACAAACTAATAATTACTAATAACATAGTTGGATAAATATTTTTGGGGGGCTTATTTCGATGAACCTCTAATTTCCCAAGGTCAACATTAGGTCAACACATATTTTTAAATGCTTTGGGTTAAAAATTTTTCAAGTTATTTTTTTAGTATGGGTAAGTTCATTTTTATAATTTTAAATCTCGCGCTAATGGGATGGGCGCAAAATTCATCCTCGTTTTTCGCTCGTGGTGCCGATGTGGGCTGGCTTTCGGAAATGGAAGCTTCGGGGCGCAAGTTTTACACCGCCGATGGCGTGGAAAAAGACTTGCTAGATATTCTCCCAGACTACTGCATCAATTCTATTCGCCTGCGGGTGTGGGTAGATCCCGCCAATGGGTGGAGCGGTCAAGACGATGTGGTGGCTTTGGCCAAACGCGCTTATCAAAAGGGCTATAGGCTAATGATAGATTTTCACTATAGCGATAATTGGGCGGATCCCGGCAAGCAATATAAACCTAAAGCTTGGGAAAATTATTCGGTGCCGCAGTTAGAACAGGCGGTTTACGATCATACCCATCAGGTGTTGAGTGCCATTAAAGCAGAGGGCATTTTTCCCCACTGGGTGCAAATAGGCAATGAAACTAATGATGGTATGCTTTGGCCCGATGGGCGGGTTTCAACGAATGGCGATAACTTTTCCAATTACGCTAAATTTGTGAAAAGTGGGCATTTGGCGGCGAAAGCGGTGTTTCCCCAAACTTTGACCATTGTGCATGTAGCCAATGGTTTTGACAATGGTTTGTTTAAATGGAATATCGGTGGTTTGCTAATTAATGGCGCTGAGTTTGATGTAATTGCCATGTCTTTGTACCCCGATAAGGTCTCCGATTGGCCTTCCATTGCCCAACAAGCACGCAGCAATATGGACGACTTGGTGCAGCGCTATAAAAAGCCTATTATGGTTTCAGAAATTGGTCTTTCGGTGAGTTATCCCCAAGATGCTCAAGAATATATCGCCAAAGTCATAGAATTAACCCAAGGCGTGGCCAATAATCAAGGTTTAGGCGTGTTTTGGTGGGAGCCCCAAGCTTATAATTGGCGCGGTTACGACAAGGTGGCTTGGTCTAACAACGGTCGCCCCACTATTGCCATGGATGGTTTCAAAACCCCAGGTTGCCCTGCTTTAGTGCCACCGGGTGATAATCCTGATTTGCCTGATATTTCACTCCCTCCTGACCCCGACGGCCCTGCTTTGCCTTCTACAGTTGCGGTGGAATTTAGGGTTAAAATGCCTGAAAATACCCAACAAGCTTTTATTACCGGAACCATGACCGGTGCCGAAGGAAGCTGGGAGATTATTGCCATGGAAGCTTTGGGGCAAGGGGAATTTACCAAGACTTTTGACCTAATGGGGCAAAGCACGGGTGCTTATTATTACTTAAATGCCAATAATTGGGATGCCCGCGAAGTTGTGCCGGCGGAATGTGTGGAGTGGTACGAAAGTGATAGGGGATACAAGGTTTCCAAGGCTGAAGGTGGCGATGCCAAGCAACAAATTGCGGATTTTTGGAATGCCTGTGGCGAGGCTCCCACGGCGATTATCCCGCGATTTTATCAAAAGTCAGACGATGCCATTCAAGGCATAAAGTTGGATTTATTGGGGCGGAAAGTACAATAATTGAGTAGTAAAATGCGATAATTGAGCCGTAAAGGTGCAATAAGCTCTGCGCAAATAGTTACATTTTAACTATGAATTCTAAAGTTAAGATTTTTGTGGTGGCAGTTTTGGTGATCTTAGCCAATGTGGCGGTGGATAGATTCACTAAAGATTTAGCTCAAGAACATTTGCGTGACCAAGGGGTGGTGCAAGTGGTGGGAGACTTCTTTATCTTGCGCTATGCAGAAAACGGCGGTGCTTTTTTGAGTTTGGGGTCTTCATTGCCCGAACCCTGGCGTTTTATAATCCTATCGGCGTTTCCGGCCATTGCTCTGTTAGCTTTTTTCATTTATATGATTACTAGACCCTACATAAGCGTGCCTTGGCTGGTGGGGCTGAGTTGCATTTTGGGAGGCGGAGGCAGTAATGTCTATGATCGCCTTATAAATAACGGCTATGTCATAGATTTTATGAACTTTGGCATAGGTGCATTGCGCACGGGAATCCTCAATGTGGCGGATTTATCCATTGTGGGCGGTGCAATTCTGTTAATACTCACCCATAACGACCCTCCGCTCCCAGTTTTGGAAGATGACGAAGACGCTTAAAATCGGCGTGGCGGGCCTAATTGGCGCAGGAAAAAGTAGCCTGATGCAATATTTGCATAAAAGGGGCTTTCCCACGGTGGATGCCGATGCTGAAGTGCATTTTTTATACGCAAACAGCCAAGAACTACGCCAAAGTTTAGCGCAAAATTTTGGAAAAGAAGTTTTAAGTTCCTCTGGGGTAAATAGGGCAGAATTAGGGGCTATAGTTTTTAACGATGCCAGCAAACTTCAGCTTTTAGAAAGCTTAGTACACCCGCTTTTGTTCACCCATATTCAACGCAAACTCGCTGATTTAGCCGCAGAAACATCGCAAAAAGCGGTTTTTGTGGAAGGCGCGCTATTAAATTCTTGGCCGCACTTATTGGTGGAATTGGATCAAGTTTGGGAACTGCAAGCCCCCGAAAATATCCGCTTAGAAAGGGTTTTAGCCCGAGGGAGCACCTTAGCAGATGCCCAAGCCAAAATCGCCAGTCAAAAAGACTTGCCGGCCATCGCCCATAATTGCCTAAAAGCGGTGGATAATAGCCGAGATTTGCCCCATCTCGAAGCCCAGGCACAAAAACTCATCTCCGCACTCTAGGCGGAACTTCTGTTTAACTGCAACCGTCTGTTTAGCTACAACTGTTTTTAGCACTGGCGGGAATATAATCCGGATATTCGCCATCAAAACAAGCGGCGCAATAATCCTCAGGTTTACCTGGCGCACAGGCTCGCAAACCTTCTACGCTCAAGTAGCCCAAGCTATCTACTCCGAGCATTTTAGCGATTTCATCGGGGCTCATAGCAGTAGCCACTAGTTCCCCCGAAGTGGGGAAGTCCATGCCATAAAAGCAGGGATGGCTTACCGGGGGCGATGCAATGCGAATATGCACCTCGGCGGCACCGGAATTGCGCAACATCTGGCAAAGCAGTTTCAGCGTGGTTCCTCGCACTATGGAATCTTCTATGACGCATACTCTCTTGTTTTTAAGCACACCTTCGATGGTGTTAAATTTCAAGCGTACTTTCTGTTCGCGCACATTTTGCGTGGGGTCAATAAAGGTGCGACCCACATAATGGTTGCGCAGCAATCCAATTTCAAAAGGAATATTGCTTTCTTGGGCAAAACCCAAAGCGGCGGTGGTAGAAGAATCTGGCACGGCAATAACAATATCGGCATCGGCAGGGCTTTCTCTGGCTAGCTGTTTACCCATGCGGCGGCGAATTTTATCACAGGAATGTTCGAAAATCCTACTATCGGGGCGTGAAAAATAAATGTATTCAAAAATACAGTGGGCTTTGCGAGGTTTTTCCACAAAAGTAGTGGTGCGCAGCCCTCTTTGGTTGATAACAATCAGTTCCCCAGGGTTTACATCGCGTACATAACTAGCGCCCAGCAAATCAAAAGCACAGGTTTCCGAAGCAAAAATCCAACTATCTTTGAGACGACCCAAGCTCAAAGGTCTAAAACCAAAACCATCTCTAGCAATATACATGGTGTCTTTGGTTAAAAAAATCAGAGAAAAAGCTCCGGAAATTTTCGCCAGAGACATTTTAATAGCTTCTTCTAAGGTGTCAGCTTTGGCCCGGGCAATTTCATGTAATATGATTTCCGCATCGGTGGTGGAAGAAAAAATATGACCGTTATCTTCCATTTCAGCTCGTAAATCTTGGGCATTGGTCATATTACCGTTGTGCACAATAGCCAAATAGCCCCATTTACAACTAACCATAATAGGCTGGGCGTTAGCTAGGGTGCTAGAACCCGTGGTAGAATAGCGCACATGACCGATAGCGGCGTGTCCAGAAAGTTTTTCCAAGTCGTGGTCTTTGATCAGTTGCGAAACTAAACCCATGGATTTGCGTACTCGCACCCTATTTCCATTGGCAATGGCAATACCTGCACTTTCTTGCCCGCGATGTTGTAAAGCATAAAGCCCCATGGTAACATTGCGCGTTAAATGCTCACCATTATAAATACCAATTATACCACATTCTTCGTGAATTTCTTCGGACATTCCTGTTCTCCGTACTAAGCGAAGCCCTAATTTACAAAAAAACTACGCCTTTATAAAATGCCCTGGGAAAGCACTGCAGACAATATGCCTCCCAACATGGCTAATTTAATCCAATTTTGCGCCGCTTTAAGGTTTTTTAAGGGCCAAGCAGACTTCAAGGGCAAAACGCAAAGGGGAATGGCAAAGAGCAAAAAGTGCCAGTTCCACAGCTCTAAATAGGTGGTGAAAACCAGCAGAAATACGATGGCTATAATAAGAAAACGAATTAATATCTTGGCGGGTTTTTCCCCATAAGCTAGGGGCAAAGTTTTGATTCCCACCTGCTGGTCTCCCTCTTGATCTTCTAAATCTTTGATGATTTCTCGGCATAAATTGATTAAAAAGGCAAAAAGCGCCAAAGTCCAGGCAATATCCCAGCGCCATATCTGTGGATTGAGGTTTTGGGGAATTAGCAAAGCTGCGCCGCATAGTGCCGCCACCACGAGATTTCCCCACAAAACCGTGGCCTTAAGCTTGGTGTTGTAAATCCATAAAATCAGGGCAATAAGTCCGTAAATTAGCGTCCACCAAACATGGGTGTTTGCGGCTTGTAAATCTTGGAAAATCCCTATGCCTAGAGCAAGGATAGTGAGCATAGCGGAAAAGAAGTAGGCTTGCTGGGTAGAAATGCGTTGGGCGGGCAAAGGGCGGTCAGGTCTATTGATTTTATCAATATTTAAGTCAATAATATCGTTGTGAATATTGCCAGCGGCCACAAGTAGGGCCAAAGCTATTCCACTCCACACAATATGAGCGTTCCACAGCGAAAGATTTAGCCATGCCGACAGCCAAACTGAAAGCAAAGCGATGAGCATATTTACCGGTCTGGTTAGTTTTATCCACGATTTCACAACTAAAATGTAAATTCTATTTCATGGAAGATAAAGAAAATTCTCAATCTGGTCGTAATCCCAAGCGGCGACATTTGCGCAATCGCCGGGTAAATGCCATGGAATATTGGCAAAAAGGTGTTTTAGACGATGTTCCCGCCAAGGAAAGATGGTCTAGGGAATTTCGCGATCCGCGCTTAAAGCAGATCAAAGCCCCGGAATTAAATATGCCCGAAGCACTGCAAGTGCATGGTTTGGTGCTCAATGTGCATCGCCGCACTTGCATTGTGCGCATAGACGGTGAAGCCCAAGAGCAAGTTCGGGCTATTTATAGAGCCACCGCTATTGAAGAGCTGGGCGAGTTTCCAGCGGTGGGCGATAGGGTGGTGGTGGGGCAAAGCACCGAAGATGGGGATTACTATTTGTTGCGAGTTTTGCCCCGCACCAGCGCCTTGCAACGGCCCGGCACCAGAGGGCGTTCCCATCAGCAATTAACCCAAGCCGCCAATATAGATCAGGTGGTGATAGTTTGTTCTGTGGCTCAGCCCGAGTTTAATTATGGCTTTGCCGATCGCTTTTTATTGGCGGCGGCCACCAGCAATTTGCCCTTGATTATGGTGTTAAATAAAATGGATTTGGTTGATGAAATACCCGCGCACATCTTAGATTTCGCTGAAATAGTTCAGGGCCTAATCCCCGTTTCTTGCGAAAACGGCCAAGGCATGGATAAACTGCAAAAAGCTTTGATAGGCAAAAGCTCGGTGTTTTCGGGGCAATCCGGGGTGGGAAAGTCCAGCTTGGTAAACATCTTGGTCCCCGACGCAGAGCTTTTGACCGGCGAAGTGCGTTCCAAAGATGGCAAAGGCAGGCATACCACCACTTCATCTTCGCTTTTCGATTTGCCCCAAGGTGGCGTGGTAATAGACACTCCAGGGATTCGCGCCTTGGGCTTGGTGGATTACGAAGCCATCGATTTGGCTCGTAGTTTTCCCGGATTTTTCCCCGATGGCATCTTTACTTGCAAATTTAACGACTGCTTGCATTTAGAAGAACCTGGTTGTGCAGTGCAAGCAGCCATAGAAAAAGACGAGATTCCCTTGCAGAGATGGCTGAGTTATGAACGCATTTTAAATTCGGATTCTTTGTAATTTTTTTTTAACTTAAAAACAATAAAAAAAAATGATATGTTTAGAATATGTTTTTAAAATCATTAGCTCCACCTTTAACCATAATTGTAACCATGATTTTTTTGGGTTACAATGTCATCCAGCTCAGCTATGCGCGCATGCAAGTGATAGATCAAGTGGGTGCTTATAGAGATTTTATTCGCGAACAACAGGTGGGTATCCGCATTTTACGCAAGCTTAACTTTAGGGTTTTAGTTTTTTTAATTGCTTTTTACTTGGTTTTACTGTTTTTTAGCGGTTTTGCCTGGTGGTTTTTATTTTTTGCCCTTGTCAAAAGCGGTCTTAGTGCTTGGGTTTCCGATATTTTTCATGTGCGCGCCATAGTAAGCAAAAAAGTTTCTCAATCTTTGCTTTGGATGCGCCGCCTTGATGCCGTGGGAAATAGCTTGCTTTTATCCCTCGTTTTATACCTAGTGGTTTTTGCGTGAAAAGACTAATATCCTTGCTTTTTATAGGCTTTTCTTTAACCCTAGCTCAGCCCAGTCTTCCTATACTGGTGGGGGCTAATCTCGAATTTGCCAGTGGTTTGGCGCCTTTGCAAGGGAGTGAATCTGCTTTACTGCGCATAAATCCCTATCTTGGTTTTTGGCTCCCCAATTATGTCTATGGTAAATTTGTTTGGGGGCAATGGGGTGGTACTCAAACAAATTCTGGGAAAACCACAGAAAATCGACAAAGAATTTTAGGCGGAAGCATTGCGGCCAGTGTCTATAATAAGGCTCCTTATTTATTGGTAAGTGCAAACAGAGTGCAAAATTATAACACTTTGGGTGATGCTTCTTGGTGGGAGTGGGGGCTAGGTTTAGGATTTCCGGTGATGATTAGCGATTATGCGAGCATTATAGCTGAAATACAACACAAAACCATCAATGAGTTTTATGATGCGGTTTCTAAAAAAAACATAAAAAGTAAGGGTTTTACTTTTAGCTTGGGAATGCAGTCTTATGTCTTTTAACTAGAACTAAAGCCTAAGAGTTCTAAAGCTCTTTTTTCGTTCTTTTCCAATACGACAAAGGTTTCAAACATCCGAGCTTCGCGCCATTGGAAAGCGTATTTTTGTTCCCAAAGCTCTCCGATCTTTTGAATATCTCTTTCGCCTTTCTCCCCTTGGTACCAAATTTCTTTGTTGATCTCGCGAATAATATCAGCCATTTCTGAAGGGGGGTGCACAGTTCCCTTACTCAAAAGTAAAATGCGAATGGCATCCATGAGTTCTTTAGCACCAGGTTCGTCTTTTTCATCTTTGGCAACATCGTAAATGCTTTTAGAATGGCGGCGTATAAACTCTTCTAGTCTTTTTTGAATGGAACTTAATTCGCCTTTGGCATACTTTTCTTCTACAGTTTCTCGTGGATAATAAATAGTTTGTGGGTAAAATTCAATCACAATAGCCTCAAAAATCTTTATAATATATACATATACAAATATACCTTTCTAAAAAGGAGAAAGCAAAAAATGCTTTACCGTTTATCTTTTGTTTTGTTAGCTTGGACGATTTTTACGCCCTTATTGTGGGCTAATGAGGTTTGGGTAAAAAACTTAAAAGGGCGGGCAGATTATTATGTCTTGCCTAGCCAAGAGTTGATTTCTATAAAAATTGATGATAAAATTCCCAGTAATGGGGTGGTGCATTTGTCTCCTGCTACGGTATTGACTTTAGAAGTGGCTCAAAAAGCTAATATGGTACTTTACGGGGCCGGGCGCTTTAGGGTGCACAACTTGCTTTCTGAAAGTGGCGGACAAAGCACTACTTTATTTACTGAGATAAATGCGCGCATGGAGTTTTTTGCTCAGTATCCAGATTTGTTGCGTTTTAATTGTTTGCAAACCACTGTGCGTAAGATTTTGGGACAGGGTAAGGTGCAGTGTAATCAAGAAAACCAGCAGGTGCAAATTTATGTGGAGCGCGGAGGAGTAGAAATTGAACGAGAAGGAGCCCATACCATAGCGTTGGAGCCTGGGATAATTTGGCGCGGTAAGTTGAGTTCCCAAGGTTATGAGGAGTTCCAGCAAAAGGCAAAGCTTTTCCAAGATCAAGAACTCCAGAAAGCAGAAGTGCAATTGCTTTGGGAGTCCACTGAAGTAGAATCACCTAGTAGCAACTGGCGTTTAGATGAGTTTTTTAAGCAAGTTTTATTGAAAAATCAAGTTCTACAAGAAAATAACGATTCTTTGAATTGGCTGTTAAAAGTTAAGCTCAGTCAGTTTGATTTGAAAGCTAGCGGAAGTAGCGGTGTGTTAAATGTAGCTTTGCGCTTAGATTTGCAAAATAAAAAGTTTCCTATCCAAAATAAAGTATTGCGGTTTCAGCAAAATTTTAAGCTGGCTTTAAAGGGAAATACCACCATGGGGTTTTTGCAATTACTCCCTCTTAAAAGTTCCAACCAAAAAATTATGGCTAGCGGTTTTGCAGAGGTGGTAAAGGCTGTAGAAGATTATATCGCCACAGAAATAGCTGACCCTTTCAGAAGATCGGGTTTTAGTTTAGATGAAAAAGAAGTGATAGAAAGATTGGATTTGTAGGTTAAAGAACTTAACCAAACATGCCCGGGGCGAGACTTGAACTCGCACGACAATTACTGCCAGGGGATTTTAAGTCCCCAGCGTCTACCATTCCGCCACCCGGGCACGGATAGTGAAAACAATTATAGTATTCTCTTAGGCATTTTGTCATTTAAAAACCAAGAAAAGTTTAATTTTTTATGGTAAACAGCAAAAGTTCCAAATAATTTCTATAATTGTTGCTCCGGCTAAGGCCGAACCCTCTTGCATCCATGGTGGGTGTGAGCGAAAGACCAAAGGGAATAATTATGCGTAATTATGAAATGATGGTAATCGTTGATGCCATGATCTCCGATGATGCAATCGAAGCTGAATTGCAAGGCATCGAAGACAAAATCAACGCTAGAGCAAAGTTAGTGCGTAAAGATGATTGGGGCAAGCGTAAGCTCGCCTACGAAATTAATCGTCGTACTCATGGCTACTATGCGATTTATTATTATGAAACTGAAGATGTAGATCTTTCCAAAGATATTGAAGATGAATTTCGTATCAATCCAAATGTTATTCGTTGGATGACTTTAGTAGATCATCCTATGACTGATAAAGAGTATAATGGTGAAGTTAGTGAAGTAGCACCTCCCACCGAAGATGATGACGAAGAGATAGGAGATTAATTATGAATATGGATGATCGCAGAGGCAACCGTCCTCGCCGCAAAAAATCTTGCTGGTTTACTGAAAATAAATTTGAATATATCGACTACAAAGACAAAGCGACTTTGAATCGTTTCATTTCTGAGCGTGGAAAAATCATTCCTCGTCGGATTTCTGGAACTTCTGCTAAGCACCAACGCATGTTGGCACTAGCTATTAAAAGAGCTCGTCACATGGCGATTTTGCCATTTGTTTCAGATAATTTGAGATAAGGAGTAAATCATGGAAGTTATTCTCAAAGCTGATGTACCTAAATTAGGTAAAATGATGGATGTGGTAACTGTTAAAAGAGGTTTTGCCACTAACTATTTGTTTCCCCGTAAATTAGCGATTTTAGCTACTAAACAAGCTAAAGCTCAAATCGAAAACAACCGCGCTGCCCTCGAAGCTCAGTTCCGCAAAGATCACTCTGCCGCAGAACAATTGGCTGCTAAATTAGCTGAGGCTTCAGTAACTTTAAGTCGCCGCGTAGTTGAAGATGAACGCTTGTACGGTTCAGTAGCTGCTGCAGATATTAGCGAAGCTCTAAAAACCCAAGGTTTCAAAATTGATAAGAACCAAGTGGATCTCGATGAGTCCATCAAACAGTTAGGTGTTTATACCGTAACCATTCGCGTGTTCTCCGATATTGAAGTGCCTGTAAAAGTATGGGTGGTCAAAGAGGACTAAGCTTGTTAGTTTGAAAAACTAAACTTTAAATTTAAGGACGGCACTGGGCTGTCCTTTTTTTTGTAAATTATCAATTATGAAGTTTTTAGTAATAGTGTTTTGTTTTACCATGGCTGCTTTTGCCCAAGAAGATATATGGGCGGAAGTGGAAAGTGCTGCCACGGATTCCGTAGCGACAATTGCCGAAAATTCTGAAACCACAGACACTTTGACTGTGAAAACTGATACGGCCGTTGCTAAAATCGATACAGTCG
>LSQX01028515.1_pt1 | contig 17068 bp, 19 predicted proteins | sample 654561 | NCBI WGS metagenome assembly LSQX01 (sample SAMN04489861, study PRJNA283612) | anaerobic digester metagenome | isolation source: 4 biogas reactors fed with cattle manure at either 37C or 55C with and... | place: Denmark: Kongens Lyngby | collected 2014
AGGTCTTTAATTTATCAGTGTCCATCAGTGGTTCTAAAAGTCTCTGTGGTAAAAAAGATCATTTGGTTGCGGCTGTGCAGCGCTATGCTTTCTGTGGCTCTAAAAGAGGATAGTATTTGGTTGTATGAATTATCTGATAAAAGTGTTGCAACATGTCTTTTATTATGGTATAGTATTTTTCAATCGTTATTTCTTTCACGAATGAATTTCGGTTTGGTTTAAGTATACCGACCGTTAGGTATAGCACGCAGAACTTTAGTTCAGGGGCCTGAACTAAAGAAAAGTATAACACTATAGCTCAGCCTGATACCCGTTAAATTTCCGGAGTAGTGTGGCCTATGTCTGTTGAACGTGAAATATCACCGAGGACGATTGAACGCCTCAGCCTGTATCGGCGGCTCTTGCTTCCGCATCATGAGGGCGAAGACAGCTATATTTTTTCTCATGATCTTGCAGAGCTTGCCGGCGTTACAGCCACGCAGGTACGTCGTGATTTCATGCAATTGGGGTGTATGGGTGTTCCACGCACGGGGTACAGGATCGGGGAGCTTCTTTCGGGGATCAGCGGTATATTGGATGCGCCTGCGGGGCAACGGGCGGCGCTTGTGGGTGTGGGTCATCTCGGCGCGGCTCTTCTCAACCATTTTTCCGGCCGCTGGCGGTGGCTGCATATTCATGCCGCTTTTGACAGGGATCCGGACAAGGCGGGGAGCGTTATCCATGGCTGTCACTGCTTTCCCATGTCTGAGCTGAGTACGCTGATCCGTGAACGCAAGATTGATCTGGGCATCATCACAGTACCCAGAGATCATGCCCAGGAAGTTGCAAATCAATTGATTGAAGCGGGTGTTCAGGGATTGTTGAATTTCGCCCCCATCCGTTTACGTCATGGCGACGATATTTATGTGGAGAATGTGGATCTGACTTCGGCATTTGAGACAGTGGCTTATTTTGCCCGATGCCGTCGTCCGTCTTTGTTCATAAGTGAATCCCACCGCGGTTTTCCATCGCTGGATGATCGGAAACTCCGTGGTGACGATGTGAAATCATAAACACCGGATCAGTGGTTGATACCGGTCAGCAGCAAGGAGTATTGATAATGGTAGACAAAACGCTGTGTTGCAGCGGCACGGAAGAGGCGAGTGAGGAGGAATTGCTCTGTCGTCTCGACGAAGTGATTGAGGAGTACAAGGACAAGCCCGGTTCGCTGATTCCCGTGCTGCAGCTTGCTCAGGCTATTTTCGGTTATCTTCCGGAATCGGCCTTGAAGCGTGTTGCACTGGGTCTTGACAAGTCCTACAGCGAAGTTGCGGGAGTCGTGAGTTTTTATGCTTTCTTTTCCACGAACCCCAAAGGGCGTCAGACGATCCGTGTTTGCATGGGTACGGCCTGTTATGTTCGTGGCGGCAAGCAGCTTCTTGAGGCATTGAAGGACAAACTGAAGATAGAAGTTGGCGAGTCCACTCCGGACCGCGAACTTTCTCTTGAAGTTGCACGCTGTTTCGGCGCCTGTGGTCTTGCCCCCACCATGTCCATTGGAGAAGAAGTGTACAAGCGTGTACGTCCCGCCAAAGTAGGCGAAATAATCGATGAGTATTACAAGAAGCATGTTTCTGCGAAAGGAGAAGCGGTATGAGTACTGATTCGAGCAAAATCAAAGGCATTGATGACCTTCAGGCGATCAAGGAGCGTGTTTTGAAAGAAACATCCCTTCGCAATGATGGCTATCGCACCTGTATCACGGTGCATATGGGCACTTGCGGTATTGCGGCCGGTGCGCGCGATGTGATGGCGGCCATTATGGATGAGCTTGAAAAGAGCGACCGCACTGATATCCGGGTCACCACCTCGGGTTGCATCGGCATTTGCGTTCAGGAACCAGTCATGACCATTGAGGTCCTGGATGGCGAGAGCGCTTTATACGGCAAGTTGGATGATGAGAGTGCACGTCTCGCCTTCCGCGAACATGCGCTTGATGGCAAGGTAGTGACTCAGCTTGTCATTGGCAAAGGCAGAGAACAAATAACGGGTTAAGGAGACCGGTTTCATGAAAATCCCCCGAATGCATATGGTCCTGTGTTTCGGCACAGGTTGTGTGGCCAGCGGTGCGCCTGCAGTCAAACAGGCTCTTGTTACGGCGCTTGACGATGCCGGTCTGGCCGATGAGGTATCTGTAATCGAGTCCGGTTGCAACGGTTTTTGCGCAGCCGGTCCCATTCTTGTTGTTTATCCCGGCGGCATTTTTTATCACGATCTGCAACCGGAAGACATGAAAGAGCTCGTAGAGGAGCATGTTCTGAAGGGCCGTCCTGTAGAGCGTCTCATGTTTGTGAATCCGGTGAGCGACAAAGTTGTTCCTCTTGTGAAGGATATTCCTTTTTTCTCCCGTCAGTGTGTCCGTGTTCTCAGCAACAAGGGCCGTATTGCGGCGGAAAGCATTGAAGAATATATCGCCTATGACGGCTATTCAGGTTATCTGAAGGCTCTGCTGCATATGACGCCCGAAGCGATCATTGAAGAAGTGAAGGCGTCGGGCCTTCGCGGCCGTGGTGGTGCGGGTTTCCCCACAGCCATCAAATGGGGCCTTTGCCGCAAAGCGCAGAGCGATGTGAAATACATTTTGTGCAATGCTGACGAAGGGGACCCGGGTGCCTTCATGGACCGCAGTATTCTGGAGGCCGATCCCCATTCCCTTCTGGAAGGGATGCTTATCGGCGCTCTGGCCGTCGGCGCAACGGAAGGCTATATCTATTGCCGTGCAGAATATCCCCTGGCACTGGAACGCTTGGATCATGCCATTGCGCAATGTCGTTCCATGGGCCTTACAGGTAAAAATATTCTGGGAACGGATTTCTCTTTTGAATTTCATGTTTCCCAGGGATCCGGTGCTTTTGTCTGTGGCGAAGAGACGGCGTTGATGCGTTCGGTGGAAGGCAAGCGGGGCGAACCCCGCCCGCGTCCTCCTTTCCCGGCTGTGGCTGGCCTCTGGGAAAAACCGTCTGTTCTCAACAACGTGGAAACCTTTGCGAATATTCCGCTCATCATACGTAACGGCAGCGAGTGGTACCGTTCACAAGGTACAGAAAAGAGCCCGGGCACCAAGATTTTCGCTGTTACGGGCAAGATCAATAATATCGGTCTGGTGGAAGTACCCATCGGCATTCCTCTGGGCGAGATCGTCTATGATATCGGCGGCGGCATCCCNNACGAAGACACCTGCATGGTGGACATGGCCCGTTTCTTCCTCGATTTCGTGCAGGAAGAATCCTGTGGCAAATGTGTCCCCTGCCGTATCGGTACCAAACGGATGCTTGAGATTCTGGATCGTATCTGTTCCGGTGAAGGTGAAGAAGGCGATATTGAAAAGCTCATCACCCTGGGCGAACAGATTCAGGAAACCTCTCTTTGCGGTCTCGGTCAGACAGCGCCCAATCCGGTACTTTCCACCATCCGCCATTTCCGTGAGGAATATGAGATCCATATCCGCGACAAAAAGTGTCCCGCCGGTGTTTGTGCGGGTCTGGTCCGGGCGCCTTGTATCAGTGCCTGCCCGGCCGGTGTTTACGTGCCTGGTTTTGTTTCTCTTGTCGGTGAAAAGCGTTATGTGGAGGCGCTCCGTGTTCATCGTGACCGCAACCCCTTCGCCTCTGTCTGCGCCCGGGTCTGCTTCCATGCCTGCGAGAGCAAATGCCGTCGTGCCGATCTGGATGATCCCGTATCGATCCGCGGCGTGAAACGCTATATGGTGGACCAGGAAGAAGTGATCCAGCTTCCGGAGATTCGTGAAAATGCTGTCAACGCGCAGAAAAAGGTCGCCATTATCGGCGCCGGTCCCGCGGGACTCACCTGCGCATTTTTCCTGGCCCGTCTGGGTTACAAGCCCACGATTTTCGAAGCGACCTCCAAGCCGGGCGGCATGCTCGTCCAGACCATTCCGGCCTACAGACTTCCCCGAAAAGAGCTGGAGCGTGAGATCGCCATGATCCAGGAGATGGGCGTGACCATTGAAACCAACAAAGCGCTGGGCAAAGACTTCAGTTTCGAAGACTTGAGGTCTCAGGGCTATGAAGCGGTCTTCCTGGGCGTGGGCGCTCCCACAGGTACACGTTTGAGCATGGTCAATGCTGATGTGGAAGGTGTGGACGATTCCCTGACTTTCCTGAGCGAATACAATCTCACAGGCAAAGTGCCCGTGGGCAAGAATGTCGCTGTCATCGGTGGCGGTAATGCGGCCATAGACGCGGCACGTACGGCCATACGTCTGGGCGCTGAGACCGTGACGGTTCTCTATCGTCGTACGGAAGACGAAATGCCCGCTTTCAAAGAAGAGATTGAAGAAGCCAAACGGGAAGGCGTCATGCTGAGAACCCTGGTTTCGCCTCAGGAAATCGTTGCGGAGAACGGCAAAGCCACAGGCGTACGCTGCTTCAATATGTGGCTTGGCGAATTCGACAGCAGTGGTCGTCGCCGTCCTCAGGTAAGCGAAGAGAGCGGCCCCTTTGTGGTTGAGGCGGATCAGATCATCGCAGCCATCGGTCAGAAGCTGGACAGCAAAGCGCTGCTGGGTTCCGAGACTGTGACGCTGGCTCCCAATGGCTTTATCCAGACCGATGCGCTCTATGCACAGACCTCGCTGCCCTGGCTCTTTGCCGGTGGTGATGCGACTACAGGCCCCTCTTCGGTTGTCGAAGCCGTGGGTGCGGGCGAACGTGCCGCCGTGGGTATTGACAAATTCCTCAGTGGCGAAGAACACGCTTTCTGGCGCGAAGACTACGATGTGGATGCGGAATTTGATCCTGATGCCGATCCTTCCATGGAGGCCCGTGCCCATGTTGAAATGCTGACGGCTGATCAGCGTGCCCATAACTTTGAAGAAGTGGAACTGGCCTTCAGCGAAGCTGTGGCTGTTCGCGAGGCCAGGCGCTGTCTGCGCTGCGACTATCGCGCCCCCGGCCAGACTTCTTGTAAATAATTCAATACCTATCATCAAGGAGACAGTAATAATGGTAAAACTAACCATAGACAACGAAGTGGTGGAGGTGGCTGAAGGCACGACCATTCTTGCCGCGGCACGCCGGGCGGGTATCCGAATCCCCACCTTGTGTTATCTGGAAGATGTGCAGGCCATCGGTGCCTGTCGTGTTTGCATGGTTGAAGTGGAAGGTGCCCGCAGTCTGGTGGCTTCCTGTGTTGCGCCTGTAAGTGAAGGGATGGTTGTTCATACGAACAGCAAGAAAGCCCGTGCTGCGCGCAAAATGGTTGTGGAGCTCATTCTCTCCGATCACACAGGCGACTGTCAGGTCTGCGATCGCAATGATGATTGTGAACTTCAGGCGCTGGCCAGTGATCTGGGCATCCGTGACATCAGCTATCCGGGCGAGAAAAGCAAACGAATCGTTGACGACAGTACCCCTGCACTCGTCCGTGATACAGCCAAATGCGTTCTTTGCCGTCGCTGTATAACGGTTTGTGCGGATACGCAGAGCGTGGGCGGTATCTTTCCGCAGGGACGCGGTTTCGCCACGGTTATCGGCCCGGCCTTCGCCGGCGATCTGGATGACATTGTGTGTGTCCAATGCGGTCAATGTGCGGCTGTCTGCCCCGTAGGCGCCATTTCCGAGCGCGACCACGTACAGGAAGTCTGGGGTGCTCTGGATGATCCCACCAAGACGGTGGTCGTTCAGACAGCGCCGGCCATCCGTGCGGCTCTGGGCGAATGCTTCGGTCTTGAACCGGGTACGCTGGTCACGGGACGCATGGTCACCGCATTGCGCCGCCTGGGTTTTGATGCTGTGTTTGATACCAACTTCGCCGCTGATCTGACGATCATGGAAGAAGGGCACGAGTTGTTGACCCGCCTGAAAGAAGCTCTCACCGGTGAAGGCGATGTGGCTCTGCCCATGTTCACCAGCTGTTCGCCGGGCTGGATCAAGTATATCGAGTACTTCTATCCTGATATGCTGGATAACCTGTCCACCTGCAAATCGCCACAGCAGATGTTCGGCGCCATCGCCAAGACTTATTATGCCCAGAAGATCGGCAAAAAGCCTGAGGATATGATTGTCGTATCCATCATGCCCTGTACGGCGAAGAAATACGAGGCACAGCGGCCGGAGATGCGCGACAGCGGTGTCCAGGACGTGGATTATGTGCTGACCACCCGTGAACTGGGTCGCATGATCACGGAAGCGGGTATTGACTTCGTCAATCTTCCCGACGGCAAACAGGATTCGCCCATCGGTCTCGGATCCGGAGCCGCCGACATCTTCGCCAATACGGGCGGTGTCATGGAAGCGGCACTGCGCACGGCCTGGGAAGTGGTGACGGGACGGGAACTGCCCTTTGACAATCTCCATGTAACCCCTGTGGCCGGTCTGGACGGGATCAAAGAAGCTTCCGCCACTTTCACCGACTGCCAGCCTGAATGGTCTTTCCTGGAGGGTGTCACAGCGAAAGTGGCCGTGGCCCATGGCCTGGGCAATGCCCGGGAACTCATTGAAAAGATCCGAGCCGGTGAAGCGGCCTATCATTTCATTGAGATCATGACCTGCCCCGGCGGCTGTATCGGTGGTGGTGGCCAGCCCCGCATGACTACCGATGCCATACGCAAGAAACGCATAGAAGCCATTTACAAGGAAGACGAAGGTAAAACACTGCGGAAATCTCATATGAACCCGGAAATTACCCAGGTTTATGAAGAATTCCTGGGTGCGCCACTGGGTGAGCTGTCTCATAAGCTGCTTCACACCAAATATACGCCCCGTACGAAAGTCTGATTCCTTCTTTTAACCCGGACCTTTCATTGCAGCAGTCGGTGTGAATGTGCACCGGCTGCTGTTTTTTTTCTTCTCTGTTGCGGTATAGTAAGAGGATGAGTGAGAACAAAGACAAACTGAAGCAACTGAAAAATGCCCTGGGCCTGAAGTCAGGAGCGGATATTTCTCCCGGGAAAAAGCCTGTCAGGAAAAAACGTGCTGTGAGCCGGAGTAAAAGGGGCGGAAAGAGTACTGCCGCTTCCGATGGGGGCCAGGCTGTGCCTCTTGCCGGGTCGGAACTGTCCCGGCGACTGTACCGTCACCTCGGTCTGGAGAACTCTGTGCCCGATTCCCGGCCTGTTGACGAGACAGCTGAGGCTGTTCCTCTGGAATCGCTTTTGGATGGCGAGGTCATTGAAAATGAAGAAGGCGCTTTTTATCTGTGGAAACGTTCTTTTCCCCTGACCCATCATGTGGGCCGGATTCCGCTCATGGAAGGGCTGCGCTGCGGGGGCCGGGAGATTGCCCTCAGTGCTCTGGATGAGGATCTGGCGTCTTTTGATCCGGCCCGGGCCTGTTTTCTCGATGCGGAAACGACGGGTCTGGCCGGTGGTGCAGGGACGGTGGCCTTTCTCATCGGTATCGGCTATTACAGCGAGAATGCTTTTATTCTGGAGCAGTGTTTCATGCGCGACTATGACGATGAAGCGGCCATGCTCCTTTATCTGTCAGAAAAGCTGGGGTCTTTTGAGACTCTGGTCAGTTACAATGGAAAAAGCTTTGATGCTCCTTTGCTCCGGAGCCGCTTTGTTCAAAGCCGGATGGCCTTTCCTCTGGATGCAATACCCCATTATGATCTTGTCCATGCGGTGCGTCGCCTGTGGAAACGCCGACTCAAGGACTGCAGCCTCACCAATATAGAAGAATCTGTGCTGCACTTTTTCCGGGAAAATGATGTGCCCGGCTATCTCATTCCTCAGTTGTGGTTTGACTATCTGGAAGAAGGGGATGGCCGGCCTCTGGAAGGAGTCTTCATGCACCATGCCTGGGATATTCTGTCTCTGGCGGCTCTGGCCGGGCATCTGGCAAGCTGCATTGCTGAAAAGGAAGGCACCGCCTTTTTTCATGGGGAAGACCAGGTGTCGCTTATCCGTCTTTATTTCAGGAATAAAGAGTTTGACCGTGTTGTAGAGCAGGGTGAGAAGTTTCTGGCCGCTTCGCTTGTCAGCGATCTGCTGCGGCTGGACTGTCTCAAGCTGGTGGGCAAAGCCTATAAGAAGCTCGGCAACTTTGAAGCCATGCGCCAGACCTGGGAAATACTGCATGAAGAATATCCTCAGGATCCGGAAGGAGCGGAACATCTGTCAAAGTTTTATGAACATCAGCTGCGCAATCCCTTCATGGCCCGGGATATCTGCAGGCGGACTCTGGACTGTCTGGCGGCCCGGGTGGATCTGGACCGGGAACTCTCAGACTTCTCACGTTCCTCCTTGCAGGGTCGTTTGCGTCGCCTGGAAAAGAAACTGGAGAAATACCGTGCGAAATATGGGCAAGCCGATCTTCTGGATCATGACGACGAAGCTTCGCAGGAGTAACTGATCATGGCTGGATTGAATTATGGCCGTTTCCTGCATGCGGGAAAAACAGGCTTTCAACTTCTTCGCGGTATGATGGGGCTGGGACGGGTTCCGCTCTTTCTTTCCTGGAACCTTACCTTCCGTTGCAATCTGCGTTGTACCTATTGCGGTGCGTCGGAAGCACCCCGCCAGGAGTTGACCACAGAGGAAATCTGTGCAGGTCTGGAAGAAGTCTACAAACTGGGTTCGCGCTGGGTGACCTTCGGGGGCGGTGAGCCTCTGCTCCGTGCCGATATAGGGAGCATCATCGACCGGGCGGCCGCACTGGGCTATCAGGTTTTCCTGAGCAGCAACGGTTCACTCCTTCCCAAAAAGATTGACGAGATCCGAAAGGTGGATCATATCAATCTGAGTCTCGACGGCCCCTCTGAAGTGCATGATGCTGTACGCGGCTCAGGTGCTTTTGAAGGAACCATGGAAGGGGCCCGGGTTGCCGAAGAGGCGGGCATCTCTTATTCTTTCCTGTGCACACTGGGTACCCACAATCTGCATACGGTGGAAGAGACAGTGGAGATGGCCCGAGAAAAAAAGGTGTGGGTCATGTTTCAACCGGGTACCCTCTGGCTCGACTCCTCCACATCGGCCAATCCCGTGGCGGCCGATCCGGAGGCCTATGGCGAGGTCATGAAAAAACTGATCGCTTTGAAATCAGCCGGAGCACCCATAGCCAATTCCAAAGCCGGATTGCGGCATCTGTCCAAATGGCCGCAGCCTGCAAAAATCCGATGTCTTGCAGGACGCCTGGCCATCATCCTGGAGCCCGACGGTACCATGCTCTCCTGTCACCAATGTGAAGTGGGACAATTTCTGGCACAGGAAGAAACTCCTGAACAAAGCGTGCGCGATCAGTTCAGAAATCTGGTCGTCCCCACAGGATGCGCCCAATGCTGGTGTGCTCCTGTTGTGGAGCTGGCGTTGATCGCCTCATTGAATCCGGAAGCTTTCTGGAACAGTTTCCGTCGTTTTTTCCAACAATAATTACGACCTGTGGAAAGGTATGCAAATGATTCCCAGACGATGGGCACACAGTGAACCGGGAGAAGCGGTGCTGTTGGAAGAGTGGATGCAAAAAGATGCGGAGACCAGCGCGGCCTGCATTGGTCAGTGGGAAGAGGCATTGGCGGAATATATAGGCGTGCCTCAGACGGCCGCTGTGAATTCCGGACGCCAGGGGTTGCGGCTTATCCTCGAACACTTGGGTGTAGGAGAAGGGGATGAGCTCATTGTGCCCGCCTATACTTTGGGTGAAATGCTTCCCTTTGTCGCATCGTTGGGCGTGAAACTTGTCCCGGCCGACATTGATCCATTCAGTTTGAATATTACACCAGAAACGGTGGCTGCACGCATTTCAGAACGGACAAGGGCCATACTCGCGCTTCATATTTTCGGGGTGCCCTGTGATATTCAGGGGATCCGCAAGCTGGCGGCTGAGCATAATCTAAAGGTGATCGAAGACTGTGCCCATTCGCTGGGTGCACTCGTAGAGGGGCGGCCCATGGGTTCTTTCGGCGACGCCTCCTTTTTCAGCTTTGAAATCATTAAAATGGTCAACACCTACGGAGGCGGCCTCATCGCATCGGAGAAGGCGGAGCTCATTGCCGCCGCACGCGATTTTAATGAACAGGAACCTAAAGGGCATGACAGCCTGCGCGGGAAACTCAAAAGCGTGCAGATGGAGAAGCGTCTGTTCAAACTTCGCCTCATGTATCCGCCTTTGTATCTCCTGGCTTCGCCTCAATGGCAACCCCTCATGAACCGGCTGTACAGAAGCTCACAAAAGAAGAGGAAAAAGGGCGAGGCCTATTCCGCAGCACAGGCAAAGGCCGGTCTCATGAAACTGAAGACTCTGGAGGAGCGTGTGCAACAGCGGCTGGATCGTATCGCCCTCATGAATTCTCTCTTTCACGAAGATATCAGACCACAGCATGTTCGGGAAGGGGATCGGGCCAGTGGCTACTTTTCCGTAGTGATCCTGCCGGTGAAGGCGGCATCCATAAGAAAAAAACTGCTCCTCCGGGGAATTGATGCCGGAGCAGGAAATGAGATCATGGACAACTGCGCTGCACTGCTGGGCTATAAGGATTGTCCGGGAATTGAGCAGGTCTTTGATCATGCCCTTTCGCTGCCCATGTATGACGGCATTTCTGAAAGGGATTGTGAGAAGGTGGTGCGCGTACTGAATTCACTGTTGTAAGTGTGGAGAACGCAGCTGTGCGGAAGATGAATGGAGGTAGGAGGGGAGGAAATGGCGCGCCCAGCAGGACTCGAACCTGCGACCTTCTGCTCCGGAGGCAGACGACTTCAAGCCATAAATGCTTGATTTATAAGGGGTTGCGCACGTCCCTTCTGAACACTTGTACTCCTACTTGTCAAAATTTTCAAAAAGTGTTCACGGCTTCACCCTTTCCAACATCAAAAATTATAGGAAGAACTGTCTATATTTCTCCAGAAAACCAACCACATAGGAGACAGGAAACATGAATCAGGAATGTATCAGAATTGAACTCACAGAGCGGCGTTGCGGTTGTCTGGTCATCGGTGGTGTATGCGGCCGGGTGCTCTCTTATCCTGCGGGCCTTATTTGTAATATCCTGAAAGTGAAGGTGAGCGAACTCGAAGCCTTCACCGGGGAAGAGTTGGCGAATCTGGAAGTACCGGAAGCCGGGGCCACCCTTGCGGATTATCTGAACTACCACCATGCGGACAATGCTCACGTTGTCTGTAAAGGTGTAGTCATCGAATAGAAGGCCGGGGCTTGTTGCTACCGGAGAACTACAGTAGAATAGTTTTAACGGCCGTTGCTGACGGGTAACGGCTGGCGTTTGCCGGGGTGTATCGGCTTTGATTCCTTCCTCCGGCGCATCCCGGCAAGCGCATCAACAAGAAGGAGTCACACCATGAAGAAACTCACCCTCACCCCCCAACAAAAGCAATGGGTAAAGACTAATTTATTTCGCCCCTCCTTTCTATTACTTTCAGGCCTTACCGAAGAAGAAATAGAAGCCAGACTATTCTCCGGGATACAAGCGGGAGAACTACGAAGGAACTTCACAAAAGCGGATCTTAAAGTATGGATACACAGGGAGTTTATTTCTCAAATTAAAACCGTTCCCGGGGATGCAAGAGATTTCTTTGTTCCTCCTAATTTAGAAGAGCTTGTAGACACTGCTAGGGAATATTTCAATACCCCTCCCGGTGATATAGCCGCTCATTTATGCCTACTGTATCGAAAAGGGGAAATGCCTAGACTCACACGATGGAGTATGTTTGACCATGGATTAGAAGAAGGATGGTCTCTTACAGAAGCAGGGATGGCACGGTTAACATTTGATGTGGACTATCAGCCTGAGAAACAAGACATGCCACCGGAAAAGGAAGCCAAACCCAAACCCAAGGAGCCAGAATGGGACTTTTCTCAGTGTCCGGCAAGAGAGCTTGAGGCGAAGAACTGGGAGAGTGTTTTCATCCGGATGGTGGAGCCTACATCTGAGGAAGTCCTTATACAGGCAGGTATAAAATCGACCGGGAGTTATAAGGTAATCGAGGCAAACAAGGGCAAGATAATCGAACCATGGAAAACGTTCTATGAAATCATTAAGAACATCCAGAAGTGCGACAAAAACGAATACGCCAAAGGCAAACATTATAAATATAAATCGTTTGTTCCCTACATTGAAAACAAGAAAGCTCAAAGGCAATTAATAGGGAAATGGGATAACCATAAACACCACATAAACAAAGTGTTGTGTGGCCGATTTAATCTTTCAGAACCCCCTTTAACACGGCGTGAACGCTGGGTTTATTGCAGCATCGGAAGCTTAGGTATTCTGACGAAGGAATCCAACCTTGAAGAAATAAGCTGGGATGCCATGCCGGAGAGGCAGCAGGACAAGATCACTTATGAGGGATACCGAGATACTGATTAGTTTGCTTACGGCGTAAGTGACATAAGTACATCCAAAGACATTCATTCCTAAAGGCTTATATGCTTTTACTTACGTCATTCCTCTTAAGGTAGGAAGAGCGATTAACGCACTTCAAAACCTTAGAGGATTTTTTAGTATGAAGATTAAACTTGTAGATGCCTTTGACGTGGGCGAATTGCTGGGCGTATCCAAGACGACAATATGGAGATGGCGGGACTCCGGCACCCTTCCTCCCCCTCTCCGTGTGGGTGGCTCTGTACGGTGGCGGGCTGATGTTATAGAGCAATGGATCAAGGCGGGTTGTCCTCATTGCCGGAAGACGGGATGGAGGGCGGAGCAATGAGTAGAGCAAAAGCTATCCGGAAACATTACTTGTGGCTTTGTCTCGGTAGCGCATATGAAGTGAAGCTTTGTCCTATGACCACGCATCCCCTTTACCCCTACCGATTCGGGAAGTTGCCGGAGGGTAAGACCCCAACAGACCGGGCGAAAGCTATCAGGGAATGCTGCCTTGAGTGTTGCGGTGGTGAAGCCCCCAGCGTCCGGAAGTGTAAGTTTATTGACTGTGACTTGTGGGGATATCGATTTGGATACGGAAAAAACCTAAGCATAGGGGGTACTGGAGGGCAAACGAAGGCTCAGGCGGGTTCATGTATGCCTGAGGAGAGTAAGGCTCTGAAAAGGGCGTATACGACCCTAAAACAAGACGAGGGCAAAGCATGAAGACGTTACTGAGTGTTCCTGATCTTGCACAAACGTTGAACGTTTCCCGGCGTACTATCTGGAGAATGCGTGACAGCGGGGAACTTCCCAAGCCGATAAGCATAAGAGGTTGTTTGCGATGGAGACAAGAAGTCATTTCCGAATGGCTGGCCGATGGGGCCCCGCATTGTAGAAAGACTGGTTGGAAGCATGACAGAGCAGGGCGGGAATAATTCATCATGGCGAAACCCGGCAAAAGACAGAATAGGCTTGGATTCTTCGGAATCGGCAAGGGTGTCTATCTCACAAATGAACTGAGACAAAGTCTTGCTTATCGGAGCCTATCCCTTGCGGAGCAGTGGGTACTTGCCGAGTTCATCAGCAAATACAACCTCAAGTCATCCGGGGATAAAAACGACCTCCGGGGAATCGGGATTACCTTCACTATGCAAGATATCCTAGTAGACATTACCCCAAGGACATTTTACAGTGCACGGAAAAAAATATGCGAAGTTGGTTTTTTTATTCGAGATGACTCATTGAAACCTGTAAGGGTGAACGCTCCTGATATTTTTATCCCTTCAAGAGACTGGAAGACATTTGTTCCAGACAAAGAAACACAAAAACGCATTAACGAAAACACGGCTCGGAAGAAGGCTTATCTCAAGCGCAACAAAGATCGGAGGAAGGAGTATCTTGAAACCCGGGAGGATGGCGAAGATGATTGATGCTTTCCACAGTAGAGACTTTTTGGAGGGGAAATCATTTCACGGGTGTGATAGGAAATCATTTCACGGGTGTGACAGTTATAAAAGGGCTTCCGTTAGGAAATCATTTCACGGGTTGTTTCAAGATTCCGTTAGGAAACTATTTCACGGGTTTATTAAAAGTTACCATACCCATATACACAGAACCGGCTTCCCCTCTTCCCTCTCTTCCCGGGCAACCAGAAATAAGCTATCCAGAAAATACACACCCCCCATAACAAGTAACTGCTATCCGGAAACCCCCTAACCTGTTTCCATACACTCATAACCTCCAACTCATTTCCAGAAAGACCCCGAAAGGCTCAAATCATGAAACAACATTCAAAACTAGACCCCAACCCCCCAACACTCCGACAGGAGCAGAAAGAAGAATACATTATGAACGAAGAAGAACAGTTACAGTACCTGAGAGAGTCTGCACGGACACTAGCCCGACAAGCCGAGGATTTCACCAGAACAACCCAAGATAAAAAACACAGGGAAAAGCTACAGGCGAAGTATAACGCATTTCTCAAAATCTCCAGAGACACAGACGAGGACAGCGAATTGCTCAAATTTTCTGAACTGGTTGAGAGCAGTAACGCCGGCGGGGATCCGTTGGCTGAACTGGTTGCGAGTTTGCCGCCCGTGAATCTGGATGAAGTGTTTCCGGATGATCCAGACCTCAACGTTGATGCTTTTCTTTCTGAACTGGATGACCTGATAGAACAGTGAACGGAACGTTGCAAGCATATCAGTTGAATACTCATTCAGAGCCCGTACAATCGCCGTGGGGACGTTCACAGACCTTCACCCATACATAACCATGACTGAACACACAGAACGCCCCTACGAGATTCAAAACGCAACTTCTTTCCTCTCTGAAAAAAAAGCGGGGTACCTTTTAAACAAACCCCGGCGACAGTGGAGAGGGTGGGAGGCATGAAACAAATTCCTGTAAATATTTTTGACCTGTTTTCCCCGGCTACCCAAACAGAATAGATAATTCATAAACGTTCACCGAATAAGGTACACATACCATCAACATAACATCACATAAAGGAAAAGCTAAAATGCCATATGATCCAGTGTTTACAATGCGATTATGCGTTTTACCGCAACATGAATAGAAGTAAAGTTATTTCATGAACGTTCACGGTTTATCTATCTATAAATCAACATACCAACAACAACACAAAACAGGAAAGGACAAAACATGATAGGACAAGAAAGCCAAACCGGGCATAGGATACCGGAAACAACAACCGTCACACCGGTTGCCGGAAACCCTTTATCTTGTTTTTTCCGGGGTTGACTTTCAACTATCCCCTATGATATAGTTATATCACCATGAAGAAATTAAACGTTACAGAGACCCTAAGAAAAGCGATTACAGACAGCGGAATATCTAAGCGACAACTGGCGAAAGAAACAGGCGTTGACCGGATGTCCATAACGTTCTTTATGCAAGGTACCGAACTTCGAAGCGACAACATCAACAAGCTTGCTGAGTTCTTCGGTTATGCATTGGTTAAGGTGAAGAAAAAGGAGGATAAATAATGCCCTGTCTCTTCAAACAAACTTACACGGCTCCCATACCGGAAGAGGCCGAAACTTTCACACGTAAGGGAATTGAATATGCCCGGTATAAAGGACGGAACGGGAAAACCAGAACGGAACGTCTCACCGGCGAAGGCACCCGGCTTCTTCTGGAAACACAAACATGGTATGCCCGCATCAATCTTGCAGACGGCGGCTCTGATGTAGTCAACACCAAGTGCAAGGACAAGCTCACGGCGGAACAGTTTGCTGCAAACCTGCAAACGGAACAAGACAAGATCCGGGCGGGAGTCTACACTAAAAAAGAAATGAAGGCGGCGAAGCACGGAAGGGACTCACTGCAGAAAACTATTGATGCTTATCTGGATAGCATGACCGCCCGGGATAAGGCAACAAAAACGGTAAATGAATTCCGGCGGTATCTGGAAGTAACTTCCAAGGCACTTCGATGGAAGAACCTGAAGGACATTGACAAGGCGGCTCTGGATTCCTATCTGGAAGAGGAACGGCGAAACGGACGAGGTGCCCGGTCATGTAATGCTTATGTAGTTGCGTGGGTTGCCTTCGGTAACTGGCTGATGAATACCGACAGGACAGGAATTAACCCTGTTTCCGGTTTGGTGCGATTTGACGAAAGAACAGACCGGCGACACATCCGGCGAATATTCACCCTTCCAGAATTGGAGGCTCTTTTTAAGACGGCTGAGGAACGTCCCTTACAGGAACGGCTCACCAACAGGGGAAGCAAGGCGGAGCTGAAAGCTTCTACCGTTGACAAGCTGAATTGGATAGGGAAGACAAGATCACTTGCTTACCGTACTCTTTTTTATACGGGACTCCGGCGGGGTGAGTTAAGGAGTCTTACCATAGGGGCGGCTTTCTTAGACTCTGAACCGGCGTTTCTCCTGCTCCAAGCTGAAAACGAAAAGAACAGCGAAGGCGCACAGATTCCCCTTCATGCAGATTTGATAGTTGCCTTGAAGCAATACAAGGAAGAACGGATTAAACGGCTTGCCGGCGATTGTACGGCTTTCCCGGGTGCCTTCGATGGTCAACCCTTCTTTGATGGATTGCCGAAAGAACTTGTTAGAGTACTTAACAGAGATATGGAAGCTGCGGGCATCGCCAAGAAAGACGGGGCCGGGCGGGTGTTGGATGTTCATGCTCTCCGGACTACCTTCTGCACAATGCTTGAATTGGCGGGGGTTGGAATTACAACGACACAGAAAGCAATGAGACACAGCGACCCGAGACTCACCGCAAACTACTATACTCTCTTGGAATTGGCGAACCTAGAGAAAGCGGTGAACATGCTTCCCGCAATAGAAAGCAACAGAGAAGAAAAGAAAGTATGCAGTGGTGAGTAACTTCCCTAAAATATACCCCGTGAACACTTGTACCTATACTTGTCATAAACTTGTCGGAATGAGGGTAAATCAGGGTATTTCCGGCACTTTTTACGGTAGGGGCATAACAGGGGATTGGGTATGCCGGATTCACGTTATACCCAATGTTTACAGGGGTAAAAGGCGGGGAGGAAATGGTGCGCCCAGCAGGACTCGAACCTGCGACCTTCTGCTCCGGAGGCAGACGCTCTATCCAACTGAGCTATGGGCGCAAATACCATGTGTATCATAGCATACAAGCCGTGGAGGTATCCAGATAAAGGAAGAGCAAAAAGGAAACAGCGTAGCGCAGCGCAGCCTCAACTGCAGTGTCATTTTTTCGAAGAAGTTCATATT
>LSQX01144419.1_pt3 | contig 17067 bp, 8 predicted proteins | sample 654561 | NCBI WGS metagenome assembly LSQX01 (sample SAMN04489861, study PRJNA283612) | anaerobic digester metagenome | isolation source: 4 biogas reactors fed with cattle manure at either 37C or 55C with and... | place: Denmark: Kongens Lyngby | collected 2014
GACCTCGGACATCGAAAAAAGCAGATTTCTCACTTCGTTCGAAATGACAAAGGCGGGCGTTCGAAATGACAAAGGCGGACACAAGGGCGGGCGTTACAGGCCGTATAGGGCGGCTACGCGCTCGTCGATCTCCCTCTCCCACTCCTCGCAGCCCTCTCCTCTCGCATCCAGACATTTCTGAACCAGACCCGATATCACCGCCATGTCGATTGACGAACAGCATGGCACAGGAAGGATCTTAGTGTATTGATGTTTGAAGCGCAGATATCCGCCTCTAATGGAAGCACATATCTGACGATAATATGTTTCAACAGAGGCGGAGTTGAGTAATCCAAGCAAAAATAGATCACTGCTCGCAATAAAACCAGCGGTGTACTCTACATAGTATCCCGAGTCTGCTAATGTAAAACGCGGCTCCTTGCAAATGTCGGGATGCACGATCTTAGGTTTGTCGAACTCATCGTAGTATTTGCAAGATCTCAGCTCCCACCATTGATCTCCTTTAGCTTGGCGTTTTTCCAATTGCGGCTGCCAGCGTTGAAGATGTTCCATTATGGCAGGATAACGATTCATGTCAATCCCAACCTTGGTTGAAATTATCCAATTGTCCTCGCCTACAATCCGCCACTTTCTAACATCCTTTCCTACAATAAGCGGATTGATAATCTCAGCGCTTTTTGGGTCTGCGTCTATCAGTTCCTGCCTCTTCCCGGAGTTAATTATAAATGCCTTATTAAAGCCGATCAGTAATCCATAATATATTTTACCGTTGACATATTCTCCTAGAGGCGTTCCTGCTTTGCGCATTTTCTCCAGAATATCTGCAGTTGTCGAATCCGCCAAAGTCCAGTTCGATCCCGCAAATGCGGATTCGGGAAGTTGGATACCCTGCCGGGTGGTTAGCTCGTGCACATTCGGGTATGGATCGTCAAGGGATTCAACATCTGTGAGAACAGTACTCTGATGCGCTTCTCCTTTGCGGGCAATAAAAATCATCGCATAGGCAGTTGCATTTTGGAAAACAGGCAGATCTCCGAAATCGGTAATGCTCGTGACGGTGCAGTTGTCGGCGACGTGTTTTCTGAGCTTTTCCCCATAGCGTGCTTTTAACCATTTGTTGCTGCTGATAAATGACAACATACCGCCTTCTCTGAGCATCTGGATTGCACGCAGATAAAAATAGACATATAGATCGGCTTCGCTGCAGAAGAGGTCATCGTAGATTCCCTTTAGAGCGGGCTTGTCCGGCTTTATCAATCGATGCCGAATGTAGGGCGGGTTTGCGACGATTATATCGAACCCGCCGGGTCGATTGTTCTGCGGATTGAATATCTCGGCGAAGTCCACCGACCAATCGAATCGGATTTCATCTGTCTGCCTGCCGTCCATAAGGGCAATCTCCATGCGGAGATCGGAGATCGTCTTGTATAATTCGTGCTTTTGCGCGTTATGGGCGAGCAGATATTCCTCTTTGGCTTTCACATATTCATCGACTATGGTTTTGCGTAAATCGGTTGGCTGCGGGTTGGGACATATAACGCTGTCCCCTCGCTCTATCTTAAAGTCCAAGTTAGGCAGGGCAACCGCGTCGCGGGCATCGGGGTCGTCGATAGGATTTCTGGTGTCGTCAACCACCAGTGACAGCCACAGCCTCAGACGTGCGATGTTGACGGCGAACTGATCGCTGTCTACGCCGTAGAGGTTGTTTTGAATGATCTCCAGCTTGCGCTCATATACAGTGGCGGCGTCGACCTGCTTCACAGTGAACAGACAGGCGCGAAGGTCGAGAAGCTCGTGCAGCATTCCAAGCAGATATGCTCCGCTGCCGCACGCAGGGTCGCATACCCGCACGCTCTTTAACGCCTGCAAAGCGCGCTCCGGGTTGATGACGCCGGATGGGTCGTGCTCGTCTACGAATTTGGCGATGGCATCGCCTGAGGCTTCGGGCAACTGCTCGGACAGGTAGCCTTTGAGAGCCTCGCGGCACATAAAGGAGACAATGGGCTTGGGCGTGTAGTAGCTGCCGGTATCGTGGCGATTGGTTACCAGTTTTTCGAATATGCTGCCGAGCATCTCCGGGTCTACCGCCACATCGACGTCCAGTGGAGCGCTCTCGGTGATGGTAAAATTATATCCGCAAAACAGGTCGTTTATGATGCGGTCGAACGCCCGGTTGTCTATCTGAACCGCGTCTTTGTGGTCGTCGACATCCTCGCACTGGAACAATCCGCCGTTTAGATATGGGACTTCTCCAATGGTGTCAACAACCTTTTTCTTTTCCTCGTCTTTAAAGGTCGGCGCAACTCCGGCAGCAGGCGAGCCGAGGCCGCAGAAGAAAAGCCAGTAGAGTCGATCTCTGTAGAAGTTTTCCCCATTATCTATTGCCTCTTTATACAGCGTTTGGAGATAATTGGAGCTGCCCTTATACCTCAGCCACTTCTTTTTTTGTACGAATTGCAGAAACAGCAGGCGGTTAAACAGGCGTATCGCAAACAGGCGTTTGTCGTTTTGCGTATGGCCGATGAATTGCTCTTCGACTGTTTTGAAGACAGCCTCATAGTTTCTGTAGAAGTCGTTGGATACCCGCTCTACGTCCCACGCGCTCAGCCAACGCTCGCGCATCGCATCCCAGTCCGGCTCATCTGACTTATTAAACTGCATCTTTAGCGCGGGCAGGTTGAACTCCAGCAGGGTTCTGGTTTCCTCCACACTGTCGGTCTCCCAACCGAATGTGCTCAACTTGGGCTGCTTGTTATCCCGCTGCTGGAAATGGGCGAAACTGAAACCGGAGTAGTTGTTGATTGCGCAGATGAAGATGATGCCTTGCAGGCTCTTGTTCTGGTATTGGCCTTGCGTGCGCATCTGTTCTCGAATGCGCCTTAGAATCTCGCGAAGCTCAGCTCTGCGGAACTGCGTTTCGAACTCGCAGAGCATAATGACAAATGGGTCGTCTGCTCCAAACGGGACGATCCGACTGACCTGCACTTTCGCTTCTGCGTTTGACGAAAGACGTGAGTCGGCGTAGGTGAAGGTGTCCTTATGATCCAGCGGCCAACTCAGAGTCTTATTGAGGAATGCGAAAAGGGTTTCTCGGTTGTGTATCGACGCCAGCGACTCTTTCGCAATGTAGGCCATCAACGGACTCCTTTTTTCAGCTCCATCCAGCAGACGAGCGTGGGGACGATGGTGGACGGCAGCGATATGTCGGCAAAAGATGATCGGACAGCGGTTTTGAGGCGTTGTAACCCTCTGGACAGCGTTGCCTCATCTGACGGCATAGCCGAATGCTCGCCCTCCACGGTTTTGGAAAGCATACCGAATATTTCTCCGGCTTCCAGCGTGATTCCTTTGTCGGTTTGCTCCATCGCCAAGACAGGACGGCCAATGACTGTCGCTAACTTCTCTTTGTCAAGCTCAGTAGCGCGCGGCGTGGGCTGCATTGTGAACAAAGCAAATAGACCATCAAGCGGCGCATTGTTCCATACTCCAAAAGCTCCGGGCGGCAAGGCGTCAAGCGTGGCAAGGGTTTTCTCGTCGGGCTTATCAAAGAGGCGTATATATTGCGTGGTCGCCTTATCCTGAGTGGTGACTTCGCCTTCATAGAACCTGTTGAACTCCTTCAGAGTGCCGTCAGGGTCGGTCGATTTGAAGAACGATTCGTCGATGCCGATCGCCTTGCTGATCTTGAGCGTGCGATGCTCTACGGAATCTACCAGCCGGATGATCTCTTCGATTTCTGTGCAGGGCAATACGTTGTATATGGTGAACTCGTGTTTTTGCGGGGTGGTTTCCGCATCCAGACGACGGTCTACCCTGCCGATGCGCTGGATTAGGCGCACGGGGTTCCAGTGGATGTCGTAGTTTAGAATGGCTCCCGCTTCCTGAAGATTGACTCCTTCGCTTAGAACATCGGTCGATATCAGCACATCGATTCTCTCTGGCACTGAGGGAGATGAGGCCGCATCGTTGTAGCCGGGACAAAATGCATAGACTATCGCCGCTCGGGTTTTCTCGACTCGGGAGTCGATGCTGGCTATGTTGTATCCCTTGAGACGATCGCGCAGTTCCATCGCAAGATATTCCGCCGTTCGCTGGCTCTGGGTGAACAGCAGTATGCGCTTGCCAGTCTTGAGTTCGTCCTCTATTTTCGGTATGACTACTTTCAACTTTGGGTCGGGCTGCCTGCGCGCATCGATGATAGCTGCGTGTACCTCTTTGAGGAAGCCGAGGTCCTGGACAATATCGTCCCGCCACCTATCGACGTCGAAACATTCCTGCGTGAAGCCTCTGAGCTTGCTATCCAACTTGCGCGCTCTAATAGCCTGCTCCAGCCATTGATCGACTTCGGCTCCGGAGGCGTCGAGCGCATCGCCGTCGACTGCTGCATCGATGTCGGGTTCGTCATCGGTGTCGGTATGGTGAATGAGTGTTCTGACCCATTGCTCGTGTTTGTCAGCGTATTTGTGTGCCTGGTCGCCTAATACGTGCTTGAGCCGGGCAATCAACCCGATGCCGATGCTTTGAATTATGCCCTGGAATGCCGCGGGGCTGCTTTCCAATTGTTTTAGAGCGTTTGCAAATACCAATCCGGCAAGGTGGACCTCGTCGCTGTATTGTTTGCTGGATGGCAGGGGTTGGCATCGGTATTGCTCGGTGAGGAAGGCCGCCAACTTGATGCCTTTTTTGGGGCCTTTCCTGAGGCAGGCAGGCAGGTCTGTTTTGCCGGCGCCTCTTATTTTTTCCAGCTCTCTTTTTACGTCTTCCAGATATTTGACGCCGGGACGAAACAGCTCGTGGGCGCGCTTGATGAGCTTGCTGTAATTCTCGCTTTCTTGTTCTATTTCATATTCGATGCAAATCGGGCCGTGGCGTATCGGGAATCGGAGTTGCTCGCCGGTGGCCGCCGACAGGGCCTTGCAAGTGGCGCGGCTGCGCTGGATCATTACCTGTTCGAGGACCTGGTTCAGTGTTTTGTCGGGCGCTTCGATCGGCTTGAGCGTAAACTGGCCGGTGTAGTCCACTGTTTCTTCCTCTTTGTCCAGATTCCTTGCCGCTTTTCGGATTTGGTCTATTCCAAAACCGCCGATGCGTCCATCATCGTGCGTGATCAGCGCAAGTTGTGCGCTAATGTCCCTGTAGGAGGTGTTGATGGGAGTTGCCGTTAGCATTATGACCTTTTTGCGCTCCCCATTGACAGGGCCTATGATCTTGAACAGATTGACATAACGGTTCGCAGAGGTGGTGCGGAAGTTGTGGGATTCGTCGATCACAATCACGTTTGCACGACGCGAAAGACGCTCTACCTGCTTGCACTTGGACTCATTTGAATAATCCTCCGGGTCGAATCCGAAATCGGTCATCGACAGTTTTCTGAAGTTGCCGAAGTCCTCGTCATAATCGCTCAGATGCCGCTTCAAATAGCCATTCCAACTGTTTTCGAGTATGTTTTTTGGAGCAATCAATAGAACATTGTTTGCTTGTTGGCAATAGTGTTCGATCAGGGCTAACGCGATAAAGCTCTTGCCCAGCCCTACTCCGTCTGAGATGAGAACGCCGTGCTCCCGCTCAAGTATCTTCAAGGATTGGAAGACTCCGTCAAGCTGGTGCTTGTCGAGCATTCTTATGAGTTCGCTCTCACGCGCGGTGGTGTCGCCCTGCCGATGCTGTCCCCAGGCGTATAGAGATTTTAGATAGAGATAATATGGGTCGTATAGCTCGATTTGTCGTCGAATCTCAGCCAGAAGATCATCTGTTACCACATCATCGACTGCTTCGTTCCATCGCTCGTCGTACCAGTTCCTGAGTTGGTTGGTCTGTTCTGGGGTCAGTTCAACGTTTAGCTCGATATTTTGCAGTAGTCCCGGCCTGGTAAAGTTGCCGCTTCCGATTACACCCATCTGCGCAGGGTGAATCGTTGGTCGTGTTATGAGATATGCTTTGGCATGAAATTTTTCTTTGGTGTAACAGCGGGCTTGCACGGCTCCGTTTGCAAACAGCTTTTCGATTTTTTTGAGTGGTGAAAGAAGAGACAGGTTTTCGCGCTGGGCCAAGAGATCGGAATCCGAGACAGCGCGCAGTTTTTCCATCAACTGAACTCGCTGCCTGGCGCTGGCGTCATCGCCGAATAGAATTCGAACGCTGCTAAAGTCGGCAACAACGTCGGCAAGTAGAAGCAGGGCCTCTAATGAAAAAAAAGCGGACGCAATCAACAGTTCATTACCGCCCGCCCCCATACGATCCAGACCAGCCAGAAGAGTGTTATCTTGACGATTATCTATAATGCTCAAATGAAGATCAGACATTTTTCTCCCCACAACAACAGCCGATGAGATATGACAGACTTAAATATAAGAGTCAATATCCCTTCTGTTGAGATATCAGGAGTTGGGATTGGTAAGAGGAATTATTCTACGTCGGCAGTAAATACCTGGCGGCGCCAAGGGGACAGGAGGGATCTCGTGTAAACCACGTTCAATTCCAGGCGAAATATTTGGGAAAACGGAGGTTTCGGGTGAAGGTGTGGGAGTGAGGGGGGGAGTTGAATAATTGAATTTATGTGTACTTAATGGGTAGACTTTCACGGTGGTAGCTGCCAACACGTGAAGACCCGGCCTACTAACTAATCAACGAATCGTACTCATTAAGCATCGACTGTTACACACTGCCGCCTGCAGCAACAGGCGGCTCAACAGGAGTTGGTTCACCCCCACATGCGTGGGGGGGGGAGCGGTACGCACTGGCGGTTGCTCACATAGTAGATTGTCAGCCCAGGAACAAGAAATACGAGTTAGCAGCGTGTTATTCTGTATATCCTGGAGCTTATGCGTGGATGCTCCAAGATATACAGAGAATTCAGCCATTTCCTGTGCGTAGAACACTTGGTTTGTTTGAGGTCCATATAACCGAGTGTGATTTCGACATTACTATAGGTAACTCTGAAATCAACGCATTATTCACAGAGCAAGCAAGAAATCTGGCTCTCGATTTTTAGGATTATATAGGCATTAGTCTATGGTAACGACTGCATCCGTCGTCTGATACTGACCTACCAAATGACTCAGCGTCGCGCTGGCACCTACCGCATCGTGTGGAATCAGCACATACTTCCATGGTTTGCCGCCGTGCTCCGATTCATGCTGGGTGGCATAATGGCACCAGAGACAAGCGGCATCTGTCTTCGCCCGAACATCCATGTCTTCCAGTTCAGATGCTCTTTTAGTCTCCACAATTAGCTTTTCACCTTCTGTCTCGACTACAAAGTCCGGCTCATAAAGATGCCCGTCTTTATAATCAATTCGAAACTGGCCCCGAGCAGGCTTGAACCATTTCAACTCTTCTCTGCAGTCCTCAAGTACTATGGCGAAGCGGCGTTCGGTATCATTGTCAAATTTTTGTGTGGGATAAAGGCAGCGCCGGAAGCCACCGAAGAGCATTCCGCGCATATATAAGCGGTCATCGACCGGCGCACGGAAAGGCTTAATGTCTTGTCCGGCCAGCGCTGCGAAGCTGTTAGACCTCAAGGTTTCGAAGCCTTTGCTGACGTTGGCCTCGTAGCCGACTGCCTTCTCCCAATAGTGCGACTGCATCTGTGTATGGATGAATTCCGCGAGGGATCGCTGATGATATTGCAGCACATTGGAAAGCTCCTCCTCGTCCTTGAGATAGGACTGGAGATGCGTCACCATTTGGCTTGCGAGGTCGTATAGCAAGTCGGAATGATCATCATAGCTGATATCATCGTAATCCATCAGCGCCCGGACAAGATAATCTTCAGACCGCTCTTCGTGAATAACACCATCACCACTGATAAGTGACATACGCTCGTTTGACTGCAGGTGGTGGATGAGAATATCCCTGGCAACCGGCTGTGGGCGTATTCCGCTTATATCCAGAGTAAATGGATTGAATCCGCAGGATACTTCACCTTTGGGCACAACAATGATTCGTGGGATATCGATGGAGTTCTCGATGAATGTGTCGATTGTCTTGGCGACGATATCGGCCACGTCCGCTTTCTCAGCAATTCCCTCGAACTGAGCTTGCGCCGGGGCGCACACAGCCGACACCTGTTGAATTATCTGTTCTTGAACTTCCTCTGCTCGAAGGTTCGCTGATCTGGGCAACTTCTCAAAACGTCGGATGACTTCCAATGTAGCCTGCGCAACCTGGCGTTCAGCGGGGGATTCGAAAAGTAATTCCTGCTCTGCTGCAATAGCATCACTGGATGTGACACGGGTAACAAAGACCGGATTCACGACTACCGTCTCCCGGCGTTCATCCGGGATATCACGACCAATGACGACGCCGGTGCGGATGATTGAGTTCGGATTGTTGGCTTCATCAATAATTTCTTGGAACTTATCGTGTGCAACAATTGTGAGACGGTCGACGGCTGCGACTCCTGTCCTCTTCCCGTAAGGAAGGCGCAGACCACGCCCTATAGTCTGGTGTACCAAAATTTCAGCTTTAGCTGCTCTAAGAGGGACTATGGTATACAGGTTGTTTACATCCCAGCCCTCTTTGAGCTTATTTACGTGAATGACTATCTCAGTCGGTTCTTGAGTGCTCTCCACCTGAAGCAGGCGCTCGATAGTATCATCACGCTCTTCACCGCGCTGATTGGAGTGAACGGTAATCACGCGGTTTTCATATCGCCCATCGAAGAACGATTCGTCCCGAATCACCTTCTCAAGCGCATCCGCGTGCGTCGTATCCTGTGCAACCACCAACATGAAAGGCTTCACGATTGGCTGTTCATTCTGGCGGGCGTATACTTCTAGCTGGACTTTTGTATCTTCGTGAACTCGCACACCATCTTCCAGCTTGAGTCGTTCCAACTGCTCTTGTGTATAATTGGATGCATTGAAGTTTTCACGTGTAGCGACTGCCGGCTCTTTAACGAAACCATCCTGCATCGCCGCTGATAGAGGATAGCTGTAAATAATATTTTTGAATGGAACAGGACCGCTCGGGCTTTCTTTCTGAGGTGTTGCCGTCAGTTCAAGACCGAGAATTGGCTTGAGTTCATTGATCGCGTTGATGCCTGCGGTAGCTCGGTATCTGTGCGATTCATCCATCATTAGAACAAGATCGTTCAAGTCGGAAAGGTAGTCGAAGTAGCTCTGGCCTATGTACTCCGAAAGCCGCTTGATTCTGGGTGCGCTGCCGCCTCTGACCTCGGAGTTGATCTTGGATATATTGAATATGTTGATGTGTACGACGTCACTGCCGAACAGAGTGACGCCTCTGATGCCACGCCCACTTTCGTAATTGTCCCCGGTAATGATCTCTGGCGGATTCTGGGCGAACTCGGCGATACCCTGAAATACATACTTAGGATTGCCGGGAGTGAAGTCGCCGATCAGCTTATTGTAAATCGTAAGGTTAGGAGCCAATACGAAGAAATGGCGAATGCCCTTGGCTTGAGAGAGATAAGATATGAAAGCGCCCATCAGTCGGGTTTTGCCGACGCCGGTGGCAAGAGCGAAGCACAGCGATGGAAAGTCACGCTCGAAGTCTTCAATGCCCGATTCTGGGAATTGCTGTTTGATTGCTTCCAAAGCTGCTGAAACATCCTGATCTTTGTCAAGCGGCAGCAGATCGGCAATTTCAGCCAAAATGTCCAGTGATGTCTTTTGGGGCGGTCGGAGGCTGAGGCGTTGGCTTATTGCGTTTGCTATCCTGTTCATACCCCTACCTCGTCGTCGAAGAGATTCATTGTACCTGTGTCCAGCTTCGTTCGCTTGCCGTCGTTTGAGGATTGCACTTCTTTGCCGACTTCCGACGGCGCTGGCGGCAGGACGGATATCTGCAGGCTGTAATCATCTCGGCCGTATTCGCACTTATTCAAAACGGCCTTGGGTATCTTTTTAATCGTAAGGTTATGAAACTCGTCCTGATTGGCGCGAAACGCAGTGCAGCAGATAAGAAGTGTGCGTTGTTCGCCAACTTCCTCGCTTATTTGCGCAAGTTGATTGCGGCTGAGTGTTTGCGTAGTAATATATATAAAATCGGATTCGGTGGAGCGCCCGTGCTGCCAATAGACCGCATCGCTGGGGTCGAACTCGAAGTTCAGGTGTTTGCACATTGCCTCCGCGAGCATTTCGGCATTATATTCTTTGTTGATGATAAGGTTGCCCCATTTGTCTTTTTGCAGCAGGGACGGCGCCAGCCTGTAATACCGGAACCCTCCTCCGCCTTTCCAGTCAACAGCTTTGCTGATGCCGCCCTGGTCTTCGCCATCTATCACTTTGCGCAAACGCGGGATTATGTGTGTATGGCAATGTTCGCCAAGCTCGACCATGATCCATCGTCGTCCCATCTTGTGGGCAACAGCACCGGTCGTGCCGGAACCAGCAAAGGAATCTAATACCCAATCACCCGGCTCTGTAGAGAGATCGAAAACGCGCTTGATTAGACCTTCCGGTTTTTTGCCCTTTGGAAAATGTACCCCGCCCTCCTTATGCAGATTGTTTGATAGAATATCATCCCAAATCGTTGTGAGCGGTTCGCCTGACACGTACTTGCCATCAATCATTTTCAGTTTATCGCTGTAGAATAGTATTCGCTCTCCGCCGATGAAATACATGTTGGAGTGCCCATCACGCTCCAGCAGGAATATTCTGGATGGTTTGGCTACTGATCGGTCGATCATTGCTCTCACCTGAGCACCTACGCCGTCGTAGTTTGGACGAGCCGTACGAATCACACGATCTGCGTTCTGCAAAACAAAGTCACTCAGCAGAGACTCAAACTCGGCTTTCTTTCGCAGAGTCTTGACATCAATTCTACCCTCTCGTGCTAACGCCTGCGTAAGAGGCACAAATCGCCATTGTTGATAAGGATCTTCCTTATTTTCAATGATCTTTGTGTACCGCTTGTCCCGCTCCCTAGCTGTGTAAACTCGATTGCACTTCCATTTGGATTTATCCCTGACATACATGAGCACGAAGTTTGAGGTACTGACACAGCCTGGATTAATGGCTTTATGGCCGGTTGCTGATCCTTGTTTGAAAGTGATAACAGACACTCTATTATCGCGGCCGAACACCTCATCAAGCAATACAATAAGATACCCAAGCTCCACATCGTCTATATGCACGAAGATTGTGCCTTCCTGATGCAGCAGGCGACTCAGCAGTTCCAGTCGATCACGTATTAGTGACAGCCATGTTGAGTGCTCGACACCATCTTCATAATATTCGGATACGTCCGGGATGTTGAAAGGCGGGTCAATATATATGCACTTGATCTTCCCTGCGAATTCTTGCTCCAGAGCCTTTAGCGCAAGGAGGTTATCGCCGAAGATAAGACGGTTATCAAAGATGTCGCTATCCGACACTCGATGCCGGGCGTGATACGACAACTCCGGATCCTCCAATAGAATCCTAGGCTCCAGCCTCGGCCGGTTTTCTTTTCCTATCCAGGTTAGTTCGAGTTTGGTATGGTTGGGCATGAGTATTCCTACGGGCGTTCCAAAGGGCGCATTTCGACGCCACCGCATTGACATCTGTAGTGATCTCCCGCTTGGCGCCTAGCTAGACTGCCACAAGTGGGGCAAACGAGCGCATTTACGAAATCTAAGGTATTCTTGCCAAACGCCTCCACATCGGTGTTGGCAATTTCCGAACCATCCACATTGAAATGGCAGCCGACTTGGTTTCTGATAAACGCAAGTCTGCTAACCTTGTCATACAATGGCTTAATCTGAATCTCTACAGCAGGAGGTTGTACACCATTTTCCTTTGGCGGCTGCCGTTTCACGATTAGCACCTTCGAAAGCTTCGCGACACTGTCGAGCAGTTCACCGAGTGTAAAGTCGCCGCTTCTACGGTGTGGCACCGCGCAGCCATATAGCATCGACACATGATCCAGCACAGCCTCAAGTAGTATGCCTGATTCTGCGGCCACAGACTGACGAGCAAATGGTTCGCTGGCAAGCTTGACTTTCAGCTCGTCCACTTGCAGTTTCGTATTATACATACGGACTCCGTTGTTCCTAGACCATCGATGCAGCTCGACTAACTGTACGGCACGCCCTGGTGCTTGTGATAGTCGGTAACGGTCGCGCCACTGACGAAAATGCGTTGTGATAATGAGATGGTTGAAACTACTGCTTTCGTCCGCCAGAAGGTCAATTATCCGAGTCAAGTGCACGGCATCCACCGATGTGAATATGTCATCCAGCACGACGATGGCATCACCGTTACTGTAGTGTTTTGCTACGGCAAGAAACATCGCAAAACCAAGTGTATCAAGGTGAGATTCGCTAAAGTAGGCCTGCGGCGGAACCTCGGCCGCACCAAGGAATGTGGCGTCTTGGTACAAGGAACCTTTCTTTTTGTCGTCCAGATATAGGCGCAAGTCACCAAGTGATTCCCCAGGATGCAATTTCTCGTATATGCGGTTACACTCTGCCGATACTTCATTCAATATATTTTGACTGAACTTCAATCGTTTGCTCCGCACAATCTCAGATGCCTTTTCTAGCCCTTCCGATACGGCTTTAGTGTCTCGAACCTTCTCTTCATTCTCTAGCATGCGTTCGTAGTGCAAACTGACGGCGTTGAACTGTTCAATATCCGAAGATAGCTGTTTTTCAATCATCTGCATTTTCGCTTTATTTCCGCTCAAAGCTGATAAAGTCGCGGCTACCTGCTTGATATCCATCGCTTTACCGTTCTCGTCCATATCTGTTTCGGGAACAGATGATTGAGACACAGGACAATCATCAATCTGTGCTTTGCACAATGCATCCAGTGATTGGAAGAGTTTACCTGCCTCGAGTAAAACATCCTCTGTAGTGCTTGCAACCTGTTTTTTAGCCAGTTCAACATCACGTTCTGCTGACTGTAGTCGTTCATTGATAGTACTCAGGTTAGTCATGGCGGAAAGTCGAGCGTTTATCCGATTCAACAAATCAGCCGCAACAATTGGGTTCTCGCAAAGAGGACAAGCCTTTCTGTCGTTATGAGCCGCAATAAATATCTTCCCCTTTTCCAGTATATCGACGATATCTACACCATCTTCGCCCTCTATTGTCGGTGCCTTTGCTGCATCTTTTTGGGCATTAGCAAGCACATTTCTCGCGGCTGAAAGGTCCGTGTTATATTTCTCTAATCTCGCTACCTCGGTTTCACACTTGTTCAGTTGCTGTAGCAGTTCACTGATAGCTGAATGCTGTGCTTTCACGACTGTCATGTCTGCCGCAGACTTCGCAGCAGCCCAACCCACAGCACTGATAGAAGGAGAATCAGGTTTGCCCTCAGCCTCCCAGAGTTTCTGGAGATAGTCTTCTGCTTCCACCTTCGCCTTGACAGCCTCATCATAACGCTGTTTGGCAACACGTGCGGCGTCTATCAATGCATCCTCGCATCTTTCTATGCCCTCTACATCTATGAATCTTTTGAGTTCTCCAAACCTATCTGCCGGCCGTGCTTCAATGAGGCGCAGCAATTGACTTCTTCTAAGAATATGCGCAGATGGATTAGGAGTAGGGCCAACGGTTACTATGTCTCGGCCACTCATGTTTCCCTTCCACGCGTTACCACCCAAATGGACCTCAACCTGGAGTTCCGTTTGTTCACTTCCCAAGGACGGCAGGTGCTTCTGTATGGTTGTGGAGCTTCTCTCGGCAACTGATCCACCAGACTTGTTGCAAACAAAATCTATAGCATCGACAATGGTTGACTTGCCGGTGCCATTTTCACCAAAGATTACAGTTACCGGTTTGTTGGTGTCGAAGTTCAACTCAGTCTTGGCGGTTGCACCCCTGAATTTGGTCAGGCATATCTTATTGATGCGCTTGCTACTATCAGGCTTGCTTGTGTTTAACATCAAGTGCCTCCTCAATCCAGCGGTTCCAGTCTTCTGCTTTCGCTGTTCCTGTCGTGAGTTTCTTGACAATATCCGCCTCTCTGGTATTGATGACCAGTTCCGCGTCCTTAAGAGCTTTTGCGACTACTACTGCAAGCTCTTCATTCGGTGTTTTTAATACAATCTCATCGGACATTTAGTCCACCTTTCCGGCTAGGTTACCTGCCATCTCACATTGAACAACACAGAACTACTAACTTCTTGCTGCAACCTTGCCTCAACCTTGGTAATCAACTGCTCTTTGCTCTCATCAATTTTATCTTGCGCTGCAAACAACTCACGGCGCTTCCTGTTGCGCTGGGATTCCAGATTTTTCTTTTCCTTGTGAAGGGCAATCTTATCTTCGAGTGCCGCTGTTATTTTGGCATCCCTTGAAACTTGCTTGATCTGCAGATCAAGATCCTTAAGTTCTGTTTCCAGGCCGTGCTTCAGGTCTTCCGCCCAACGGTCCAATTTTTCTATCTCTTCATCGAAAAACTTGTTGTTACGCTCTGCAATGCCGCTAATTACTGACTCCTGCAAACCGGTGGAGATATCGGCAAGCGATGCACCGACTTCATCGGAAATAGCAACCTCGCCAGCCAACTTGCCGGGAACACTAAATAGCTTTTCGCAAGCATCCGGCAACATGGAGTTGCCATTGTCATCGATACCGGCAAGAATCATTACATCTTCATCTTCCAGCGCCGAGACTGTGAGCTTGCTTACCTGCAACCACCCTGATTTCCCAACAAGCTCTTTGATAAGTCCCGCGTGTTCGGGCCAGTTCGTATAATCGAAAACGATATGAACCGGCGGCAACGTCCGTTGCTTAGCTCGATCGATAATAGCTTCGGCGAGTTGACCGCCATAACGATAAGGTCTCAGGCCGTCCACACTGTGTCCCGGTGCAAGAAACTGATAACGCCCGGTCTGAAAATCCGGCAAACCATCTGGAGCGCTCTTGATGTGAAACTGTAGGTCTGAATCGTTGAACTCCGCATTGTGTGAAAGCTCTGACTTTGTGAGTTCCCAAAAGTATCGCTCCACCTTCCCAAGAAACGCAGTGCTCTCTTCGCTGTTTATTCGGAGCCTATTGCGCACGTCCTCATCGAAGTTTTCCAAAAGCTTGGTCCGAGTGTCGGCCATACGAGCTTGAATCTCTTCGTCAAGCTCAAGTCTCAACTGATCGAACGCGCAGTTTATCTCACCTTCCGTGCGACAGCGTTGGTAGATATCAGCAATTCGGCGTTCAAAATCCATACCCGACTCAAGCGCACCAAGCACTTCATCTGACGAACCAAAAACACCTTGGAACAGGCGGAACTTCTCGTCCAGAAGTTCAAATACACGCCGGTCGGCTGCATTGCTGCGATTCAGGAAGTTAATGACCACGACGTCATATTCCTGCTTGTATCTGTGACATCTACCTATTCTCTGTTCTATCCGCTGAGGGTTCCAAGGCAGGTCGTAGTTAATCACAAGAGAACAGAACTGGAGATTAATCCCTTCGGCAGCGGCTTCAGTTGCTATAAGTATATCAGAGTGGTCTCGAAAATGCTCCACGAGTGCGACGCGGATATCGACTACCTTGCTGCCGGTGACGACCGGTTCGCCCTTGTGCAACTCGACCCACGCCTTATATATCTCTCGGCTGCGATCGTCGGAGTTGACTCCGTTGATAGTGAGAACATTGCCATCGTAGCCATTGTTACTGAGAAGAGAGAACAAATACTCCTGTGTACGCCGTGATTCGGTGAAGATAACAGCCTTTCGGTTTGCGCCGAGTTCCTCTAATTTCTCAAATCCTTGTCTAAGCGCTACAAGTAGTGCCTGTCCTTTTGCGTTGATAGTGATAGATTTTGCAAGGTCGCCGAATTCAGCGAGTTCCTTTATCTCGGCTAGAATCTCCTGCTTTTCAGAGGATTCCCGGCTTTCAAGTTCAATATTTGTCGCTGTATCCGGATCCGCCCATTCCTCGGATATTTCCTCAAGAGCCTCGAAATCTTCTGAGGCAGATTTTAATACATCCTGGTGCTTACCTTCAAGGCGGGACTTCAGTGATTCCAACGTAGCCGCAATTGCAAACGTGGAGGATGCCAACAGTTTCCGTAAAACCAACGTCACCAAGCGGCGCTGGCTGATGGGAAGTGCGTGAAGCTCGTCCTTGCTGAGATAACTGGAAACTTGATCATAAAGGAGTTGTTCTTCATTAGTCGGCGTAAAGTCCTGAGTTATCGGAATGCGATTCGTAAAACGAACATATTCTGTTACTTGCCGACGAAGCGTGCGTTGACAAATCGGCTTCAGCCGCAAACGAAGTTCGTTTAGTTGCCGGTTTTCGATTGGCCCGTGCATATAGCGAGCCTTGAATGCATTTATATCACCGAAGAGATGTTCATCAATAAAACTAACCAGACCATACAACTCCAATAACGAATTCTGCAGAGGGGTAGCTGTGAGCAATAGAAGTGGCCTATTCGATATAGACTTTCTGATGGAGGTTGCTATCCGATTGCCGGGCTTATACACATTACGGAGTCGATGCGCCTCATCGACAACAACCAGATCCCAAGGTACGCCAGCGATTTCACGATTCTTGCCCCATGCGAAGTGATACGAACAAATAACCACCTTGTTATCCTGCAAGATCGCCGATTCCCCACGTTTTGCTTTCGCCTTATATTCGCGAGAATCTACAATTACAGAATCGATATGAAACTTGTCTGCCAGTTCTTGCGCCCACTGTTTACGCAGTATTGTGGGGGCAATAATCAGGATGCGTCGCTTATGCTCACACCAAAGTTGGCTGATAATCAAGCCTGCTTCAATAGTCTTTCCTAGACCTACCTCATCGGCGAAGATTGCCCCACGAGATAATGGAGAACGAAATGCAAAAAGAGCGGCATCCAGTTGATGTGGGTTCAGGTCGACCATTGCGCTAAAAATCGATGGCCCTAACTTGGCAAGATTATCGGAGGAATTCCTCTTGGTTAATTCGTGAGCGTAGTAAGCTGCGTGATATGGAGTTGACATATTTTTTATCGCAATACGAGTTGATTTTCGTCTCTTTATTATATATTCATTTCGGGCAGAGATATTCCTTCGATGACTGCAGATTATACAACGCACTCACACAATGATTTGCGGTAACTCTCAAGAGCCAACATAACTGACTGATGCACTCGTGCGGTTCACCCCCACATGCGTGGG
>LSQX01044084.1_pt1 | contig 17064 bp, 12 predicted proteins | sample 654561 | NCBI WGS metagenome assembly LSQX01 (sample SAMN04489861, study PRJNA283612) | anaerobic digester metagenome | isolation source: 4 biogas reactors fed with cattle manure at either 37C or 55C with and... | place: Denmark: Kongens Lyngby | collected 2014
CCCCCACCGATGATCAGCACCTGCGTCTTTCCACATGTTCCCCCTTTTCCACGGTGCCAGGCTTGTTCCACGGTGCCAGGCTTGCTTTTTTGCTTTATTCTAAAAAATTCGCACATCCAACCTCACACTTCCCACTTCTCAATTGCCATGCCTCCACGGTGCCAGGCTTGCTTTTTTGACTTATTTAAATCAGAAAGTCACCTATTCAGGCTTCTGACATCTGGCTTCTGACTATTCCAGTTTATTCTTTTTCCGACATCAGACCTCCGGCATCTGACTTCCATTTTAGCCGGGTTTGCTTTTTTGCTTTATTCCAGAGCAATCTTTTCTCTCACCTCTAACCTCTCACTTCCCACATCTCAACCACAACACCACCATCTAATCATACCACAGACCTCACTAGATGCCGACCGATCAGGGGGACAGGTTGACCGCGCGATCAGGGGGACAGGTTGACCCACAGATCGGCTGCCCGACTAATAACCAACGACCAAATAAGGTGACGCGACCCCTGTCCCCCTGTCACACGCCCCCTTGTCACGCCCGTGTCACACGCGGCTTCCGCACAACTCTATTCCACTGCGTATAGCAAATAATCGTCATTTGTATATATTCTCATCATCTCAACTGTTTGGTCAAGTTCTATTGTATCAGGTAGTTCATCCCGTTGAAAGAAACTCTCCCCATAAATCTTGTCCTGCAGTAGAATCAGGCTGCCTTGGTGTTTTTTTAAATACTCAGGCTTGACACCAATCCCATTAAGTGGTGTTATGCTGTTTTCATGAGCCATTATCAAAAAAGGATAACGCTGCATCCTCATAGAGGCAAAAACCTTTCTTCCTTGAGCAGTTTCCCCCAGAAAGTCGCTCACCAAGTACTGCCCATCATCCCGGTGCCAGTAGGAAATCAGGTCCTCTTCCCCAGGAACGGTTTGCAAGGGGGCTTTATTCCCGATGATATAATCCGGTTTTTTCATCACATTGGCTGTTATGAAACACAAGATCAGGAGTACAGCTGTCACTTTTATCGCAGCTTTGCCAGGGCGAAACTTGACTGAAGCAGGTATATTAATGAAGAAATATGCCATTGCAGCCACCAGCATTATCAGTACTGCAACAAAAGGCCGGCCCGGATTGAGAGGGCTGTTCAACCTGTTCACCATACAGAAGAGCAGCAAAACAGTGTATGCCGCCAAAAAAACCACTGCTCTAGGGTTCTTCTCCTGGCCTTTCAAAACAGCGAAAACATAATAGATATAAGGAATGGTGAGCATACCCCAGATCAGGTATGTTGCAGCACCAACAAAAGCGCTGTAAATCTCTGCATGCCTATCTGCCTGAGCATGGGCTAAAGAGATCATGCCATCCAGATAATGGTGGGATTTAAAAACGGTTTCAGCAACAGGTAGGCCGGCAAAGTACAGCACACCCAATGACAATACGAACAACAGCCCAGCGCTGACGGAGACACAAACCCCAGCCCGCCATTTGGTTACTGCCCTGATGAGCAGATAGAAAAGCCCTAAAACAACCAGAGCTGCGGCTCCCAGGATGACAAGAAAAATAGACAAGGTAATGATACTGCCGTATTCCGGTGCTGCAGCCTGCCCCGCTGCATTAAAAACTAGATGGCTAAACTGTGCCAACAGGGGTTCAAAGCCCTTGCTGACATATTTAAGGTAGCAGAAACAAAAAACAATAAAACACAGATACAGCCCGGCAGCAATTATATTAGCAACCAGCCAGTAGATCTCCCTTTTACATAAAAACAGAATAAATACTGCCACCACAGCCCCGCTGAAAACAAGCAGGGCATAGAAGTTGCACACAAAAGATGTGGTCACAAGGCCTGCTAAAAGGATTACCGCTCCAAAAACACCTGAGCGGGTTGTTCTATTATTGATGATTAGTAGTAGGGCTGTGATGATAAACAAGAGCAGCACACCCATGGTTTGGGTGCGCATCTCCTGGCCTAAAATATGCACCATGTTTTCCCATCCGTAAAGCATGGCCGCAAGCAGCCCTGTGCGCTGCTCATGGAGCCTAGCAACAACCAGATAAACCGCCAGGATAATCAGTATGTTGAGGAATGGCGGAACGACCCCGGCAAGTGTGACAATATCTGACCCGCTCACCAGTGATAAAAAGCGAAACAATACATACAAGCCCACAAAGTTAAGTGAGAGCGACTGCACATTTTCAAATAATATTTTCCCTGTATCAGTAAACAGGTTCCAATAGGTAAAGATATGCCTGTGAGGGTCTGTAAACCCTACAGGTACTCCTGCCTGTAGATAATAGATGTACTGCAGGGCAAGCAAAGGAATCAGCAGCAGGGACAAGGACTGGACACAGCTCAAAGAATGCCTTTCACTGAAAATGTAGAACAGAGTGGGGGTAACCATCAGCAGGATGCTGATCAGAAGAAGCCCTGACAAACCGCTTAACCCCCGGGCATTCACTAAAAAAAGCAAAGTGCCCACCAGCGTCAACAGCAGGCCCAATAAATACAATAAATAATGGTTTGGGTTATTTCTTGCATTTTGCATCTTCTGCACATCAATACTCCTTCAACCCCGCTCGGTGCCACCTCCGTCGGTGCCATATCCGTCGGTGCCAGGCTTGCGCTTTTGCTTTATTGATAGGCCGACTAGTCATGGGGACTGTCCCGCAACAGGCCCACCGATTATACGAATCTTTTCCGACCTCCGACTTCTTGCTTCTGACCTCTATTTCAGCCAGGCTTGCGTTTTTGCTTTTTATAAAATTTCTCTGCAAATCATAAACTTCCTGCTCATTCATTGGGGTACCAGCCTGACCGATCAGGAGCCGATCAGGGGGACTGTCCCCCCGCGCGATCAGGGGGCAGGTTGCCCGCGCGATCACCCAACCTGTCCCGCCGCGCGNNCGCCGCGCGACAACCTGTCCCACCGCGCAACGCCGCCCGATCACCGCACGATCGCGCGATGCCACCCCCGCACGCAGCAGACCCCCCGCAGACCCCCCGTATAGCCAAAAGCAAACGAACATCCCCATTCCATCCCCAGGCGATGTTCCCCGCACGGTGCCCACAGAAAACGCTTGCATTATATTGAGCAGTAGCCCAAAATAATATTCAGGAGTAATTTTGAACTCATTAACGAAGGAAGGGATATGCCCGATGTATAGTCCCAAAATTATTGAGCATTTTCAAAATCCGCGCAAAGCAGGCAAAATCCCCGATGCTGATGGTATAGCAACCATTGCTGAGGGGTGCGGCGACATTTTTCGTTTTTATGTAAAAATTCGCAACAACCGCCTGGAAAAAGTCGGTTATGAGGTCAAAGGATGCCCTGTAGCCATCGCCTGCTGCAGTATGACTGCCACACTTGCCGAGGGAAAATCCTTGGCAGATGCAATGATGATCACAAACGAGGTTGTGGAAAAAGCCCTGGGTGGGCTTCCCCCTGAAAAGAAGCATTGTTCCAATTTGGCAGCAGATGCTCTCTACGAAGCTATACAGGATTACCTGTACAAACGGGCTCTTGCCGGCAATACAGCCCCTGCAGCATCCGGTGATGACTGGCGCTATATGTACCTGCCGCGGGATGTCCCTGACAGCAAGGGGAATAGAAGATGATCTACCTGGATCACGCCGCCACAACCCCACTCCACCCAGAAGTAGCAGCTGTGATGTATGATGTGATGCAAAAATGCTATGGTAACCCTTCAACAACTTATACAATCGGACGGGAGGCCAGAGAACTGCTGGAGAATGCCCGCAAACAGGTGGCGGACCTCATCTGTGCCCAACCTGAGGAGATTATTTTTACAAGTGGGGGAACAGAATCGGATTTCCTCGCACTTTGGGGGGTAGTCTGCTCCCATAAAGAGCAGGGCTCCAAAAAAGGGCGGGGTTCCCATATCATAACCTCATCCATCGAACATCACGCTGTGCTAAACAATTCTGCCAACCTGGCCAAATATCTGGACTGCACTGTCACCTATCTGCCTGTTGACGGTGATGGACTGATCGATCCCGCAGATGTAAAACAGGCTATCAGAAGTGATACAACACTTATATCTATCATGCATGCCAACAATGAAATAGGAACCATAGAACCGATAGAAGAGATAGCCTCTATTGCCCGGGAAGAGGGGGTACCCTTTCATATAGACGCTGTGCAAACAGTTGGGCATATTCCAGTGGATGTAAATAAATTGGGTGTGGACCTCCTTTCCCTGTCAGGCCATAAGTTTTATGGACCAAAAGGGGTAGGAGCATTGTATGTGCGCCAGGGGACACCCTTCACCAGCCTGCTGCAGGGCGGTGGACAGGAAAGGGGTTACCGCTCAGGCACTGAAAACTTACCAGGCATCGTTGGGTTGGGAAAAGCAGCTGTTATTGCTCAGCGAGATATGGAGAAAGAACAACAGCGTTTGGAAAAATTGCGGGATGCACTGATCAAAGGGATTGAAGAACAGATACCGGGTGCACGGCTGAACGGCCACCGCACAAAGCGCCTGCCGCACAATGTTAATTTTGCCTTTCCTAATATAGAAGGGGAATCACTGCTGTTGGGCCTGGATCTGCAGGGCATTGCGGTCTCATCAGGTTCAGCCTGCAGCACAGGCTCTGAGGAGCCTTCCCATGTGCTGCGTGCTCTGGGGGGCTTACCGGATCAGTACCTGAATGGTGCGATTCGCATGACCCTTGGCAGATCTAATACCGAAGAAGATATAACCACCGTCATTGAAGCCCTGGCCACCCTTGTCAAAAAATTAAACCAACTCTTCTCCTCATAGCGCCGCATCGGTGCCACATCGGTGCCAGGCTTGCGTTTTTGCTTTATTGATAGGCCGACTAGTCATGGGGACTGTCCCGCAACAGACCCACCGATTATACAAATCTTTTCCGACCTCCGACTTCTTGCTTCTGACCTCTATTTCAGCCAGGCTTGCTTTATTTAACAGCCTGTCCGTGGTTAACACCGGGGTGTATGGTATTGCCTGCTGTTTTCCAACGACCAACCACTAACCACCAACGACCAAATTGGCCGATCACGGGGACAGGTTGACCGCGCGATCACCCAACCTGTCCCCCCGCGCGATCCGCCCCCCTGCTTCCCCCGACACACCAGCCGACACCGTTCACCCTTTTGCCGCCCACGAGCCACCTCCAGCCGCCGCCCGACGCCATCCGCCCCCTGCCGCCCATACCACATTACACTGCCCGGTCTGTAAACTGGCTGTTATAGAGCTCTGCATAAAACCCGCCCTTGGCCAGCAGTTCATTGTGGGTGCCTTTTTCAATTATTTTGCCTTCATTCATCACCAAAATCAGATCCGCGTCCCGTATGGTCGACAACCGGTGAGCGATAACAAAACTCGTTCTCCCTTCCATCAGGCGAGCCATTGCCCTCTGGATGAGCCACTCGGTTCTTGAATCCACATTGCTGGTAGCCTCATCCAAGATCAGAATCGCCGGATCTGCAAGGATCGCCCGAGCAATGGTGAGCAGTTGTTTTTGCCCCTGGGAAATATTGGAGGCATCTTCATTGATCACAGTATCATAACCATCGGGAAGGGCTCTGATAAAATGGTCCGCATGGGCAGCTTTTGCCGCCGCAATAATCTCATCCATTGTGGCATTCTCATTGCCATAGGCTATATTCTCCTTGACGGTGCCGTTGAAAAGCCATGTATCCTGTAGAACCATGCCGAAAATACTGCGCAGGTTGCCCCGCTTAATATCCTTAATATCGACACCATCAATGGTTATTCTCCCCCCATCTATTTCATAAAAACGCATCAGCAAATTAACCAGAGTTGTCTTACCTGCACCGGTCGGACCAACTACAGCAATTGTCTGCCCTTGTTTGACATCAATATTCATATCCTCTATTAAAGGGACATCCTTTTGATAGCTGAATTTAACATTCTGAAATCGCACATCACCCCTGGGGAACTCCAGCACCTTGGCATCAGCCTTATCCGGTTTCTCCTCAGGCTCGTCAAGGATCTCAAAAACCCGCTCTGCAGATGCAGCTATTGACTGAAAGATGTTTGCTATACTAGCGGTCTGAGTAATGGGGTGTGTGAAATGAGTGGCATACTGCATAAATGCCTGCACATCACCGATCTGGATCGCCCGCCTCATCACAAAAATCGCACCAACAACACAAACAAGCACATACCCTAGGTTGTTGATGAGATGCATCAAAGGCATGATCAAGCCAGACAAAAACTGCGCCTTCCAACCGGTTTCATAAAGCCTTTCATTGATCTCATTGAATTTTTCGATGGACTGCCGCTCCCGCCCAAACGCCTTTACTATCACATGCCCCCCATACATCTCCTCCACATGCCCGTTCAGCTCACCGAGCACCGCCTGCTGCCCTACAAAGTACTTTTGCGAGCGGCCAGCTATAAACTTGGTTACTATAAAAGAAAGGGGTAAAATGAGCAGACATACTAGTAGGGTCATTATCGGGCTGATGCTCAGCATCATAACAATGATTCCGATCAGCATCACTGATGCTGTCACCAATTGAGTAATACTCTGCTGCATTGTGCTGCTGATGTTATCAACATCATTGGTCACACGGCTCAAAATTTCGCCATGCGCATGGGCGTCAAAATATTTTAGCGGTAAACGGGTGAGTTTGTCGTTAATGTCTTTCCGCATATCGTAAACTATCTTCTGCACAACACCAGCCATGATGAACTGCTGTAAATAGCTAAATACTGCGCTAATCAAATAAAGCACACCCAGAGTGATCAGGATATACTTAATAAACCCGAAATCCACCCCGGCACCCGGCACTCCCTGCAGCCTTTGCATCATTCCTTCAAACAGCTCGGTTGTGGCCTGCCCCATGATCTTCGGGCTGACAATATTAAAAAGAGTGCTGAGGGCAGCCATGATAAATATCAGCAAAAACTGCAGCTTATATGGCTTTAAATAGGTGAGCAGCCTTTTTACTGTGCCTTTAAAATCTTTGACCTTTGCCGGCGGCTGTTTCAAACCACGTATGCCTCCGCCGGGCCTTCCAAAAGGCATATGTCTGCGCACTTCTCTGATATTCGTTTCACCTGCAGGCCTGCTGCTCTTTCCCCCTGCTGTATCTTTCATGCTAATTCCTCCAATGACATCTGCGAAGAAACAATCTCCCGGTAAACCCTACACTTATCTAATAGTTCTCTATGTTTGCCGACCCCCACAACCTTCCCCTCATCCAGCACCACAATCTGGTCGGCGTCGATGACAGTGCTGACTCTTTGAGCAACAATGATCATCGTTGAGTTGGCAGTTTCTTTTTTGAGAGCCTTCCGCAGCCTGGCATCTGTTTTGAAATCAAGGGCTGAAAAGCAGTCGTCAAACAGGTAAATTTCAGGCTTTCTGATCAGCGCCCGTGCGATAGAGAGCCGCTGTTTTTGTCCACCTGAAACATTGATTCCACCCTGTTCAATAAATGAATCTATGCCATCTGCCATTTGTGAAACAAATTCATCTGCCTGGGCAAGCTCTAGCGCTCTCTGAATCTCTTCAGTTGAGGCGTCTTCCTTCCCATAACGGAGATTTTCTGCTATGGTGCCGGTAAAGAGGACAGACCTTTGAGGAACATAGCCGATTTTTGCCCGCAGAGCCTGAATGGGCATCTCCCTGATGTCCTGGTTATCTATCAGAATCCTGCCGCTGTCCACATCATAAAAACGCAGAATAAGTTTTAAAAGGGTGGATTTTCCCGAGCCAGTACCGCCGATAATAGCAGTCACCTCACCGGGTTTTGCGCAAAATGAAACACCGCTGACAGCAGGTTTCTCTGCCCCCGGGTAGCAGAAGGTTACATTATCGAACCGGACAGCACCGGGTTTGTCGGGGTCGGTTGCGGATGTATCGGAATCTGCCGGGGATGCATCTGCAGTTGCGCTCATGGTAGTTGCGCTCGTGTCAGCTGCGGTTATTTCGGTTGCGCTCGTATCAGTTTCGGTTATGTCAGCTGCGCTTATATCTGTTGTACTCATGTCCGTTCCGCTCATGGTAGTTGCGCTCGTGTCAGCATGAGAATTTCCGCTGATATAAAAGCTAGTGTCGGTTTCAGCGGCAGAGTCTCGTCGAGAAATGTCGCTACCCACAGCACCAGCAGATGTTTCGGTTCCAGCGCCAGAATCTCGAGAAATGCCGCTACCCACAGCACCGGCACCAACCCCTGGAGTCCACGGCCCGTAAGCGGAGGAAGCAGACATTGATTGAACTTCACCGGTTGGTGTGGCAGCACTAATTCCTTCTGATGCCTGAGCTGATGCCTGCGCTGCCGTTGATTGAACAGCGTCAGTTGGTGTGGCAGCTCCAGAGCTAATTCCCGCCGAGGTATGAGCTGCTGTTGATTTAACAGTATCAGTTGCCTTGTCATCACCGGAGCCAATTCCCGCTGATGGACAAGCTGATGCCTGAGCTGCTGTGCCGGCCCTGCCACCGGTTTTGATGCCAATATGATCCGTATGAGCTGATACCTGTCCTGCCATACCGGCCCTATCTCCGGTTTCTATGATGCCAGCATGATTCCTTTGATTCCTTTGGGCTGATGATGTATGAGCTGCTGTGCCTGCTCCTGTACATGCGCCTGCTGCGCCGCTCCCTCCGGTATGTGGTGAATCCTTGATACCTCTTACAGCTATCGGCTTTGTGATTTTTGGCAGGCTCCCTCCGGTATCCAGCGGCTCCTTGATACTGCACTCTGTTTCCAGCACTTCATTGATCCTGGCAGCTGACACAGAGGCACGGGGGATAATAACAAATATCATAGACAGCATCATCATAGAGAACAAGATCAACCCCACATATTGAATAAAGGCCATCAGATCGCCGACCTGCATATATCCATGATCGATGCGAATGCTGCCGAACCAGATTATTGCAATAATTGTATAGTTCAAAATAAGGCTCATCACCGGCATCAAAAGAGCCATGATTTGGTTGACCCTCACTGCGGTCTCTGTCAGGTCAAGGTTTGCCGCATTAAACCTTCTTTTTTCATAATCAGTGCGGTTAAAGGCGCGTATCACCCTGATGCCGGTCAGCCTTTCCCGCAGCACCAGATTCAATCTATCCAGTTTGAGCTGCATCGCTTTAAAAAGAGGCATACCTTTTTTGACAACTAACATGATCACCATTGCCAACAGCGGGATTGCCAGGAAAATACCCAGCGACAGGACCGGGTCCTTATATACCGCCATAATAATCCCGCCGATGCACATCATGGGAGCCCGCAGCATCATGCGCATCATCATCATTGCGACATGCTGCAACTGCGTAATATCATTAGTAGTTCTGGTAATAAGTGATGCAGTCCCAAACTTTTCAAATTCCTGCAGAGAAAAGCTCTCAACCCGGCTGAAAACCTTGCCGCGCAACAATTTGCCGAATCCTGACGAAGCCCTTGAAGACAATAAACTAGAAAATACAGCACAAACCATGCCTAAAACAGCGATGACCAGCATCCGGCCGCCCACTGTTAATATGTAATCTGTATCTCCATTGACTATACCGTTATCAACAATATCTGACATCAAGGTGGGGAGATACAGCTCTGAAATGGCTTGAAAAAAAGTAAGGAAAAAGACAGCTATTATTGATGGTATATATGGTTTTAAAAATCTGAATAGTTTTAACACCAGTACCCTCTCCAGTCCTGGGAAGCGCCCCCTAATCAAACAACCTGCTGTGGGATAGTCATAGGCTGCGAGCAGGTAAGTCCTGGAAGCGCCACCTAATCAACACCCAGCGTTTCGTATAAGCGAAGCGCGCTGTGGGAAGCATGGGAAGCATGGGGACGTTCTTTTTGCTTCCATTTTGTGCTGCGTGTCCGGCCCGATCACTCAACCTGTCCCCCTGATCGCGTGTCCCCCTGATCGCGCAGGCAACCTGTCCCGGTGATCGGTCAATTTGGTCGTTAGTGGTTAGTGGTTGGTCGTTGGAAAATAGTCGGCAATACACCCCCGGTGTTAACCACGGACAGGCTGTTAAATAAAGCAAAAAAGCAAGCCTGGCACCGACTTGTCCCTAAACATCTTGAAGGATGCCCTTCATAGACAGTGCTATTCTCCCTTTTTCGGCATCTACGGAGAGCACCTTGACCGTCACTACATCACCCACAGCAACCACATCTAACGGATTTTTGACATATTTTTCGCTCAATTCGGAGATATGAACCAATCCGTCATTTTCCACCCCGATATCCACAAACGCTCCAAAATCCACCACATTGCGCACAACCCCTTTTAGCTGCATACCGGGTTTAATGTCTTCAATACTGAACACATCTGTTCTGAAAACAGGCTGTGGGAGGTCCTCCCTGGGGTCCCGGCCAGGCCGCAAGAGGGCTTCGATAATATCTCTCAGTGTAGGCACACCCGCACCCAGGTTTTCCGCGGTCTTTTCCACATCCAGCCCTGACAGCTTGCTGCGCAAAGCATCGGTCCCGACCTCATCAAGACCAACCCCCAGCAGATCCAGCAGTTGATAGGTCAATTCATAGGACTCGGGATGGATAGGAGTGGAGTCCAACAGGTTGTCCCCATCATTAATGCGCAGGAAGCCGGCACACTGTTCAAAGGCCTTTGGCCCCAGGCGCGGCACATCAGTCAGCTGATTCCTATTCCTAAAAGCGCCGTTCTTTTCACGATAATGAACAATGTTTTCTGCAACTGTGGCATTAATGCCTGAAACATAGCTGAGCAGAGGTGCAGAAGCTGTGTTGAGATCAACGCCCACATAGTTTACAGCTGACTCCACCACTTTGGCCAAACTTTCATTAAGCTGTTTGGCAGGGATATCATGCTGGTACTGCCCTACACCGATGGACTTCGGTTCGATTTTTACCAGCTCAGCCAGGGGGTCCTGCAGGCGGCGGGCGATGGAGACTGCGCTGCGCTGGGAGACATCGAGATCTGGGAATTCCTTGACAGCCAGCTTGGAAGCGGAATAAACACTTGCCCCAGCCTCACTGACGATCACATAGGCCAGATTGAGCCCGGTTTTATTGAGCTTCTGGATGAGGCCCGCCACAAACTGTTCGGTCTCCCGGGAGGCTGTGCCATTACCGATAGCGATCACATCGATCTCATACTGTTTGATCACACGGGTAAACTCCTGTTCTGCTTCTTCAATCCTCTCCTGAGGAGGTGTCGGATAGACAATCCCCACTTCCAGCAGTTTTCCGGTTTGGTCCACAACCGCCCACTTACACCCTGTTCTATAAGCGGGATCAACCCCCAGCACAATCTTCCCGCGGACCGGGGGCTGCAGCAGGAGGTTGCGGAGGTTTTTAGAGAAAACATTGATCGCTTGCTCGTGAGCCATCTCGGTCAGCTCTCCCCGCAGATCCCGCTCCACAGCCGGGGCAATCAGCCGCTTGTAGGCATCTGCAAGCGCCTTTTTGACAAGATCTGTAGTAACAGCCCCTTCTTTGACATAATTTTCGTTCAGCCAGGAAATCACCGGTTCAAATTCCACATCTATCGAAACATGTAAAAACTCCTCCCGTTCACCACGGTTGATAGCCAGCACCCGGTGAGAGGGCACTTTCACCACCGGCTCTTTGAAGTCGTAGTACATCCTGTAAACAGAATCCTGGTCCGGGTCTTTGGCCCTGGTCACCAGGTAACCGTTCTTCCTGGTATAATCCCGCACCCAGCCGCGCACCTTGGGATCATCTGCAGTATCCTCAGCGATAATGTCCATCGCCCCCTGCAGAGCATCTTCAACTGTGGGCACCTCTTCTGTGAGATATTTTGCCGCTTCAATATCAGGTGAACCCTCAGCAGGGAAGGAAAGAAGGTAGCCGGCTAGGGGTTCTAGGCCCCTCCCCCGGGCGACACTTCCCCTGGTTTTACGCTTCGGCCTGAAGGGGCGGTAGATATCCTCAACTTCGCTAAGTTTAAGTGCCTTATTGATCTGCTCTTTGATCTCCTCGGTCAGCTTCCCCTGTTCATCGATGAGGCGGATTACTTCCTCTTTGCGCTGTTCCAGGTTGCGGTAATAACCAACCTGCTCCTCGATCCGGCGGATCTGGGTCTCATCCAGCTCTCCGGTCATTTCCTTCCGGTACCTGGCGATAAAAGGGACCGTGTTGCCATCATCTAGCAATTTTACTGTATTTTCTACGCTTTTCTCGGGAAGCCCCAGCTCCCCAGCCACACTTTTTACAATATCCAGAATCAGAAACTCCTCCTCACAACAGTTTACATCCAAAAATCGCTGTTCTTATATTTTAACAGAGTTCAACCAGTATTTCACCACAACCATCACCGACCCACAAATCGGTGCCAGGCTTGCGAAGTCAGGAAGTCAGTGCCAGGCTTGCGTTTTTGCTTTATTGACCGATCACCGGGACTGTTCCCCCGCGCGATCAAGGGGACAAGTTGACTGATCGGCCCGGTCGACGGGACGGTTCCGCCGTGCGGAAACGGCGCTGGAGAAATGTCCCCGCACGCGGCACACCGTTACTATATAATAAAAATAAAAAAACCTGATAGCGTTTTGCCACAAGGGTATCAGAGTTTCTGTTTACAGTTCAGGTGAAAAACTTCCGAGTGAGTCAAAGTAACTGTCTCCTTGACTCACAAAAATATAAAACTAACGAACCGCTCTTTCAGTGAGTCAAAGTGCCTATCCCCCCGGCTCACCTAGCTACTCTCCCTTTATAACAGCATGAGTCAAAGTCACCGTCCCCCTGACTCACTCACTCTGACTCACTTCCAACCTCTCACTTCCCACCTCTCAATCGCCAGGCTTGCTTTTTTGCCTTATTCATTAGCCCAGCCTCGGCTTATACCCAGACACCCTCATCCCGTCCCCTCGAACACATATATTATTGCGCCAGCAGCAGTGTGCCATATTTAACCAGCTGAACTGCAGGCAAGAAAAGGAGCTGGGCAAACAGTGTCCCCAAAAGCCGGCTCAAAATCAGCCAAAAGGTGAGGTGCAGAATCTCACTCTCCGGGCGCGCCCCCTGCAGGGCATTGTCTGTTATCACAGCGGTCACTGGATCCACTAGAAAAGTGTCCAGAAAGACAGCAATCAAATTGACTATTCCTGACAGTTCAGTTGCTGTCGCCCTGTATGCGGGGATTAATGCCCCGGCATAGAGCGATGACAGAACACCGGTTGTCCAAATACCCACCACCAGAATGTTGATAACAAAAAGTTTGACTGGGAAAAACCACTGCCGAAAGCGGGTAACAGGTAATATTAAGCCAAACCCCGCCAACCGCCTTGAATAAGACTTGATCAGATAAGCCAGGGCAAGGCACAACTGCCGCATCACCCGAAAAAAGTTGGAAGGTGAAAGCAGTGACAGTATCATCGCGGGTAGTGACCCGATCTTTTCAAACAAAAAGATCGTTCGACTAAACAAAAACAAGAAAAAGGGGCCAAACAGGCCGGCAAGGGCTGTCCCCCCTGTTGCCGCCAGCATTATGAGGCGCATATGATGTTCCAAATCAAAAAGATAGGCTTGTTGGTAAATCTGCCCTGTGCTGATCGCCTCTTCCACAGTCAGGGATAGAAGTGGAGCCTGTACCATGTTGGCAGTCATCGCCACCAGGGAGATAACCTGGTAAAGGGAAAAAGCAGTAGCCAGCCGTTTTGTTTTGACACCGGAAAAGCGCGCCACATAAACGAGGGTGCCAATTAAGTGAATCAGAGCAGTGAGGAGCGCCACCAAGTGAAACCTATCCATTACCCCACCTTCAATAATATGCTCTATTCTCTATTTGCCTAGGGTTAAAATCCCGGTACTCAATCCAATTCTTAAACCTTCAATAATGCGCTCTATTCTGCTTATGCCTTAGAGCAAAAAATACCGGTACTCAATCCAATTCTTAAAGCTTCTATAGATATGCCTTATTTTATGCCTCAGGCATTGTATACAACAGGTGGGTTTTGCCCAATCCAAAACACATACTTTATTCTTTATATGCTCTAGGTGGTAACTTAAGACCGATTGGCAACCTCATGGCAACCTTATGACCGGTTGGCAACTTATGACTGATTAATTACCGATTTACACCATGTGGCCGATGATCAGGACTCGGTATATTTTTTGACATAATGCGCCACGCTTGGCATGTTGGTTACTTATGACCGGTTACCGGGACGTTCCAGTCTATGATTAAGGATGGAAACGGAAGGGCGGGGCCACCGGGCGGGGCCACTCATAACCGGTGACCGGTCTGTCATGCCGCCTAGTTTCAGTTGGATACTCCGCCGCCACCCACGCTCAGGTGAAGGCCCTTTATTCACGACACACCCCAGGTTGGATGCTCCACTGCCACCCAGTTTCAGTTGGATGCCCATTTACAGCCTAGCTTCAGTTGGATGCTCCACTGACAACTGGAAAAGATATATAATATCTCCATAAAATATTTTAAGCACACCAAAATACAACCGGAATTTGGGGTGCAGCCATCACTCCACTTTCCCAACATTGAGGTGAATAAATTGAACAAAGATACCTGGAAGCTGGAAGATATTTATCAGAATCAGGAAGAATGGGAAGCCGATCTTCGGCAAATAGAAACCCTGATAGAAAAGATCGAAGCATATCAGGGGAGGCTGGCAGAATCCGCAGACACATTTTTTACTGCGCTGGATTTAAGCACTCAGATCCAGCAGCTTATAGAGAAGGTTTACTGCTACGCCAGGATGAGGCGGGATGAGGACAATTCTAATCCCACAGCTCAAGCTCTGTTTGGACGGGCAGCAACTCTGCTGACCCGGGTGGATACAGCTCTCTCCTTTATCAATCCGGAAATCCTGGAGCTTCCCGATAACGCCATTTCCATTTTTTGGCAGGATCATCGCTTTCCCCTTTACAAGCACTATCTTGAGGACATACTTCGACAAAAACCCCATACCCTCTCCAGCGCTGAGGAGCAGGTTGTTGCCCGGGCAGGAGAGATCACCCGCACCCCCGACGAAATCTTCAAAATGCTGAACAATGCGGATCTCACCTTTCCGGTTATCTGTGATGATAAAGGAAATGAGATCGAGATCACCAAAGGCAATTTTATCAGCCTGATGCAGAATAAAAGCCGCAGGGTAAGGCGTGAAACCTTCCAAGCCTTCTACGAGACATACCGGAAACTGGAGAACACTTTTGCCGCAGCGCTGAATGCAGGGGTAAAAAGGGATATTTTTTATGCAGAGGTGCACCGGCATCACTCTGCCCGGGCCGCCTCCCTTTTTATGGATAATATCCCCTCTGCTGTCTATGACAGTTTGGTGCAGACGGTCCGCTCCAACCTCAAGCAGATGCACCGCTATATGCAGCTGCGCAAAAAAATCCTCGGCCTCGATGAACTGCATATGTACGACATCTATGTGCCGCTGGTTGATGTGGAATGGCAGATCCCCTACCCTGAGGCTGTGGAAATGCTGAAAAAAGGTGTTGCGGTTCTGGGTGAGTCCTATGGAAAGGTGCTGGCAGAGGGTTTGGATTCCAGGTGGGCGGACATTTACGAGAGAAAGGGCAAGACAGCTGGTGCCTACTGTGATTGCATTTACGGTGTGCACCCCTTCATTCTCCTTAATTACCAAAACAACCTGGACAGCGCATTTACACTGGCTCATGAGATGGGGCATGCCATGCATTTTTATTATAGCGACAAGGAGCAGCCATTCATCTACTCCCAGCCCGCCATTTTCACTGCAGAGGTGGCCTCTACAGTCCACGAATCCCTATTGATGGAACACCTGCTGCAAACTACTAAAGATCCGCGCAAAAAGATTTATCTTATTAATTATTATCTCGAAATTTATCGAACTACTCTGTTCAGGCAGACAATGTTCGCTGAATTTGAACAAATTATTCATGATAGAGCGGAAAATGGCGAAACACTAACAGCTCAATTCTTAAAAGAGGAGTACCGCAAACTGAACACCGCCTATCACGGGGAAGAGATGATTATAGATAGAGAAATCGATATGGAATGGGCGCGCATCCCCCATTTTTATGACGCATTTTATGTCTACAAATATGCCACTGGCCTATCAGCAGCTGCATCTCTGGTGCACCAAATCCTCACCAAAGGCGAACCCGCAGTGGAACGCTACATTTCTTTCCTGAAAAGAGGATGCTCTGACTATCCGCTGAACCTGCTGCGGGAGGCAGGGGTAGATATGACAAGCCCTCAACCGGTGCAGGACGCCATCAACCGTTTTTCCGGCCTGCTGGATGAGCTAGAGAAACTCACAGCCTGAGGGCAAAGCAAGGAGGAATGGTTCGGTTGCGCAGTTGGGTTGTTTGGGTAGCATGTTAGGCAGGGGGAATGTATGCTGATTGAAAAAGATATTTTCAAACTGCGTTGTTTCGATAGCATAGTAGGCATGGGGGCACCAAGTGCACACCGAGTGACGGAAAGGGGGTATTAATGTGTTGGTTAAAGATATTCGAGAATGCAGTTACTTTACAGCTAGGGATGGCAGCATCCTTTGTGAACTTCTGCATCCCCTGAGGGAAAAGGAAGAAATTTCCCTTCACTGCAGCATCGCCCATGCCCGCCTCCCCGCAGGTAAAAGCACTATTCCACACAAACTCAAAGATAGTGCAGAGGTTTACTATTTCCTGGGGGGAGAGGGGATACTTCACATCAATCAAGAATCTACTGAGGTTAAGCCAGGCAAAGCAGTTTTTGTACCTCCAGGTGCAGTGCAGTATTTAAAGAATACAGGAGATGAGGATCTTTTATTCCTCTGCATCGTTGATCCCATGTGGAGGGAGGATGATGAAGAAGTTATAAACCAGGTACCAAACACGCCGGGACATTCTTGCTGAACGGTCACAGTGATGCAACTTGTCCCCCTGTGGGAACGTTCTTCTTGTTTCCTTATTGTGTCGCGATTGTGTCGCGTGTTCGGGCTGGTCAAGGGGCAAACTAGTAAACTGTGTAAGAGTTCCTTAGTGTAAAAGGGGTGTGACAGGGGAGGGGGCGCGATCACCCAACCTGTCCCGGTGATCGGTCCGATCAGCCAATCTGTGCCGGTGATCACGCGGTGGGACAGTCCTGGTGATTGGTCTCG
>LSQX01223090.1_pt3 | contig 17061 bp, 16 predicted proteins | sample 654561 | NCBI WGS metagenome assembly LSQX01 (sample SAMN04489861, study PRJNA283612) | anaerobic digester metagenome | isolation source: 4 biogas reactors fed with cattle manure at either 37C or 55C with and... | place: Denmark: Kongens Lyngby | collected 2014
GTGGTTTTGTTCGTTTGCATCGCTATAATCGGGGTTACTGCATTTTTTACTTCGAATAAAAGTCCCAAACCCCAGGTTCAGGACTTGGCTGACAATGAGAAAGTTTTTGATCTGCCCGAACCTGTAAAGCCGGATGGGTTGGATGCCGCTGGATTGCTGGATGAAAAGATCAGCATAAAAATAAAGGACAGCACCCTGCCGGCGGAAGAAGATAAAGACAGTGAAGAGGTCTTAAAGGAGACCCTGGCCTCCCAGGAGGACAAGAAGGATGAAGGGGGAAAAAGTCAGGACCGGGAAAAGGGCCAGGATGATGTAAAAAAGGAAGAAGCCCCCAAAGAAGAGAAACAGGCACCGAAGAAATCAGCTTCCAAGGCCAAAATGATTTATCCGGTGAGTGGTAATATAATCAAGGAGCATACCGTGGACCAACTGGTATTTTCAAACACCTTAAAGGAATGGTCAACCCATAACGGAATTGACATCGAGTCCTTCATAGGTGCGGAAGTCAAGGCTGCCATGAGCGGTACCGTAGAGGAGATTACCGAAGACCCCTTGATGGGCATTTGCATCATTTTAGATCATGGCGACGGAATTAAGACCTACTATGCCAACCTATCCACCGGTAACATGGTCTCCGTAGGACAAAAGGTGGACAAGGGTCAGATTATCAGCGGCATAGGCAGAACTGCCAGCTGTGAGATCCTGGATGACCCGCATCTTCACTTTGAAGTTCTTCTGGATGACAAGAGCCAGGACCCCATGGAATACTTGCAATAAAGCCAAGGGGACGGCTTTACTGCCCCATTACATACAGCCACCGAATTATATCGGTGGTTTTTTCATGCAAAAATCCTCTTCTATATCCGCCAAAACCCGCATATTTATCAATATACCCACTGTATTTGGCTTCTATTCTATTAAGAGGGTGTTTTTAAGGGGGGTTAGATGTGAAGGATTATATTCAGGAAAGGGTAATTGAGATTGCGCATTATATCATCGAAACAGGAGCCACCGTAAGGGAAACGGCCAAAGTCTTTAAGGTTAGCAAGAGCACCGTTCATAAGGATATGTCCGAAAGGCTGCCCAGAGTGAATCCAAACCTATGGGCGGGGGTCAAAAAGGTTCTTGATAAGAATAAGGCGGAGCGGCATATCCGGGGCGGCAGGGCAACCAGGATTAAATACCAAATGGAGAATGAAGGTACTTCCCATGAAAAAAACGCCAAATAAACATGGATTGGAAAAGTTTATGATAAAATTTATCAGTAAAAGAGGATTTTATGGCTATATGTAGAATAGTTATATTAATTCTGGGGGTAATTAATTATATCGATACTTGTTTTAGGACATATTAAACTCCCTGATAAACACAGTTATCATAGATATACATAATAAGCAAGAGAAGGGACCGATAAAGAGTGTTTGGTAATAGAGATATCGGCATAGATTTGGGGACATCAAGTGTTTTGATATACATGCGTGGCAAGGGTGTAGTCCTTCGGGAGCCTTCCGTGGTGGCCATAGATACAAAGGGAGGGAAGATCCTGGCCGTAGGATCCACTGCCAGCAAGATGTTGGGCAGAACCCCAGGCAATATTGTGGCTCTTCGCCCCTTGCAGGATGGGGTTATCTCTGACTATGAGATAACGGAAAAGATGCTCAGATACTTCTTCAGGAAGGCCATTGTACGACGCTTTGGGCGCAAGCCCCGGGTAATTGTTTGCGTACCCAGCGGCGTTACCGAAGTTGAGAAGAGGGCGGTTTTGGATGCCTCCTATGAGGCCGGAGCCAGACGCACCTACCTTATTGAGGAGGCCATAGCCGCAGCCATTGGTGCCGGTATCGATATCAGCAAACCCTATGGGAATATGGTGGTGGATATCGGTGGAGGAACAACTGATATCGCGGTTATATCCCTGGGTGGAGCCGTAGTCACGGATTCCATAAAGGTTGCCGGTGATACCTTTGATGACTCAATAATCAGATATATGCGCAAGACCTATAACCTACTCATAGGTGACAGGACTGCGGAAAGGATGAAGATAAACATAGGATCGGCCATCCCCCGCAAAGAGGATGCGGTAATGGAAGTGACGGGCAGAAACCTCATCTCCGGCCTGCCAAGAACCATTGTCGTAAGTTCCCAGGAGATGGTGGAGGCCCTGCAGGAGCCCCTGGAAACCATAGTGGAGACCATTCATTCCGTTCTGGAGCAGACCCCCCCCGAACTATCCTCCGATATCAGCGAGATTGGTATCACAATGACCGGTGGCGGTTCCTTGCTCTACGGGCTGGACAAGCTCCTGGAGGACAGACTTAAAATCAAGATTAATGTTGTGGATGATCCCTTGTCCTGTGTCGCCATAGGGACGGGCAAGGCTCTTCAGGATATCGATCTTTATACCGATACCCCGGCTTTTAACAGCAGGTGAGGCAGAGTAAGATAATATCAACCTGTAGCCTTTAGTGGGGTTAAGGCCATAGAGGGGTTTTATGAGAGTCGTTTGATAGAATACAATGCCGGTTATTATAGATTATATTGTATGTTTGTTTCGTTTCCATACAGGCTTTGAAAGGATGTGCCAAATTGCTAAGAGGTCTTTATACCGCTGCAACAGGGATGATTCACCAGAGGGAAAAATTAAATACCATAGCCAATAACTTGTCAAACACCAATACCAGGGGTTATAAGAAGGATAGCGTAGTTAGTCATTCCTTCAGGGACGAGTTATTGCTTCGGACAGGGGGGCAAACCGGTGAAGTAAAGGCCCTGGGCCCTCTTAATCATGGGGTATATTCAGAGAGGATTATTCCCCTCTTTCAGGACGGCCCCCTGGAACAGACCAACCAATTTACCGATATAGCCCTTCAGGGTAGCGGCTTTTTTACCATATTGATTGACGGGCGGGAATTCTATACCCGTGATGGTACCTTTAGGGCAGACCAGGAGGGTATTCTGGTTAACATGGAAGGCCATGAGGTTGTCGGGGAATACGGTCCCATCTATGTAGGTCAGGAGGATTTTCACGTAGATCCTGAGGGCAATATATGGCAGAACGGCCAATTCGTGAATCGTCTTCAGCTGATAGACTTTGAAGATGCAACCCTTCTGGAAAAGGTGGGGGACAACCTGTTTGTCAACAACAGTCCGGAAGCCAACCCGGCTTTGGAATTTGAAGGGGAGGTCCTTCAAGGCTATATAGAAGCGTCCAACGTGGATCTCCTGGAGGAGATGAGCAACATGATCGTTGCAGCCAGATCCTACGAAGCCGCTCAAAGGGTCCTTCAGATGATAGACAGCACCCTTTCCAAGACGGTTAATGAAGTGGGAAGCGTATAGGGGGATAGATATGATAAGAGCCTTGTATACCGGAACCTCGGGAATGAGGGTACAACAACATAAAATTGATTCCATAGGAAACAACATAGCCAATACCCAAACCATTGGCTATAAAAGCTCAAGACCGGATTTTAAGGAGGCCCTCTATGATGTTATAGAGAATAGGCCCGCAGAAGCAGGCCCCAGCCCCCTTGTAGGGAACGGGACCGTGGTGGGCTCCGTTCAAACCTATTTTACCCAGGGTGGCCTGTATTCCACCAACCTTAGTCTGGATCTTGCCCTGGAGGGTCCCGGTTTCTTTACCGTGGAATCCGAAGACGGAGACTACCTCTATACCAGGGATGGTCGCCTCAAATTATCTCACCTGCCCGACGGAGAACTCAGGTTGGATGATGCAGCGGGGTACCCCGTTCTGGACCAATATGGGCAGTTCTTCATCTTTGACGGAGATGTCCGGGAGGAGGATATCTCCATAACCGAGTACGGCCATGTATATTTAAATCAGGAAAATGGCAATGCTACATACCAGGGTAGTTTAGGGATCTATAGTTTTACAAATCCTGATGGTTTGGAGCATCTGAAGGGGCCCTATTTTACAGCTACTGAAGAGAGCGGCGAACCAGTTCAGGCATTGGAAACCAGAGTTGTCCAGGGATATTTGGAGCAATCCAACGTGGACTTGTCCCAGGAGATGACGGAACTCATCATGGCTCAAAGGGCCTACCAGTTGAATTCCAGGGTGGTACAGGCTGCTGATGAGATGGAGAAACAGGCTAACAATTTGAGAGGATAGATATGCTTGGATAAATTTGACATCAAGGAAATTATGAAACGCATCCCTCACCGCTATCCATTCCTATTGGTGGATAGGGTGTTGGAAATGGTACCCGGCGAGAGTGGGAAGGGGATTAAGAACGTCACTATGAATGAACCCTTTTTTGCAGGACATTTTCCGGGTACACCCATAATGCCCGGAGTCCTGATAGTGGAAGCCATGGCCCAGTTGGGTGCCATGGTAGTTCTCAGCCTACCTGAAAACAAGGGCAAGCTGGCCTTTTTTGCCGGCATAGATTCCATGCGCTTTAGGCGCCAGGTGGTACCCGGCGACCAACTCTTTATGGAAGTTGAGATAACCAGGATGAAGGGACCCATCGGCAAGGGCTCTGTAAAGGCTCTGGTTGATGGGCAGGTAGCGGCAGAGGGTACCGTCATGTTTGCCCTCGGTGATGCCGACTAAATGTCCCAGAGTTTGCGTACCTTGCTCTTTTTAAGAGCACTCAGGATCTGCTCATGTACATTGGGGATATCCCCTGATATGTCATGGAGCAGATTTTTTATATATTCCCTTTTTGTGTAGCCGTTTGCAGGGCAGGGGTTGAATACAACGGGTATATCATGGCGGGACACGGCCTTTTTAATATCGGCTTCCGGTACGTATACCATGGGCCTTATCAGGTTAATATCTTTCCGGTCCAGATAGGTTACCGGTGAAAAGGTGTTGAAACGGCCTTCGTAGAACATGCTAAGAAAGAGTGTCTCTATAACGTCTTCCCGATGGTGACCCAGGGCCACCTTTTTGCAGTTTAGTTCCAGGGCCGTGTTGTTAAGGGCACCCCGCCTTAAGTTGGCACAAAGGGAGCAGGGGTTTTTCTCCTGACGAACGTCAAAGACAATTTTAGCTATATTCGTTTCCTTAAGGGTATAGGGTATATCAAGCTCCCTGCAGTAATCCCCTACCTCTGTCCAATCAGTGCCTTCATAGCCCATATCAAGGGTAATGGCCTCCAGCTCGTATTTAACCGGGGACATATACTGATAAAGCCTCAGGGCCTTTAACAGGATGAGGCTGTCTTTTCCGCCGGAAACTCCAACGGCTATCCTGTCCCCCTCCTCTATCATATTAAAATCTTCTACCGCTCGTCTTAAGCAGCCAAGTATCTTCTTCATTTATCCCATTCCTTTCAGGATGGAATAAACCATCCTCCCATGTAACTACTTATCCTAGTTTTCAATAGCCATTAATCCTTGTATTTGTCTGGATATTATACAATAGAATCATGGTAAGGGGAAGAGGGTCGGCTCTGCAAAAAAAATCCGAATAAAAAACCTAAAATTCGAAAAAACATTCGGATATAATGTGAAAACTGTGCTATAATTAATAATGAAAATACTGATGGATGGTGCACGATCATCCTATTTTGGCTGCTTTCTTAAGGAGTGATTAAATGGATAAGGTAAGGAGAAACGAGCGGATAGGCGCAATGGTTAATATCCTATGTAGCCATCCCAATGAAATTTTTACCCTCAACTATTTTAGCGATATGTTTAATACTGCAAAATCTACCATAAGCGACGATGTGGTAATTATAAAGGATCTTTTAACCAGGTTCCAGCTGGGAGACGTTGAAACCGTTGTCGGGGCCGCAGGCGGGGTTAAATTTATATCCCGGCTGTTTGAAGACGACGAAATCTTTATAAAGGATATTTGCAATGAGCTATCATCGCCTGACAGGATACTTCCGGGCGGATTTTTATATATAACGGATATCCTCTTCATACCGGGGGTGGTGGAGCGGTTTGGGAATATTTTGGCCACCCAATTCTATGACGCCCGGCCGGACTTTGTCATAACCGTGGAGACCAAGGGTATACCCATAGCCCTGGCCACAGCCAGAGCCCTCAATTGCCCTGTGGTAATGGCCCGGAGGGAAAGCAAGGTAACCGAGGGTTCCACCATATCCATAAACTACGTATCAGCCTCCTCAAGGCGGATTCAGACCATGTCCCTGGTCAAGAGGGCAGTGGAGAAGGGCCAGCGGGGCCTCATCGTCGACGACTTCATGAAAGGCGGAGGTACGGTCAGGGGGCTTATGGAACTTCTCCACGAGTTTGAAGCGGAGATCGCAGGGGTTGGGGTTATAATCTCCACCGAGGATCCCGGCCAGAAAATGGTCAAAGACTACAAGTCCCTTATGGTCTTAAAGGACGTGGATGAGGGAGAACGAAAGGTCATGGTTGAGCCCTCACCATGGCTAAAAGGGCTAATAAATTAACCAAAAATTATCACTTTTTTTCCGATTCAGGCAGGACTATGGTTTTTTTTGGCGAATAGTTACATAACTAACTGTTACTTACTTGTTTTGCGACTCGGAAGGTGGTGAGCTAGAATTGGAAATAACAGACGTAAGGGTACGGAAAGTCGGTGGTGATGGCAAGATGAAGGCGGTAGCTTCCGTGACCTTTGACAATGACTTTGTTGTTCATGACATCAAAATCATAGAAGGTCAAAACGGGATGTTTATTGCCATGCCTAGCCGAAAAACACCGGATGGGGAATATCGGGACATAGCCCATCCAATCAATTCTGACATGAGGGGCAGACTCCAGGACATGATCTTGCAACAGTATGATCGGATTGACGCAGAATAGGCTTCAAAGGAGAGAAATCTCCTTTGAAGCCTATTTTTGTCCCTGGGAAAATGAACTTTAATTTTTTTGAATCTGAGGTAAACTTTATTATAGATTTAATGTATAATGTAATAGGATTCTTTGCTGTAATCCTGTATTTTGTCGGCTATGGTATCCATTGCTTGATTTTTCTGAGGATTACAGGGATAATAGGATAAGATCGCCAGAAAAGACATCTTTGAGTCAGGGCATCGAGAATTGGAATAGGGAGGAAGGAATGGAGAATAAAATATCAGCGATCATAATGGCAGCAGGGTATGGGCCCGGTATGAAGTCCTCCCTGCCTAAAGCCATGCACAAAATTAGTGGCCAACCCATGGTCGAATATGTCCTTAAATCAGTACTGGATGTAGTTAATAGCCGCCCCCTGGTGGTTTTGGCTGGGGATGCGGAAGACATAAAAGAACATTTGGGTGATAAGGCAGAGTATAACCATCTGCAGGAAAGGGAAAGTATAGACCAAATTGTTGTTCTGTTCAGGGAATTTTTAGAAGGTCTTGACGGTCATGTAATCCTGATGGAGGGCAATCTACCCCTTATAACGCCGGATACCCTGAGGGATCTGGTAAGCAGCTGTCAAAGAGGCAGCTATGATGCGGTTGTCCTGTCAGCCTTATGCGATAATCCCCAGGGATACGGCAGGATTATCAGGGATATTTCCGGGAACTTTGAGGGGATCCTGGAGGATGTGGAAGCCTCGAGTGAGGAGAGCCTCATAAAGGAGATCAACACATCAGTCTATTGTTTTAAGGTCTCTATCCTGTTGGAGGGCATAGACAGGCTGGCTGACATGGATCCGGAGGACCGATACCAAATCTCGGACTTCTTATACGATTTAATGGGATCGGGAGGCAAGATAGGGATACATACCGTATACGATTCAACCGAGACCATGGCCGTAGATAACAGGATCCGGCTGGCAGAGGCCCAAAAGATTATGGGACAGCGGATCAACAACTATCATCTCGAGAGGGGAGTAACCATAATAGACCCCGATAACGCCTATATAGGGCCCCACGTAAGCATAGACAGGGATGTTATCATCTATCCCGGCAATGTTGTGGAGGGGCATACCACCATCGGCCGGGGTACTATGCTGCTACCCAACAACCGGATTCTGGATTCCACCATAGGAAGGGATACGGAAATACAAAACTCGGTCATCTTAAAGAGCCGGGTGGAAGACAGGGCCACGGTAGGACCCTTTGCATACCTAAGGCCCGGAAGCCATATAGGTGAGGGCGTAAGGATAGGCGATTTTGTTGAAATCAAAAACGCCAAGGTGGGCAAGGGCAGCAAGGTCTCCCATCTAACCTATGTGGGTGACGGAGAAATAGGCGAGAACGTCAATATAGGATGCGGGGTAGTGTTTGTCAACTACGACGGGAAAAAGAAGCACAGGACCATCGTTGGGGACAATGCCTTTATAGGCTGCAATACCAACCTGGTAGCACCTGTCAGGGTCGAAGACAATTCATATATTGCCGCTGGGTCCACCATAACCCAGGATGTGCCGAAGGATGCCCTGGCTATCGCAAGGGCACGGCAGGTAAATAAGGAAAAGTGGGTAATTAAGAGACATAAAAAGGAAACGGAGGAAAACCAATGATAACCCATGGTACAAGTATAAAAATTTTCACGGGGAATTCCAATCCCAAATTGGCCAGGGATATTGCAGAACAAGTTGGCATTCCCATGGGAAATTCGGAAGTATCGAGATTTAGTGACGGTGAAATAAGCGTAAACATACATGAAACTGTCAGGGGGGCTGATGTATTCGTGGTCCAATCCACCTGCCACCCGGGGAATGACAACCTTATGGAGATGCTCATAATGATAGACGCTTTTAAAAGGGCATCCGCCGGCAGGATAACGGCTGTTATGCCCTATTATGGCTATGCCAGGCAGGATCGTAAGGCTAAGGCCAGAGATCCCATCACAGCCAAGCTTATTGCAGACCTTATCACCACTGCCGGAGCAGACAGGGTTTTGACCATGGACCTGCACGCTCCCCAGATACAGGGATTTTTCTCCATACCTTTGGATCATCTCCTGGGCGTCCCCATATTGTCTCAGTACTATTTGGAAAAGGGGTTTGAAGACGAGGACCTGATCGTGGTGTCCCCGGATATCGGCAGCGTAACCAGGGCCAGAAACTTTGCCAATCGCTTAAATGCGCCCATTGCCATAGTAGACAAGCGCAGGCCCAGGGCCAATGTAGCTGAAGTCATGAACATCATAGGGGATATAAAGGGGAAGAAGGTACTATTGGTGGACGATATGATGGATACCGCAGGCACCCTGGTTCAAAGTGCCAATGCCCTCCTGGATGGCGGAGCCGCCGAGATCTATGCCTGTGCCACCCACGGCGTTCTTTCCGGGCCGGCCATTGAAAGGGTACAGAATTCCCCAATAAAGGAATTGGTAATTACCGATACCATCCCTCTATCGCCAGAAAAGCAGATCGACAAGATCAAGGTATTGTCCGTCGCCCCCATATTTGCAGAGGCCATCGACAGGATATATGAGGATCTGCCGGTGAGCACCCTGTTCGAATAGGTGGAACCTATGTATATCGTTGTAGGGTTGGGCAACCCGGGACTGAGATATGCCAATACCAGGCATAACATAGGTTTTATAGCCCTGGATATGTTGGCGGACAAACTTGGTATAAAGGTAACAAAGGTTAAACACAAGGCCCTTATAGGGGAGGGAACCTATGGGGGCCATAGGATTGTGCTGGCAAAGCCCCAGACCTATATGAATCTTAGCGGTGAAAGCATTCTGGATATAAAGAACTGGTATAAGGCAGAGGACTCCGGGATTATCGTCATATACGACGATATAGACCTGGATGTGGGGGTCCTCAGGATCCGTGCATCCGGAAGTGCAGGGACCCACAAGGGCATGCAGTCCATCATATACCAGCTGAAAAGCCAGGATTTCCCCCGGGTACGTATAGGCGTAGGAAGCCCGCCCCCGGGCTGGGACCTTAAGGACTATGTGCTGTCCGGCTTTAAAAGCGAAGAAATTCCCCTTTTGAAAGAAGCCTGTGAAAGGGCGGTAAAAGGTATAGAGCTCATAGTAGAGAAGGGTGTACAATACGCCATGAGCAAATGCAACGGCTAGAAACATAGACCGACTTGTACGCTTCCTACTGTTTCCGATGAAATTGAGGTGATTATTTGACGGTGAAATGGCTGGATCCCATGATGAGATGGGACGAGTTTATAAGGATGCGCCAGACCGCCAGAGAAGAGGGCGGTCCTATTTTGGTTTTTGGACTTTCGGAATCCCAAAAAAGCCATGCAGTATCCAGCCTTCTATATCCACTTGACAAGCAATGCCTCTTTATAACCTATAACCACATTCAGGCCCAAAGTATCTATAACGACCTGAAGTTCTATATGGAGGACGATGTGATGCTCCTTCCCCCCAGGGACATTGTCCTCTATGATGTTGCGGCCCATAGCACGGAGGTTTCGGGCCGGCGGCTCAAGGTTTTGGAGGCTTTGGTCCTGGGAGAGTACCGAGTGGTAGTGGCCTCCATAGAGGCCCTTTTGTGTTTGCAAACTCCCCCTGAGATTTTTAAGGATGGTTTAACAAGAATAGAGGTGGGGCAGGTACTGCCCTTGGAACGACTGGCCCGCAGGCTGGTAGAGGCGGGCTATGAACGGATGCCAACTGTAGAAGGGCCCGGGCAGTTCAGTGTGAGGGGCGGTATCGTGGATATCTATCCCCTGACCATGGATAGCCCCTGCAGGATAGAATTCTTTGATGATGAGGTGGATTCCATCCGCCTTTTTGACCCCCTGTCCCAGCGGTCCACGGATAAACTGGACGGGGTATCGGTTTCCCCTGCCAGGGAGCTGGTCCTGACCCCGGAATCCCTTGTCCGGGGTATTGAGGGAATAAGGAAGGATTTTACCTCCGCTACCGGAAAAGAAGGAAAGGGTAGGGATAGACTTAAGGAAAGAGTATCCGGCCTCCTGGAGGCTATGGAGCAGGGAATCCACCACAGGAACCTGGAAAACTATTTTCCCTTCTTCTACCCTGAAAACAATACCCTCTTTGATTATTTAGGCCCGGAAACCCTGGTAGTCCTGGACGAACCTTCCCGGATAGGAGAAGGTTTTACAGGCTGGGAGGAAGAATTTATAGAGCACTTTTCAAATCTCCTGGAGGATGGAGAGGTACTCCCAGGTCAGGGTGAACTCTTTATTCCCTATGATCTGATCCTGTCCCAAACGGAGCACTTTCATAGACTGGCCCTTCAGGGGCTTCCAAAATCCATACCCGGATTCTCCCCCAGGGCCATATTCAACATTACATCCAGGGGCATCCCCTCCTATCAGGGTAAGCTGGATATGCTGGTAGAGGATCTGAAGTATTGGAGGGGGAAGAAATATTCCGTTATCCTCTTTGCAGGCAGCGGGTCCAGGTGCCAGAATCTGGTTTCAAACCTATACGACATGGGCCTGGAAGCAACCTATAATCCCAGCCTTGAGGGGCAAATCCGGCAGGGGCAGATTGTTGTCCTGCCCGGCAGTATCAGTGCCGGCTTCGAATATCCCCAGGGCAGGTTTGCCGTTGTCAGCCATAACGAAATCTTTGGTACCATGAAGCATAAACGGAAGGGGAAGACTCCTGCCAAAAAGAGCAAACTGGACCCATTTACGGACCTTAAGGTGGGGGACTATGTGGTCCACGAGGCTCATGGAATAGGAAAATATCTCGGTATAGAGACCCTGGTAATAAACGACCAGAAACGCGATTATCTTAATATAAAGTACGGGGGCACCGACAGGCTCTACATCCCCACGGATCAGGTGGATATTATCCAGCCCTACATTGGGATGGATCAAAAGGAGCCCAAGCTCTCCAGGCTGGGTGGCGCGGAGTGGCAAAGGGCCAAGACCAAGGCCCGTGAATCGGTCCAAAAGTTGGCCATGGACCTGGTGGAGTTATACGCCGCCCGGGAGACCGCCAAGGGCTACCAGTTCTCACCGGACACCCCCTGGCAGCAGCAGTTTGAAGAGATGTTTCCCTACGAGGAGACCCCTGACCAGGAAAGGGCCATAAAGGAAGTAAAAAGGGATATGGAGAGCGAGAAGGTAATGGACCGACTCCTCTGCGGGGATGTAGGCTATGGGAAAACGGAGGTGGCCATAAGGGCGGCCTTTAAGGCGGTAATGGACGGCAAGCAGGTGGCCTTGCTGGCGCCGACCACGATTCTGGCCCAGCAGCATTTCAACACCTTTGTGGAAAGATTTGCGGATTATCCCGTCAAAATTCAGGTTATCAGCCGCTTCAGAACGGCTGCCCAGCAAAGGGATATCCTAAAAGCCCTTAAGGAGGGCAATGTCGATATTATCATAGGCACCCACAGGCTCCTGGGCAAGGACGTGGCCTATAAGGATCTGGGCCTTTTGATAGTGGACGAGGAACAGCGCTTTGGCGTTGGGCACAAGGAAACCATAAAAAATATCAGAAAGAACCTGGATGTCCTGACCCTGACAGCTACCCCCATACCCAGGACCCTCCACATGTCCCTAGTTGGAATTAGGGATATAAGCACCATCGAGACTCCACCGGAGGACAGGGTCCCGGTACAGACCTATGTGGTGGAATACAACGACTCCCTCATCAGGGATGCCATAATCAAGGAGATTTCCCGGGGCGGTCAGGTATACTTTGTATACAACAGGGTAAGGAGCATGGAACGTATGGCTGAAAGACTTCGGGCCCTGGTTCCCCAGGTCAGGATCAGGATGGCCCATGGACAGATGAGCGAGAGCCTCCTGGAAAACGTTATGTTGGACTTCTATGACGGAAAGTTCGACCTGCTCTTATGCTCTACCATTATCGAAAGCGGCCTTGATATACCCAGGGTCAACACCATCATAGTATACGATGCCGACTATTACGGCCTGGCCCAGCTCTATCAGCTCAGGGGCAGGGTAGGCAGATCCAACCGCCTGGCCTACGCCTATTTAACCTATCGGAAGGATAAGGTATTGTCCGAAGTGGCGGAGAAGAGGCTTCGGGCCATAAAGGAGTTCACAGAGTTTGGGGCCGGGTTTAAAATAGCCATGCGGGATCTTGAGATCAGGGGCTCCGGCAATATATTGGGCCCCCAGCAGCACGGCCATATGACCGCCGTGGGCTACGAGCTGTACTGTAAGCTCTTGGATGAGGAGATCAGGAATCTCAAGGGAGAGACGGTACAAAAGCCTCTGGAAATAACCATAGATATAAGGGCAAATGCCTATATCGACGATGACTTTATTCCCCTGGAAGGGCAAAAGATCGAGATATACAAGAAGATTGCCGCCATAGAGAATCTCCAGGACAAGTACGATGTAGAGGAGGAATTGGAGGACCGGTTTGGGACTATGCCAGAGCCGGTAACCAACCTAATAGACATAGCCTATATCAAGGCCCTGGCAGGAGAACTGGGCATCTCGGAGGTATCCCACAGGGAAAAGGAGGTTATCCTAAGGCTAACAGGCTCTAAAACCCTGGATCCCAGATCCCTGATGATTCTCTTAAATGAGAACAGGGGCAGGATCAGGTACGAGGGAATGAGAAAGCCCATGTTCAGAATAATCCTCAAAAATACCAACCCATTGACGGCCTTGGCCGAAACAAAGAATATTCTGGAGCAGATGGATAGGCTGGAGTCAATAAAGCAATAATGGGATTATATATACCTTTGGTGCCAGTCAATAGCTTACTGCATAACAAGGGTAATGAGCTATTGAGAAGCGCCAGGCTTTTCAAATGGAATAAGCCCTAGTTTTCTCCAAATCGATGTCGGAAGAGAGAAGTTTCAAAAAATACATTATAATTAACGTTTGCTATATAAAAACTGTAATAGGATTTTTTGAAACTTCATTGATGCCGTAACTTCTATGATGGTAGTAAAGCGCTCAATAGCCATTACTCCTACACTAGATGTTTGAGTAAGCTATATGTTATATAATTTGGTATATTAGTACTGTTACTAGGATGGAAATGAAGGGAAGAGAAAAGATGGAACACGTAAGAAAAATAAGCATTTTATTTGTGATTGCATTTCTGGTGGGGATTGTAGCCGGCTGCGGCATAGTACAGGTCAACCCCGAAAAGGACAGGGCCCAGGTTGTAGCCCAGGTGGACGGAGAGGAGATCCTGAAGGGCGAGGTTTTGGACCGGCTGGACAGGGAGAAAGAAGCCTATAATCTGACCGAAGCGGCCATAAAGGACAAGAACAACCAGGAACAGATCCTGGAGATTAAAAAGAGCATCCTGGACCAGCTGGCAACCCAAAAGCTTTTGGATCAGAAGGCAGCGGCATCTGGCTTTGTCGTAACGGACGAGCTTCTGGAAGATGCCAGGGAGGACCTGGTGGAGATAAAAAAGAGCATAGAGAGGCAGTTGGAAGAAGCCGATGAAGAAGCGGATGAGGGCGATGAAGACGAGGACTCCCAGGACAAGGATTATGCCAGGGAAGCCGAAGATTATCTTAACAACTACCTGGAAACCTTGGGGATGAATCAGGATGAGTATGTGGAATACCTAGCCCAGCAAAAATGTATAGAAAAGCTCTATGAGAAGACAGTAGAGGGCATAGAGGCCACCTCATCGGAGATAGAGGAGTTTTATAATGAAGAGCTGGCCAAGCAAAAGGAGAATACCATCTTTCTCGAGGGCAGATCCATAGACCTTTTCGATCCCGCCAAGGTAAGGGTCAAGCACGTCCTTATCGAGATACCCAGGGAAAAGGTCACTGAATATATGTCGCTGATGAACGAAGAGAAGGAAGATGAGGCCAAGGAACTCCTGGACAAGGAGTTGGAGGCCATAAGGGACAAGGCCGAAAAGGCCCTGGACAAGGCAAAAGGGGATGACGACTTTGACGATGTGGTGGAGGAGTATAACCCCGATGCTGCCGATGACATGGAAGAGGGCATAACCATACACAGGGAGAATATTTACTTACCGGAGGAATACAAGGAAGCGGCCTTTGAGTTGAAGGTGGGGGAGATTTCGGAACTTGTGGCCACACCAAGCGGCTATTATATAATTAAATTGGAAGAAAAATATCCGGAAAAGACCTATACCCTGGAGGAAAAGAAGGACGAGATCAAGGAAATTCTGGATGTTAAGAAGCAGGACGAGAAGTGGGCGGAGGTCCTGGAGGAATGGAAAGAAAAGCATATAAAGAAATTTGAGAAGCGGCTCTAATCCCTCTAAATCTTTTTGAACATATTCCGATAAAAGGAAAGTTTTCAAGAGTATTGCATAAAACTGTTGCGATAGTAGGATAATAAGGTTGCAAGGATGATTTTGTAATAATGTGTATAACAAGGAGGGATGTCTGTGAAAGCAACCGGAATCGTCAGGCGGATAGATGATCTGGGTAGAGTTGTAATACCCAAGGAGATCCGCCGAACCCTGCGCATACGTGAAGGTGACCCACTGGAAATCTTTACGGATCGCGATGGTGAAGTAATACTTAAAAAATACTCTCCCATAGGCGAGCTAAGTGATTTTGCTCAGGAATACACCGAGTCTTTGCATAATACCCTAGGGCACATCGCCTGCATAACGGACAAGGATTTTATTATTGCAGTGGCCGGAAGCTCCAAGAGAGAGTTTTACGAAAAATCCATAAGTATGGATATCGAAAGGATAATGGAAGGCAAAAAGACCGTGGTGGCCAATCGTAGCCAGAATAATACATTCTATAGTATTGTTTCCAACGGTGATGACGCAGGTAAGTATTCATCCCAGGTTATTGTCCCCATCGTCTCTCAGGGGGACCCAATTGGTACCATAATCCTCCTATCCAAGGAAGCGAATATGGACATGGGTGAATCGGAAGTAAAAGTTGCCGAAACGGCTGCCGGGTTCTTAGCAAAGCAAATGGAGGAATAGTTTAGAATTAAATCAAATAATACTAAGAAGGCATTGACGGGTTCAATGCCTTTTTGGTGTTTAATGACAATATCCTTAGGCAGATTATTGTTATGTCGGATAAAATATAGTATGATAAGCTTATCACAAGCTATCAATTTTCCACAACAGTACAAGGGGTTTAGGTCATATTTACATAAAGATAAAAAGAAAGGGCTGATCAGATGAAGTTTACAAAGGGATATTGGTTGATGAGGGAAGGCCTTGATGCCTATTTCCCGGTTCATCTACAGGACTTGGAGAAGGACAGGGATTCCATTACCGCCTTTGCACCGCCAAGACCCGTTAACACCAGGGGTGATACCCTCAATTGTAAGCTCCTTACCGCCCAGTTTTCATCCCCCATGGAGGATGTCATCAGGGTGAGGTTCTACAACTATAAAGGGGGCCTGGGAAAAACTCCTGAATTTGAGATCTTTGAACAGGCCGATACCAAGGTAGAGATCCAGGAAGATGAGGACTATGCTTCCCTGACCTCCGGAAGGCTTAAGGTCAGGATCAACAAGAAGGGGAGATGGGGCGTAGACTTCATAGGTGACGGCAGGATCATCACCAGGAGTGAGGACAAGGCCATGGGCTATATCGAGACCCATGACGGCGAAACCTATGTCCATGAGCAGCTTTCCCTGGGTGTCAGGGAGAATGTATACGGCCTTGGGGAAAGGTTTACCGCCTTTGTGAAGAACGGTCAGAACGTGGAGATCTGGAACGAAGACGGGGGAACCTCCAGCGAGATTGCCTACAAGAATGTTCCCTTCTACATGACCAACAAGGGCTATGGCGTATTTGTAAACCACCCGGAACAGGTTTCCTTTGAGGTGGCCTCGGAAAAGGTCAGCAGGGTACAGTTTTCTGTCCCGGGACAGTATCTGGAATACTTTGTAATCTACGGTCCCGAGCCCAAGGCCATACTGGACAAGTACACCCGGTTGACGGGCAGACCGGCTCTGCCTCCAGCCTGGTCCTTTGGTCTGTGGCTTACCACCTCCTTTACCACCAGCTACGATGAGGACACGGTAAACAGCTTCATCGATGGCATGGCGGACAGGGATATACCTCTGCACGTCTTCCACTTTGACTGCTTCTGGATGAAGGAGTTCCATTGGTGTGACTTCCAGTGGGACGAGAGGGTGTTCCCGGACCCCGAGGGCATGCTAAGGCGGTTAAAGGCCAAAGGTCTTAAAATTTGCCTGTGGATCAACCCCTACATAGCCCAGCGTTCCAGGCTTTTTGATATAGGCATGGAAAAGGGATACCTGATAAAGAGGCCAAACGGCGATGTCTGGCAGTGGG
>LSQX01021955.1_pt1 | contig 17059 bp, 15 predicted proteins | sample 654561 | NCBI WGS metagenome assembly LSQX01 (sample SAMN04489861, study PRJNA283612) | anaerobic digester metagenome | isolation source: 4 biogas reactors fed with cattle manure at either 37C or 55C with and... | place: Denmark: Kongens Lyngby | collected 2014
TTGTCCCAGTGGTTGAGCATGCGCAGCTCATGGACGGGTTCTGTCCATGAGCAGGCGGGATCCAGCCCCGCGGCCAGTTTCATCAGCAGCCTGTACACACCGTAGAGCAAGCCCTTGCCGCCGCCTGTCACAGCGTAAGCTTCCCCTTCCCGAGAGATGTCAAAACCCTCCCCCTCGCCCCTCCGGCGCAGGATCACAGGCTCTTTGATATCAAGGCACTTCCGGCCCAGGCGCAGCTCTTCCGCCGCTGTTTCTTCAGGGCTGTTGCCGCTCGCGGGCTCAGTCCCCAGGAAAGCCAGCCATGCCAGGCGTCTGTCGCTTTTCATGATCATTCTCCTCCTAGATAATCAACCCCGGCCGTCTGCCCGCCACTTGTCCCGGTCAAAGATCAAAGGGCTTCCCGTTATCGGGAAGCAGCGGCGGGTAAAGACCGCCTCATGCCCCTCGATCGTCCAGGGTTCCGCCCCGTCCAGGGCCTCATCGGTCAGCCCCGTGATATAGTCACGCAGCCTCGCGGCGGGCCGGGGGTTCGGATCATGGCTGACCAGCACACGGTCAAACGAAAGGTCAAGCAGTGACCTCAGGCTCTGCCGGTAGACGTCGACAGGGCTGCATTCCGGAAAGAACACCCAGGTCTGCGGGTTCCAGCTGTCCGCCGCCAGCAGCAGGCCGCTCTTTTCGCACAGCAGACCGATGGAGCCCGGCGTATGCCCCGGCAGGCTGATCACGCGCAGGCGGAGCCCCCCCAAGTCAAACACATCGCTTTCAAGCGGAACAGCCCGCGGGAAAGGAGTATCCAGATAGTGCTGCCGGGCCCAATCATCAGGCTGCATCCCTTTTCCCCGCGACGCATCGAGGATCCGCTGCCGCTGGCCGGACGCCGTATAGACCGGCAGGAAGGGCAGGTCGGCAAAACTAATCTGCACGGCTTGCCCCAGGCGCAGCGCGCCCAGCGCGTGGTCGTGATGGGCATGGCTTAAAACCACGGTCAGCGGCTTGCTTGTCAGCCCGCTGACCGCGGCTTCAATATCCCACAGGCCATAGCCGGCATCAAACAGCAGGGCGCGTTCATCCCCCGCGATCAGGGTCATGCCAACGCCCATCGCGTCCCAGATCTGCCAGATGCCGCGCTCTATGTGATGAACCGTATAAGGCTTGAACATAGAGCCTCCCTCAATCCAGGCGGCCCGGCAGCTCCGCCTTCTTCATCGGCTCATGGCGGGTATAGGGCGTTTCCATATCCAGCCATTGCCCGCTTTTCGCGCTGCGCTCAAAGCCGGTCAGCACATCCAGCACGTGCATGATCTGCTGCTCCCCGGCCCGGGCAGCCCGCCCGGCGCTGATCGCCGCGGCCATATCGGCCAGGCCAAGGCCGCGGCTGTTCTTCGCGTAGTCAAACAGAATGGGCAGCTCCTCGCTCATGCCGCTCTCCGGCCTGAATATCCTGATGGGTCCGCCAAAGGTGTTGGGATCGGGCAGGATCATGGTGCCCTCGCTGCCATAGATCTCAAGCCTGGCCTGGCCCGGGTAATACACATCAAAGGTGGTGAAAATGCTGGCCAGCGCGCCGCTTTCAAACTGCATCATGCCCAGCACATAGGTATCGACCGCTACATCCACGGTCTCCCCGGCGTGGGGGTCGCTTGTGATCAGGCGCTTTTTGAAGGTCTTCTTTCCGGCTGCCGTCAGGCGTTCCACACGGCCCAGCAGGCTGACCAGGGCGGTGATGTAATATGGCCCCATGTCCATCATCGGGCCGCCGCCAGCCTGGTAGTAAAAATCAGGATCCGGATGCCAGGTCTCGTGCCCGCGGCAGATCATAAAGGCCGCCGCGCCCACCACATCGCCGATCATGCCGCTGTCGATATACTTGCGGCAGCTCTGGATGCCGGCACCTAGCACTGTATCCGGTGCGCCGCCCAGCATCAGGCCCTTTTCGCGCGCCAGCCTGACCAGGCCGCGCCCTTCCTCGATGGTGATGCCGAGCGGCTTTTCCGTATACACATGCTTGCCATGCGTCAGCGCCTCGCGCGTCACCTGTTCGTGCTGATACGGACGGGTAAGGTTCAGTATGATATCCACTTCCGGGTCATCAAAGGCCTCGTACATGTCGGCGTAAACGCGCGGCAGACTGTATTTCTCCTTCGCGTTCAATGCCCGCTCGGGGATCAGGTCGCAGACGCCGGCGATCTCGATATCCTTGAACACCTTGGTGATATTATCCAGATAGATGCCGCTGATGGCGCCGGCGCCGATAAAAGCCACTTTCAGTTTTTTCATATGCCTGTTCCCCTTCATCAATACATCTTGGCGCTGCTGAGGAAGCGCTCATCGGTGAGGCCGTGTTCACGCGCGAAAGCCTTGCCCTCTCCGGCCCACAGCATGCCGCGCTCCATCAGCGCGGCTGAGGCGGGATAGAGATCAAACACATCATCGTGGTGGCCCAGCGAGCAATAATAGACCCGGCCCAGCCCCCAGTACTTTGTCCAGGCGACCGGCATATCCACCGGCTTATTGGAGATATGATAGTAGGGCACCGTCGGGAAACGGGTGGTAGCCAGCACCTCGATCGCGGGGTCGATGTGCAGGTAATAGTGCTCACTCTTCACCGGAAAATCCAGGAGGCCTTCTGTGATGGGCGAGGAACCGTGGCAGATATTCACCGTGTACTCCACACCGTCGCCGCCGGGATGGCTGACCCACTGGCCGCCTGTCATAAACTGCCACTCCGTGTCCTTCCTGAAGGAATCGCACCTGCCGCCGTGGAAGCCGGCCAGACCAACGCCCGCGCCCACCGCACGGCTGAGATTGCGGCTGTACTCCCTGTCAATTTCTCCCATCGTCCAGCAGGCAACCACCAGGTCAAGCTTGCGGATCTCCTGTTCGTCGGCCAGACAGTCGAGCGACTGATAGATCGTCGCCTGATAGCCATGATCCTCCAGCATCTTTTTGAACCGCGGGGCTGTCTTGTCCGGCTCATGCCCCTCCCAGCCCCCCTGCAATATCCACGCTTGCTTCATCTTATCCTCCTATGCTTTCCAGACCTCGCGATGCGCCCCTTATTCCCGGGCGCTCAAAGCAAAGCCGCTGTTTCCTTGCTCAGATCATAGCAGAGAAGACAACGGCATGCTCGATTAGTTTGCTGATTTTTTTATCTTTTATTGATTTCCTGTCTATTTCGGTTCATAAGGCACCTGATCCTGATAAACGGATGCTGCGGGATCATCTTCCCGGCTCTGTCCCTCGAGCGCCCTGGCTAAACGGTCACTTCGATCATTTGACTGCCTTTGGTGCTCAGCTCAAACGCCGCCTGTTTCCCTTCACAGGACAGCTCATAGCTCCCCCGCATGCCGTCAAACCTTACCTGTCCCTCACTGTCCGTGCGGGCCTCGATATCCGTCGTCCACTCCCGGTTGATCAGCCTGTCCAGCAGCTCATACGCGGGCTTTGCGGTATTATCTTCCCGCAGCACGCCCGAAGGCGCGCCAAGCCATTTCCCGTCAGTCGCGTCCCAGTTGGTGATCCCCTCAACCATCGGATGGGCAAAAAGTACCTGGTACATCTCTTCCATCTCCCGCGCCTGGCGCTCCTCGCCTTCCGGCGTTGTCGGCCAGGATGGCACGACCCAGTCGTTGAGGTCCTCGATATGCTTTGGCATCAGCTCGCCCGACACCAGTGTATTCTCTGTAAAGTGGATCGGCAGGCCGAAGCGCGAGAAGCGGCTCAGCACATTCTCAAGCTTTTCCCTGCCCCAGTATCCCTGGTGCTGGTGCGATTGTATGCCGATCACGTCGATGGGCACACCCGCGTCCAGGCACCTCTGGATCAAATGCTCATAATCCGGCGAGGTGTTGAAATCGTTCAGCGTCAGGATCGCGCGCGAAGAGGCTTTCTTCACCTCATGAAACACCATCCCGGTCAGCTCCACCTGCCCCAGCTGCCTGCACAGGCGGGTGACAGCGTTATCGTAGCGGTCAAATACCGGCATGATCACCACTTCGTTGATCACATCCCACATGTCGATCAGGCCCTTGAAGGTTTCCGTCTCCCTGCGGATGCGGGCCAGCTGTTTTTCCAGGATCGTCTCATTGTCATACTGCAGCAGCCAGGGGGCGCAGACCGTATGCCAGCAAAGCGGATGCCCTTTGAGCGTGATCCCCTTGCCTGTCAAATAGCGCGCGGCGGCCAGCAGCCGTTCAGTCTGCGGCAATCCCTCCTGCGGCTCAAACCTTCCCCAGTAAAAGGGCAGGGTGGCATAATTGAACACGCGTGTCAGGCGCTCAAGCCTCTCGCTCAGAAATGCCTTCTGGCTTTCTTTGCATGCCGGGTCCTCCAGCTCAATGGCATCTCCCATGCCGACACCAAACAGGAACCGGTGCTTTTTCAGCTTCAAGCGGCACAGCGTATCTTTGACAGGGCTGCCGTCGGCACGCTTCAGCGCCACAACGGCGGTACTCATGCGGTGATTGTAAGTATCCATTTTATATCCTCGCTGCTTTGATTAATCCAGCTTGTTCATCATCCCTTGATACTGCCAACGCTGAGGCCTACGACAAAGTAGCGCTGCAGGAAGGGATAAATGGCCATGATAGGCGCCGCGGATACCACCGTGATGGCTGCGCGGATGGTAATGGGTGTGGTCAATGTCGTGCTTGCAGCGGCGTCCGCCGTGGTCATGGCCGCGTTGGCGCTGTTGGTGGTGGTGGCAAGCTTCATCTTCAGCAGGTATTGCAGGGTGTGCAGGCGCACCTTGCTGGCGTTGTACAGGTGGGTGTCAAACCAGCTGTTCCAGGCGCCGACAGCCACGAACAGCGCGACTGTCGCGACAACGGGCAGCGTGAGCGGGAAGATGATCCGCCAGAACAGATAGAAGTCGCCGGCCCCGTCGATGCGGGCGGATTCGACCAGCGCGTCAGGCAGGCCGATGATATAGGTGCGCATGACGATCATGTTAAAGCAGGAAAACATCGTCGGAATGATATAAACCCAAAAGGACTTGCTCAGGCCCAATGTGCGCTGGATCAGCAGGTAATTGGGGATCAGTCCCGCGTTGACATACATGGTGATCACCATGGCTGTGGTCAGAAATTTGCGCAATACATACTCGCGCCGGCTCAGCGCGAAGGAGAGCATGGATGTGAGCACGACATTCAGAATCGTTTGGATGGAGGTACGGGCGATGGTGATAAAGAAAGCGTTGTATATGACCTCGTCTTTGAATATGGTTTCATAGCTTTTCGTGCTGAACTGGCGGGGCCAAAGGCCGATCCCGCCTCGAATCGCGTCCGTACCGTCATTGAGCGATATGGCAACCGTGTTGATTACGGGATACAGCGTAAAGAACATCAGGAGGATCATGCCGATGCCGTTGACATAAGGGAACAGGGAACGTTTACGCAAACTGCTGGCCCCGGCCCTTTTCAGTGCTTTGCTGGTCATCTGTCTTTCCTCCTTACAGCAGGGTGTCTTCGCCAAATTTCTTGGCAGTAAAGTTAGCGCCGGTCATCAGGGCAATGGACACAACGCTCTTAAAGATGCCGGCGGCGATGGCGCGGCTGTACTGCCCTTTATTGATGCCGTACTTGAGCGCGAAAATATCGATAGTCTGTGACCAGTCCATCACGACATTCTGCCCCATCAGGTACTGGATCTCAAACCCGGCCTCCAGCAGATAGCCGATGTTCATGATCAGCAGGACCATGAAGGTGCTGCGTATGCCGGGGAGGGTGATGTGCCTCATTTTTCTGAACCTGCCCGCGCCGTCCATGTCGGCCGCCTCATATAAAGCGGGGTCAATGGCGCTCATCGCGGCCAGGTAGATGATGGAGTTCCAGCCGCATTCCTTCCATACGTGGATAAAACCGGCCAGCCACCAGAAATAGCGTCCCTCGCCCAGGAAGAATACGGGCTTATCAATCACGCCCAGCGAGAAAAGCAGCTGGTTGACGGCGCCGTCGCTTGAAAACATGGTTTGAGCAATACCCACCACGATGACCCAGCTCAAAAAGTGGGGCAGGTAGGTGACAGTCTGTACAGTGCGCTTGAAGCGCATGCTGCGCAGCTCATGCAGGAACAGGGCGAGCGTAATCGGAAAGACAAACCCGAATACCAGGTTGATCGAGGCCATGGCAAAAGTGTTTCGGACCGCTCCGATAAACTCGGGCCTGGAAAAAAGCCATTGGAAGTTTTTCAGCCCCACCCACTCATTTTGGAGCAGCGGCAGCGCGGGCTTGTAATCCATGAACGCGGTGATCCAACCCCAAAGCGGAAAATAATTGAAAAGACAGATGTAGAGAAACATCGGGACGCTCATCAGGGCCAGCTGGCGCTGCTGCCACAGTGTTTCCCAGAAGGATCTTTTCTTGATCAGCAGCCCGTCCGCGCCGAAGGCGGCCGCGGCTGATTTTGCTCTTTTCATGGGTCACCTCACTTGGTTTTATATCAAATAGAATGCTGACGCTCAGCATAGAAAGCTATAAACGGCGACGGCGGGAGGGATACCCTCCCGCCGTCTGGGTTCAGAGGATTATTCCCCTGTTACTTTCTCCACCAGCTGGAGGATGGATTCTTGCATGAAATCAACGAAGGTGCTGACCGGGACAGCTTCTGCCTGGGCAACATAATCGTCCCATGTGGCGTCAAACGCTTCGGGAGCGGCCATGATGACCTGCGGGAGCATCTTGCGCTGCACATCCTGGAAGCCCAGTTTGGCGTCATTGACATCCTGATCAACGGTCACGTCGATCTGCCAGGCCTCACCGTAAGGAGCCAGCGCGATCGGATCGTTGAAGAAGTCCAGCGGGCGCTGCATGCCGTAAGCAGCGAGGAAGGCCTTGTCATAATCGTTCATCTGCAGGAAGTAGTTCTCGGGCTGGACGTTGGGATCCCACTTGTTGCCGTCATCCATCTCGCCCTGCTTTTTGGGCATGGAATTGGTGAGCGCGTAGGCGCTGTTCTTGTTTCTCCAGACCATGTTGGCGGCATCCTGAATCTGCTCATAGGTGCGCAGCATCCGGCCGTTCTCTACACGATAGTCTTCGCCTTCGATGCCCCAGTTGACGATCTTCTGCCATTCGTCATCGAGCATCTTTTCCATGAACTGGACCAGGCGCTCGGGATCCTTGGCGTTGACGCTGATGCCAAAGCCGCGGTTGACATTGATGACGGAACCGTTGAGGTAGTGCTCGGTGATTTCCTTGCCGGCCTGTTCCGGGGTATAGATGAGGGGCAGGCCCTGGTAGGTGCTGTCAAACATTTCAGCGGCCCTGAGCGCGTCATTGCCGTTTTGGAAGTTCCAGTACTGGTCGAACATGCCAACCACCGTGCCGCTGGAGATCTTGGCCAGGTACTGGTCATAGTTCATCACGAAGGTGTCCTGGGAGATAAGGCCCTTGTGGAACATTTCGTTGAGCTTCTGGTAGTAGTGCTTGGCGTAGGGCTGAATGCCGTAAGCTTCGGTCTTGTAGTTGTTGTCGATGTCTACGATGACGTCACCGTCGTTGGGACGGCCCATCAGGTGCTGAACGGGGTTGAACAGGCAGAACGCGCGCCAGTCTTCGCACAGGATGACAAAGCCTTCGTTCTTCTGGCCCTTTTCATTGGTCGGATTGGCTGCCACATAGCGCTCAATCAGATCAAAGTACTCGTCCATCGTCTTGATGACGGGGTAGTTTGCCCACGCGAGCACCTTTTTTTGCATGAAGAAAGCGGGGCCGTTGACATAGTTCATGGGATAGTCTTCGGTGTTGAAATAACGGCCGTAGTTGGGGATGATGAAGAGCTCGCCGTTGTCATTCAGCAGGCGCTTCGTGTAGGGCTGGATGTAGTTGTAAATGTTGGGGGTCTTCTCTTCGCTGATGTAATCCATCAGGTTGATGAACGCACCGGCTTCNNTCAAACTCGAACTTCAGGCCGAATTCCTCTTCGATCATCTTGAATACTTTGTTGTCGCTGGTGGGCTGGTCACGGGGCTCGCCCACGAACACAGTCACGGTGAGGGGCTCTTCAGCCATCGCGCTGAGGGGCAGGACAGGCAGCATCATGACTGCCAGCATCAGGGGAAGAACCAGCCGGAGTAAGGTTTTCTTCATGTTTTCCTCCTATTATTTAGGCGCTTTTGACGCCTATTAATACATCACAAAATCAACCGCACTGATGTATCTCTAAACGCAGTATAGCAGAGAGTGCACCAGCGCGGTTGGTAAATTTGCCTATATTTTTAGTTTATTTTGCCATCTTGTCTTTTCGGGTTGTTTATGCCCCTAATCAGAAGAATCCATCAAGGCTCGGGATGAGCCTCCAGCCATTGCCTGAGATAGGCGCGGCTTTCCGCTTCATTGAGGAAGTTTTGCAACGCTCCCTCGTCATCCGAACCGCCTCCCGGGATCTGACCCAGGCGGTAACGCTCGCGGTATTCTCCCGGCATCAGGCCATGCGCCTGCCTGAACACCTGGTTGAAGTAGCGTATATCAGAAAAGCCGCTGCTGTAGGCGATATCTGCCAGCTTCAAATCCGTGCGCTCAAGCAGAAGCTTGGCGCGCCGGTAACGCAGGAGGGTCAGATAATCCTGAAAGCTCATGCCCAGCTGATTGGTCAGATAGCGGGAGAGATAATGCAGCGAAAGCCCCTCCATCTCACACAGATCCTTGAGCAGGAGCTTTTCAGTGTAATGCACTTCGATATGGTTGATGATCCTGCCCAAACGAAGCGCCTGCCCCCGCTTGACCTCTTTTTGCTGCTCGGTCAGGTAATGCCAGGGCACCCGGCTTAGCAGGATCTCCATCACCCTGTTGATCTCCGCGGCGCAGCGCAGCTCATAATAGGGTTCCTTCTCAATATAGGCGCGCGCGGCGCCAATATAATGGCGGTTCAGTTCTTTCTTTACATCCCCCAGACAGCTGCCGATGGTCACGGCATCGAACTCCACATTGGATATCTGCGGATAAAAGCGCGCCCAAAAGCTGGGCGAGACCTGCAGGGGCAAAATACGAACGGGCGTCGCGCTGCGCGCGTGCATCTCATGCGCGCAGCGGGGATTGAGCAGCGCGAAATCCCCCTCTGCCAAATGATAGGATTCATTCTGGCAGTTGACATCCACTTCGCCGGAAAACACGCGGAACAGCTCAAACTCCTTATGCATGTGCATGTTGCGAAAAGCGATGTCCACGAAAAACAGCTTCACATCGCTCAGTACATTGTAGCTGACAAATTCAAACTCCCGACGGTTCATGCGCGCTCCTTTCCTTTTTTCTGTATCATGGCACAGATGGCATCCCGGCGCAAGGGGGCTCTTGTTTCCTGTATATCCTGACGGGCAGGCGCGCAAAAACGCGGAGGGCGCAAGCCCGCCGCGTCAAATATTCATAGTATTGCTCAGTCGTCGAGTATATCGCCCCGGATGCTCAGCGTGGTCACCTGCCAGGGGATGAACTTGCCGCTGTCCTGCAGGGCCTGGATCAGCGCGCGCTCAAGGCCTCCGCAGCAGGGCACTTCCATGCGCGCCAGGGTGACAGACTTGATGGCGTTGCGCCTCAGGATCTCAGTCAGTTTGTCGGCGTAATTGACAGGGTCCAGCTTGGGGCAGCCGATCAGGGTGACCTTGTTTTTCATAAAGCGGTTGTGGAAATCAGCATGGGCATAGGCGGCGCAGTCGGCCGCGATCAGCAGGTTGGCCCCGTCAAAATAGGGTGCTGTCAGGGGGGCCAGCTGGATCTGAACAGGCCACTGATTCAGACGGCTCTCCAGGGGAGCCTGAGGCAGTTCCGCGGCAGGCCGGACGGCCTCCTCACGGGCAAGCGCCTGGGCACGCACACCGGGGCAGCCGGCGGAGACAGGCACAGCAGGAGCATGCTTGCCGGCTCCTTTGGCAGCCTGGGCCTGCATAACAGCCTCCTCATCAAAGGCATCGGCCTCACGCTCAATGATGGTGATCGCGTCCACGGGGCAGCTGGGCAGGCAAGCGCCAAGCCCATCGCAGTAATCATCACGGATCAGGCGGGCCTTGCCGTCTATCATTTGAATGGCGCCTTCATGGCAGGCCTCGGCGCACAGGCCGCAGCCGGTGCAGCGCTCTTCGTCAATCGATACAATGTTGCGTTTCATGTTCATCCTCCTTGACTTACGGGCCGAATCATAGGATAATCCCTTCGACTTGTATGTTGCAACTGCAACAAGGAGGAAGGATATGCTAAAGAACCTGCCGGCACTGGCCCGCTGCCCGATGTTTGAGGGCATCGCCCCTGACGAGCTCCCGGCGCTGCTCCTCTGCCTGAAGGCGCGGGAGAAGGAATATCAGCGCGGCGAGACAGTGATCGAGCCGGGCAGCAGCATCACCGAGCTTGGCCTGGTGCTCTCGGGGAGCGTGCAGGTATGGCAGATGGATTACTGGGGTCATCAGACCCTGATCCACAGGCTGGAGCGCATGGATGTATTTGCCGAATCATTCGCCATCGCCCGCCAGCGGATCCCCTTGGGCGTGACGGCGGCGGAACCAAGCCGGGTACTCTTTCTATCGGCAGATACGCTCATCCGCCCCTGCGGCAGCGGCTGTTCCTCGCACAACATCCTCAACATGAATTGGGCTCGGATGCTGGCGCAAAAAAATATCTCCCTGACCGATAACATCCGTCACCTGTCAAAGCGCAGCATCCACAACAAGCTGATCAGCTACCTGTCCGATCTGGCGGCAAGGCAGGGCAGCAGCCGGGTGGTGCCGCCGCTGTGCCGACAGGATCTGGCAGATTTTCTGTGCGTGGACAGAAGCGCGATGACCAGATGCCTTTACCAAATGCAGGACGAGGGCATCCTGTCCATTGAGGGCAGAGCCATCCGCCTCAACAGCCCGCGGGATCAAATGGAAAAGGTTCCGGCATCCGGCTGACAGGCTCAGCGAAATCCCAGCCGCAGCCTACGCGAAGCGGATATCCAGGCGGATCTCCGCGACTTTTGAAACCGTCTCATGGATGGAGCAATACCTGGCCGCCAGCTCACCCGCGCGCCTGAATGCCTTTTGATCCGAAGCGCCCCTGATGGTGAACACCATATCGACTTCGGAAAGCGTTGTCGGCACCTCCTCCCGCTTGACGCCGCTGATCTCAAGGGACGCGCCTTCATACTCAAGGCGCATTTTCTTTGCGATGTCAACGAAAGTCGAGTAGTAACAGGCCCCCAGCGCGCCAAGCAGCATGTCATAAGGACGCAGCTGCCCTTCCCCCATGCCGATGGCCGCCCCGGCGCGCGCGGTCTTCAGCTCCCCCTCAAACTCCCGGCCAAACTCCAGCCCTACATTGATCTGCGCCATGCGGCACACCTCCGTCTGTTGATGGGGAAAGCATACCATCCTCAGGCGGGGTGAACAAGTCGGTGAACAAGTCATTTTTAGTTTTCTTTTCAGGCCACTTGCTTCATGGTATAATATGAAAAATGCTGACAAGCGAAAGGGAACGCGCATGGACGAAAGGCTTCTGGAAAAAATGACCGGTCTGCTCTCCTCCCTGCATCAGGAGATACGTCTGGTGGACTCGCAGGGGGACAGCCTGATCCCCCGCGAAAACGTCTCCTTCTACCTGCCGGGCGGGATGCGGGCGGGCGAAGTCAGGGAGAGCAAAGGCTATTTGTTCATGCGGCTGGATATGCCGGAAGCTCCCAGCCTCCTGTGCCCGATGAGCGACAGGGCGGAGGATATGCTGCGGCTGGCAGCGGGGGCCATGGAAGCCTTCAGCCAGCTGCATCCGGACGATAACGGCCAGACAGGGGCCTGGCGGCGTCTGCTGACCGAGGACATGAGCGACGATGAAAAAAACATGCTGGTCACCGAGCACCGCATCGGGGCTCAGCAGCCCCGCTGCGTGATCCTGCTGCGCCTTCACTCCCTGCGCCAGAACGCCTATGAGCTGCTTTTTCCGCTTCTTCCGCTTGAAAAAGAAGACATGCTCATCGCGCTGGACGCTTCCTCGGTCGCCCTGATCAAAGCGCTGGAGGACGTAAAAAAGCTGGATGAAGCAAAGGAGTACGCCCTGGCCGTGCAGGAGACTGTGCGTGAGGAAAGCAGCCTGAGTGTCAGCTGCGGTATAGGCGATGTCTCCCCCACACCCGAAGGCCTGCGCCAGAGCTTCATGCAGGCGCAGCGCGCGATGGAGATCGGCCCGCAGTACCTGCCCGAAGAAAGCGTATATGTCTGGCACGATATGCTGCTCCCCCGCTTCCTGTCAGAGATCCCCGAGGAAAAGGCCCAGTATTACCATAACCTGGTGTTCAATAAGAAAACCTCGCGCCTTTTAACGGACGAAATGCTTGATACCATTGATATGTTTCTGCAAAAGGACCTGAACCTGTCAGATACCGCGCGGCACCTCTACATCCACCGCAACACGCTGGTNNTACCGGCTTGACAAGGTGCAGAGGCTGGCCGGGCTGGATGTACGCAAGTTTTCAGACGCTTTTTTATTCAAGCTGATGTACGATTTGAAATACAACATTAAAAATAAAGGAAAGCGGTCCTGAGGCCGCGCGGCTATCCTGTGATGAAAAAAAGATTGGTCTCCCTGCTGCTGGCGCTTATACTGGTTGGCGGCGCGCTGCCCGCCAGTGCCCTCTCCTCCTTTTTCAACTTGGGTCAGGGGGAGACGGTCACCATACCCAAGGAGGAGTACGAGCGTCTCAAGCAGTATGAGAAGCTGGACGAAGTCAAAAGCTACATCGAAGAATACTATTATCAGGATGTGGATGACACCATGCTGATCGACGGGGCCATCCAGGGCCTGCTCGCCGGCACGGAGGATGTATATACCTTTTACTACCCGGAAGAATCCTGGAAGAGGCTGTGGGATGACGACAGCGGCAAATACGCGGGCATCGGCATCCAGATGCTGGGCGACTACGAGACCGGCCTGGTCACCGTCACCCGCGTGTTCAAGGGGACACCCGCGGAAGCCGCCGGCATCCGCAAGGGCGACATCCTCTACATGGTGGAGGATCTGCAGGTCACCGTATCCACCATGCAGGACGCGGTCGACATCATGCGCGGCATACCCGGAGAGAAAGTTAAAGTCCAGATGATGCGCAACGACGAGATCGTCTCCTTTGAGGTAATCAAGGCCGAGATCATCGTTAACCGCGTAGAGAGCATGATGCTGGAAAATGGGATCGGCTACATTGCCCATTATGAGTTCGCGGGCGGAAGCTATGAGGACTTCAAGAAGGCCTTCGACACGCTGGAGCAGGAGGGCATGAAAGCCCTGATCCTCGACCTGCGTGACAACGGCGGCGGCTGGGTGGACGACGGCGTCAAGCTGGCCGACCTGTTCCTGGATAAGGAGCTGCTCTTTTACACCCAGGGCAAGCAGGGAGGCAAAGAAGAAACTTACACCACGAGCGGCAAAACAGATATGCCGCTGATCCTGCTGGTGAACGGCCACTCCGCTTCCACCTCCGAGATCGTGTCAGGCGCGCTGCAGGATTATGGCAGGGCGACGCTGGTGGGCTCGCAGACCTTCGGCAAAGGCGTCATCCAGATGGTGCTGCCGCTGTCTGACGAGAAAACCGGTTTTCAGTTCACCACCGCGCAATACTTCACCCCCAAGGGAAATCAAGTGCACGAGCTTGGCATTACGCCCGATATCGTGGTGGAGATGCCCGAGGATATCAACTACAGCCTGCTGACGCTGGGCGATATGGCGGACCCGCAGCTGCAGGCCGCCTACAGTGAAGCCCTCGAACAGGTCAAGTAATACAATTTAAGGAGCTGCAATCATGAAATTAGGGGTTGTCGGGCTGCCCAATGTAGGCAAGTCCACACTGTTCAACGCGATCACCAACGCGGGCGCGATGGCTGCCAACTATCCGTTTTGCACCATCGAACCCAACACCGGCGTGGTACCTGTGCCGGACGCGAGGCTGGATAAGCTCAGCGGGATGTATCATCCCAAGAAGACCACGCCTGCCGTGATCGAGTTTGTGGACATAGCCGGGCTTGTGCGCGGCGCCAGCCGGGGCGAGGGCCTGGGCAACAAGTTCCTCTCCCACATCCGCGAGGTGGACGCCATCGTCCATGTTGTGCGGTGCTTTGAAGACGACAACATCATTCATGTGGAGGGCAGCATTGATCCCCTTCGAGATATGGAGACCATCAACCTGGAGCTGATCTTCGCCGATATGGATACCGTGCAAAAGCGCGGCGACAAAGCGCGCAAGCTGGTCAAGACCGGCGAGAAGAAATACGGGGAAGAGGCCGAACTGGCCGACAGGGTGCTCGCGCACTTTGAAAAGGGCTTGCCCGCCCGTTCCTTTGAAGCAAGCGATGAGGAAAGGGAAACCTTGCGCCAATGGTTCCTCCTGACGACAAAGCCCGTCATCTACGCCCTGAACATCGCTGAAGACGATATATCAAAAGACCCCTCCGGGATCCCCAATGTGGAGCGGGTGCAGCAGGTGGCATCCGGGGAAGGCGCGCAGACCCTCCTGATCAGCGCGGCCATCGAGCAGGAGATCGCCGCGATGGATCCCCAGGAGCGCGCGGAATTCCTGCAGGAGCTCGGCATCGGCCAAAGCGGCCTGGACAGGCTGGTACAGCATTGCTACAGTTTGCTTGGGCTGATCAGTTTCTTGACCGCCGGCGAAGATGAATGCCGCGCCTGGACGATTACCAGGGGTACCAAGGCGCCGCAGGCCGCCGGCAAAATACACACCGACTTTGAAAAGGGCTTTATCCGCGCGGAGATCGTCCCCTTTGACAGCCTGATCGCGCTGGGCAGCATGGCTGCCTGCCGCGAAAAGGGCCTGGTGCGCAGCGAGGGCAAGGACTATGTGATGCAGGACGGCGATGTGACGCTGTTCCGCTTTAACGTATAAAATGAGCAGGATATCTTACATGCTTGACCGCCTGACCAAAATGGACTACAAAAGGATGTGGTCGGTCACAGCCACTGTCAGCGAACGCTCAGGCATCAGCCGCCCGCGGCTGATGCTTGACATGCTCGTTTGTGCCGCCAAATACAACGCGGGCTACATGGATTATATGATCGCCCGCATGTGGGAGCAGAATGACGCCCAGAGAAGAACCGTTTTGACCCGCGGCATCAATAACCAGATCGTCCGGCGCATGAATGACAAGGCAGACTGGCACGCCTTTGACGACAAAGCCGCCTTCAACCGGGCCTTCTCCAAATGGATCACGAGGGACTGGATGGAAGCGGACGGCAGCACCTCAATCGATGCGCTCAAAACCTTTCTGAAGGGCAAGCAGACCGTATTCGTCAAGCCTTTGGAGGGTTCAAGCGGCCAGGGCATCGAGAAATACACTGCCCCCGATTGGACGGATATGGATGCCTTTGCAAGCAAGGTGCGGGCGGTCGGCAAATGCGTGATCGAGGAGGGGATCGTTCAGCATCCCCGCATGGCAGAGCTGAACCCGGGTTCCGTGAACACAGTGCGCATCTCCACCCTGATCGGCGATAAAAAGGAAGGCATCGTTTACGCCTTCCTGCGGATCGGAAACGGCAAGATCATGGACAATGTGGATTGCGGCGGCATGGCCGCCCGGGTGGATCTCGTCAGCGGCAAGCTGCTGACCGTGGCCGCGGACAAAGCCGGCAACACTTTCACAAAGCACCCGATCACCGGGACGGAGATCATCGGCTTTCAGCTCCCCTGTTTTGAGGAAGCCAAGGCCATGTGCCTGGAAGCCATGCGGATGGTGCCTTCCATGCGCTATGTGGCCTGGGATGTCGCGCTGACTGAGCAGGGCCCCACGCTGATCGAGGGCAACTCCTTCCCCAGCCACGCCGTCCCCCAGTTTGCCGCGCACTATCCCGATAAAATCGGAATTCTGCCGGAATTCCGGGCATTCATCGATATTTAGTATTGATATTCTTAATTGTAACAACTCCCGATCCTCACTTGACATTATCATCACCCTGCAGCATCCTTGCTTTAACAACAGCTGAATGAGAAAATGAGTTTCAGCTGATTAAATGGGAGGTGTGTTTTATTACTATGAAAAATAAGATGTTTTTCTGTTGCCTCTTTCTCGCAGTGTCTCTGGCATTGAACGCAGCTGCCCAGACTCGCACGCTGAATATCTACATGCAGGATCATGTCCGTCAGCCCATTCATGAAGAGGATGGCCGTTTCCAATTCGCTCTGAAAAACCTAAAGGAAAAACACCCGGATGTGCAGGTTATGCTGTACAGTATCGGCAGCCTATCCCCGGAGGACTACCAAACCGCCTTACTGGACAAGGAACAGGATATAGACATCATCACGCTTCTGAACCAGAATGTCCAACGCTATGTAACTTCAGGCGCTGTTATTCCGCTCAACGATCACCCGACAATTGTTGAGGCTGTATCAACATGGCCGCCTGTCGCTGTAACAGCCTCCGATGATGGCAAACTCTATGCTGTCCCTCATTGGATTAAGCCGACACTATGTCAGATCAACCTGCCTGATGTATATGAGGAACTTAAGCTTGATTTTTCAGGGGGATGGCGCTGGAACGATCTTTTCGCGATCAAGCCGGCGCTTGCTGCATATAATGCGGAACACGCAACGAGCTACGAACTGATTGCCCATCAAAACGCTTTTCAGCAGGCAATCGGCCAAGTGGCAGCCATTGTCAGCGGAGGTGGCATCCTGCCAGATCAATCTTCGGTAGAAAGCCTGTTATGCAACCTCAAGACCTTGAATGATGCTGTGCCAGAAAGCAATGCCAAGGCTGAGCCATCTTCATATTTATTTGAATTCAGGCTTGTGGATGCAAGAAACACTTCGAGTTACATTTCCATTCCAATGATCGCAGAGGAAACGGGAACGAGTGAACTATCCATCTGTTCCCTGATGATTAGCGCCAATTCCGATATGACAGAAGAAGCGCTTGACTTTCTGAGCTTCTACGCTCAACCGGAAGCGCTTCAGGCATCATCAGAGTTCATATCTGCGGGTATTTATCCCGCCGGCACAGCAGCAGATGCACCCTTAAAGTATGTTCAGGCGATCAAGAATGGCTTTCCTCGAGACACCAGCACCTCTGCGTATCAAAGGATAAATGACGCATACAGAGCTT
>LSQX01281247.1_pt1 | contig 17059 bp, 16 predicted proteins | sample 654561 | NCBI WGS metagenome assembly LSQX01 (sample SAMN04489861, study PRJNA283612) | anaerobic digester metagenome | isolation source: 4 biogas reactors fed with cattle manure at either 37C or 55C with and... | place: Denmark: Kongens Lyngby | collected 2014
CGGTTTATTCCAAAAGGAACAGATATCAGCAAGCTTAAGCAAAAAGATATTAGGCGAATTGAGAACTGGATGAATAATTACCCAAGAAATATTCATGGATATAGATCTGCTAATGAGATGGCAATACTATCAGAGGTGCCAAAATATGGGTGGCAATAAAACTTGCAATTAACCCCACATGAAAAATTCGCAAAATTAAGTCTTGACAGTACTCTAAGTGTATTGATACAATATACAGTTTAATATTGACACTAAGTATTAGATATGTTAAAATATACAAGGAAATCTTGTCTGGAGTGATAGCCTTTGGCAGCAACAAATGCACTTGCACAGATCAGGCGCAGCCTGGAGTCGCATGTCGGGCAGAAAATACGTTTGCGTGCCCATCGCGGGCGCCGGAAAACGCTGGAGAAAGTCGGTATCCTGGAAAATACGTATCCGTCCATTTTTGTTGTACGCATTGATGAAGCCAATTATAAGCAGCGCTTATCCTTTTCTTATGCGGATGTCTTGACGGAAACGGTTGAGTTAACTTTGGTGCAAAAAGATGTAAAATAAGAAAATAAAAATTTGGCGTAAAGCAGGGTATGCAGCCGGAAGGCTGTTTTTTTTTGCTTTTTTATTTGCGAGGCGGAATTTTTTCTCCGGCTGGGTGCATGATTGGGGTCAAGCCGGCATAGTTATGATTATGCGGTAGAAATATGGTGCAAGTTTTGTGGTTGGCGCACATTTTTCGTGGCGGAGGCATATAATTAAGCGACATTGCGGGCAAGGGGGCGGGGATACATTTTTGCCGTACTCTGCATATTGTGTAGTAAAACAGACGAAAGGAGGCTAAAGGATGGGTAAAAATGAATTTCCGGCATTGAAATGTATGACCGACTTGCTGAAAGTGGAACAAGTCATTGGTGAAAACGCATCGCAAACATCCGTCATCCGGGAAGTTGTTCTCCCCGGCAGGGTCCGAAAAATCACGGAAGTGGATACAAAACTGCATGAAGTTAAAGGACGGGTAATTGAAAACAAAGTTGTAGTGGAAGGAATAATCCAAAAACGGATTTTCTTTGTGGATGAAGACACTGGCCAGTTAAAACAATTTACCGTGGATGACGAGCGTTTTGTGCATTTTGTCGATGTGCCCGGTGCCATGCCCGGGATGAATGTTCAAATTCATGCCCGGGCGGAATTTGTCGGCCATGATTTCATTAAGGAAGTTAAAGCATACCGGGACGGCGAAGAGGCGGTAATGGCGGAAGACGAAATTGATCCGCAATTGTTCAAAAAGAAAAAGTTTAATTCTCTCTTCCGGCAGACAGTAGTCCTGGAGATTTTTGCCAAAGTGACGGAGTCTATCCAGCTGGATGTCGTGGTCGATGTGCACGGTATTGACCGCAGGAAGGTAATAACCGAGCTGCTGAAAGTGGAAAGCGTGATCGGTGAAAATGCTTCCCCGGTTACCGTTCGTGCAGATGTGGATTTTAACCGTCCCGCCCGGAGCATAAAAAACATTGATGCCCAGATTAAGAATGTCGAGTCACGTGTTATTGAAAATAAGGTAATTGTCGAAGGCGTCCTGCATAAACAGATTTATTTTGTCGGTGCAGAAGACGATATTGTGTTTGAGACTTCCGTGGAGGAAAAGTTTACCCATTTTGTAGACGTTCCCGGTGCTTTCCCCGGAGCCAATGTACAGGTTCATCCGCGACTGGAATATGTGGATGTTGATATTGATGCCTATGACCCAACACGCGGTGTACAGACTGCGATTATTGACATATTTGTCAAAGTGACAGAAACTGTACAAGTTGACGTTGTGACCGATATTAAAGGTGTTCCTACCACCAAAGAGTTGCTGAAAGTCTCCCAGGTTGTCGGCGAAGGCTCCAGGAAACATACCCTGGTTGCCAATCTGACTGCCCCGGCCAAAGTTCGCCGGATTGCCGGTCCCCCCGTGACACGCTTTGAAAATTTAGAGTCAAGGGTAATTGACGACAAAGTAATTATTGAAGGAGACCTTGTCAAAAATATATTCTTCGTCCGTGACGGGGATCAGCCCGAGGTAATGGAGTTTGATGCCCGTGAACACTTTACCGTGTTTGTAGAAATCCCCGGCGCCCGCCCCGGCCATGTAGTGCAAGTCTATCCGCGCGTGGAATTCACCGATTTTGAAATTGACCATTATGACCGGCACCGCCTGCGCCAGACTACTGTCATTGAAATTTTTGTCAAAGTAACGGAACATGTGCAGTTGGAAGTGGTGACCGGTTGTGAAACCGGACCGAAACCTTCGGTGACAGTCTATATTGTGCAGCCGGGGGATACGCTTTTTAAAATTGCCCAGCGTTTCGGTGTGCCCCTGGATGCAGTCATTGCTGCCAATCCCCAGATCAGCAATCCTGATCTGATTTTCCCGGGGCAAAAAATCATTATACCACGCTCGCCCAAGGGATGAGTAGCATCGCCGATGCTACTTTTTTTTTGCCGCCGCAGGCGGCAGTCTTTCAGCCTACCAACCTTTCCCAGTGACGTGGGATAGGCCGGAAGCCGTCGCAAGGGCGGCATTTTTTTTTCTAAAGCATTTTCAGCTCCGGACAGTGGATGGGAGAAACCTTGCCTCTGAGCGGACAGGCAAACTATAATTAATTGTGAAAAATTCTTAACAATATTAAAATCCCATAAGGAGATGATGTCATTGTTGTACAAAAGAGCCTGTTTCCTTCTCCTGGTCTGTCTGCTTGCCGGCTTGCTTTTTTTCCAGTCGGTGGCGGTGGCGCAGACAGCCCGTTCTGCACACGGTAGTGCGTGCGCAAACAGCCGTGAGTCCGTCTCCGTTTTGCGGGCGGAGCACCGTACACCTGCCTTTACTTATGCAACTTGTCGGTTATATAACGGTGATGTTTTCTGCCGGTTGCTTGGCCGTTTGCAGGCGGCAGCCAACAAGCCTCTTGTGGTAAAGAAACCAGCCGGCAATATTTCCTGGCGCTTGCTTTTAAAATTGATCTGCGGCGGCAATCCGGCGCCGGTACCGCAACCGGAGCCAAAACCGGAGGAACCGGCACCCGAGCCGGAACCCGCACCGGAGGAGCCTGCACCGCAGCCCGAGCCGGAAGAACCTGCCCTGTCACCAGGTATCAGCGGGTTGACACAGGCGGAAAAACATATGTTGGAACTTGTCAATGCGGAAAGGGTCAAAGCAGGGCTTGCACCTCTTATAGTGGACATGGAACTGGTTAAACTGGCACGCCTGAAAAGCGAGGATATGGTTAAAAACGGCTATTTTTCCCACCAGTCCCCGACTTACGGGTCTCCTTTTGAGATGATGAAGGCGGCGGGGATTACTTACCGCATTGCCGGGGAAAATATCGCCGGCGCTCCCACGGTGGAACGGGCACACAGCGGCCTGATGAATTCACCCGGCCATCGTGCCAATATTTTACATCCTGCCTTCACCCATGTGGGAATCGGCATCGTGAACGGAGGCCCATACGGGATGATGTTTACCCAGATGTTTGTGGGGCGCTAATCTGAAAGGCCGGCGGTTGCCGGCCTTATTTATATTGGGGGATAAAAAGCATCTTTCCCGGGTGAAGGTAGCCCGGATATTTAATTTTATTGAAAGCAATCAATTCTTCGGGAGTGATGTGAAAACGCCGCGCAATGCTTTCCACCGTATCGCCGGGCCGGACGTGGTAGATTAATTTTTCGGCCTGCTGGGGGAGGTATGCCGGGATTTTTACCCCTTCTTCCTTTTCATATATGAAAACGGGTGTCCCGAGAGGAGCCAGGGGGAAGATTTCTTCCACATCTTCATTATGCATGCGGACACAACCGGCGGTAGCTTCCGTGCCGATTGTCCAGGGGTTAAAAGTGCCGTGAATGCCGTGGCGCTCATAAGTAAAAGCCATCCAGCGTGTACCAAGCCCCGGGTGCGGACGGGGGTTTTTTTCGTAAATTGTAAATTCGCCTAAAGGGGTGGGAGTTTCCGGTTTGCCGACGGCAACAGGGTATGTTTTGTATAACTGTCCCTGCAAGTAAAACATTAATTTTTTGGTTTTCCGGTTAACCTCAATGCGTGTCACTGCCTGCCCTCCTTTGCCGGGGTTATTTTATTTTATGAAGTAATTTGTTGATTTGCCATCTTTCCCGCAAGCAGCCCATTATTTTGCCCGTGTAGGCTGCATATTTGCAGTACAAAATAGATAACGACCCCGAAAAATGTTCTTAAGGAGTGAGGCTAATGAGTCCGAGGCGAGACAGGATTATGTCGGATGCACTAAAGGAAGAATTAGCCGAAGAATTAGGCGTGGCCGAGATTGTCCGCAAAGAAGGTTGGGGCGGTGTTTCTTCCAGAAACTGCGGCAATCTGGTTAAACTGGCAATTGAACGCGCCGAACGAGCTCTGGCGAACGAAAAGTAGGGGTTAACGTACCGGATTTCCGGTACGTTTTTCGCTCAGCTGCAGGTATTCTCGGTCCGGTGGGAGTTGACGAAAAAAAGGAATTTTAAACCTGGCGTGGAATAGTTAAGCATAAAATCAGAAGTGCAAGCAGGATTCTAAAACTCGCGGCAGAAAATGGGGGGACAATGGTGAAAAAACTACGCAGCCTGGAAGATGTAAAAATGCTGGGAACTGATTCCGGTCGTATTTTCCATTCTGCCAGCCATGATGAAATTCTGGCCGGGGCGACGACTGATGTTTATTTTATACGCACATTGGAGATTTTACGGGCTGCCGGCAGGGAGGATACTGTGGTCACTGCAGAAATATTCACCAGCAGGCCGGGAGTTATGTGCGGGGTAGAAGAAGCAGTGAACCTTCTTGGGACTTTGGATGTTGAAGTATGGGTCCTTCCGGAAGGTCTGGAGTTTACCAGGAAAGAAACAATCATGCGTATCAGGGGGCGCTACAGCGAGTTTGGCATTTATGAAACAGCCATTTTGGGCATGCTGGCCAGTGCCAGCGGCTGGGCAACTGCCGCCAGGGAATGTAAAAGGCTGGCGGGAGGACGTGCAGTGCTATGTTTTGGTGCACGCCACGTTCATCCTGCGGTGGCACCTGTCATGGAACGGGCAGCCATTGTTGGCGGGGTTGACGGTTGCAGCTGCATTCTGGGAGCCAAACTGGCCGGACAGGAGCCGAAGGGAACCGTGCCCCATGCGGTGATGCTGATTGTGGGAGATACACTGGAGGTTGCCAATATATACCATAAGATCATGCCTGCGGGCGACCCGCGAATCATCTTGGTTGATACTTTTAAAGACGAGGCAGAGGAGGCTTTACGCTTGGCGGCGGCACTGGGCGACAGTTTGCATGGTATACGCCTGGATACTCCCTCGGAACGGGGCGGCGTGACTCCCGGTTTGGTGCGCGAAATTAGGGCACGCCTTGACCAGGCGGGGTATCGGCATGTACAAATTTTTGCCTCAGGCGGTCTCGATGCTGAGCGGCTGCCTCTTCTTGCCGAGGCAGGTGTGGATGCCTTCGGCGTAGGTTCTTATATCTCGCGGGCTCCGGCTATTGATATGACCATGGACATCAAAGAAGTGGAAGGAAGGCCAATTGCCAAGAGAGGCCGTATTCCCGGTGTAACCGGGAACGAGCGTTTAAAGAAAATACTGTAAACCGGGGGTAAAGTAATGCATTTTGACTCGCGGGAAGATTTTTTTTTGCATCTTTTTGTTGATTACACGCTGGTCAATGAAATGCTAATAGGCCGATATGCAGATGTAATCCTGCGAAAACTTGGCATTAAATACGGTCAGAGCCTGGAAGAAAGCTACAGGGAGCAGACGGCTGCCGGCAGTGATAAATTTACGGTTGAAGAACTTGTTGCTTTTATCTTATATTTGCTGCGCAAGCTGGGGGGGGCATATCTCTGCAAGCACAGGACAGAGACCAAACTGGAATTTGCCAGTTATGATTGCCCTTTTCGTCATCTGATTTTAAAAAGCCCGGCACTGTGCAAATTTATTCAGGGTGTTATCGGCAGTATCGTGGCACGAAATTTTCCCTATTGCAAAATTGAGGAACGCAGCTCCCAGTCAAGAAAAGACCCTTTTTGCCATTTTATCGTGTATTTGGCGCAGACGGACGAGGCGCAGCGGAGCCCCGGAGAGGAATTTACCGACAACAGGACGTCATATTTTATAACCAGGAGGGAAATGCAGACTGCCAAGGCGGACCTTTTCCCGCCCAGCCAAGTTTACGACCCCGCCGCTCTGCAGGGGTTTGAAGATCTGAAATCTATCTACCGCGAAATGAAAATGGAATATAACCAGTTGCGGGATGAAATTTTTTCCGATTTAAAAATGGGCGTGGTGATTGTTAATAATGCTAATCAAATTACATACCTGAATAAAGCTGCACAGGAGCTGCTTTTGGGTGATGAGAGTGATCCGTTGCAGTGTGAACCTTTTCTGGGTCTCCTGGGGCAAACACTGAACACCGGGAAACGTTTTAATCAATACCTGCTCCAAGTTCCGCGCATTGAGGGGCAGCGTTTTTATTCCGTCAACACTTCTCCGCTTTACGACGAAAAAGGGGCGGTAAGCGGAGCTGTATGCGTGTTTCAAGATGTGACGGAAAAGAAAGCCCTGGAAAATGAGCTGCTGCAAATGGAGAAGTTTTCCCTGGTGGCGGAACTGGCTGCCGGGACGGCTCATGAAATCCGCAACCCCATGACTACACTGCGCGGTTTTTTACAGGTCTTGAGCCGGGAGTTTCGTCCCGGGACCAAAGGCCATGAGTATTGTGAACTGATGATTGATGAAATCGACAGGGCCAATTCCATTATTAAAGAGTTTTTACTGCTAACAAAACCGGCCGCCCCCAACCTGGAGGAAACCAACATACACGTCATTCTGGAAGAAATATCGCTTTTAATTGAAACCAAATCCCTGCTGGAAAATGTAGAGCTGCAGAAACAGTTTGCCAAGAATTTGCCGCTGGTGAAAGCGGATCCTGCGCAAATTAAACAGGTTTTCCTAAATATCGCCACCAATGCTATTCAAGCCATGCCCACCGGCGGCAGGCTGACCATTACCAGCCAAGCCAAGGGAAACAAAGTGGTGATTACTTTTACAGACACGGGCTGCGGCATGGATGAAGCCCAACTGGCCAAAATTTTTGACCCGTTTTATACCACCAAGGAGCAGGGAACCGGCCTGGGGCTGACGATCTCGTATAGAATCATTGAAAATCACGGCGGTAAGATTGCCGTGGAGAGTACCCCCAATGTAGGCACGACTTTTACCATAGAGCTACCTGCAGTACCTGAACCGATGTCAAAAAAGGATTTTACCCAGGGCTAAAAAGGCACGTCACTTATGTGCCTGTTTTTTTTGTGTCTTGAGCTATGCAGCCGGCGGCAGGATGCTGCATACAGGGGCAAAATGAGGGGAATTCTATCTAGTGTTGTCAGGAATGCGGGGGTGTAGTTTTGGCACAGCACAAAAAAGGTCATTTGGTTATTATTGGCGGGGCGGAAGACAAGGAGGGAGAATGTGAAATCCTCAAACGCTTTTTCGCCCTGGCCGGAGGAAGAAATGCCAGGATTGCCGTCTTGTCCACTGCCAGCACCGACCCGGGGGCCGGTGAGCAGTACAAGGCTATTTTCACCGAGATGGGTGCGGCTGCCGTCCAGGTGCTGGCGGTACAAAACAGGGCTGAGGCCAACCGGACACATTATTTTGAACAGTTTGCCGAACAAACGGGCGTTTTTTTTACGGGAGGCGATCAACTGCGCATTACAGGAATCCTTGGCGGCAGTATACTGGGTAAAGCGTTGCAGAAATGTTATCAAAATGGGGCGGTTATTGCCGGTACCAGTGCCGGTGCTTCAGCCATGAGTGAAACCATGCTGGTGGGAGGGCTGGACGATGCCACCCCCAGCAAGGAGATTATCCGCATGGCGCCGGGCTTGGGTTTGCTCCGGGACGTGGTGGTTGACCAGCATTTTGCCCAGCGCGGGCGTATCGGCCGGTTGTTGTCGGTGGTGGCGCATAATCCGTATATCCTGGGTGTGGGGATTGATGAAAACACGGCCATTATAGTCAATGGCCGTGACGAGTGTGAGGTGGCCGGAGAAGGCACAGTGACCATCATTGACGGTCTCAATGTAACGCATTCCAATGTTTCCGAATCACAGCCCGGTCAGCCGCTGGCGCTGTGCGACGTTAAACTGCATATTCTCAGTAAGAATTACGGTTTTAACCTTAAACATCGTGTTGTCAGGATGCCACAATCTTAAGGAGGACAACGTAAAACTATGAAAATAGTGGAGCTGCATTTTTTTTCCGGGCGCAATATTTACAGTCACCGCCCGGTTTTAAAAATGCTTTTGGACCTGGAGGAGGCTGCCTGTTTCCGGACAGATGCCGACCCCGGTTTTGTCGGGCGCCTGCTTGCCGTGTTGCCAGGGCTTGAGGAACACAAATGTTCCCGCCGGCGCCGGGGAGGATTCCTGGAACGGATCCGGGAAGGCACCTACTTGGGGCATGTGACGGAACACGTTTTCCTGGAATTGCAAAGCCTGGCCGGTGTCGGCAGGGAGTACGGCAAGACTTACACCGGCCCCGGCACATTGGTGCAAATTATTGCCGAATACTGCTGCCGCCAAGCTGCTGAAATCCTGGCGGCGGCGGCAGTGGAACTGGTCAGGGCCGTGCTGCACAAAAAGCAGTATGATTTGCAGCCCGTGCTTTTGGAGGCAAAAAGAATGGCGGCTTTGTACCTGCCCGGCCCCAGTACTCAGGCGCTCCTGCAGGCGGCCCGCAAACGCGGCATTCCTTACCAGTTGCTGGAGGAAGGAACCAGCCTTTATCGCTTGGGGACGGGCAAATATCAGAAACGCATCCAGGCCAGTGTCAGCGAAGAGACAAGTTGTATAGCGGTAGATATTGCGTGCAATAAGCCTCTGACGAAAAAAATCCTTGCCCGGCACGGCCTGCCTGTACCCCCGGGCAAAGTGGTAAAAACGGCTGCAGAAGCGCTTGAGGCAGCCGGGGAAGTGGGCTTTCCCGTGGCAGTAAAACCGGTTGACGGCAATCAGGGCAGGGGCGTCTTGCTCAATCTGCTCTCTCCTGCAGAGGTGGAAAGAGCTTTTGTGCTTGCGTCTGCTTACAGTTCTTCCGTACTGGTGGAGTCATATCTTGCCGGCAAACATTACCGCTTTCTGGTGGTACACGGTGAAGTTGCGGCTGTTGCTGAAAGGCTGCCGGCACATGTTATTGGTGACGGCAGGCGCAGCATTAGACAGTTGATCGAAGAAGAAAATAAAAATCCACTGCGGGGGGAGGGGCATGAAAAGCCGCTCACTAAAATCCCGATAGACAATTTAACAGTAGAGGCCCTGCGTCGCCAGGGGCTTACCCTGGAAACGGTGGTGCCTGCAGGCGTAAAAGTATCTGTGCGGGATAATGCCAATCTTTCCACCGGCGGTACCGCCTGCGATGTGACTGATCTTGTCCATCCCCGGCAGTCTGCACTGGCAGCCGCTGCGGCCAGGCTGGTGGGACTTGACATTGCCGGTGTTGATATGGTTATGCAGGACATTACACAGCCGCCGGAAGGGCAGGTAGGGGGAATTATTGAGGTTAATGCCGCCCCCGGGTTGCGTATGCACCTCTTTCCTACGGCGGGCAAACCGCGTAACGTGGGGGAGATTATTATGGAAAAGCTCTTTCCCCCGGGGCGGCAAGTCCGTATCCCCGTCTTCAGCATCACCGGTACCAACGGCAAAACTACTGTTACCCGGATGCTGGAATATGCCATGCGGCGGCATGGTCTGCAAACCGGCATGTGCTGTACCGACGGTTTGTATTACAACGGTGTGCTTGTCAAGGCCGGCGACCTGACGGGACCGGCCGGAGCTGCAGCAGTTCTAGCCCACCCGGAAATAGAAGTTGCCGTTTTGGAAACGGCACGTGGCGGCATAGTCAGGCGCGGTCTGGGTTACGACCGGGCGGATGTGGCGGTAATCTGCAACATTCGACCCGACCACCTGGGGCAGGATGAAATCAAGACGCTGGAGGACCTTGTTCATATTAAAAGCCTGGTGGCGGAGGCTGTTTATGAGACGGGTGCAGTGGTCCTCAACGCCGACGACCCTTCCATCCATGCCATTGCCGAACGTGTCTGGGCGGGCCTGATTTATTTCAGCCTGCAGGAAGACAATATTACTGTCAGGCGGCATTTAAGTAAAGGCGGGCGGGCACTTTTTGTTCATCGCGGCACCATTATGGCCGCCCAGGGGAACAGAGTGGTGCTGGTTGGAAAAACACGCGATTTTGCCGTGACTTTTGGCGGGCGGGCAAGGCATCAGGTGGAAAACCTGCTTGCCGCTTTGTCCGCCTGTTGGGGTTTTGGCCTTTCCCCGCGGCAAGCGGCTTTTTACCTGCGTAATTTTGCCGCCAATCCCCAAGACAACCCCGGCCGGTCCAACCTGTACCAGCTTGGCGCTTTCAGCGTCATGATTGATTACGGCCATAATGCAGACAGCTTTACCAAAATGGGCGAGCTGGCCAGAAAACTGAAACCCAACAGGACATTGGCGGTGATAGGAGTTCCCGGCGACCGTTGTGACGATTTAATAACAGCCGCCGGTGAAGCGGCCGCCCGGGCGTTTGATGTGCTGTTGATCAAGGAAGACGAAGATTTGCGCGGGCGCAGGAGCGGGGAAGTGGCGCAACTGTTGAAACAGGGCGCCCTGCAAGCAGGCAAAAACCCCGCCTGGATGCATTTTTTCCGGCATGAACGGGATGCGGTGCGGTACGCCCTGAAGGCTGCCCTGCCCGGTGATTTAATTCTTGTTTTTTATGAACGGCTGGATACCGTGCTGGCTGAAATCGACGCTTTTGTACCGTCCGCGCGGCTGCAGGGAAAAAGCAAACCTGCTGTAAGCATGGAAAACCCTGTTGCCCTCACTTAGCAGGAATTTCCTCCCCCGCAGCGAATATAACAGCCAAACGGCTGCGAGCAGGGGTAATTATGCCCGTTTGTGAGAAAGCATATGCGAAAATAAATTTAGTCTTGGCAGTAACAGCCAGAAGGACTGACGGTTATCATGAGTTGCAGACGATATACCAAAACCTGACGCTACATGATACGCTGCAGTTGACATCACTTGCTGAAGACAAAATTATCTTGACCTGTGATGATCCCAGCCTTCCTGTCGGGCCGGACAATTTAGTCTGGCGTGCAGCAGAAAGGCTGAAACGTTTTTTCCGTATTTCTCGCGGTGTCCATATTAAACTGCAAAAGCGGATTCCCGTAGCCGCAGGTCTTGCCGGCGGCAGCAGTGATGCCGCTGCGGTGCTGCGGGGGTTGGTTCGTCTGTGGCACCTGCCGCAGGATTGGGAAGAATTAATTCAGTTGGCTGCCGAGTTGGGCTCGGATGTGCCGTACTGCCTGTTTGGGGGGACGGCTCTTGGTACCGGACGGGGGGAAAAAATTACAACCCTTGCCCCGTGCCCGCATTTTTATGTGGTTCTGGCCAATCCCGGTTTTAAGGTCAAAACGGCGGAGATTTACCATTCCTTGACAGAGGCGGATCTGGAACCCGGGTATGATCTTACTCCCATGCTCCGTGCCTTGGCTTGCGGTGACAGAAATGGCATCGTGGCAAACTTGTCCAATACGCTGGAAGCGGCCGCCTTTCGCCTGAGCCCTGCGATCCGTACACTGAAAGACAAGCTTGCGCAAAAGGCGCCGTCTTTAATGTGTGGCAGCGGGCCTACGGTTTTTGCTCTCTTTACTGCGCAAGAGGAAGCGGAAGAGGCGGCCCTCTCTTTACGGCGGGAAGGAACTGCCGTCTGGCTGACAGAAACAATTTCCCAGCCGACGGCCGGAGGTGAGTGAAAATGGTTGATGCCATCATCCTGGCAGGATCCGCCGGCCCCACCGCGTTGACTGAGGCGGAAATGGTGGATAACAAAGCCTTTATACGCATTAGGGAGCGGACTATGCTTCAGCATGTATATGGTGCCCTAAAGCGAGCTGCCGGCGTTGGCCGGATTGCCGTGGTGGGTCCCCAGGATAAAATAAAAGCCTGCCTGGAAGGGCAGGATGTACTTGTCGTCCCGGAAGGAAAAACAATTGTGGAGAATGTGGAACGCGGTTTTAAGGCGCTGCAGCCTGAAGGCTATTTCCTTGTTTGCTCCGCCGATATTCCTTTCCTGACGCCGGAAGCGGTGGATGAGCTAATCTTGGCCTGTAAGCCTTTTACCGCAGATTTTTATTATCCTATTGTGGAACGCAGTGACAATGACAAGCGATTCCCGGGGGTCAAACGCACGTATGTCAGACTGGCCGAGGGTGAATTTACAGGCGGCAACATTATTCTTGTCAATCCTGCCTGCCTGAAGAAGGCACTGCCGCGCCTGGAACGCGTGTTTGCACTGCGGAAAAGTCCTTTGAAGCTGACTTCTCTTTTAGGTTTCACCTTTCTTGTCAAACTGTTTTTCCGTAGGTTGACAATTAAAGAATTGGAAAAGCGTTTTGCGGAACTGTTTGCCGTGACGGGCAAGGCGGTAATTTCCCGTTATCCGGAAATCGGCACCGATGTGGATAAATTATCCGATCTGGCCCTGGCGCGCCGGCTTTTGTAAGCAAGGTTGTGTAATTTAAGGAACTGCCGTCTTGTGGTCGGGGTTCGCGCAGTCTGAAAATTTTACAGGGGCAAATATTTTCCCAGTAAAAAGCAGGATTTATTTTGCTTGTGTGGAAATAGCACAATAGAGGGAAAGGCGGTGAAAAAACATGGAAGTGACGGACGTCAGAATAAGAAAAATTAACAATGAAGGTAAAATGAAGGCAATTGTATCAATTACCCTGGACAATCAATTTGTTGTTCATGACGTGCGCGTGATTGAGGGCAATAACGGTTTATTTGTGGCCATGCCCAGTAAAAGAACTCCCGACGGTGAGTTTAAGGACATTGCGCACCCGATTACTTCGGAAACGCGTGAAATAATTCAAACCGCTGTTCTGGATGCCTATAACGCCGAGCTGGAAAGGGAATTAGTAGGAGCTTAAGCACGGAGCAAATTGCTCCACTTTTTTTTTGCGTGCATGACGCCTCGCTTAGCCGGATGAAAAAAAGTAGCATTTGGCGGCAAAAGTGGTTAAAATAAATTGAAGCTATTCTTGAGGAGGCAGGGTCTCGGTATGTTAACAGCGGTTATTTTGGCTGCCGGAGAGGGCAAGCGCATGCATTCTCGGCGACCCAAAGTTTTACATGAAATCTGCGGGCAGCCTATGCTGGCGCATGTTATTGGTGCCGTGCGCAATGTTTGTTCGGACATAATTGTGGTTGTGGGGCACCAAGGGGAAGAAATCAAGGCGGCCGTCGGCGACAGTGTGGTCTATGCCGAACAGCATGAGCAGCTGGGGACAGCCCATGCAGTGCTGCAAGCGGAACCACTTTTGCCGGATGCAGGTAATGTTCTGGTCTTGTGCGGGGATACGCCGCTCCTTACTCCCGATGCGATAGAGCAACTGTATACCGTTCACAGGAGTGCGGCTGCGGCAGCCACCATTTTGACAGCCACTGTCCCCAACCCGTTCGGTTACGGCCGCATTGTACGGGGACCGGACGGAGAGATACAAAAAATTGTGGAAGAAAAAGACGCAACGGCAGAAGAAAAAATGCTCACGGAAATAAACACGGGTACTTATGCTTTTGACATCCGGGCACTGCGGGAAGGACTGGTTGGGGTGAAAAACGCGAACGCAGCGGGAGAATATTACCTGACTGACTGTGTCGAGCTGATCATCAAAAGCGGAAAAAAAGTGGCAACAAGCCTGCTGCCCGATTACAGGCTTGCCCTGGGGGTGAATGACAGAATCCAGCTGGCGGAAGCGCAGTCATTAATGCAGGAACGCATTAACCGTAATTTGATGGCGGCAGGCGTTACCATGATCAACCCGGCAACCGTTTATATTGATGCAGGAGTTAAAGTAGGCAGGGATACCGTAATTTTCCCCAACACTATCCTCCGGGGCCGGACAGTGGTGGGGGAAGGCTGCATGCTTGGACCCCAGACGGAAATCACAGATTCCACTATTGGTGACGGTTCACAAGTGAGGCATTCCGTCGTGACGGAAAGCATTCTGGAGAAAAAAGTAACGGTGGGCCCCTTTTGTCATCTACGCCCAGGCACTATCCTGAAAAGCGGCGTGAAGGTGGGGGACTTTGTGGAAATTAAAAATTCACAGGTTGGCGAGGGCAGCAAAATACCCCATCTCTCCTATATCGGGGACGCCGAAATCGGCTGCGATGTAAACATGGGCGCGGGAACCATTGTGGTGAATTTTGACGGACGGAATAAATATAAGACAGTGGTTGCCGACGGTGCTTTTGTAGGCTGCAACAGCAACCTTGTTGCGCCCGTCACCATTGGCCGGGGGGCTTTTGTGGCGGCCGGTTCAACCATTACAAACGACGTACCTGCCGGGGCACTCTCCCTTGCCCGTGCACGACAGGTGGATAAACCGGGCCTTGCCGCCCGCCTGCTGGGGCATAGGGATGACGAAAAATGACGTTTTGGCAGGAATTAGCCGCCCGCCTCGCGAAGAAACCTTTTTTGAATGAATTCAGTCAGGGGGTTACGGCGTGTATCGAGGGAAAAAGTTGCAAATCTTTACCGGAACGGCAAATGAAAAACTTGCCGCCGCGATTGCCGGCCACATCGGTATTACCTTGGGTAAGGCGGAGGTAAAGCGTTTCAGTGACGGGGAGATAAGTATTTATATTGGCGAAAGTGTTCGGGGGGCGGATGTTTTTATTGTGCAGCCTATCTGCTGCCCGGCCAATGAAAACTTGATGGAACTGCTGATCATGATGGATGCCATGAAACGTGCCTCGGCAAAAAGTATTAATGCCGTCCTGCCATATTACGGTTACGCACGTCAGGACCGTAAAACCAGGGCGCGGGACCCGATTACGGCCAAACTTGTAGCCGACTTGCTGACAACAGCCGGTGCAACACGCGTTATAACCATGGATCTGCATGCCGGCCAGATCCAAGGTTTCTTTAACATCCCTGTAGACCATCTCAAAAGCCTGCCGATTCTCGCCAATTACTTTCAGAGGAAGAAACTGGAAAATGCAGTGGTTGTTTCACCGGACATGGGCGGGGTGACCAGGGCACGGGAACTTGCAGAACGGCTGCATTTGCCTATTGCCATTATTGACAAAAGGCGCCCGGAACCGAATGTGACAGAAGTTATGCATATTATCGGGGAGGTCAGCGGGAAAACGGTCATTATGATTGATGACATTATTGATACGGCGGGAACAATTTCCCAGGGAGCACGTGCCCTGATGGAACACGGCGCCAGGGAGATTTATGCCTGCTGTACTCACCCTGTGCTTTCCGGTCCTGCGCTGGACCGCCTGGCAGACGCTCCGCTAAAAGAAATTGTCGTCACGGATACCATACCGCTGGGCGAGCGAACGCTGGACAAAATCAAGATTCTTTCCGTGGCGCCCCTGATTGGCGATGCCATTATTCGCATTCATGAAGAGCTTTCAGTGTCCAAGCTATTTGATTGAGCCTATTTGACTGCCCTGAGCAAAAAAGGTTATAATACCAGGAAAAACAGGAGAAGGAGGATACAACATGGAACGCTTGCAAATCCAGGCACAGCCGCGGACAGCAACTACCAAAGGGCAGCTGAAAATGCTCCGCAGGCAGGGTATGGTCCCCGCTGTGCTTTATGGCAAAAAAGCGGCAGCAAAATCTATTGCCGTGGAAGCAAAAGACCTGCACAGGATATTAAACTCTCCTGCGGGAATGAATACAATTATCGACTTGACGGTGGACGGTGAAAACACGCCTGCAATTTTGAAAGATTTGGACAGGGATATTCTCCTTTCAGACCGGATCATCCATGCCGATTTCATGCGCATTTCCCTGCACGACAAGCTGGAAGTTCAGGTACCGGTAGTAGTCGCCGGTGAGGCGGCAGGGGTGAAGGAGGGAGGCATCCTCCAGCAGACGCTGCGTGAAGTTACCGTGAAATGTCTGCCGACAAGCATCCCGGAATACCTGGAGCTTGATATTTCAAACCTGGCCATGGGAGAAAGTTTAAGTGTTGCCGACTTGCAAGTGTCTGAGGATATGGAAATTATTACAGACCCGGACGAAGTGATAGTCACCGTACTGGCACCCCGTCTTGAAAAAGAAACAGCCGAAGAAGGTGTGGAAGGGGAGACTGCTGAAACTGTTGAAGGAGGGCCTGCTGAGACTGAGGCGGGGGAGTAGTGGCGTCCCATGTTTTTGATTCTCGGCTTGGGAAATCCGGGGCCGCAGTATGTGCTGACACGCCATAATGCCGGCTTCCGGGTTATAGACCACGTAAGCAGTGTGGCAAAAATCCCTCTTTATAAGACGGGATGCCATGCTTTTTGGGGAGCGGGCATTTTTGCCGGCCGGCAGGTAGTGCTGGCCAAGCCCATGACATTTATGAACAACAGCGGTCTGGCGGCTGCGGCGCTTAGGCGCCGCTTTGGCGTGGAGCCGGCACGGCTGCTTGCCGTTTATGATGATATGGATCTGCCCCTGGGAACGATACGCCTGCGGCCGGGCGGCGGCAGCGGCGGGCATAAAGGCATGGACTCGCTGATTTTTCATTTGCAGACGGACCGGTTTCCCCGCCTGCGTATCGGTATCGGCCGCCCGCAAAACAGCGATGCGATTGATTATGTACTGGAAGCTTTCACTGCGGAAGAGGAAGCCGTTCTCGGGCCTGTCCTCCAAGCTGCAACAAGAGCTGTGGAAGTTTTCCTTGCCGAGGGCATTGAAGCGGCGATGAACCGCTTTAATCAAAAAAAATAGCTTTACAGGCAGGAAATTTTGTGTTAGAGTAAGGCTTAACTATCCAACCTAAAAGCAAAAAGGCAATGAAGGAGAAAAGTAGGGTAGACACGGCCTGTCAGGGAGGAGCCATCACCGACTGCAAGTGGCTCCAGGCACGGTTTACTTGAAGTTCCCTCCGGAGCTGCAGGCTGAACTACAGTAGGCTGTGCCGGATTCCCCGCCCGTTAGCACCGGGGCA
>LSQX01367722.1_pt1 | contig 17058 bp, 8 predicted proteins | sample 654561 | NCBI WGS metagenome assembly LSQX01 (sample SAMN04489861, study PRJNA283612) | anaerobic digester metagenome | isolation source: 4 biogas reactors fed with cattle manure at either 37C or 55C with and... | place: Denmark: Kongens Lyngby | collected 2014
GACAGGAAAGCGGCAAAGACGCCGTACTCCGGCTCCAGAGAGATGATGTCCGCGCCCCAGCCGATCATACGAAAGCAGCGCTGCTCCGGGGAGGCCTCGATGGTGGGACCGATAACGCGCTCGGTGATCTCGGCGACGTTCATGCCCAGGGCCAGGTACTTGCCTCGCAGGCCCGTCCCACAATAAAAGCAGCCGTGGGAGCAGCCGGTCATCGTGCCAAAATCATGCGTGGGCCAGCAGACCATGTTCCGCGCCTGGTCACCGTCGTAGCCGTGGTAGTTCTGCACCGGATCAATGTAGCCAAGAACGTAGGCCAGGTCGCGGCGCAGAGAATCGTCATCGCACGAGGAGACACGGAGGTCATCCTCGGCCTTCGCACCGATCTTCTGCTGCGTGAAGATCAGAGGGCGCAGGTGTTGCACCGGGACGCCAGGCAGGTCATCAGGCGGCGGCCACAGTTGCACCTCCCGCACCACGTCAGGCGCCTCGGCCTCCGTGTAGACAGTAACGTCGGAAAGGGTCTTGCCGAGCGCGAAAAGCATGCGCTCCACGCGCTGCATGGCATCGGGATCGTCGCGCAAAGCTTCGTGCAGGTAAAGGTTTGTAGGATGGAGATGGTACATGACAGGGAGGATTCCACAGAGAGGTAGTTAGTCCTCTCCGGCAAGGAGACCGATATGGTCAGCTTTACATATATCCCAGGTCGGCGAGACGCCGCTGGACGGCAGACTCTTCCTCGGGGCTATAGGGGCTGGCGGTCGGAGGGGGAGGCGCGGCCTGCTCCGCGCTCGCGAGACCTGGTTCCGGCGCGGCGCTCGGTAGCCAGGGAGGGAGCTTCCCATCCAGCCCGGCAGGGATCGGCACGCCCGCCAGCCGCAAGAGCACCGGGGCCAGGTCTACCATCTCCAGATCCGGGACGGCGCCCCCCGCCGGGATATGAGGACCGCAGGCAGCGAAGACTCCCCAGGGCCGGTGATTGGCGGTCAAGCGGCCGGGACAATCATCCAGAGTCCGGAAACGGATGACGCTGCCGTCGGGGCGGTCTTCCCCGGTCCACCAGGTACGCACCGAATATTCATCCGCAGTACCCTCCGCCAAGAGGTCAGGGGCGTAGCCCGCACGTGGCTCCCGATACAGCTCCTCGCCACGGAACAGACCGCCAATCACTGGCTGGCCGGTTACGGGGTCGCGCAGTTCGTGGAGACAAGCCTCCACGTCGGCAAGCACTTTTTCGCGGTCTTCCGGAGCGACACAACCCTCTGGCTGCCGGCCCCGCTCGTTGACCTGAATGAAACCCCGCGAACCCCAGGGGAAGGCGACGGTACGGCTCCAGTCTACCCCGGCGCCCAACTCCGCGCGGAACTGATTACCCACTGCACGTCGCAAGGCGGCTCCCTGGAGGGAGTGCAGACGGGTCTTAAGACCGCGGGGGAGGTACTTGCGCGCGGCGCGGAGAGCGGCGGTCAGGGGCGAGGACCGGGGGCGAGGGTGCCTCACGAGCAAACCCGCCTCCGCGAAGGCGACCTCCAGCGTGACCTGGCCAAGCAGGCGCCCGCCACCATGGTCCGAAGCCAACACTACGTGGGTCTGTTCGTCCGCGTAGGTCTCCAGCAGATCGCCCAGGAGGGAATCCAGAGCGCGGTAGGTGTGCTCGACCGCAGAGCCGGAGGAGGCGGCCAGTTGCTCGGTGGTCCACCCCAAGGGCCAGGCATAGTGATGAATGTGATCCACCGCCATGAAGTTCAAGGCCAGAACCTCGACCGGCCACTCCGCGGTCAGGCGCAAGAGCATGTCCCGTTGCTGGCGCGCCTGACGGGAGGCTTCCTCCGCGGCGGCCTCATCGCGGAGCCACGCCGCGCCCTCGTGGATGTAGCCGGTGAGGCCTTGAGTGGCGATCTCGAAGGCCCCAGCAGGATGGGCAATCTGAGGCCCAAAAACGGGAGCGTCAAAACCGGAAAAAAAGAAGCCGTTGACGGCCTCGGGGGGATAAGAGAGGGGCAGATTGAAGACTCCGACACGAGGGCCGGCGGCACTGACACGTTGCCATACCGAGGCAGCCTGGCGCTCGGCAGCGGTTATGACCTTCTCGCGGTAATCCGAGTCGGGCCGCGTGAAAGAGTAGATACCATGACGCCCGGGATCCACACCAGTCACCAGGCTGCTCCAGGCCGGAGGCGTGAGTGCAGGCATGGTACTACGCACGCGCCCCAGCCTTCCTCGCCGTACGAGGCTGGCGAGTACGGGCAGTCTGCCCTGGCGCATCCAGGGCCGCACCAGCTCAGGTTCCGCGCCATCCCAACCTACAAACAAGAGACGTGCCGACTGCTTCCCCATTCAAAACATGGCCCGGGCGCCGCCAGAAGGGCCTCCCACGCCCAGCCACAGGGCAAATTGACCATCAGGGCGGGAAGTTCCTTCCTGGAGACGCGAATGGGGTAGACCTCGGAGACCGGCAGGAAAGCGTCTAGTCGCTCACCCAGCGAAGGCCAGAGCCAGGAGGAGAGGTCTCAGCAAGGATTTGCTCCGCCAACTGGGAGGGCTCGACGGGCATGAAGATAAGGCGATCGGCATAGCAGGCAAGGGTGCTGCGGGTGTCTTCATCCAGCGCGGGGTCTACCAGAACCCAGAAGCGTGTCATGATCAGCTCACTGCGCTCTGCCAGGATAGCCAGCGGCTCCAGGTCTGACATGCCGCCTACCTGTAGGTCTAGCAGGAGGAGGTCTGGGGTGCGCTGAGCGGACCGGGCCAGCATCTCGTCCACCGAAAGAGCGAGCAGCACCTGCAAGCCCGAAGCACTCTCGAGGGCTGATACCAGGGCCTGTCGGAAAGCAGATTCTTCCACCATCACCAGCACGCAAGATTCCATCCGCATCACACGGGGGACGCGGCTGACGGGGGGACAAAGCCCCCCGCCAGCCAGCCACAGGGCCGCAGCAGATGCGTTGGGGGGGGTGCCACGACCCTGCGACAACATCAGAAAGCGACTGTGAACTGCTGCGAAGGGGTATATACCAGATATGGTGTCTTCTGCATATAGGACTTTGGTCCTATATGGCCCGACATTCGGCAGGTGGTTTCGCACCAGAGTGAGCGCCGAGGGCCGAGGCCAGCGCACCAAACGTGAGGTTGCTGAACCAAAACTAGATTACTGACCGTCAGAGGAAGAGTTTATGAAAAACCATAAAGAGCCGAATGCTGCGCCCAGCAGACCGAAGGCTCCAGCCACTGATTACTGGGAACGCGCTCTGGAGGCAATTCCGGAGCCCATCTTCACCACCAACAACGAGTGGCAGCTCACCTGGGTCAACCAGGCACTGGCGGATAGGGTAGGCCAGCCTCCGGAGGCCCTCATTGGGCGGCGTTGTTACGAGATCATCCATGGCACGACCGAGCCACCCGAGGGATGTCCCCATGTGCTGTTCCTCAGACAGGGGGGCAACGCACCGCTTCGCGCGGAGGTTGAGCATACTCTGGGCGGGACCTACGTGATAAGTGTGACCCCGCTGCGTGGGCCCGGAGAAGAACTCCAAGGCACCATCCACGTGAGCTACGACCTCACGGAGCATACCCAGGCGGAAAGCCGCCTGACCGCGGCCCTGGCGGAGGCGGAATGGCGTTACCGGACGCTGTTCGACGGGAAGGGGATGATGGCCCTGTGTCTAGATCGAGAGACCGGGCGCATCTATGACGCCAACCCCGCGGCCTGCAGTCTCTATGGGTGCAGCCGCGAGGAGCTGCGGGGTAAGCATCCCGATGATTTCAGCCCCGCCGGAGAAGCGGGCTGGGCCCGGCGCCTGACAGAGGTGGCCGAGGGAAGGTCCACGCATTTCGGCTGTGTGCAGCAACTCCCCGACGGAGAAGTGCGCGAGGTGGAGGTCTACCCCTCGGATATCGAGGTGCAGGGGAGGAAGATGGTGTGCTGCATCCTGGAGGATGTGACCGCGCGGCGTCGGGCGGCAGAGGATCTCGCCGATAGCGCGCGCTTCGAGGCGCTGGTGGCACGCATCTCGCGGGAACTGGTGAGCATTGCGCCCGAGGGTTGCGATGAGGTGCTGCAGCCAGCTCTTCAGGAGATAACTTTGGCACTGGGGTTAAGTGGGGCGTTCGTCATCCAGGGCTCGCGATCGCAGGATACCGCAACCGTAAGTCATGGTTGGCCGCTAAACTCGGAGCGAATTCCTTTGGGGATAAAGTTCAGTGTTGAGGAGGCTCCCTGGGCTTTTGCACAGGTAAAAGCCGGAACGATCATACATCTGGACGAGACCCACGCTCTCCCGCCGGAAGCGGCGAGTGACCGTGGCGTGTTCGAGAGATTTGGGACGGCGCGAGGCCTAGTAGTGCCACTGATCACCGGGGGAGATCCGTTGGGCTGCATATGTTTCTTGTCCCCGGAAACAGATTGGGAATGGTCAGAGGAGCTCATCCAGCGGATGCAGACCGTGGGCGAGGTGTTTGCCAGCGCTTTGGCTCGCAAGCGCGGACACGAACACCTGGTGGAAGAGCTACGTTTTGATGAGCTCCTCGCAGAATTGCTGGCGGTCTTTGCTCGCGCCTCGGCGAGTGACCTGAACGCGGTAGTTGACATGTCGTTAGGGAAATATGCTGAGTTCCTGCAGGCCTCGCGGGCGGCGATGGTGGAGGTGGATCACGCAACGGGGAAGTTAGCGATTCGAGCCGCATATCCGATTCCGGCCGTTGCAGGGAGCCCCAGGACATCGTCGGCACTGAACGACGATTTGCCGTGGCTCACCCGCGAAATCGCGACCGGGCAGCCCCTCATGCTGTGTAATCTCGACCGCGATCTGCCGCAGGAGGCGAGCCAGGAACGTGCCTGGTTTGAGGCGCGTCAGGCCCGCTCCTGCCTATCCGTGCCTCTGGTAAGCGGCGATACCGTGGTGGGTGCCTTTCTGTTTGAATGGACGGAGGAGAGAGAAGACTGCTCTGAGTTCCAGACTTCCGCCTCGGTTCTAGCGGGCGAGGCCCTAGCCAATGCCATTCTGCGTTTACAGGCGGAGGCCCGTGGCGACAATCTGAGAGCGAATCTGCTGCACGTATCGCGCGTGGCGCTCTCGGGCATGCTGCTGAGCACGCTGGCCCACGAGCTGCATCAGCCGTTAGCGGCAATTGTGAGCAACGCGCAGGCGGGAGAGCGCTTCCTGGAGTCAGCGAGCTACGATCGGGATGAGATCGCCGCGATCCTGGCAGACATCGCGGAAGATGGGACCCGCGCCGGGAGGATCATCTCTCGCCTGCAGGACTTCGTACGGCGGCGACGGTCGAAGCGCGAACTCGTAGATCTTAATCAGGCCATCCGCGAGGTGGCGGCCATGGTGGCCAGGGATGCCCAATTCCATGGTGTACAGATGAGATATCGTCTCAGCCCGGACTTGCCAGCAGTCCCCGGCGATCGGGTGCAGCTTCAACAGGTGGTGCTGAACCTGATCATCAACGCCCGCCAGGCTCTGGCGGAGTCCGGCACGCGGGAGGCCGAGATATGGGTGGAAACCAGCCTGCGGGACAGCGCAAAAGTAACGGTGGCAGTGGAGGACAATGGCCCGGGGTTGGCGCCAGAAGCAGCAGCCGACGTCTTCGCCGCCTTTGTGACTACCCGCCCGGGTGGTATGGGACTGGGTCTGGCGATCAGCCAGGGCATCGCCGAAGGCCATGAGGGAAGACTGGAGACGGTGCCCAAGGAAGGGCCGGGCGCCAGGTTTGAGCTTAGTCTGCCGACCGGAGGGCCGAGCATATGAGCGAGGACACCGCGGTGCATATTGTGGATGACGATGCATCCGTATTGCGGGCGTTGGAGAGGCTGCTGCGAGCAGCGGGATACGACAGCCGGACGTACAGCTCCGCGACTGAGTTCCTGCAAGCGGAGAGACCAGAAGGCCCCTCATGTCTGGTGCTGGATGTGGACATGCCGGAGATGACCGGGCTGGACCTCCAGGCTGAGCTGAATGCCAAGGGCAAGGACCTCCCGATCATCTTCATTACGGGTTACGGGGATATCCCCACAAGCGTGCGGGCCATGAAGGCCGGGGCTGTGGATTTTCTTCCCAAGCCATTCACAGATGAGCAGCTGCTGGAGGCCGTGGAGACGGCGCTACGACGCGATGCGACTAACCGTAACGAGCGGCAGAAGCGAAGGGCACTCGAGGAGAGACTGGAACGGCTCACCAAGCGCGAGCAGCAGGTCATGGCGCTGGTGGTTACAGGACGCCTCAATAAGCAGATCGCCACAGAGCTGGGCATCAAGGAGAAGACTGTCAAGATTCACCGCGGGCGCGTAATGGACAAGCTGGAGGTGGGCTCTCTGGCCGAGCTGGTCAGATTGGCAACCAGGGCAGGCCTGGTGCCAGGATAGTGATGCCGACCAGCTTCCACGAGCTCAGCTACCCCTCCCACGGGGCAGGCTACCAGGGGATGAACAGATAGGGGTCATCGCCGATCGTGGCCTCCACGTATAGGCAGAACGGAACCTCCACAGTATCTTCCCTGAGCGTTTCTGGCGAAGGCAGGTCCGCTGGTGGAGCCTCCGGAGTAGTGATAGCCTGCTGCACCCGCACATCCCCCGGATCAGAGAGCTTGAACCATAGCATGTGTCCGGCACTGCCGGCGGCCACAGTGCAGACCACGTCATTCCAGCCGGCGCGGAGCGGGAGCGTAATCTCGTTACGGAAACCCGTGCCGTAGCCACCGATGGAGCGGTCGCTGCGGAAGACCTCCTGCCCATTGACCTCCACTCTCAGCCACCAGTCGGCGCCAACCCGCGCGGTGGCCTGGCGCGCGTGGGTACTCCAGATCTGGGTGACCGCCACCACCAAATCACCGGTGCGGCGGGGATAATGCTTGGAGAAATCCATGACGCCATTGACGCCCAGCCCGTAGGTTGCGTCATTGGGACGGTACCACGTTACCGTCTCATCCCGGGAGTTGCGGTAGCTAGCGTTGAGGTCGCGGAGCTTGACGAACGCGGACAGATCAAGGTCCAGGGGACTGGTCTTATTGTGGTCAGGGGCGGGGAAGGTGCCCAGGTACACCCAGTGGTCCACGGGTGAGTACTTGACCTCGGAGGCCAGCGTGAGGAGGCGCGAAGCGAGGGCCTCGTTGGCCCGCAAGCCAAGATTAGCCAGGACCAGGCTATGCAGGCGAATGAGCTGCCAACGGCTGCGACGGCGGTTCTCGTGCCGCAGCTCGGGGCGGAGCGGCTCCTCGCTGAGACCCGCCGCCTGGGCGACCGGCACAGCCAGGGCCTCCGTGGCGCTGAAGTCCTCCAGGGCAGTGAGGTCGGTCTGCAAAAAAACGAGCTGCCCCCGACCATAGGGCAGCACCCCCATCAGGCCTCCGAGCAGCGAAACGTAGTGCGGATCAGAGGAGGTGAGAGCAGTCATCGTCACCACTTCTCGCCAATGCAGCTGCTGTGGCCCCACCCCGCGCAGGAGAGGATGCGGATCCACTTCCCGTCCCGCCCGACTGGTCTGGATCTCCGAGGCCTTCAATTTGCCCTGGAAGAGTGGGTCGCGCAGAAGCTCCGGACCAGCAGCCAGAAAGAGGACCTTGCCCCCTGCCCGGGCAAAGCCGTCGATTTCCCTGCGCCACATGCTTAGAGCCTCCTCCTCTTCCCTACCCACGACGAGAACGTTTCGGCCAGGCTCAGGCCGCCCGGAGCGCCAGGACTGCGCGGCAAACCCCAGAGACTGGACTCGCTGCTCGGTCTCCGGCGTGAGGCAGACGGCAATCTGGTCCTGCACCCCGGGAAGAGGGGTGTCCAGGTAGCGAAGCAGGTTCTGCGCCACCAGAGTCGCGCCCGGTTCCACCCCGACGCGTCCAGTCAGGTCCAGAGTACAATACACCAGCTCGCCTCTGCCCTGGCGATAGACGAGTAGGGGCGAGTAAGCCAGGTCAAACTCAGTGTCGAGCAGGGACCAGAAGGGGCCGAGGTGAGGCGTCTCCAGAATCGCGGAGGCTACGTTGCCCCGGTTGCTCCAATGGTACCAGTGGGTCGCCAGGTCCATGTCACGCTTGGGCCCCCAGGAGAAGAGCGTGGCGTCGCCCCGCCAGTCACGCAGAAGGTTTGAGGTGAGGCCCGCGGTCAGGGGACTGTCCGGCTGCCGGACAAAGGCCTGACGCGGGCAGCGGTCCTCCATACGAAACCCGAGCTGGGCCAGCTCCGCGCAGTGCTGCTCGAAGATGACCACCCGCAGGCCACGCTCGAGGTCCGCGGCCGTGAAGGGCAGCTTGTCGAGGCCCCGAAGCGCGCGGCGTCCGAGCAGAAGCACGGCGGGAGTCTTGCCGCCGGGTTGAAATGAGGGCACTTCCAAGCCGAGGTCCTGGAGCCAGGCAGCCGTGTCCCCCTCAGGATCCAGGAGAGCCCAGCCCGGTCTCGCTCTTGACGTCACGGGTGCGGGGCGAGGGAAGACCGTGAAGGCAAGGGTGTCTCGCCCAATTTCAGTAACCCCCTGATTGGCGGTGATGACAAATGACACTTCGGCTGAGGTGGGGGCAGTGACTGCTGGCGCGGTGAAGGTGAACGGCCAACGCTCGCGGGCATAGGTGCCCGCCACCTTCTCGAAACGGCCCTCAGCGAAGGGTTTCTCCTGCCCGCTCAAACGCGCCTCCCAGGAGATTTGCCAGGTCTCCGAGCCAGTGAGATCGCGGATGATCAGGGCACTCTTGGTGATCCGCTCGCCGCTGTAGTAATTGTGATCCTTCTCCGTCCAACGCTCCGGAGGCCCGCCGAGCCAGACCAGAACAGGCTGTATCAACTCGAGGCGCGTCTGCCACATCTCCGGGGTGCCGGCTACCTGCGTGGATGAGATCCCGGAATTGAAGATCCAGGAACGGCAGGGAACGCCCCGGAAACGCCAGGCGCGAGTGGTTCGGGTATCGCCCTCGATGGTTTGTCTGGCCAACAGAGGGTTCAACGTGAAAGGCCGGTACGCCCAGATCGAGCCTTTGTCTCGCATCTTGCGCAGCCAGGTATCCCCGGAATAGAGGACCGACTCGTCACTCTCCTCAGCGTAGGCCCGATCTCCGGCGTGCAAGGCCGCGTACTCGGTGGCGTATGATCGGCCCCCCTTCAAGTAGTCAACGCTAAGAGCAGTACCGCAGTACTCGACCCCGCTGACGGGGCGATCGCCGCTTTCGGACCACAGACTCAGCCAGTCCTCCACCTCCTGCCAGGGGGTATGGTTGAAGTACATGTTGCCGGTGGAGACCTCACTGAAGGAAGGGCCGCTGTGCACCCAATAAGCACGCGTCGGGTCCATGCTCTTCTGTACCTGGTAGGCAATACTGATCGCCGGGGAGCGCCAGTTGAGCCGGGAGGTGCGGCCCAACTGCGTGGGGTCGTAATAGGCCGGCTCGACATAAGCGGTCATCACATAGAAGAATAGCGAGGGGTGATTGCGCAGACGGCGCTGGTGGTGCGCTACCCAGTTGGTGAAGCCACGAAGTACCTCAGGATCAGTGAGATCGGGCATGCGGTTGCGGCCGACGGCGTCGGTGCAAATGACCCCATGGGTCTTGCAGGCCAGACCCGCGGCGTCACACGCCTCAAGCCGGGGAATCGGGTTACTGAAGAGGAAGCCAATAGTGGTGGCGATGTCGGTCTCCGTCAGCGTGACGCCAGCCTCTACCATCTCCGAAAAGGTGCGCCACTTGAGATAGGTCTCGTCCAAGACAAAATGCACGCGGTGGTTGTTAAGATAAAAGTCTTTGCCCTGGATCCAGAACTCGCGGATACCAAAACGCACGGGATGGCTGCGGTCCAGCTCGCGACCAGCGCTGTCGTAGAGGGCAACCTGGCCGTAGTAGAGGTTCGGCTCACGAAGGTCCCAGAGGTCCAGGCCCTGGGCTTTCACGGGCAGGACCAGTGTGTTGAGGCCCGGGGACAGAGGACGGAGAGCAAACTCGGCCTCGCGCGCAGTCTCGCCGGTGGTTACGTCCGTGATGATCAGCTTGGCCTTCAGCCCCTCAAAACGCCGGGTGGCCTGAATCTCAACCTGGGGCTCGATCCGAACGACTCCGCGCGTGTAGGTGCGGTACCAGACGTCGGTGACGGCGATCTCAGCCGGCCGAGATTCAAGGTAGCACCCTTCGGGGGTTGCGTTGATGCCGAACCCGGCGCCCGTGCGGTTACTCCAGTCGCTATCGGCGATCACTGCGGTGAAGGCGTCGAGGTCCAGCCCTCTGCCTCCGCGAGGAAAGAGAAAGCGAAGCGTATTCTCCTCACCATAGCGGAGGGGGGAAGAAATATCCAGTTCATCGCCGTAAGCCATTAACTGGCCAACCTCCACTCCGTTGACGAAGACTTTCGCCGCGGTGAGGAGATGGTCCACATACAGGATTGTCCGCCGCCCCTGCCAGTCAGCCGGGACCTGCACCGTACGCTCCAGCCACACGGCGTTCTGGTCCTGGGGCAAGCGCACCGTCAGGCGCCGGGGCTTCTCCCACTTCTCACCAGGTGGATCAGTCAGGCCGGCCACGGTCTGCGCCCGCCACTCACCCTCGGTGAGCAGCAGGCGAGGCCGACCGGCGGGTGGAGGGGGATTGAGATACAGCCGGCGGAGGGCCTCATCAGAAAGGGCCCGATTATACAGACGCACATCATCGAGGAGACCGTTAAGAGATCCGGAATTGCCCGGCCCTTGGCCCAGGTATAGCTCCCTCTGGCCCGTAAGCGGAGTCTTGTAGAAAGGGGTGGCTCCCAGGCGCTGGCCGTTGAGGTAGAAGGTCACCGTATGGTCTTGGGCGGAGCGCGCAATTGCGAGATGATTCCAGGCACCAGTGCGAAAGGTCATTTTCTGGTTGCGGCAAGATACGCCCTCAGCCCGGCCATCCCCCTGGTAGAAGGTGAGGCCGCCATTAGGCTCCAAGACCATCTCGAACTCGTGGTTGTAGTGCTTCCACACCAGGCCTTGACGCTTCGGATTCTGGAAGTCATAGGGAAGAACCCAGAAGGCGATGGTCAGGTCCCCGGTAAGCTGCAATTCAGGACTATCCGGCACCACAACGGCGGTGTCCTGGCCGTTGAATTTGAGTGCTCCGCCAATCTTGCCTGGCACCCACTCGCCTGTCCCGCGAAGCTCACCGTCATGGCCGTGACCGGAGGCATCCCTGGCAACGGTCCCCTGCTCCTCGTCCAGGGGCCAGTGCGCCACCAGGGAAGGATCGTCCGGAGCAGTTTGAGCATGGGCCGCAAGCATACAGGAGGCAAGCCAAAAGGTAAGAGCAACAATGGAACACCGGCAGAAAGAGCCTGGGCGGACTCTCATCGTGGATACAACTCCCCTCAGAGAAAGGATTGACTGCCGAGATAGGCGCACTTCCTGAAATCTAATTCAACGAGGCACGCCCTGTACCCTGCTAGAAAATCAGCCTCAAAAAAGCATAAACGCGCACAGAGGAGCTTGCGGGGCTTAAATGCATCCCCTGTGGACTTTGCCCCCCAAAAAAGAAGTGATTGGGGCCCGTGTGGAGAACTCCATAAGAGACACAGGAGGCAGCTACCATGGCTGATAGCAACCGCCTGCAGGCCACTTCTCTGGCACCGGCCCCGGCCCGGATTACGCCCCGGTCGGTGGTGCTGGGACTGCTCATGAGTGCTGTCGCCATCGGCATCATCGCCTGGGCGGAATGGGTGGAAGGCGCCATCCAGATTGGATACCTGCAGATTCCGCCAGTGGCCGTGGCGTTGATCTTCGTGGTGGTGCTCCTCAACCGGCTGGCGGGAGCACTCTGGCCGCGCGTACGCCTGCGCCCGACGGAGTTGGGCGTCATCTATGTGATGATGCTCTTCGCCTCGATGATCGCCTCCCGCGGACTGACCGAGCGTGTGTACTCCTCGATGGTGGGCGTGAACTACGCGGCGACACCAGCCAACCATTGGCAGAAGCTTTTCTTCCCCTACATCAAGCAAGGGCTGGTGCCCTGGAGTACTGAGGGCGGGATCGCCCAACCCGTGGCCAAGTATTACTATGAGGGCCTGCCCACGGGCGGGCATCTGCCCTGGTTATCCTGGGCAATACCTACTGCGATGTGGCTGCTCCTCTATGCGTTGGTATACATGGCTTTCATGGGGCTGGCGGCCATCGTGTACAAGCTGTGGGCCGATGAGGAGCACTTGGCCTTCCCGCTTACCAAGTTGCCCCTGGAGTTGGCCAGCGGTGATCATTCCTCCCAGGACTTTCTACGCAACCGGCTCATGTGGCTGGGCTTTGCCGCCGCGATGATTCTGTTTGGGGTCAACGGCCTGCACGCAATCTGGCCCAACATTCCCGGCATAAAGACCCTGATTCCGGTCTCGTTCCAGGCGTACCCCTGGAGCGCGATGAGTGGGAACTACCTGGTGATCTCGCTCGCGGGGGTGGGGCTGTTCTACCTGTTGTCGAACGAGATGGTGTTCAGCCTGTGGTTCTTCTTTGTGTTCGCCCGGCTGCAACAAGTTCTCGCCGCGACGCTGGCGGGACCACCCACGGGTGGCTACTTCCACGCCGCCGGACCATTGTTTATCTCCGACCAGAACGCCGGGGTGTATTTCGTGCTGGTGGGGTTGATGATCTACAACGCGTGGAGCCGGTTGCGAGACACCTGGCGGCGACAGGTGCGAGGAGACCCGGAGGCGGCCAATACTCTGGTGAACTTCCGCACCGCACTGATTCTCCTGGGAGTGGCCGTGGCCGGGATCGTCGTCTGGTGGTGTGCGGCGGGGGGATCGGTGGCGATGGCGCTGTGGGAGTTCGGCATCTATCTGTTCTTCCAGGCGCTGATCATGAGTCGGGCCACCGCAGAGGCCGGAGCGCCGATGACCGAGGGCTCCTTCACCCCGTTTGACCTGTGGCGAGCTTTCAGCCCGGGGATCAAGGTGAGTCCCGGCGACCTGACCTTGCTGAGCTTCACCAACGGGTTGTTCGTGCGTGATCTGCGAGGTATGACCTTGACGGGCATGCTCGACGCGCAAAACGTGGCAGACGGAGTGGGCTTGCGGCGGCGCAAGATCGTGGGCATCATGCTGACCAGCATGGTGTTTGCGGTCGTGGTTTCGGGAGTCCTGCTGCTCCATTTGGCTTATACGCGGGGTGGAGCCACGATGTACTCGTACATCTTCAGCCCTCGCTCCAACCCGGTACAGGGCTTTCACCAGAATGGTCCCACCATGGAGGGCATTGAACAGGTCTTTCCGCTGCGGACGGTGTGGCTGGCGGTGGGAGCGCTCCTGTGCCTGTTTCTGGGGGCGATGCGCCGGCTATATGTCTGGTGGCCCTTCCACCCGCTGGGGGCAGCGCTCTCCATTAGCTGGATCGTGATCATTTTCTGGTTCCCGGCCTTCATCGCCTGGCTCCTGAAGAGCGTAATTACCCGCTATGGGGGAGTGCGCACATACCTGAAGCTGCGTCCACTGTTCCTGGGGTTCGTGTTTGGCGAGTTCTTCGCGGCGGTTTTCTGGACCGTCATTTCCTTCATCTTCCAGACTAACCCGCCCACTTTTCCTTGGGGGTAAGGCCGCTTTAGGACCCAAGGAAGTATCCGCGACCCTGGTGGCGAACTAACACGTATTATGGAGAAGATCCGACTTTTCGTGTTCGACTTTGATGGTACCGCGCTGGGCGGGCATGAACCGTACGCACAGTTCCCGCCGCCTTTCGCCGCCTTTCTGAACAGACTGGCGGAGCGGGGTATCCAGTGGGCGACCAACACCACCTGGGGCGTGGTGGAGCAACTGGAGGTGGCCCGCCGGAGCGGGGTCACCGCGCCTCCAGGCCTACTCTCGGGACAAACCGGAAGGCAGCTCGCCCGCGTAGTGGACGGAGAACTGGTGGTGGATGAAGAGCACGAGCGCTTCATCGCGGAACAGGACGAGGCCTTCCATGAGCGGATGTGGCCTCGGGTGCGCGAGGTGATCATGGCCTTGCTGGCCGAGGATGTAGTGATTCGTATTGGGTACGACATCATCTCGCCGCAGCGGCTGGTAGACTTCACATCTCGTCCGGGAAAGACGGAGCGGATGTGGGAACTGCTGGAGCCGCTGCTTGGGCCAGGGGACTACTACCCCTTCCGCCCCACCCACGAGGAAACGGGAGTGCTTCTGCCCGCACACATGAACAAGGGCAGTGTCGTGCGGACCATGCAGGAACGCCTGGGGGTGTCGCCAGCGGAGACCCTGGTCGCGGGGGACGCCTTCAACGATCTGCCCATGTTCGACCCCCAACTCTGCGGGGCGATGGTCTGCCCCGGCAATGCGGACGAGATCACCAAGGCCCATCTCCGGGCGCACGGCGGGGTGCTCGCCGAGAGTGAGTATTCCTGGGGCGTAATCGAGGGAGTTGGACGCATACTGAATGACGGAGAGGAGCTTGTTTAATGCCCGCAGATATGCATAAAGTACTAGGAGCGCTGGCCTGGCGCTCACTGAGCGAGGCCGACAAGGAGGCCTGGGGACTCTCGCCACAGATACCGGAGTCCGCACCAGACTTCCTGCGCAGCTTCAAGACCAACAGCGTCGAGGAGAAGATGGCGCAGTACTCCTTCTTCCTCGACAACATGGGATACCGGGTGGAGGATTTCCGGGAGACTCCGCAGTTTATGCTGCCAGGCGAGGTGCCCGTCCCCCACGGGGCCATCACCAGCAACCTGACTGCCGCCGCCTCCGATGACCAGCTTCCCGACGTCTGGGGCTGGCGCCATGTCCTGCGCACCTTCGTGCCGCGTTTGCTGGAACAGGCCCAGAAGGGCAACATGGAGGAAGCGGCTCTCTTCGCAGGCCTGCTCTCGCACTTTCTCCAGGACGGCTCCTGCATCGGCCATGTGCTCCCTGCGCGGCTGGCGTATGATCTGAGCCCGAATGTNNTCGGCCATGTGGACTTTCACGCGCCCTTTGACGACTGCAGCCCACCGTTGGAGACGGTGCGGCCCCTGCTGCTCGGGACCACCGTGCCGGAGATTGTCTTCCGGCTGTCTCAACTGGGGGAGAAGAACTATCGCCTCATACTCAACCGGACCATCCCTCTCCTGGAGGCTTGCCGGAAGGGGGACAAAGCAGAGCTCGATCGCTTGTGCCAGCCGATGCTGCAGTCGGCGATCCTGCAAGTGGCTTCGCTGCTACACACGGTCGTCGTGGTCGCGAAGGGGAACGTGCCAGAGGACGAGGCGGCGGCGATCGGCGACGTAGACCTGACCGAGGTGGAGGGATACTTCATCCATCCGGGGTCAGATTACCGGGTGGTCATCCCCCGCAACTACACCATTGACCGAGGCAAGTATGTTCCGCTGCGGACGGACCTGGGCAACGGGCCGGTGGATATCAATCCGGGCCTGGGTATGACCTCTTTCCACAGCATTCGCTATCTGCTGGAGCCCGGCGCCTTCGCCCGCGTGGAGGGACAGATAGGCCTCTCGAGCGACTATCTCAGGGATCAGGAGGAGGAGATGGAGGTGGAGTTCTTCGTGTCCACCGCGGCGGAGTGGAATCGCACCATCACCCCGGACCTGGAGTATGGCCCCGAGATGCCCGAAGTCTACTCCCACTGGCTGAAGCCAGGACGCCCGGCGGAGCCGTTCTCCGTGGAGCTGGGAGAGGCGCAGACATTGCTCTTTGGCGTGCGACCTAACGCCTACCGCGCCGAGAACGGATGGCGATGCTGGTACCCGCACGTGGTACTGAGCGCGCCGCGGCTGGTCAAGGCGTAGGGCCAAGCAGCATGAGCAGACGGGGAGAGGTGAGCAGGCACATGCGTGCGGTGGTTGGCACACTGCTGGGGTGCTTGTGGTGCGCGTCCCTGGCCTATGCGGTGGAGGGCGTACAGGTGGCGAGGCAGAGCCAGACCGGGATGCACCGGGAGCCTGTGTACCCGGTCCAGAGCCGCTACGTTATCACCACCGATACTTACGTGGCCCAAGTGGACCGGGATGGCGCCTTGTGCTCGCTGGTGGTGAAGGGGCAAGAGTTTCTGGCGCCGCCGCGGCTGGTGGGCAACGCGCCACGCAACATGTGGACCGAGCCGGCCATGATGGCCTGCCAGGAGCGCTGGTCCCACTTCCCCTTCCGTCTCCCCGGAGTGAAGTCACACACCGACAACGTCATTCGGGCGGAGAATGCTGACTGGTGGCTGGAATACCGGTTCTTGCCGGACAGTATCGAGATGGCCTTCCAGGGCGCTCCGGACGGCAGCACCTCGTTTGGGAATGGCTATCCCGCCGCTCAGATTGCGTTCCGCCTCAATAACGGGCTACACCGGGCCTGTGACCCCGGCGTGCAGGGGGAACTGGGATGGCCGGTAGCGCGGCCCACGGAGCCGGGAGACTACGCGGTGATGGCGCAGAACGGCGCCTGCATCCTCTTCGAGGGCGCTCAATATCTCGAGAGCCGCTCGGAGGGAGCCGACCCCCCGAACTGGAGGCACGTCCTTTATACCGGCAGCCATGCGCGCACCGATCAGCCGATCACGCGACGCTTGCGCCTCTACAAGCAGGCGCCACTAAGTAACTCGCTGACGGTGTCCGTCATCTCTCCCAACCCCAACCACATGTTCTCGCAGACAGAGGAGGTCACGTTCCCAGTGAAACTGACGGCACACTACGGGCAGTCGCTGAAGGGCACGCTACAGTTCAAGGGCAGCCCTTACATCTGGCAGAAGCCCGAGATTGCTGCCGAGATCCCTGTGGATCTCAGTGCGCAGGTGCCCTCCCGGACGGTGCAGCTCACCCTCAAACCACCGCAGCCGGGACACTACACCGGGGAGGTGATAGTGACCGACGGCACCGGTGAGCTATGCAAGACACGCCTGGGGTTCATGTTCCGTCCCGAGGAGATTGCGCCGGTGGTGCCACCCCCAGGGTTTGACGAGTGGTGGGCGAAAAATATGGCCGAGCTGGATAAGGTCCCGCTTGACCTGACCCTGGAGGAGCAGAAGGATAAAGAGAATGCCAAGGGGCGTGTGTACAAGGTCAAGTACCGTTCCTGGGAGGGTCGGTGGGCCTACGCCTGGCTGCACGTACCCAAAGCTGAGGGCAAGTTCCCAGCCAAGGTCGTCTGCCCGCCGGTCAGCGCCTACCAACCCG
>LSQX01268397.1_pt1 | contig 17056 bp, 11 predicted proteins | sample 654561 | NCBI WGS metagenome assembly LSQX01 (sample SAMN04489861, study PRJNA283612) | anaerobic digester metagenome | isolation source: 4 biogas reactors fed with cattle manure at either 37C or 55C with and... | place: Denmark: Kongens Lyngby | collected 2014
GTGCTGGTCATCTCGCCAGTAACGAAGTAGTGTAGCGAGAAAAATCGCCAGCCGGTTGTGACAGACACAAACGCTGCAAACTCGAGCGTCAACCTACCCGTTACCGTTCCCGCCGGCCTTGTGCCAGTTGTACCTGTATTTGCTCCCAGGTTAGCAGTCCGTGCTTGGCGTCCATGTAACGAATTACATTGCCCGCGTTGAGAGCGCCAGCGCGCAATGCCGAACGCAGTTCCAGTCCATGGAATAGTGCTCCGATGCAACCCGCGGCAAAAGCGTCGCCAGCCCCTAGTGTCGAAAGCTCCTCTACAGGAACGGCCGGTACCATGTAGTGAGCGTTGCCGTCATGCGCTTCAGCACCCTCGGGACCGTCTGTCATGACCACGACGTCTGGTCCGGCGTCTAACAGGTCAGCTAACACCTGCATCTCATCGTCACGCCCCTGGCGTGGCTCTACTCCAGTGAGTTCGTAGGCTTCTTCCTTGTTTAGAAACACTGCATCGGTTGCTTCGAACACAGGTCGCAGAGCTTTGAGTCCCTGCTGAATCTGGGTGCCGCCTGGGTTCAGTGCCAGTTTGACGCCATGATCTCGAGCATGTAGGGCAACTTTCTCGAAAAGTGGCGCACTCGGTCCGGCCATAGATGACAGGTAGATCCATTTGGTGTTTGCCAATGCCTCCCAGTTCACTTCGTCTTTACGTAAGTGCGTACATGCGCCACGATGTACAAGCACCGTTCGATCGCCGGTGAAGGCAGTGAGTATCACGGAGTAACCTGTAGGATGATCAGTAGAGCATACGATGTTACTCGTGTCCACATCCTCGTGCTGGAGCTCGTCCAGGATGTGTTGAGCGGCTGTATCCTTACCGAGCTTTGATATGATACCGGTTCGCAGGCCCAGTCGGGCAAAAGCTGCTGCAGTGTTGGTGGCTCCTCCGCCGGTGGATGCAAACAGGGTATCGACAGGTATTTTCGCCCCATATTCGAAAGATATATAAGCCTGCCGTCGGTGCACATCCTCGACGGAAATGAGCTTCATGTCGCGAGAGCCGACGAATACGTCTTCAGTAGCGCTACCGACGCAGATGATGTCATACATGTATCATCACGCAAAGCCTCATGGATTACAACAGTAGGATTGTTGTCATGTGGCGGAACGGTTATCCCGCCACAGCTATGAATGGTTCGCCAGTTGTAGGGCGCTTACCTGCCTGGAAGGTCAAAGCTGCTGATCGCGAGAAGACTATAGGTGCGTGTATTCAGAAAGGAGAGCCGATTATGCCATTTGTTTTGGTGCAGATGTGGGAAGGCCGCACAAATGAGCAGAAAGCCCAGATCATCGAGAAAGTAACCGACGCTCTGGTAGAGTCCATGGGGGTAGAGCCTGAGCACGTTAGTGTGGTGCTTGACGAGTACCCGAAAGAAAACTGGGGCATGGGGGGCCGACCGGCGTCGACAGTTATGCCAGAATAAGGGTTTCGATGACACAATGCTTTTTGTTATTGCCCCGAATTGAGTGCATTTGAGCGCTGTCATCTGAATCAGATATCGGCACAGGCTAATGACGTGTGTTTGGACATGATTCGACAGCCTTCCGGAGCGAGATATGGAACAGAAGCTGCTGGCCCTACTTGACGAACGACAACAGCGCACAATCGACCTCTTGCGCGAGCTGGTGCGGATCAACACAACCAATCCTTATTCAGGTGATGCAGAGCCAGGCGGAGAGATGGCGGGACAACAGCATCTGCAACCAATTCTGAATGGGATGGGTGCCGAAACAGTGATGTTCGATTGCCCTGACGATATCTACGAACGCACCGGAGTTATCGGCCCGCAAAGCCGCGACTTCACGGACCGCCCGAATCTGGTGGCGACGTGGGATTTCGGTGGCGATGGCCCCACTGTCATCGTCAACGGCCACATGGACACAGTCGGCATAGACACTTATCGTGACGATCCTCTGAGTGCAGCCATCGCTGATGGGCGAATGCTGGGACGGGGTACCAGTGATTGCAAAGGCGGCATTTGTACCGCTGTCAGCGCAATTGATGCAGTGCTGGATGTAGGCAGGGCGCTCCAGGGCAAGCTTGTTTTCCAAAGCGTGGTCGATGAGGAATGCAATGGTGGCGGCGCCGGGACGCTTGCCTGTCTCGACGCCGGCTATACGGGTGACATGGCGGTGTTTGTCGATGGCGAGGAAGATACGATAACAGTTGGCTGCAATGGTGTCCTAACTGCTGCGCTGGATGTGGAGGGCCAAGCCGGGCATGCGGCCTTGGGAACCGGCGTAAACGCGATTGAGAAGGCTGGTTTGATCCAACAGGCGATTTTGGATTTCAAACGTGTGCGAGAAGAGCGGCGGCCTGGGGCCAAGCTCAATCTGGGGCTGTTCCGTGGCGGCATACACCCTGCGGTGGTGCCGGCCGAAGCGCGGCTAGAGATGAACATGGTCTATGAAATCGACGAGGCACAAGCATCTCGGCACGAGAAAGGCATCTGGGGAGCAGCCCTACTACGCCAGGATTTCGAGCGTCACATTCGCGCCGCCGAACAACAGGATGATGGTTGGTTGCAGCAACACCCTGCGGCGATTACATGGATCAAAGACTTGGTGCCTTTCAGCGAAGAAGAGAACCAGCCTCTGGTGCAAAGATTGATCGGTGCTCACAAACATGTAAGCGGGCGACGTCCCACCATTGACCGTATGGTGGCATGGTCCGATGCATGCTGGCCCAGTGCCTATGGTGACATCCACACTGTCCTATATGGCCCGGCTGCACCAGAAGCGCCACATACCGACTATGAGTTCGTCAGTATTGCTTCTCTGCTGCAATGCACAAAGGTTCTGGCTCTCTTCCTTCTGAGACAGTTCACATAAGAATTGTGCCGGCACTATGCACTAGGCCTATGTCGGGTATCAGAATACCTAGACTCACAAGTTTGTGGCTAGTTTTTCAGCGTCTCTAATCGGCTCGCCGCAGCTCTTTGAGCAGCCCCAGAGCCATCGGCGTCCACGGCGAGTCGAACTCGGGTGCCTTTTGGTCATCAGTCTCGAAAGTCTCGAGAATTTTAATTGCCTCACGATACCGCTCCAGCACTATCAAACACACACCCTTGTAGTATCTGGCTTCGAGAAGGCGATCACTGTCCGCGTAACGCGCCGCGTAGTCATCAAACTGCCTAAGAGCTCGTTCAGGGTCATCAACAATGCGTAAAATTATGGTATCGAAATAGGCCTGTGCAAAGGCTCCCTGCTCATTTTTGGGGTCCAACTGCATGGCTTTTTCCAGATGAGGGGTGGCACTTTCAAACTGTTCCATCTCCATGAGTATGTGACCCACCAGTGCGTGTGCTTGCGCACTGGGGTTATCGTCGATTTGACGCAAGCCTGAGACTAGCTCCAGTATGGTCTGCAGCCGTGTGGCGAAGCCTGTGGCCGCCGCTGCCTCCGTCTCACTTGCATGGTCTCGGTTTGGCATTGGTGCGACGATGCCATAATCGCGGAAATACTCTTTTCCGCCAGCGTCAAGAAACAGAAATACCGGCAGAATGGGCTGTACGACCAGCCATGGATCATCTGTACCGGCCACACCGATTTGGTATCGTTTGCAGAAGTCAGCTGAGGCGGGATCGTCTACATCAACGGCATACAGCTCGAGGCTGTCCAGTAGCGCGATGACATCGGGATGGGGCAGGATGGCTTCGATCAGCGTCTGACACGCCTCATGTTGCGAGCGGTATCCGATGGCGAGAATTGGCTTGTTACTGGCCGCTGCTGCGGCACGCGCGGCCGACAGTGATTTGTGCCAGGATACGTCGGGTGTGAGTGCTAAAGCGGATGTACAGCACAACGCTGCGATCAGCAGTGTAAGCGCTCCGATTAGAAGAGTATGGCGGCGCCGTGCCATGCTATTACCTCCTGCGAATGCGGACTTGTCGGATGAGACCAATGGCATGATTTGCCCGGTTCGGTTACGCGCCAGCCACGTCCCGCCGATATACCAGTTGTGACGGGCTGTATGACTTGTCTACGTCAAAGTTGGGCTTCAATGCCCAGGTTAGTATGCTGCATACTCAGTATGAACAGGTGCGTTCAACGTGTTGCTGTTCTGAAACGGACAGCAGTTGTTCTCAATTCTTGTCCAAAAGTATAGCGTAAGATATGCTATGAGACAAGAAAAGCCCTACTTGGCAGTCCAGAATGTAATGTTATCACTAAACCGGGTGGAGAGGGTATCTTAATGCTCCGGCGATGTGAGATATCATGATCGACAGCTCCTCAGACAAGAGCACCCCTCTGAGACCATTTGCAGTCGCTACAGTGCTACTGCTGATAGTCGAAGTGGTATTGCTCCGCTTCGCCGGACAGTTATCGGTACGCCATGGTTTGCACGCTGGCTCGACCCCAGACGTGCTTGCACTGGAATGGCCATCCTTCGTTGCATGGCCCACCTTCATGCTCATTGGAGCGGTGATGTGGCTACTACCGCAGCTTAAGGCACGAAATCGGGTGTCCGACGGACATGCAATGGCCTGCTTTTTGTTGCTACTACTGGGGATCGGGGTGGAAACGGTTGCACGAACGCTGCTTGCCAGTTGGATGATCGGCAAGGCGGCCATAGTACTCGGAGCTGCGTTTCAGACGATTGCCGCAATCATCTACCTGGTGTCGGTACGACGGGACACGATTAGGTCGCTTCATCCGTCGATGTACGATGTTATGCTGCAGATTGGTGCAGTCTGGCTGGTTGGCTCATTAGCTATTCACACCGGGCAGAGTATTGCTTTCATGGTAGGCTATGAGGATGCATTGTCAGCAGAAATATATGTTGGATTGTACAAGGGATTTGCTTTGGGTTTTGTAGGTAACACAGGCATTTGGCTGCTGATCTCCACCATGCCTCATTTCCTCGACACACGGGAGCCGGGAGTGCGTCCTGGTGGCTTCATAGTGTCGTACAACGTGATTTTACTCTTGTGGGTTCTTGGTGAAATCTGGTCATTACATTATCCGTACACTTGGGTCCGACTCCCTTTGTCATTGCTCGGAGTAGGGCTGGCAGCTTCATCAGTGCAGTTACTCGTCAATTTAAGAGTGTTCGACTATCTATCGGCTTCCACTGTCGACCGGCGCAGGCTTGTCGTTCGCGTTGCATCTGGAGCATTTATCGTCTGCATGTTGGCTGCGACAGCCATCATCGCAGGCTTGGGGATATGGTTGGCAAGCACCAAAGCGGTGGCGTTGCTTTATGTAGGCTTCGGTCTGCGCGAACTTCTACAAGTTGGCATGGGCAGCTTCCTTCTCATCGCAGTTTTGGCTAGTCTGCTCGGTCCCGTTAGTGTCGCTGGGGTTCGCCATTTCTTGATATGGGCTGCCATGGTAGTCGGCGGCGTCGGATTAGTGATAGTAATGCTTGTCAGTCTGAGCGGTGTGTTGACAGGTGCCGAATTCGAGGCTGCTGGAAAATTTGGCATGCTGACAAGTGCCGTTGGACATCTTATCACCGCCATATGGCTATCGCTCTGCATATGTGACCGTTAGGTGCCGCCGCAGCACAGGCAAACACAGCGGGCTACCCGTCACCTGTCTTGTAACTGAGTAAATTAGTGATTGGGAGCTGATTTGGGGTACCGTTGCTGGGAAGTATGTCAGGCTGTATGCGAATGGACTAATGCTATCGAACGATAGCTGATTTCGCAGATCTTACTGCCCCTTTTTGACGGTGGTAGTGTAGGTGTGACTTTGAGCGCGCGGCGACGCCTCTGACAAATGAATGGGTCGGTGTGGGGAGGAGGGAGTACGGTCATTGTCGCTGCATGTTCGCAAATGCCTTTTAACTCGCGGAAGCCGAGACGACGATGGCCGGATGACAGTGATATCATCCGGCCACCTGCGTTTATATCATGTGCATGTAGCGGCCACCGTGCTACGGCGGCGCCCAGTCGTCACTAGTCTTCGTCGGGCAGCTTCAGAGGCTCGGGTTCAGGGAGAATGTCGAGCGATCCAGCTAATGTGCCAACTGGTATTTCATAAGGGCGACCATCGGAGTGGTACCCCAGCTTTTCTAGGGCCTGAGTGCTGTAGAGCCGTACGAGTGCAGCGGGGGCCACGCCAACGGTAGCAGCAGTTCCTGCCACCAACAGCGGCACTGCATCACGGCTGCCGATCTCGCCAAGCGTCCAGGCGGCGCGTGCCCGAAAGCGTTCAGCCAGGTGGGCATTGGCAAGAATCCGACCTACGTCTTCAACAATGCTGTTGGAAATTTTGCGTCCATCCTGCTCAATCTGTCGTCCTTTTTTGACTAGAGCCACCCCCACCAGATCACACAGTTGATCGTCTTTCTCGAACAAATCCAGCAACTCTTCGACTGCACGGGCATCGTTCAAGTTAGCCATAGCCTGGACAGCTTGCGTTCTCACCAGTACATCCTGTGATTGTATGTCCCGGCTAAGCTGCTCCATCGGATCAATCGCGCATCCGGTGATGATCGATAAGGCAATCGCGGCGAGTATTGGCGCTGCACTTCGGTGATTGTACCGCATAGACTGTCCTCCGGAACATGCATGAAATCGGCGGTTGAAAAGTTCGGTGTTGCAAAAGGGGTCAGACGTCCAGCGGGCCCAGGCTGCGTCGCGCTTCTACGGCAGCTTGTCGCACCCAAAAGTGGGCATCTTGCTCAGCATTGGTTAGCGCGCGTGACACGCCGGCTTCGAGAACCTTGGGTATCAACTGGACTCTACCCAACGACTGAACTGCGGCTATTCTTACATCTCCGGTACTATCGCCGCATGCGGCGAGTAGACCTTCTATTGCTTCAGATAGTGCTTTCTCATCATCGCTATATGTGCTCAAGTCTCCCAGAGCATACGTGGCCGCAACTCGGACAGCGGGTGCGGTTTCCTCGGTTTCGTTGGCCGCTTCGCGCAGGCCGACGATCACCTGGGTTGACTGCAGCCGCGCAAGCGCAGATGCCGCGGCCACACGCAAGCTCAGAGTTGTGTCATCAGCTACAGGCTGGTCTTCGTCATCTTCTGCGGGCGCTGGTGCCGGCGGTCGGCTAGCTAGGGCGTCAAGCAATGGACCTTCGGCATCAGCGCTTTCAAGCTGACCGAGAGCGGTCGCCGCAGCAACACGTACAAAGATTTCCTCTTGCTGGTCGGACAACACCGCCACAAGCACTGGTGCGGTTTGTCCGTCTGCCAGTTTGCCCAGGGCAACAATCACGTCTCTGCGGACATACTGGTCCTCGTCAGAGTTGAGGAGCGGGAGCAGGACATCGCTGGCGTCGGCGGTGCCGCACATCCCGATTAGGGTGACTGCATTGGAACGTACCAGCGGGTTGGGATTGGTCAGGAGCGGTTCGACCATGTGGACTACGCGTCTACCCTGTCCGGCCAAAGTCTCGATGGCCCGACTAGCCGCTGCGGTGTCGTCTCCATCAAGTGCCAGTATATGGTCCTGGAGCCTCACGCCGCCCTGATAAGCGGTGATGGCATACACTCCGGCAAGAACAACGATCACTATCACAATGGACATTATGCTGCGCGTATTCACTGGCAATCAATCCTTGCGTGGGCAGCGTGCGATTACCGCGGCCGAGTTCGGAATGGACATACTAGAAGGCTACTTTTTCTGCAAGCGTATCTTGTCAGTCAGTTGTTGTGCATAGGCTGCTTTGGTCGGGTCTGGCTTCTCCTGCTCATGCATGTGTTTTATGGCTTTCAGAGACCGGTCATCGCCGATGCTTTGCATTGTCACGGCAAGCCACATTCGGTAGTCAGCGTCTTGACTGCGGTTACGGGTCTCGAGCACATGTTCGGTAGCATGACGGCCGATGGCCCCGATAGTAGCGGCTATCCATGGCTTCCGATTGTCGGGCACTTTCTGGAGTTCCTCGACTAATGCCCTGACCGGACTGGCATCCATCATAGACAAGGCGATGGCAGCCTGCATGATGATATCGTCGCGACTGGCTGGGTCAGTCAGAATGCCGATCAGCAACTGGCCGGCAGGCGATAACTCCGTTGATGAATCGCGGTCATCGTCTTGTGCCATAGACTTGACACCGATGAGGGCTACTGATTCAGCAGCATCTCTGGCGAATTCGCCGCCGGCTTTGATCAGCTGGCCCAATACGGCCACACCTTCGGCGTCTCCTAGTCTACCGAGACCTCTGATGGCGTAGTGACGTACTAAGGTGGATGCGCCTTTATCTCCGGCAGCGGTGGTCAGGAGCTTGGTAACGGTACTCAGATGCTGATCAGACACCTGAACCTCACTAGCTGCACCGGTTTGCCCGTCGGTTGTCTGAACGACGCTCTCGCTTTCGAACACCAGCGCCACTGCCGCCCGATATTTCAAGTCCGTATCAGGGCTATCTAACAGTTTGACCAGTTGCTCGCGAGGATGCCCAGTGCGCCAGTTGGCTAGCGTCTCCATTGCCGCATCGCGAACGGTCGGTGAGGAGGCCTGCAGAGCTTTCACCAGCAGGTCCACACCCTCAGCTGAGGCGACATTGCTCACAGCGTGAACGATGGCGATGCACAGATCAGGATACTGGTCGGCATAGACGCCCTGCAGGGTCGTGATAGCTTTTGGGTTTCGTGTTTTCCCCAGAGCAGCCACCGCGGCGATGCGTGCAGGCAACGACTCTTGAGGAGTCGAAGCCAACTGAGCCAGTTGTGCAAAAGCGTCGGCACCCAGCAAACCTAATGCTACAGCTGCCCAGTCAGATTTGGCGGGATTGCTGGGGGCTTGTCTGATTGCATCGATAAGAGCCGGTATTGACGGCTTGCCAATTCGCACTAGCGCTTCTTGGGCCATGTGAGCGACGCGGGCCTCGGGGTTGCCCAGAGCTTCCATCAGCGCTGGAATCGCTGCGGGGCCAGATTTAGCCAGTGCATCACGAGCTGCGTAGTACACTCTCCAGTCAGCGTCGTGTAGGGCACGGGCCAGCGGGGCAGAGGTTTCGGCTACGTGGGCAGCCAAGTTGGCACTGCTCTGGGCTCTCAGAGCTTCTGAGGCTGCCCGCCGCACCATAGCGTCGGTGGCGTTGACGGCGCGTGCCAGGGGCGGCACAACGCTTGGGGCTGCAATGTTGGAGAGGGCACGTATTGCCAGAAGCTGGGCTTCACTGTCACCGCCGACAATGGCGGTGGTCAAAGCTGGCACTGCTGCCGGGCCAAGTCTCTCTAAGGCGTTGGCCAACTGGTTTGATATGCCTGTTCGACTGTGGAGCAGAGCGTTGATTAACGGGGCTGCCGCCGCAGGGTCGCCAAGCCTTCCAAGCGCTTCCGTTGCTGCACCACGCACCTCCGAATGCTGTCCGGTGTCTTGCAAAGTGGCGATAAGCGGGGCGGCCGTTCCGTGGGCTCTGCCTACTGCACCCAAACGTCCGAGGCTGAGCGCTGCCTGGCGCCTGACTGCGTAGCTTGGGTCGTTTTTGAGACGGTCAATCAACGGTGCTATGACTTCTACGGCGCTTTCCTCGGCTATAGGAGCCGCCACAGACTGGTCCGCGATAGAGCCGAGCAGCGAGGCACCGACACTGCGGGTGTCGGTGTTCGAGGCATTTAGAAGCTCTGTGACTATACCGGGGATAGCGGTCGCTTTCATGGCCTTGAGCGCAGTCTGCACGGCAGCGCGTTCACGCAGGTAGGCGTCTGAATCTTGTTCACCGCTTGGTCCGGTCTTGTGGGCAAGCGCGAGGACATCGCCAAGCGCCGGCTCTCCTATGCCGCCCAGTACAGCACTTGCACCTGCTCGGACAAAATCGTCCCAGGCCGACAACAGTGGCAAAACATATGGGACTGCCGGTTCGCCGATGGCGATCAAGGCCGGGTTTACTCCTGCTCGAGTGTTGGCATCTTTGTTTTTCAGTGCTTCGACTAAAGTGATGATGGCAGAATTGCCGGCCTCTTTGAGAATCTGATTCACCCGTGCTTGGACTGGGGCATCGAGAAAGTTATACGCGGTCAGCAATTGGTGCCACGCCTGCGGGGTAGCTATCTGCGCAGCGGCTGCGATTGCTCGATCTTGGACCCACCGCGGCTGATCTTTGAGCGCTTCGGCCAGAGCGCGACTGCGCACTAATTCCTGCACGACGCGTACCTGCTGGGCAGGCGAACCGATGGCCAGTTGTTCCTGGAGCCTGTCCATGTGTCCGCTACGGCCACTTCCCCACACGATCAAACAGGCCAGGGCGCCGATGGTGATTACCCAGTTAATCTGCCGCCGGGTGCTTTCGTCCACTGATGTCAACTCCTTAGAAACAACACAATGCCCCAGCCTGTCCGGGGCTTCCGAATAGTGCCGAAATAAACCGGAATATGTCTTACAAGACTTGCTTATCGCTTACGCCGATATGGCAAGCGCTCATTTCTCCCACTGCCTATAGAATCCCTTCTCCCAGGCTATCGAGTTTTTTCCAGAGAAGGGTTCACAGCACTGACAACCAGACATATGGCTGCTTAATCGAATAACATCGATGAAGCAGACCATCGCTATTATATGTTCTCATGCCGTCGGCTGACAAGACCGGTTCACTCATCTAACGTAGTGGCTGGGCAAAACGGTCGCGGCGGGCCGTGGGCTTTTTCATCGTATCCAGGGCATCTGAAGTCGAGAGTGGGCTGCCCACGCATCGGATAAGCTGTCCAGTATACATATCTCAATTCGAGTTTCTGTTATACACCATAGGGCAGTCATCGACAGTCATAAGCGCAAATGCGTGTAAATCGTGAAGCTTGACGACAGACGTGCAGGCCTAAGCTACTGAACCGGCTTGCGAATGGCTGTGATGTTCTAGACGCTCTCGCACGTGCTATCTTGTGGCTATAATCGGCAGCAAATCTTAGGTGACACACTTGGAATTCGGATGGATAAGCGTGGCTAACGGACCTTGGCATCTGGTTATTATCCTGAGCCAACTGATACTGGCTGACAATTGCCTGGTGCGGTATACTGAGGCTGTGCAAATGACAAAGGTTGATTGGTTGATCTTGTGATTGCACCCGTGCTAACACGACACGTCAAACCCCGATTCATCATACAACACAACAATAGGATGGCGATGGTATGGGGCACGTGACATTGCTGTGCGGCTCTATGGGCTCCGGCAAAACGCAACACATAATTGAACAATACGTGTCAGTCGTGCGCGAAAACGGCTCTGACGCGGCGTTGCTGCTTGTTCCTACAACAAGAATTGTCAGCCAGGTATCGCGACGTTTGTTAGCCACGGGTGCGGTTACAGGGCTGGTCGACGTGCGGATCCTCACCTTTCCGTCTCTGGCCGACATGTTGTTGCGCGCAAACAACGCTCAGGCACCGGAAATCAGCGACATGCAGCGATGGCTACTGATGAGTCAAGTCATAGCGCGCCTGAATAGGGAAAAACGGCTGAGGGGGCTGGGCAGTTCGGTAGATACCCCCGGTATTGTGGACGCAATGCTGAGCTTCATCGATGAGCTTAAGCGGGCTGCCATCAGCCCTGAGCAGTTTTCTGAGGGTCTGGCTCAAGCCGGCTTCGTGCGTCTTCTAGATGAAGCGCTCGCAGCAGTCTATGCTGAATACCAACAGGTCCTGACCCAGAACCACCTGTACGATACGGCGGGCAAGTTCTGGCAGGCCAGAGACTTGCTGGCAGAGGGCAAGATAGTACCGTTGGAACAGATGAAGTGCGTGTTGGTCGACGGCTTTTCCGATTTCACTACCACTGAATTGCAGGTCACGGCACGTCTGGCGTCGCTGGCCGACGAGACCACTATCAGCGTTCCTCTCAACCCCGATGAGACGCGCGAAGAAGTTCGCATCTTGCCGGAGCGCACATTGACACGCATCCAGAGCGTGTTGGATGAACTTGGGATTTCGGTTGAGTGTCAGCACTTGCCTGCGAATGACGATGGCGGACTGGCTTTTCTCAGATCCAACCTGTTCGCTCTCAGCTCCTCTGAGCCGTCGGAGGGCTGCGCAAAGCAGGTGCATCTGTTGGTTGCCGAGAGCCTTCGTGACGAAATACGCACGGTGGCAGCGAAGGTGAAAACTCTATTACTGGATGGAGTGCCTGCATCTGACATCTGCCTTGCATCGCGGCAGCCTGGCAAGCATCGAGATCTGATTGCACAGATTTTCGACGAATTAGGCATACCCCACTATTTCTCCGAAGAAGATCAGGTGATTAACCAACCATTGGTGCGTACCGTAATGAGCCTGCTTGCAGTGCAATCAGGAGACTTCAGACTTGAGGATGTGGTCAACTTTCTTCGTGGGAATTTGGTGGATATCTCGCCTCTCCAGAATGAAGATGGCTGTCCTGATGCCGATACGGTCTTCACTATTGCGTGCAGGGCCGGGATCGTGGGCGGGCGTGTTCAATGGGGAGAAGGCTTGCAGCTCTATGGACGGCGCCTGACGGCACATCGTGACGCATTGACACAAAATGTTGAGGCCGATGAGCTCGACGACGATCTGCGGATGATGACACGTCTTAAGACGGTGGATAGAGAATTACGGGACGTCGAGCGCGTCCACCAGCTAATTTTGCAGCTGGCCGAAGCCATCGACGACTTGCCCGAGGAAGCTGCTGTTGACGATCACGTGACTGCTTTGGTCGGGCTGCTCGGAGTGTTCGGTCTTCATGCGGAGGGGCTGGCAGGTCGCCAGTCGGGTGCTTTGCTGAGCTCTGCCAATCTGCGCGCGTTTGATCAGTTGTGCTGTGCCTTGGCAGATTATCGCGATACAGAGCGATTGGGGTTATTGGGACGAAAGCTGAAGCGTGGCCAGTTCATCAGTGAGTTGACCCAAGTGCTAACTCGGCTCCGCTATCGCCCTCATCGCCAGCGACAGGGACGAATCGAGGTGTTGAACGTACACGACTTGCGGCAGTTGCGCGTCCCGCACATACTGCTAATCGACATGAGTCAGGGTTCGTTTCCGCTCCCGCCGCGTCAGGACCCCTTCTATTCCGATGACGACCGAGCGCGGTTATCGGCGGAGGCTGGCTTTGACCTGCGTAGCCGTCCAGACACGGGCATGTCAGAAAGCTTTCTCTTTCTTGAGGCTATTGCAGCCGCCACCAGTGATCTACATCTCAGTCACACAGATACAGGCAATGACGGCAATCCAATTCTGGCCTCACAGTATTTCGAAGAGATTGAGCGGCTGGTGGGCACTGTTCGTCCTGTGGTCAGGCGTTCAAAAACGCCGATTGTGTCACGTCCGGCGGAAGCGTATTCGATGCAGGAGTTGCGCGAGTGTGTCTTGGGCGCTCTCGCAGGTGAGGCATCTGGGGTGACTGTCGGCGTGCCGGCAGGGCCTGATGAGACGCAGACTCTGGCAGCGTACAACTTCCTGGTTGAGTGCGAACCGCAAGTGCTGTTGCACGCATTACAGTCATCTTATGCCGAAATCGAACGGTTCAGCTTTGCACCGTTTGGCTGTTACGATGGTGTCCTCGATGAGCCACAGTTGATAGATCATCTGGCCGGGCAGTGGGGCTCTGACCATTTGTACAGTCCGAGTCAGCTTTCCGATTATGGGGCATGCCCGTTCAGATTTTTCGCCACAAGAGTCCTGGGGCTTCAGAGAACTGATGGACCTGTCGAAGAGGCGGACCGTAGACTGTTGGGGAGTCTGCTGCACCGGATTCTGGCGCAGTTTGTGCGCACCTGGGTTAGTGATGACAGCCATGAACCGGCCATAACGAGAGACAACACCGGGCAAGCGCAGCAGCTGCTGAAGCAATGTGCGGAGGATATCTTGCAAAGCCATGAGCGCAGCAATCTGGTTGCCCATCCGCGGCTCTGGGCAATCAGCAGGGAACAATTGCTCGCAGACCTCGCTGTAGTGCCTCTGTGCGAGGCTAAAGCCAACGACAACAAGGACGGGCATTTGTACGTACCGCAAATGGTGGAGGCAGGCTACAGTTATGACGGCAATCCGGAATTAGTGTTGGGTGACGATCAGTCGGTTCGGATAGGAGGGCGCGTTGACCGGCTCGACCGGGTGCTTGATGCCTCAGGCCAGGCAATCGGGTTTGCCGTGTTCGATTACAAGACATCCAGCAGTTTGCCAACCTTTGGACAAATCGAGAGCGGCCAGGAATTGCAGCTGCCCATCTACATCATGGCCGGACAGCTGCTTTTGGGTGATGATCAGCGCGGTTTAGACTGTCTGCTGGCCTGCTATTATCAGATTCGGAATGGCGTAGCCAAGTGGAAGGCCCGCATCGAGCCAGATAGCAAACGGTATTCTCGTGAAGTCTTGATAGAAAGTGCACGTGAAAACATCATCAAGTTCGTTGAAAGTATAAGAGCGGGGCGATTTCCCGTAAGCCCTGGAGACGTGAATTCCTGCCGTTTCTGCGAGATGAAGACGATATGTCGCTATGCGCAATGGCGGTGCTGTGACAAGACAGGAGGTGGTCGGAATAAGTAGCTTCGACATTCCACCGGACAACGAGATCCGTTTGCAGGCGTCGCATCTGGACCGCGACGTCTTCCTGTCCGCAGGTGCTGGCAGTGGCAAGACGAGCGTGCTGGTGACACGATACATGGCCGCACTGAAAGCGGGCCTGTCGCCAAACGAGATTGTGGCCATCACCTTTACCGTGAAGGCTGCTGCCGAAATGCGAGACCGCCTGAGAGAGCAGTGTCGCCACCAGATCGTGATAGCAGGGCCAGAACAGGCTCATCGTTGGCGACGGGCACTGGCCGAACTGGAGAGTGCCTCGATCACAACTATTCACGGCTTTTGTGCGGGGTTACTGCGAGAATTCGCCATACAGGCCGGCCTCGACCCGAATTTCAAGATAATCGAAGAGCGGCCAGCATGGCTTTTGCGCCGCAGAGTGATCCGAGAAACCTTATTCACGCGGTTGGCTGACGATTGCAATACCACGGCCCTTGTCTTCAGTGAATTCGATGTCCGCCAGACGTTGGAGACTGTCCACGGTATCCTTAGCAAATGTGAGCACTACATCCAGTGGCTCGAGCATCCGCCTTCGGCAGAAGCTGTGCAGCAGTACTGGCATGAGATTACGCCTGTTTTGATGGAAGAAGTTATCACTGACATGCAATCTTCTTCCCAGTTGCACCAGGCATTGTCAGTTCTCAAGAAAAATCCGCCGTTGGAGGATACTGCGGAGTATGCTGATAAACGGGCCAGTGTATGTGAATATCTCACCATGGCCCTTTCTGATTCAGCAGAGCTTGCACAACGTTGGGAGGCACTTTCACTAGCCCATAGCGCGGTCGGACGCAGCCATAAGAGTAAGAGATGCAAGGGTTGGGCTGATGTCGGGCAGTTTGAAATGATCAAGGAAGCATTAAAGACCGTTGTGGAGGCGCTCAAACCCTTGGACAATATCACCGGAATGGTCGACAACCAGGGGTTGACTGAAAAAGCGGCGACGCTGACTGCGGCGTTGTGGTCGGAAGCGGCTGCCTGTCACCGGGCCTTTCGAGAGGCGAAGGCCGCGCAATCATCTCTGGATTTTGCCGACCTCGAGCTTGAAGCCGCCCGACTGTTGGCGGACTGTCTCGACGTGGTACAGACATGTCGCATGCGTTATAAGCAGGTCATGGTAGACGAATTCCAAGACACCAACGACTTGCAGAAGCAGATTGTGTGGTCTGTCAGCGGTTTTGATGCTGAGGTGGCCCAGCGACAGGGGCCTCGTATGTTTGTGGTCGGTGACGCTAAGCAATCAATTTACGGATTCCGCAGCGCCGACGTTGCGGTGTTCCAAACCACTCGCGATGAATTCTCAGGTGGGGCTGACGGTGTCGATGCGCTGGTGCTTGAAGTCGGGTTTCGCACCGCACGGACGCTCAGCGGTTTCCACAACTGGTTTTTCGCCCATGATGCGGTGATGGGCAGTGCAAACAAGTCTGTTTACGAGGCGAATTTTGAGCCACTCGAGACTCAACGCGATGGGCGCGCGGACAGACTGGCAGGTGAGGTTCTGCTGACAGCAGTTGACACGGTTGACAGTACTGTGGAGGCTGGCGGAGCCCAACGACGGCGAGAAGCCGAGGCGGGTAGCATAGCCAAACGGCTTAAGCAGATGTTAAGTGACGGCTTTAAAATTTCGGATCGCGACGGACATACGCGATCCGTGAGAGAAGGCGATATAGCCCTACTGTTCCGTGCCACCACGGATATAAACCTATACGAACGGGTCCTAAGGCAGTACAACATCGCCTTCCACACCGTGGTGGGGCGCGGATTCTGGTATCACCCAGAAGTTAGTGACCTGCTTAACATGGTACGGGTGATAGACAACCCACAGGACGGTGTGGCGCTGGCAGGTGTCTTGCGTTCGCCACTATTCGGTGTCAGTGACAACGATCTGTACCGCGCCGCACTCTCTGGAGACAGCCTGCTGGATGGCCTTAGCAATCTGGCGTCTGGTAACGGGCAGCCCGATGCTCCTGACAACAGCGTCGAAAAAGCAAAGTGGGTTTGGGAGAAACTAGAGCAATTTTGGAGATGGTCTGCGGCTGTCCCTCTGGCACGCCTCCTGGAGATGGTGGTCGAAGAGACCGGCTACTCAGCGGTCATGGCGGCCCAGTTTGACGGTCGACAACGGGTGGCCAACATAGACAAACTCATAGACCTGTCGCGCGGCTTCGAACGTGAGAGCGTTGGCATCTTCAGCCTGGGCGAATTCGTCTCATATGTGGAGAGTCTGCGCGAGATGGAAGACCGCGAAGGTGAAGCATCCTTGGGTGGAACCGCTGATGACGTGGTGCAGTTGATGACCGTGCATCAAGCCAAGGGATTGGAGTGGCCGGTTGTGGTAGTCCCCGATGTCGGGAGAAAGCACCGTGCAGAGTCCAAGGCAGTTGTGATGTCCGCTAAACATGGGATCTGTGCACGGGGTGGGCGCACAGAAAAAGGGGAAAACCAGCAGTGTGAGGTAGGAGCACTGATAACGAATGTAGAGAAGCGTCGACAAACTGCCGAAGAGCGTCGCCTTTTGTACGTCGCTGCCACTCGCGCCAGAGACTATCTTCTGATTTCGGCGGCAATTGCCCCGGGAAAAAGTGACAC
>LSQX01370529.1_pt1 | contig 17056 bp, 14 predicted proteins | sample 654561 | NCBI WGS metagenome assembly LSQX01 (sample SAMN04489861, study PRJNA283612) | anaerobic digester metagenome | isolation source: 4 biogas reactors fed with cattle manure at either 37C or 55C with and... | place: Denmark: Kongens Lyngby | collected 2014
ACGAGTTCCTCCCCGTTAAAGAGGTAAAAACCTGCCCAGTTGAGATCATCTACCAGCCCCATCATCAGAGAGGAGAGATTGCTCAGCGTTGCCACGCGATCTTTTTCAGCGTGAAGCTGCGAGTCGACAAGAAGAAGGAGCGTCTCATATCGCTCACTTCTTGGGAGTGTCTTTAATGCATGTAGAGATACGGACATAACGCCTCCTACAAAAAGCTAAATAGATCTAATTGATTGGTTTCACTGAGGCCTTGAAGAACGCCGAGGTTTCTAAGCGCCTCGACGGCTGTTTTATTGAGTTTGGCTCGAGCACTGAGATCTTCAATGGAGAGAAAAGCCCCGTCTTCACGCGCTTCAGCAATACCTAGAGCGGCGTTCTCCCCCACTCCGGCAATCGCCCGCAGCGGCGGGAGGATCTTTCCATCTTCTAGCAAAAACTTCTGTGGATGTGAATCGTAGAGTTTGGGTGTGGCAAAATCCAATCCACGAGCATACATTTCGTACACCACTTCCATCAGCGCAAGTGTCTCGCTCTCCTTGTCCTTCCCGCGGCTTTCTTCTCTGGGGGCCTTCAGTTCGTCAAGGGCAGCGTCGAGCCCTCGGCACATGCGCGCCACATCAAAGGTGTCTACCTTGGTGCTAAAATAAGCTGCATAGAAAGCTGCCGGAGCATGGAGTTTGTACCAGGCAATACGAAAACCGTTGAGCACATATGCGACGGCGTGGGCTTTGGGGAACATATAGCCCATTTTGTTGCAAGAGTCGATATACCACTGATCAATGCCCGCTTCCTGCATGGCAGTAATCTCCTCTTGCGTCAGTCTGGCGCCTCCTTTTACCTTGCCCATGATGTCAAACGACGTGGAGCGCGAGAGTCCTTTTTGCTGGCAGTAGATCATAATCTGCTCTCGTGTGGCGATCACATGCTTAAAGTCTACGGTCCCCTCTCGCACCAGTTCCTGCGCATTTCCTGCCCAGACATTACTGCCGTGGCTGAGCCCTGACACGCGCACAAGGTCTTCAATTCCTCCGATGTGCACTTCGCTGAGAATGCCTCTTGTAAACGTCGTGCCGAATTCGGGAACTCCTAGGGTTCCTTTCCCGAGAGACCACCTCGTATCTTTCAGTTGCAGCACATCTACTCCGTTGAAGAGGCGTAAGACTTCCTGATCACGTAAGGAGATATCGTGTGGGGAAAATCCTGAGAGAGCTTCCAGATCGTGTAGGAGCGTTGGAACATCATGCCCCAAGATATCTAGCTTCATCAGCCTGCCCTTCAGTGCGTCATAGTCAAAGTGCGTGGTGATGACACCGCTGTCCGCGTTATGTGCCGGGTATTGAATCGGCGTAAACTCATAAATTGACACGCCGCGTGGAATCGTGATGATGCCTGCAGGGTGTTGCCCGGTGCTCCTTCGAATCCCCTCTAAACGCGAACTGATTCGATTGATCTCCGGCTCAGGCAGTTCCCTACCTCTATTTTCAAAGTACGACTTCGTGTATCCATAAGCGGTTCTGTCTTTGACAGCACTGATCGTGCCCCCTTTAAACACAAGATCTTCTCCAAAAAGTTCCCCTGTATAGGCTTGGATCTGCAGTTGAATAACGGGGGCAAAGTTAAGATCGATATCGGGCTCTTTGTTGCCGTCAAATCCGATGAACGACTCAAAAGGAATGTTAAATCCGTCTTGATACATTGTTTTATCACAGTGCGGACATTTTTTCTCCGGCATGTCAAAGCCATTTTCTACTTCCGGATCTTCATTAAATTCAAAGTGCGCACAGGAGGCGCAGGCGTAATGTGCCGCCAGTGGATTGACTTCTGTGATCCCCGCCATGGTGGCGGCAAAAGAAGAACCTACACTGCCTCGACTTCCGACGATATAGCCCATTTCCTCGGAGCGAAGAACAAGCTTTTGGGCGGCGATATATAATACGGCGTAGCCATTTCCTATAATGCCCTGGAGTTCCTCTTCAAGGCGTTCACTGACCGGTTCAGGCAGCGGCGTGCCGTACAAGGAAGCCGCCTTATCAAAGCAGATGTTTCGCAAGAGCTCGTCACTATGGTCGATCGTAGGGGGATATTTTCCCTTTTTCAAGGGATATAACTGGGGAATGGATTGAGCAATTTTTACTGTATTGTCGATGACAATCTCTCTCGCTTTGTCCTTTCCAAGAAAAGAGAACGCTTGGAGCATCTCATTAGTGCGTAGGAAAGTATATCCGGGCTTTGTCTCAAGCGTATATCCTCGGTTTTGTCCTTCGCGGACAATGTTGCGATAGAGAAAGTCGGGGGGATCAAGGTATCGACTGTGCGTGGTGGCGACAAGCGGAATCTGCAATTCATCTGCCAGTTCCTTTATTTTCATCTGAATCTCGATGATGTCGTCTGTCCCACTCACCCGCTGCCTCTCTAAAAGCGTGTGGTGTTGCACAGGCGGCTGAATTTCCAAAAAGTCGTAGAGCAAAGCCCTCTCACGAAGTTTCTCTGGATCTTCAGCATTATAGATGGCTTCAAACAACTCGCCCGCACCGTCCCCGCTGCCGAGCAAAAAATTATCTCCCAGATTCTTCAGGCGGCTCCTGGGGATCGCCGGTCCTCTGTGATCAATGTGATGCAAGTTGGCGTCGCTCAAGAGTTCATAGAGGATGGGTAGCGACCCTTCCTTTGCAGCCAGAAGCGTAAAAGAGTATTTTCTCGAACTGGCTAGATAAAAGGCGTCATCGACTTTTTCATTTAACTGGCGGAAGGTAGTAATGCCCTCCTGCTGGTAGCGCATCAAAATCGTGCTGAGAATCTTTCCGCAGACCATGGCATCATCAAGCGCTCTGTGATGCTGCGTTTGTTTGATTTTAAGCACTCTCGCCATTCTTTTTAAATTGTGCGTGCGAAGCTCCGGATGCGCCAGATAACTGAGCGCCAGGGTATCCACCGCCTGGAAGTCACATGCCATCCCCGTTCGCTTAAAAGCGGCACGAAGAAACGCACTGTCGAAATTGCTATTATGTGCCGCAATCGGTGCGTCTGCAACAAACTCTACTAGTTTTTGCAGCGATTCTTCAAGAGAAGGCGCGTGGTCCACCATCCCCTGCGTNNGTGTATAAGAGACAGCCCCTGTGTGATCCCTGTCAGCTCCGTCGTGAAGGCAGGTATCGGTTGGTTCGGCCGCACGAGGCTAGAGAACGTGTCAACCACTTCAAAGTTGTGAATTCTCGCCGCTCCGATTTCAATGATCTCATCGCGATCTGGGCGTAACCCGGTTGTCTCTAAGTCCACAGCGACAAATGTCCCGTCAAAAGCTACGTCATCAGGGAGAGTAAACGGCAGCGTTTCATCGTCATAGAGCACCCCTTGCATCCCGTAGATGACCTTTATAGGGAGCTTTTCCACCAGGGCGCTGAGTCTTGGATAAGAGAGCAAATTCATATGATCGGTGATGGCGATGGCTTCCATCCCGTAGTGAACGGCTCTTTCTAGCAGCGCATCGGCGTCCACCACACCGTCGACCTCACTCATATTTGTCAGGGCACTGAGTTCAACACGCTTGATCTCACTGTCGTCTCCTGGAATGACGGGAGCATCCACCTCCTGCCATTTCTGGGGTTGGATGACCATGCATCCGTCATATTCACTGTAGCTGAGCTGACCTCGGACACGATAATATTTGCCCGCTTGTAAGAATTCGTCGAGTGTCTTTTGCTCTCCGGGAGAAGCAAAGATAGTAAAAGGCAAAGAACCGCTTCCATCATAGATGGCACCGTTATAGAGAATTCGGTCATTTTTTGTCCTTCGAGACGACAAGCTGATCAGTTCCCCTTGAACGATGAGCCCCTTCTGAGGTCCCTGCTCAAGCGCTTCAGCAATGGTCGCCGTACGGGCAGCTACGTCCCCAATATGTTTTGAAGCGCTTCTCTTGCGCTCCTTACGCTGCGGCGTGTTTTGATGGACGGCTACCAATTCTTGCATTTCGCGCCGGATTCTCTCAGCAACGTCTATCTCTTCGGGTGAATCGGTTGTTGTATTCAGCAAATCTTGCGGGCTGTCTAGCAGCTCAGCCTCTACGAAGAGGTCTTGAGGAGGCAATTCCTCGGGCAAAGGCTCAGCTGCCATCTCTTCTATTTGGGATTCATGAAAAGGTGTTTCTTCTGAAGGAGAAACATGTTCAGGCTCTTGAAAGGGTGAACAAGAGACGTCCCCACGATCCCAGCATCTGTATTCTTCAACGAGCTTCTCCCAGTTTTCCTGCGAGTCATCAAAATGAAGTACTCCGTCCTTCTCCTCAATGGAGACAGACAGATTCAAATGAGAAAGGCTCTCTCGAAGAAAGTCAATTTCTTTCCAGTCTGAGACATCCTTCACCGTGACATCGAGCCCCGTCACTTCCTTTAAATCATCGGCACATGCCGCGATGTCAGCAGAGCGAGCGCCTTCAATATACAAAAGAAGCCGCTGTTCGGAAGAAAACGCGATAGCGCGCAGGAGCGACGCTCCGGGAATAAGCTGAGAAAGTCTATCGGTTAAGAACGACATTCGCCATCCTTTCTATTTCATCGAGTAACGCATCGACCAACTCTTCCTGTGGCAGTTTGGCAATAATCTCTCCTTTTCGAAAAAGGAGCCCTTCTTTTATTCCTCCGGCAATCCCGACATCTGCGTCTCTTGCTTCACCGGGACCATTGACCGCACAGCCCATAATCGCAACCCGCAGAGGAATGTCGTGGCCTTCCATGGCCTTTGTCACTCGATCGATCATCGGCAACAAATCGATGCGTGTGCGGGCACAGGTCGGGCAAGAGATCAGCTCAAATCCTTTCCTGAGACCTAGGCAGCGTAGGATTTCCTTTGCCGGAGCGATCTCCTCTTCCGGCGGACCGCTGATGGATACCCGGATGGTATCTCCTATTCCTTCACTCAATAAGGTGCCGATCCCCACAGAACTTCGGATCAAAGAAGTGCTCAAGGGGCCGGCTTCTGTGACCCCGAGATGAAGCGGATAAGGGAATTCTCTGGAAATGGCTCTATTGAGGGAAATGTTGAGCGGGACACTGCTCGCCTTTGCGCTCAGGACCAGATCTTCAAATCCCTCCTCTGTAAACAGCGCAACACTTCGGCGGAGACTTTCTAGCATCGCCGCCTCTTTGTCTATTGCGCTCTCGAGGATCTCTTTTTCAACGCTTCCGCTGTTGACACCGATCCGGATGGGAATTTTCTTTTCTTTTGCTAAGGCAATGATCTCTTTTAGACTCTTTTTTGGCATATTGCCGGGATTGATGCGAATTTTGTCCGCTCCGTATTCCATGGAAAGAAGAGCCAGTTCAGGAGAAAAGTGGATATCTGCGATAAGAGGAAGTCGAATCTGTCTCTTGATGTCAGATAAGGCTTTTGCGCTTTCGATGTCCGGAACACTGACTCGGATCAATTCACATCCCAAAAGATCAAGGCGGTGGATTTGAGCCACCGTCGCCTCGACATCTCTCGTATCGGTATTGGTCATCGACTGAATGCGCACCGGATGTTCCCCTCCGATGCCCACTGAGCCGACCATGACACTTTTAGTAAACATTCTCACTGGAATAGCCTCACGATGTCCTGATACGTGATAAAAACAATCAGAAGTAAAAGTAGAATCAATCCAGCTGTGTGGACCATTCCCTCTTTTTCAGGCGGGATGGGTTTTCCTCTGAGCATCTCGATGAGTATAAAGAGGAGTCTGCCGCCATCTAGCGCCGGGATCGGCAATAAGTTGACAACGGCGAGATTGAGAGAAATATATGCCGTCAGCATGGCAAGGCTGATAATGCCTCCCCTGGCGCTTTCTCCCACGAAAGTAGCCAGTCCGATCGGACCGACGACGCCCTCCAGATTTGCTTTTCCTGTAAAAAGATCTCGGAAAAAGCCCAGCATCATGGTGAGAAGAAAGCCGACTTGCTTGAAAGTATATGACAAAGCGGTGAGGGGATTTCTCGACGTGCCCCTAACAATCCCGATGACCATTCTGTCATCGCTCTCTTCGGGCATGACGCGAAACGTAAGAGTTTCTCCATCTCGTTTTACATCCAACACCAATTCGCCCTCAGCTTCTCCAATGATCATGAGAACTTCCTCCCATGTCGAGACAGATTTCCCGTTAATCCCAGTAATCGTGTCTCCTGCCAACATGCCAGCTTCCTGTGCAGGCGAATTGGGGGTGATTTCCGAGAGCGTAAGCGTAGGCTGGCCCAAGCTGAGATTGATGACGAGGATAATGAAGAAGGCAAGAAACAGATTCATCATGGCGCCCGCTACAATGACTCCGAATCTCTGCGCAGGTGACTTGGAGTTGAAGCTGTCTTCGGCGTCGCTATCCGTATCCTCTCCTTCCATCTTCACAAATCCTCCGATGGGAAGAGCGCGCAAAGCATAGATCGTATTATTTTTCTCTTTTTTCCAGATGGTGGGTCCCATGCCGAGTGCGAACTCATGGATGCGAATCCCGGCACGTCTTGCCATCACGTAATGGCCCAGTTCATGGACAAAGACGATGATATTAAAGACGAGGACAAAACTGATGAGTGTCCTAATCAAAATGTTCCTCCAAATATTCTCTGACGACTTCCTTTCTCTCAAGGAGTTGATGCAGAGATGGTTTATTTATTCTTTTAATGTCAGACATGGCGCGGCGAATCCAGTCGGTAATGTCGTAAAACCCCGCCTTGCCTTCGAGATACTTCTCTACCATCCACTCGTTGGCTACATTGAGAACCATGGGTCGATCTCCCCCCACCTGCAGCGCTTCGATGCAGAGAGCTAAGCCCGGAAAACGTTCTTCGTCAACAGAAGCAAAATCTAGAGACCCCACTGATAGAAGATCCACACGAGGCCATGTGTTTTCCAGGCGCTCCGGATAACTTAAGGCATAGCTGATCGGCAGACGCATATCCGGGGTGCCAAGCTGTGCGATGATCGATCCGTCTTGAAACTGAACCATCGAATGGACGATGCTCTGTCGGTGAATCAGCACCTCAATCTGCTCAGGCTCCAGATCAAAGAGCCAACGTGCTTCCATGACCTCCAATCCTTTATTCATTAGCGTAGCAGAATCTATCGTAATTTTTTTGCCCATGGACCAGTTGGGATGTTTAAGCGCCCTCCCGGCATCGGCTTTCTCTATTTCCTCTCTCTTCATATCCCGAAAAGCCCCGCCTGACGCGGTGAGAAAGATTTTTTCCGGTTTTTCTTTCGGTGAAGCTTCCAGACACTGCCAGATGGCAGAGTGCTCAGAGTCGACAGGAAAAAGTCGAGAACCGCTTTTTCTCCCCGCCTCCATCATTAACTCGCCGGCACAGACCAGACTCTCTTTGTTTGCCAGCGCAATGTCTCTTCCTTCTTCTGACAGAATCATCGAGGGGAGAAGCCCTGCTGTTCCGACAAGTGCGTTGACAACAATATCAACAGGATGCTCGCGAAGAAAATCGCTCATCTCTTCTTCACTGTAGATTGACAGAGCAGGATATTTCTTTTTTGCCTCTATATACGCGTTCTTTTCCGTGACCAACACATGCTGAACATCGTGTTGCCTTAGGATGTGATCGAGGCTAGTGATATTTGTGTGCACACTGATAAAGTCTAATTGAAATCTCTTTGGATGTGCCGCCAATACATCAAGCGCACTCTTTCCAATCGAGCCTGAAGCCCCTAGAATGCCTATCGTCTTCACAAGGTCTCCTTTTCCTATCATTTTATTATACCACTGTCAGACATACGTAAAAGGAGAGGCATCATCTGCCTCTCCTGTGATTGCGAATAAGTGCTTATACTATGAGGCCGAGCATGAGGTACAAGAGTACAACGACCGGCAACACGCTGTCAAATCGATCCATGATCCCGCCATGACCCGGTAGGACAAAGCCAAAATCCTTGATCTCGTTTTTGCGTTTCATATAGGATGCGACCAGATCTCCGAGCGCAGAGACCATCGAGCCAAACAGCGCAAAGAAGAACACGCCGATGAAGCTCGCAGAGGAAACAAAGATCAGTTTGAACAGAGCCGCCACCAAGACACTGGCCACAATGCCTCCTGCCAGTCCCTCAAGTGTTTTGTTCGGACTGATGTGTGAGGCAATCTTACGAGTTCCAAAAAAAGTTCCGACAAAGTAGGCGGCGATATCACTGGACCATGCCACGATAAACACCAAGATATAAATGCGTTCCGGTCCGAATGCAATCAGCCTCCAGAGGAGATAAAAGGGAATCGCAACATACGTAAAACAGAAAAATCGCGCGATCACCTGCATCATATCTTCTCGAAGGAAGAGCATCTGTACGACAATGCTGACCAACAGATAGACGAAGATCATCACGAGCGCCAGATCTGTCGGCATAAAGAAGATCAACGTCAAAAAGACGGCGCTCAGCAGATCATCGAGACGGAAGGAGACTCGGAAGGCGCGCTTAAGTTCTACCATGGCTAGAATCGTCACCAAAATCAGTCCGATTTTCAGAGGTAGTCCTCCAAGAGCCAACAACAAGATCAGTAGAACAAGGCCGACGGCCGCACTGACAGTTCGCGTCATCATTTTTCTTCTATTCCTCCGTAGCGACGAGATCTGGAGCCGTATTCCGTGAGAGCTTCCTCAAAAGCTTCCGTGTCAAAATCAGGCCAGTAAAGGTCGGTAAAATACAATTCACTATATGCTCCCTGATATAGTAGGAAGTTACTAAGTCGCATCTCCCCGCTCGTTCGTATGATGAGATCCGGGTCCGGCATCCCTGCCGTATAAAGTCTGGAGGCAAATAGCTCCTCATCGACTTCCCGAACTCCTTCTTTCAGCAGAGAATTGACAGCTGCCAGGATCTCTTTTCGAGAGCCATAGCCCAAAGCAATGTTGACATGTATAGCATCGCCTTTTGCCGTCAAGCGCTCTGTCTTATCTAGCACCATGCGCACCGGCGAAGGAAACAGGCTGAGATCCCCGAGGAAATGCACTCGCATGCCTTCCTCCACCATCTCTTGTATCTCTCGCTGAAAATACTCACTAATCAAGGAAAACAGAAAACTCACTTCACTCATCGGGCGAGAAAAGTTCTCTGTGGAAAAAGCATAAAAGGTCAACATCTCAATCTCTTTTTTCCTGGCATACTTAATCAGGCGTTTGAGATTGTTTGTTCCGGCGCGATGGCCTTGGTTGCGAGGGAGCCCCTGCTCCTTCGCCCACCTGCCATTGCCGTCCATAATAAAAGCCACGTGTCTTGGAAGCACTAGACCTCCATGATTTCGGAAATTTTCGCTTCGACCAGCGAATCAATTTTCTTAATCGCTTCATCGATGGCGTCTTGTACTTCCTCTTCGAGGCGTTTGGCCTCGTCTTCTCTCAAAACAGAATCCTTCAGGTCCTTTTTGAGAACATCGTTGGCGTTTCTTCTATCATTGCGAACGGTGATCTTTGCTTCTTCTCCCATTTTCTTTATTAATTTGGTCAGCTCGCGGCGATTTTCTTCCGTCAGCATAGGAATCGAAAGACGAATGACTTTCCCGTCGTTACTGGGATTGATGCCTAAATCCGAGGTCTGGATTGCTTTTTCAATCGCAGCCATCATGGATTTATCATAAGGCTGTACCGTCAAGAGCCGCGCTTCCGGGGCAGAAATATTTGCCATCTGATTGAGCGGCGTCTCGGTTCCGTAATAGTCGACACGGATACGATCCAGAAGTGAAGGATTGGCTCGACCCGCCCGGACACTCTGCATTTCACGTTGCAAAAAGCTGATCGCTTTGGCGATTTGTACTTCTAAATTGTCTAATGCTTGATTACTCATGTTCCCTCCTGATCATGGTTCCTTCTGTCTGAGACTCGAGGGCACGGATGAGGCTCTGCTCCTCTTTCATGGAGAAAACGAAGCAAGGAATGTTATTCTCCCGCAGGAGTGTAGCCGCCGTCTGATCCATGACCTGTAAATCCAGGTCCAGTATTTCCTTATAGGTCATTCTATCAAATTTACGGGCATTTTCATAGGACTTTGGATCTTTATCATAGACTCCGTCAATCGTTTTGGCGAAGAGGATCAGCTGTGCATCCACTTCAGCAGCTCGAAGCGCCGCTGTTGTGTCCGTGGAGAAAAAGGGATTTCCCGTCCCTCCACTGAAGATGACAATTCTGCGTTTTTGTAAGTGGCTGACAGCACGACGTCGGATATAGGGTTCTGCCACTTTGGGCATCTCGATGGCGCTCATCACCCGCGTGGGGACGTTCAACTCTTCAATGGCATCTTGTAAAGCAAGTCCATTAATGACGGTGGCCAGCATGCCCATATAATCCGCCGTCGAGCGATCCATGTTTTCACTTGATCGCCCTCGCCAGAAGTTGCCACCTCCCACTACAATCGCCAGCTCATATCCTCGATGATGAAGTTCGACAATCTGCTCGGCCATATCCGATACAGTCGCGTCATCAATCCCAAAGCCGGATGCAGGAGCCAAAGCTTCTCCGCTCAGTTTTAATAAAACACGTTGCCACTTCATAAAGATCCCCCCTTAAAAAAAGAGAACACAGAGTGTTCTCTTATTGCATTTGTTTGGCTACTTCAGCAGCAAAGTCCTCACTCTTTTTCTCCAGGCCTTCTCCGACTTCATAGCGAATCATGGTGACCACTTTGATCTCTTTTGCAAGATCTTTAGCTTGCTTTTCCACCAGTTGGCCGACCGTCAGGTCAGAGTCTTTGATAAAGGTCTGCTCAAGGAGGCAGGCTTCCTGAAGCTGCTTCTGCAGTCTTCCTTCGACCATTTTTTCTATAATATTGGCAGGTCTACCTTTTTTGCCTTGCGCTTCTAGCTCAGCGTTTTCGTTTTGCGCCTGATGAAGGAGAACTTCTTTCTCCGATGCAATATAGTTTTCATCGACATCTTCCCGGCTGATGTAGCGCGGCGACATCGATGTCACCTGCATGGCGAGGTCTTTTCCAAGATCCGCCAATTCTTCTATAGAAGCGTCGCTCTTTAGACCCACCACAGAAGCTACTTGATGATTGCCGTGTAGATATCCATAGAGATATCCGTCTTCGATCTTTTCAAAGGCAAAGCGACGCAGATTCATATTTTCACCAATGCGCGCGATAAGATCGTTGAGTGTGTCTTCGACATTTTTCTCGCCACCGACAAGTGTGGCAGCTTTCAGAGCATCCATGTCAGCCGGTGCATTGGCCTGAACGGTTTTTGCGACGTTTTCAACAAAGACGCGAAAATCATCGTTTTTAGCGACAAAGTCTGTCTCGGAGTTGACTTCCACCAGCGTGGCTTTCTTTCCGTCGTCACTTACCTCTAATGCCAAAAGCCCTTCTGCTGCAATGCGGCCGCTTTTCTTGGCGACTTTCACCAGACCGCGCTCGCGAAGAAGATTGACGGCTGCTTGCACGTCGCCCTTGGTCTCTTCTAGCGCGTTTTTGCAGTCGAGCATGCCGGCGCCAGTGATTTCTCTTACTTCTTTAATCTCTTTGGTTCCAAACATCTTATTCTTCCTCCTCTTCCACTTCTTCTGTGGGGAGTTCCTCTTCCTCTTCTTCCAACTCTTCTTCTACTTCTTCAAGCTCTTCTACCTCTTCAGCGGCATCAAGCATCTCTTCATCGTCCTGCGCATCTCTGGCAGCTTGTCCTTCAATGACAGCATTACTCATGGCATTGCTAAAGAGCTTAATGGCGCGAATCGCATCATCATTTCCGGGGATCGGATAATCTACCTGATCCGGATCGCAGTTGGTATCTACGATACCGATGACAGGAATGCCGAGGAGTCGGGCTTCATGAATGGCCAGCTTTTCTTTGACCTGATCGATGATAAAGATGGCATCGGGCAATTTGTCCATCTCCCGGATTCCGTTGTAGAAGCGCTGTAGTTTTTCTTTTTCTCTTGTCAGAAGCATGACTTCTTTTTTCGTCAGCACCTCAAATGTCCCGTCTTCTTCCATTTCTTCTAATTCGAAGAGATACTCAATTCGCTTGCGAATGGTGGCAAAGTTTGTCAGAAGTCCACCCTTCCAGCTCTGATTGACATAGAACATACCGGCGCGCTTGGCTTCTTGTTCAATCGCTTCGCGCGCTTGCTTTTTGGTTCCGACATAGAGAATTTTCTTCCCCTGTTCAGAAAGTTCGCGCACAAACTCATAGGCTTCTTCTAATTTTCTCAGCGACTGTTGCAAGTCGATGATGTAGATGCCATTGCGTTCGGTGTAGATGTAGGGCTTCATTTTTGGGTTCCAGCGTTTGGTCTGATGACCGAAATGAACACCGGCTTCGAGTAAACTTTTCATAGAAACTACGGACATAACTTTTTCCTCCTTGTTTGTCCTCCCTGCTCCATACCCTTCTGGGCACAAGTTGGTCGTGAACAGGTGTGTATTTTGACCTCAGTCATTATACTACAGCTCCCCATGAATACGCAAATGGATTTTTCCGCTTTTCATGCACCCATGATTCCTACAGATTCCGCTATTTTCAAATGCGATGATGTGAACCGATTCATCGCATAAGCCGTCATGTTTTTCGTTGCTTTCAGTAGAGAAGCACTCACATTTTCACAAAAAAAAGGCTGAGTGTCCAATAAGAGAACTTCCTCAGCCATTATATCTCGTATATTTACAGCACATTCGCCGTTTTCAATATCTCTTCTATATCTTTTTTCTGCTCATCCTTTAAATCCAGAAGAGGTCTTCTGACAAAGCCTCCGCGGAATCCAAGCAAGTCACAGGCGTATTTAAGCCCGGCCACCCCATATGTCGCTGTGACCGCATGATTGACCGGAAAGACTCTCTCATGCAGCGCCTTCGCTTCTTCTTTCTTATTCTCCTCGTAGAGCTTTTGAATGGCGACGCATTCGGCAGGCAGACAATTTGCCAGCGCCATGATCGCCCCTTGAATCCCCATGTCCAGCGCAGGATACCAAGCAGAAGCCGTTCCGACCATCAGATGAAACTCCTGGGGATCGATGACTCTTTGAAACTGTGCCAATTGGGGGATATTTCCGGATGAATCTTTCATTCCAATGATATTTGGGTGCTTGCTCAAAACTGCGACAGCTTCTGCAGAAATATTAATATGCGTAAACTTCGTGACGTTGTAGATTAAGATAGGAATATCCGCATGATCGGCTACATCTGTAAAGTACTGAATCTGAGCCTCATCGCCCATCTGTGCGCCATAGTAAGACGGAGTCAGAAGAAGGGCGCATTGCGCTCCGACAGCCGCTGCCTTGTTCGTCAGTCGAATCGTCTCTCTTGTGGATTCCAGACCTGTCCCTGCCATGATGATCTTGTCCTTGTCGGCTACACTCATCGTCGCCTTGATCAGCTCTAGCTTTTCAGACTCCGATAAATATGCCGCTTCCGAATTGGACCCCAGCAGGAGATATCCGGCGAGTCCCATCGTATTCCATGCAGAAATGTTCTCTTGATGCGCTTGTAGATCAAGATCTCCTTTTTCAGTAAAGGGCGTGATTACCGGGGGAAAAGCCCCCTTAAGCTGTAACATGCTCATCTATCTCCTCCTCGTGTTCAGATGCCACTTGCTCCCTTTCTTTACAAAATGTGTGCACTGCCTTAAAACTCCTCTTCTAGGATATCTGTCTTCGTACAATGAGTACGTTTTTCTCCTAAACGAACCATTTGACGACGCAGCACACGACTCATCAGGTCGATGATTCTTTTTCCGTTAGGCGGCGTCTTCTTCGCCACCTTTTTTAATGATACCAATCTTTTTGTGATTGAGAAACAGGAATGCTGCTAGTGCCACAATGCCCACGATATCTGACACGGATCCCGGAACAATCATTCCGGCAGAAGCAATGACAAGCGCTGCTCGAAGAAGCGGTCCCAGATGGTGGACAAACCAGCCCTCAAAGGCCGCAGCCATGCAGATGACCCCAATCATGCCGGTTGCAAATGCCTGCGCAATCGATATAGGCGACCCCTGCATCAAAAGTACGGGATTATAGATAAACATATACGGAATGATAAAGCCGGTAATTCCCATTCGAAATGCCGAGATCCCTACTTTCCACATGTTTGCCTTTGCAATCGCCGCCGACGCATAGCTGGCGAGCGCCACAGGAGGCGTAATCACGGAAATAGCACAGAAATAGAAGATAAACAGATGAGCAGACAGCGGAGGGATTCCCAATTGAATCAGCGCAGGTCCGATCGCGCTTCCGGCAATCGCATAAGCGGCCACAGGAGGAACACCCATCCCCAAAATGATAGCTACGATCATGGTAAGAAACAGAGCCAAAAGGATATTTCCCTGCGACCATTCCACTAACATGACGGCAAAGCGGTGACCGATTCCTGTGAGGCTCATCGTTCCCACGACAATACCAGCTGCTGAACACGTGGAAGCGACCGTTATAAGATCTTTTGGCGCCTGTGCCAGGGAATTGAGCAGATTCATCGGATATACTTTTTCTCGCGTGTTTTTATTTAAAAGTGCGAAGAGGACGACAGAAACAGAAGAGTACAGAGCGGACTTCAGAGGTGATAGCCCCACCACAAGAAGAAAGAAGAGCAGAATCACGATCGGAAGTAAAAGCAGCCCATGCCGCTCGACCACCGCTTTCATCGTCGGAAGTTCTTCTTTTCTCAGCCCAAGGAGTCGACGTTTTCCGGCGCGAAAATCCACGACAGCAAAAAGCGTTGTGTAGTACAAAACAGCGGGGATAATCGTCGACATGACGATCACGGAATAAGGAACTCCCAGAACCTCGGCAATCAAGAAAGCCGCCGCCCCTAAGATGGGAGGAGTAATCTGCCCTCCTGTAGAAGCCACTGCTTCTACAGCTCCTGCAAAATATGCCTTATATCCGGTTTTTTTCATCAGAGGAATCGTAAATGTGCCGGTGACCACCACGTTGGCGACCGCACTGCCGCTGATCGCGCCAAATAAGCCACTGGAGATGATCGACACTTTTGCAGGGCCACCTCTTTTGGCTCCGGCTATCGCCTTAGCAAAGTCAATGATCGCCTCTCCCCCTCCGGAATTGTTTAAAATGGCTCCGAAGAGAATGAACATGAAGACAAACGTCGCTGACACCCCGATCGGTTCACTGTAGATCCCCTGCACTCCAAAGAGAAAACTGACCACTCGGCGAAAGCTGTAGTACGGATGACTGAGCATGCCCGATAGATGGTGACCATATAAAGCGTAGAGGAGAAAGACAATCCCGATAATAGGCAGCGTCATTCCCGATGTCCGGCGAGCCAATTCTAAAATAGAGAGAATCAAGATCACGCCAAAGACAATATCCATTTTTGTTGGATTGACACCGCTTCGGATTACAATGTTGCCATAATCGATTGCCACATAAATCATTAAGCCCACAGCGCCGGCAATCAATAAGTAATCTAACATGCTTAAGTTCTGGCTCTTCCACCTCTTGCTAATCGGGTGGTACATGAAGCCGATGACCATCACAAACGCCACATGGTAACTCCTCAGCAGGAACGGGTCCTGTGGTGTCACAAAGAGAGCATAAAGCTGTAAGACGGTCATAACCAAGGCAATGGACCAGGCGATTCTAGAAAACACAGGCGCTAGCGAACGCTGGGGACTTTCTTTCACGGCGACATCTATATTTTCTTCGGATCGTTTCTTTTTCATGAACATAGGTAAAAGCCTCCTTCTCCACATAAGAAAAAGACAGTGGAAAATCCACTGTCTTAATCGATCGGCATAGCTGCTTCAGGAATCTCAACGCCCAGTTCCTGATAGTACTTATAAGCTCCTTTGTGAAGAGGCAGTTTGAGGTTCATCACGTTTTCGAGTGTCATCTCTCGGATGCCGCCAAAGGCCTGAGAGAGTTCTTCTAGACTCTCATAGGACGCTTTTACAAACTCATATACTACTTCTTCTGGTACATCTACGCTGAAGAAATATGCATTGACGTCTGCGATGGTCGGCACCGGCTCCGTCTGACCACTGTATGTATCAGCAGGCAGCGCAAGTTTAACGTAGAAAGGCACTTCTTTCATGACAATGTCTGCTTCATCATCAGACACGCCGATGATCTTTGCATTGAGCGTAGACGCCGCTTCAGCAACAGCTGCCGCCGGGGCGCCCATGCTGCTGACAAAGACATGTACCGTGCTGTCTCTGAGCATATTTGTCGAATCAGAGAAGGATGTATTGACAAATTTTCCCACTTCTACTCCGAGGATGCCAAGAATCTCTTTGTTATATTCATCGCTGGTTCCGCCTGCAGGTCCTCCGCAGACGATCTTTCCGCCAAGATCCTTGTAGCTATTGATGCTCTCATCTAGCGTCCATCCGTGAATGTAAGAGGAGTGTAGAGGAAGAGCGGTTCTGAGTTTCTTATTTGGCTCTTCACCGGCAAACAGTCCTGTGCCTTCCCAGGATTGAAACGCTGCCCCTTGAGAAATCAGCGCTGAGCCAAGATCTCCTGCGGCGATCAAGTTGCAATTATGCACACTGCCACCGGTTACTTCCGCCGAAGCCGTTACACCCAATTTATTCCATACGTTGACAAATCCACCCCCTAAAGCATAGAGAGCTCCGCCAACGGACGCCGTGCCAATACCAATGGCACTCAATTGATCGGATACATTTTTGTATTCACCCGGGGCCGGTGCTTCCACTGCCGGGGGTGTATCTGTTTCAGCTGCCGGCGTATCAGGCGTCGGAGCTGTTTCTTGAGGTTTTTGAGCACATCCTGCCAGAGTAAAGAGCATCGTCGCAATTAGTAGATACGAAATCAGCTTTTTCATGTTGCTACTCCTTTATTGGGTAGCGTAAAATATCTTGTGTAAAGTGAATAATAGGTTCCAATAGCAAAGAGGACCCCAACCTTGTTACAATGTTAAGTGACAAAACAAAACATAAGCAAGGAAAGTAGGTGTCCTCTCATGAGTCATTTTACCACGAGTTTGATGGAATTACTCTATCAAGGAGAATCAATTGATGAATTGATTCGCCTTGAAATCGAGAAAGCAGTCAATGAACTGCTCCAACAGGAGCTGACTGCTCTATTGGAATACGATAAGTATGAATTCGCCGGGTATGGTAGTGGCAACTCAAGAAATG
>LSQX01060945.1_pt1 | contig 17052 bp, 15 predicted proteins | sample 654561 | NCBI WGS metagenome assembly LSQX01 (sample SAMN04489861, study PRJNA283612) | anaerobic digester metagenome | isolation source: 4 biogas reactors fed with cattle manure at either 37C or 55C with and... | place: Denmark: Kongens Lyngby | collected 2014
TACACCAAATCACGGAGTTCCGGATTAATTTATAGGGCCGGCCCCTTCTCCGTTTTATAGCGCTTGTATGCTGTTCTGGAAGGCATTACAGTAGCGTTCGGATGCCGATCAAATCATATTTCAAAGAGCTTTACGCGGTCACGCAACAGGGTGATGCGCGCGAAGAAAGCTATTATCCCGCCTTTGGCGCCATGCTCACCACGCTGGCGGCGAACACCGGCCGCAAACAAATTCGCGTGACCATACTTCCCAAACCCACGGATGCGGGGAATCCGGATTTTCGTCTGTGGAACGGCACCGACCGCATCGTCGGTTATGTGGAGGCAAAAAAGCCCACCGAGGAGCGGCTTGATACCATTGCACAGTCTGAGCAGCTTACCCGTTACCGCGGCACCTTTCCCAATCTCATTCTGACCAACTTCTTCGAATTCCGTCTATATCGGAACGGGGAATTGGTCCAAACGGTTCAAGCTGCCCGCCCTTTTGTCATGACCCGGCTGGGCAGGCCGCCCGCGGTGGGAAAAGCGGACGAGCTTCAAGCCCTGCTCGAGCGCTTCATGGATTTCTCGCTTCCGAAAGCCTTCACGGCGGAAACATTGGCGCTGGAACTGGCGAAACGCACGCGCTTCATGCGCGACGTGGTCAGCGAGCAACTCGCGCTGGAAAAAAGCACCCCCGGCGTGTTGACCGGTTTTTATGAGGCGTTTCAGACCTATTTGATTGGCACGCTGACGCCGGAAGACTTCGCCGACCTCTTTGCCCAGACCATCACCTATGGTCTTTTTGCGGCCCGCACCCGTTCCGGCGACGGTTTCAGCCGCCGCGCCGCCTTCGACCGCATCCCCCACACCATCGGCGTGTTGCGCGACCTCTTCCGCTTCATCTCCCTGGGCGACCTGCCCGAACAGCTCGCCTGGTGCGTGGACGATATCGCCGAGGTGCTTGCCGTGGCGGACACCCCCGGCATCCTCGACCGCTACTACCAGGATGGCAAAGGCAGCGACCCCATCATCCACTTCTACGAAACCTTTCTTGCCCAATATGACCCCGCCGAGCGCGAACGGCGCGGCGTGTACTACACCCCCGAACCCGTCGTCAACTACATCGTCAACTCCCTCCACGGCATTCTCAAAACCGACTTCGACAAACGCGACGGCCTCGCCTCCGACGGCGTGACCCTGCTCGACCCCGCCGCCGGCACCATGACCTTCATCGCCCGCGCCACCGAAGTGGCCGTTGCCGAATTCCAAGCCAAATACGGCAGCGGCGGACGCGACGACTTCATCCGCCGCCACGTTCTCCAAAACTTTTACGCCTTCGAGCTGATGATGGCCCCCTACGCCGTCGGCCACCTCAAAATGAGCTTCTTCCTCGAAGAACTCGGGCATCGCCTGTTGGACGACGAACGAATGCCCTTTTACCTGACCAACACCCTCGACAACGAAGAACTCGAGCAAAGCCGTCTGCCCGGATTTTCCGCCCTCGCCGAAGAATCCCACCTCGCCGGCGTCGTCAAAAAACAAACCCCCGTCCTCGTCATTCTCGGTAATCCGCCCTACTCCGGACACTCCACCAACATGGGCCAGTGGATTCGCGATCTCATCGAAGACTACAAACAGGTGGACGGTCAGCCGCTCGGCGAACGTAACCCCAAATGGTTGCAAGACGACTACGTCAAATTCCTCCGCTTTGCCCAATGGAAAATTGACCAGGCGGGCAGCGGCGTGGTCGGCATGATCACCAACCACGGCTACCTCGACAACCCCACCTTCCGCGGAATGCGGCAAAGCCTCATGAAAACCTTCGACGACATTTACGTCCTCGACCTGCACGGCAACGCACTCAAAAAAGAAACCTGCCCCGACGGCTCCCCCGACAAAAATGTCTTCGACATCCGCCAAGGCGTCGCCATCGCCTTCTTCGTCAAACGCGGCGGCAAGAAAAAGGGAGATGCCGTTGTGCGCCATGCCCATTTATTCGGCCCGCGTGAAGCGAAATATGACTGGCTGCACAACCATGCTTGCCAATCCACCCCCTGGACCGAACTGCGCCCGTCTTCGCCGTTTCATCTGTTCGTTCCGCAGGACGACACACTCGGCTCGTTGTACCGCAAATTTCCAGGCACTCCCGACATATTTCCGGTAAATAGCGTCGGCATCGTAACCGCTCGCGACAGCTTGACAATCCACTGGACGCCCGAGGATATCTGGCGCACGGCAACCGTTTTCAGCAAAATGGAACCGGAACTGGCCCGCAAAGGCTTCAAATTGGGCAAGGATGCGCAAGACTGGAAGGTAACGCTGGCTCAAAAAGATCTGAACGATTCAGGACCCGCGCGAGAAAAGGTCGTGCCGATTCTCTACCGACCTTTCGACACCCGCCACACATATTATACGGGGCGTTCAAGAGGTTTTATCTGTAGACCCCGCTCCGAAGTCATGAGCCATATGCTGGCGGGAAAGAATCTGGCACTGGCAACAACACGAAACACCGAAATCGGCGGTGACTTCCGGCATGCATTCTGTACGAGCGGCCTAATCCAGCACCATTCAGTGTCATTGAAAGAGGTCAATTACCTGTTTCCTCTCTACCTCTACCCAAGCGCCGACCGCGACGACCTTTTCGCCCAGCAAGCCCCGTCCGAGCGCACGCCCAACCTGAATCCGGCCATCGTGAAAGCGCTGGCGGAAGCCTACGGCGATCCGCCGATGCCGGAGGCCATTTTTCACTACATATATGCCGTGCTGTATGCGCCGACCTACCGGGCAAAATACGCCGAATTCCTGAAAATGGACTTTCCGCGCATTCCGTTCACCGCCGATGCCGATTTATTCGAGAAAATGGCCGGGTTAGGTGAACAACTCGTCGGCTTGCACCTGCTAAACTCCCCCGCGCTCGATCCGCCCGACTGCCGGTTCGAGGGCGATGGCGACAACCGCGTCGAAAAAGACCGCAATACCGGCCTGCGCTACGACGCCGCCGAAGAGCGCGTGTACATCAATGACGTGCAGCACTTCGCGCCCGTGCCGGAAGCCGTGTGGACCTATCAAATCGGCGGCTATCAAGTCTGCGAAAAATGGCTCAAAGACCGCCGCACCCGCAAACTCACCCTCGACGAAATCCGCGCCTACTGCCGCATCGTCACCGCCCTGGGCAAAACCATTGCCCTGCAAGACGAAATTGATGAAACCTACGCAGAAGTGGAAGAGCGCGGCATCGTGCCGAGCCACTAGCCAAAAGCCGGGCAAAAATCCTTCCGCATGGGGTTTTTGAAGAGTTTTTGCGGTTTTTAGGGTTTTTTGGGTGTTTTTTGCGGTTTTTGAGGGGTTTTGAGCGGGTTTTTGGCGAAAAATGGGCGAAAAACAAGGGGAAAATGGGGAAATTGGGGAAAGGGGGGGGGCGGAAAGTGGCGGGAGGGAGTGGAATGTGGCGGGGTGCCGAGAGGGACGCCATAACGCGGTGAGGCTCGGGGGGGGGCGGAATTGCGCCGCCGCTGACGCGGCGAAACAGCCACACGGACGAACACGGACGAGCACGGACTGACACGGACATTTGGGACGCCGCTATGCGGCGAAAAAAAAGATGAAAAACGAGCAAAAACAGACCAAAATGGGCAGAAACGGCGGTTTCGGGGGAGAGTTAAGGCGATGGACAGTATGGACTGGATGGACAGAAAATGGCGGGGAATGGAGAGCTGAAAAATGGGACAAATGGGACGCAGGGGACGCATGGGAGAAGGGCGCTGGAGCGCCTGGGACAACCGGCAGCTGCCGACAAAGCGCGGAACAGCCGCACGGACTGACATCCCGCGCGGGCGGGACGGGACAGACGGACGAGCACGGACATTTGGGACGCCGCTATGCGAAAAAGAGCGAAAAACAAGGGGAAAATGGGGAGATTGGGGGAAGGGGCAGTATTACGATTGTGCACAATCGTAATACTGGGTGGAGAGTCCGAGGTCAGCGACCTCGGCTACAGGGGGGGGATCAGGGGGTGAGGGAGGTGTAGAGGTCGCGGAGGGTCTGGTCGAGGGGGATGGCGGGTTGCCAGCCGGTGTGCTCGCGGATGCGGGTGGTGTCGTAGGTGGGGCGCTGGTCGGTGGGGCGGTAGCGGTCGGGGTCGATGGTGACGCTGGGTTGGACGTCGGCGATGTTGCTGAGGGTGTCGAGGATTTGGCGGATGGTGGTCATGCGTCCGCTGGCGATGTTGTAGGCGGTTTGGGCGCGGCCTTTTTCGAGGAGGAGGGTGTAGGCGCGGACGACGTCGCGGACATCGGTGAAGTCGCGGGCCTGGTCGAGGTTGCCGACGCGCATGACGGGTTGGGCGCCGTTGGCGATGGCGGCGAGCTGGGCGGCGAAGGAGGCGCTGACGAAGTCGCGGGATTGTCCGGGGCCGAAGTGGTTGGAGGGTCGGGCGACGAGGATGTGCAGGTTGTGGCGGGCGGCGTAGAGGAGGGCGGCCTGGTCGGCGGCGGCTTTGGTTACGCCGTAGAGGTTGTCGGGGGCGTAGGGGGCGGATTCGGTGAGGGGGGCGGGGGCGGGGTGGGAGCCGTAGACTTCGGCGGAGGTGACGATGAGGGCGCGGGCGGCGGGCAGCTGCTGGTGGAGGGCGGCGAGGAGGTTGAGGGTGCCGAGGGTGTTGACGGCGAAGACGTTTTGGGGCTGGCTCCAGCCGAGGGGGACGAAGGCGATGCCGCCGAGGTGGAGGACGGCGTCGGGACGGACTTGCTGGAGGACGTGGGCGACGGTGTCGGAGTCGCGCAGGTCGATGGCGTGGCTGGGGATGTCGGGGTGATCGGCGGTGAGGTCGGCGCCGATGACTTCATGGCCGGCTTGCTGGAGTGCGCGGACGGCGTGGCGGCCGACGAATCCATTGCAACCGGTGACGAGGGTTTTCATTTTGAGGGAGTCAATGTCCAATCATCGATATTCAATATTCAATATCCAATGATCAATATTCAATCATCAATATTCAAGTAGGGGAGTAGGTGGAAGGGGAGATGGGATGAACAGGATGGACAGGATGGACTGGATGGACGGGGGGTGGGGTTTTCCACGCCATGGAAAGTTTTTTGGGGATTTTTCCACGCTATGGAAACTTTCTTTCCACGCTGTGGAAAACGGGTTGCGCGGGGGGGGGGCATGGTGGTCTAGGCGGTTACGGTTTTGCCCATTTGGCGGTCCATGTCGGCGTCGACCATCATGGTGACGAGCTGTTCGAAGGAGACTTCGGGGGTCCAGCCGAGTTGTTCGCGCGCTTTGGTGGAGTTGCCGAGGAGCAGCTCGACTTCGGCGGGGCGGATGAAGGCGGGGTCGATGACGACGTAGTCTTCGTAGTTGAGGTCGACGTGGGAGAAGGCGATTTGGAGGAAGTCGCGCACGGAGTGGGTGCGTCCGGTGGCGACGACGTAGTCGTCGGCAGTTTCCTGCTGAAGCATGAGCCACATGGCGCGGACGTAGTCGCCGGCGAAGCCCCAGTCGCGCTTGGCGTCGAGGTTGCCCATGCGCAGCTCTTTTTGTTTGCCGAGTTTGATGCGGGCGACGGCGTCGGTGATTTTGCGGGTGACGAATTCTTTGCCGCGGCGGGGGGATTCGTGGTTGAAGAGGATGCCGGAGAGGGCGTAGAGGTTGTAGCTTTCGCGGTAGTTGACGGTGATGAAGTGGCCGTAAACTTTGGCGACGCCGTAGGGGCTGCGGGGGTAGAAGGGGGTGGTCTCGGACTGGGGGGTCTCGATGACTTTGCCGAACATTTCGGAGGAGGAGGCCTGGTAGAATTTGGCGCTGGGGCAGACCATGCGCATGGCTTCGAGGAGCTTGGTGACGCCGAGGGCGGTGAATTCGCCGGTGAGGACGGGCTGGGTCCAGGAGGTGGGCACGAAGCTCATGGCGGCGAGGTTGTAGATTTCGTCGGGTTGGACGTCTTCGAGGATTTTGACGAGGGAGAACTGGTCGAGCAGGTCGGCCTGGAGCAGGTTGATCTGGTCTTTGAAGTGGCCGATGCGCTCGAAGGTTTCGGTGCTGGCACGGCGGACCATGCCGGTGACTTCGTAGCCTTTTTCGAGCAGAAACTCGGCGAGATAGGAGCCGTCTTGTCCGGTAATGCCGGTGATGAGTGCTTTTTTCATGTGTTGTCTCCGCGGTTGGTTGGGATTAAATCCCACAGTTGGTTCAAATGTTGGACGGCCTGCCGGATGTGATCGGGATCGGTGTCCGGCGCCGGTTCGAGAACAAGCACCTTATCCCTTCGGGCGGTTTGCGCCAAGGCCGTAAAATCAATTTTGCCGCGGGGGGGCATGAGGTGGTCCTGGCCGGGGGGGAGGACGTCGTGGATGTGCATGCCGACGACGTGGGGTTCGAGGCGCTGGAGCCAGCGGTTGGCGTTGATGAAGCCGAGGTTTTCGCGGATCTGGGCGTGGCCGGTGTCCCACCAGAGGCGGACGCCGGCGGAATGGTAGCGGGCCATGAGTTGCTGGCTTTCGAGCTCGGTGGGGATGGCTTCCCAGGTGGGCAGATTTTCGAGGGCGAGGAGCACGCCGGTTTCCTGGAGGACGGGGGCGAGGGCTTCGAGGCTGTCGCCGAGATGGGCGATCTGGCGCGGGGCGCGTTTGTCGCGGGCGATCTGGGCCTTGAGCTTGAGGTTTTCGAAGGGGGGGGTGTATTGCTCGTTGCGGGTGGCCATGCGCAGGAGTTCGTGGGTGTAGGAGGGCATGTCGACGTTGCCGGAGTGGCAGACGACGACGCGGGCGCCGACTTCGGCGGCGAAGCGGATGGTGCGGGTGATGTGGGTGACGGCGTATTCGCGCTCGCGGCGATCGGGGGCGGCGGGGGTGTAGAGCTCGGGGTGGGGGCGGGGGGCGCCGACGGGCACGGGGCAGAAGTTGTGGACGCTGACGACTTCGATGGCGCGGGAGGTGACCATGTCCATGACGCCCGGGATGAGCTCGGCGCGCAGGTCGTAGCCCAGCTCGACGCGGCGGATGCCGAGCGCGAGGATGTCCTCGAGCATGGCCGCGCCGTCCTGGTGCTGCCCGGCGTTCCAGCGGGTGCTGAGGGCCAGGGGGGTCACTTTTCGGCCTGGGCCTGGATGGCGGTGATGGCGACGGTGTTGACGATGTCGGTGACGGTGCAGCCGCGGGAGAGGTCGTTGACGGGTTTGCGCAGGCCCTGCATGATGGGGCCGATGGCGACGGCGCCCGCGGAGCGCTGGACGGCCTTGTAGGTGTTGTTGCCGGTGTTGAGGTCGGGGAAGATGAAGACGGTGGCGCGCCCGGCTACGGCGGAATCGGGCATTTTGGTGCGGGCGACGTCGGCGTCGATGGCGGCATCATATTGGATGGGGCCTTCGAGGGGGAGGTCGGGCGCCATGCCACGGGCGATTTCGGTGGCTTCGCGCACGCGCTCGACGTCGGCGCCGCCGCCGGAGTCGCCGGTGGAGTAGGAGAGCATGGCGACGCGCGGTTCGATGCCGAAGAGGTGGGCGGTTTGGGCGGAGGTGACGGCGATTTCGGCGAGCTGCTGGGCGTTGGGGTTGGGGTTGACGGCGCAGTCGCCGTAAACGAGGACGCGGTCGCGCAGGCACATGAAGAAGACGGAGCTGACGATGGTGAAGCCTTCCTGGGTGCCGATGAACTGGAGGGCGGGGCGCACGGTGTGGGCGGTGGTGTGGACCGCGCCGGAGACCATGCCGTCGGCGAGTCCTTTATAGACCATCATGGTGCCGAAGTAGGAGGCGTCGGCCAGGATGGTTTCGGCCATGTCGGGGCTGATGTTTTTGTGTTTGCGCAGGTGGTAATAGGTGTCGACAAAGTCGGCGAAATGGTCGGATTGGGCGGGATCAATGATGTCAATGTTGGGCAGGTTGAGGCCGAGGTGGGAGATTTGGGATCGGATTTTGCTTTGGTCGCCCAGGAGGGTGATGTCGGCGATTCCGCGCAGGATGATTTGTTCGGCGGCGTAGAGGATGCGGCTTTCTTCGCCTTCGGGCAGGACGATGCGCTGGCGCGGTTTTTGGGCGCGCTGGATGAGGCCGAACTCGAACATCTTGGGGGTGACCACAGCAGTGCGGGCGTCGGAGAGGAGGTTGCCGAGTTGGTGGGTGTCAACGTTGGACTCGAACTGGGCGAGGGCGGCGGTGATTTTACGGGTGGCGCCGGGGAAGATGCGCGAGTGGATGCGCGAGGCGGTGATGATGGCCTCATGGGTGCTGTCTTCGACGGTCAGGATGGGCACGAGGGCTTTGACGTCTTTGAGCAGGGTGGCGATGGCGCCGGCGGGCTTGAAGCCGTTGGTGAGCACGACGCCGGCAATGTTGACGGGGGTGGCGGAGTTGAGCTTGAGCATGACGGCCAGCAGGTTGTCGAGGCGGTCACCGGAGAGGAAGAGCAGAGCGCCATCCTTGAGTTGGCGCAGGAGGTGCTCGGTGGCGGAGTCGGCCACGCAGAAGGAGGTGGCCTGAAGGGAGTTGAGCAGATTGGTCTTGAAGGTGGTTTTGGCGCGGAGGGCCTGGGCCACTTCGCTCATCATGGGGGCGGCCAGGGCGCTGTCCTGGGGGATGGCAAAGACGGGCAAGCTGGCATAGCGCGAGTAGTTGAGCAGGGTGGGCAGGTCGTCGAGGTGCTCGGGGGTGTAGCGGTTGAGGATGGCGGCGAGCACTTTGCAGTTGTCTTCCTCGAAGCTTTGCACGGCAAAATCGAGGTTGTCCACGTGGCCTTCCTCGGCCATTTTCTGGCCGTTGACGATCAGGAGGACGGGGGCGCCCAGGTTGCGGGCGATGGCGGCGTTGAGGTTGAATTCGACGGCGGAGGTCAGTTCTTCGTAGTCGGTGCCCTCGCAGACCACGAAGTCGTAGCGTTGGGCGACGGCGTTGTAGCGTTCGAGGATGCCGTCGAGCAGCTGGTCGGTTTTGCCGGCGCGGATGAGTTCGGCGGCTTCGCGGCTGGTGTAGGCGAAGGCTTCCTCGTAAGGCAGGTCGAGGCGAAAGTGGCTGGTCATGAGGGCGATGTCGTTGTCGCGCTCGGGGGCTTCGCGGTCGGCGGCGATGATGGGGCGGAAAAAGCCGACGCGGCCGACCTTTTTGACCATCATTTCCATGACGCCAAGGGTGATGGCGGATTTGCCGCTGCTGGCTTCGGTTGCGGCGATATATACGTTACGGGACATGGGCACTATCTCTCCGTGCCGGCATATTGGACATGTTATGCCGACCAGTGAGCATCCTAGCGGGTTCCGGGGCGCGGCGCAAGCCGCCGAAGCCGCAGCGCTCGGCGGCGGGGCGGGCGGCGTCGCGGGATGCAAATGTCATTGCCCCGCCAGTGGCCGATTTGCTACAAGAATGAGCTCATGAAGATCTTGCTGACAGGCGGCTCGGGCTATATTGGCAGCGTCACCACGGAACTGCTGTGCGACGACGGCCACGAGGTGGTGGTGTTCGACAATTTGGAGCGGGGTCACCGCGAGGCGGTGGACCCGCGCACGCGCCTGGTTGTGGGCGATTTGCGCGATCCCCACGCCATCCGCGACACCATGCAGGAGGTGATGCCGGATGCGGTGGTGCATTTTGCCGCCTACGCCCTGGTGGGGGAGTCCATGCAGGAGCCCGCCAAGTATTTTGTGAACAACATCGGCGGCGGAGTTCATCTGCTGGACGCCATGGTGAATACGGGCGTCAAGAAGATCATCTTTTCCTCGACCTGCGCGACCTATGGCGAGCCGGAGGAGATGCCGATGCATGAGGACCTGCCGCAGCGGCCGACGAACCCCTACGGCGAGTCGAAGCTGATGTTCGAGACCGCCCTGCGCTGGGAGCAGCAGCGCCGGGGCATTCAGCCGGTGTTTCTGCGATATTTTAACGCGGCGGGCGCCACGGAAAAGTACGGCGAGGATCATGAGCCCGAAACTCACCTGATTCCCAATGTGCTGAAGGTGGCTCTGGGCCAGACGCCGTTCGTGCCCGTGTTTGGCGATGACTATGACACGCCCGATGGCACGTGCATCCGCGACTATATTCATGTGGTGGACCTCGCGCGCGCGCACATCCTCGCGCTGGAGAAGGATGTGACGGGGCCCTTCAACCTGGGCACCGGAACCGGTTTTTCGGTGCAGGAGGTTATCGAGGCCTGCCGCAAGGTGACGGGGCACGATATTCCGATGAAGATGTCGCCCCGTCGGCCGGGCGACCCGCCCCGCCTGGTGGCGGCGGCGGACAAGGCCCGCCGGGTGCTCGAGTGGAATCCGCGCCGGGCGCAACTGGAGACAATTGTGGCGGATGCCTGGGCGTGGCACCAGGCCCATCCGCAAGGCTATGGGAGGGCATAGGCATGAGTTCCTTACCGGTTCAGCAGGCAAATTTTCGGGTGGACACGAGTCGTCCACGCAGTCGGAGCAAGTTGCGGTCAAAAATCCGTCAGGTTCTTGGGGTGTTTTCGGTGATGTTTCCGGCGATGAGCGTATTCGTGTTTGTGATGTCGCTGTTTTATCACGAGCTGCAGCGCAAGAACCTGCATGTGCTGGCGATGGTCTTTGTGGGGCTGGGTATGCTGAGTCTGCTGTTTTATGCCTGGGCGCGTGCGGATAAAAACCGCCGCCATGAGTTGTCGATGCGCCGCCGCGAGCTGCGTCAGAAGGAGCAGGCGGAAAAGCTGCGCCTCAAGCGCGAGGGCCAGATGCGGAAGTCGCTGCCGGACGAATCAAGGGGGGCTTGAATGTTCCGGAGACCCTCCGGCCGCTCCGGCATGGCGCTGATTCTGGCGCTGGCCACCATTGTCCTGGCGGGGGGCCTGATTCTGCTGATGCAAGCGCGCGCCAGCGGCGCGATCCGCCTCGAGCAGATGGAGCTGATCCGCGAACGCCTGCGGATTGCCGCCGCGGAAGCTGTCCGCGAGGCCATGTGGCAACTGGCCGCGGATGAGAACCTCGAGGCCGATCACCTTGGCGAGGACTGGGCCCAACCGCTGGAAACGCTGGACGAGGATGGCATCTCGACCCTCGCGCTGATCGAGGATGCCGGACGATTTTTCCACTGGAACAATGTGGTGGTTTCCAATAGTGCGACCCGCACCCCCCGCGATATCCTGCATGAGCTGATGATTTTTTGCGGCGATTTGCAGCCGGCCGGGAAGGTGGCCGCGCTGGTGGATTTTATGGATGCCGACGACGAGGGAACTTATGAAGCCGATTTTTATCGGCGGCAGGACCCGCCCTGGCGTCCGCCCAATCGCCAACTCTGGGCGCCGGAGGAATTGACGCGGGTGCACGGGTTTTCGCGCGAGATGCTGGCGCCGCGTCCCCGCGAACGCACGGCGGGGCTGCACGACGGCGACTTGGCGAGGGCGACGGTTTTGGCGCCTGTCGAGCTGGAAGCGCCAGTGCCCATCAACGTGAATACGGCGGGGCGCGATGTGCTGATGGGGCTGGCGGGTCTCGAGCAGGAGCGGGCGGTGGACTATGTGCTCTCCCGACGCCGGCTCGAGCCATTCGAGTCGCTGGATATTTTCGGGGCCAGTCCGGAGCTGGCCGCCGCGCTCCAGGGGCTGGTGAGCACCCGCAGCGAATATTTCCGGATCCGGGCGCGGGCTTCGCTGGGGAACCAGAGTCGGAGTGCGCTGGTGTGGGTGCAGCGCGATTCGGCGGGCGATGTGCATGTGGTGCAGTGGGTCGAGGCGGAGGGCTGAGCCGTGCAGACGGGATATACGTTGGCCTATGGCGTTGAACTTGCCGGGACGCGGCTGGTGCTGGCGCGGGCGACTCGCCGAGGGCCCGCGCAGGTGGCGCTGGCCGCGGAGATCGGGTCGGCTGAGGCCCGCGCCAAGCTGGCGGCCGTCGCCCGCGAGGTGGAGCGGGGCACAGCGGCTCTGGCGATGGCCGCACCGGCTGCGCAGACGGTGATTCGCCGTTTGCGAGCGCCGTTTGCCTCGGCGCGCAAAGCGGCCCGTATTTGGGCATCGCTGCTGGATGTGGATTTGCCCTTTCCGCTCGAGGACGCCACGTATGCCTTGGGTGAACCATGGACGGATGCGGGCGGCGTGAACGTGTTGGCCGCGGCGATCCGGCACGGCGATTTGGCCGCTTTCAATAAGTCGTGCCGCGAGGTTGGGGTTGCGCCGACGCATGCGGATGCTGAGGCGCTGGCGCTTTGGGAGCAACTGGGCCTCGAGTCGCCAGCGGCCCACCCGGAGACGCCGCGCGTGTTGGTTTGGCTGGGGGCGGATCACGTTACGCTGGTGCGTGGTCGCGGGGAAGAATTTGGTGGCGCGCATGTGTTGCGCGCTGCGCCGCTGGCCGCCGGGCCGGAGGCACGGGCCGCGTTCGAGCAGCTTTGGCAGGCGCGGGTTCCCACTCTGCTTGGTTCGCATTTGGCCGAGGGGGGGGGGGCGGAGTCGCTGGAGCTGTGGTGGGCGGGGCCCGGCGCGGAGGACGAGGATTTGTTGCGCCGTCTGCGGCAGTTGCCGGCTCAGGGCGCGGTGGGGCGCGACACGGTGACGCCGCGCCCGGCATCGTTTTTGGCGCGGGCGCTGGCGCGGCGCGCGGTGCGGGGGGGGGCCAACCTGAATGTCGGCGGCTTTGCGCATCCGGCGCGGTTGCGTCGGGAGGCGCGCGCGTGGCGCGTGGCGCTGGGTGGCGCGGCGGCGGCGGCCATCGCGATCCTGGCGCTACACACCGTCGAGTCGTTCAGCCGGCAGCGGCGCGACGATGATCTGCAGCGGCGCCTGAGCGAGGTGGCCGAGGACTTGGTCGGCTATCGGGTGCCCAAGGGCTATGAGGTGGATCGGGTGCGGGCGGAGCTGGCGGGTCGCGACGAGGATACCCGCGCGTTTCGGCGCGCGTTGGATCCGGTGGGGGTGGAGGGGCACCTGGCCGACATCTTGGCCGAGCTGGCCGCCGGCGAGTTGGAAGTCGGCTTGCTGAACGTGGCCGAGGGCCGTTTTACCCTCGAGGGGACGGCCGGCTCGGTTCAGGCGATTGAGGCGCTGGCCCGGCAGTTGGAGAACCGGAAGTGGGTGATCCAGTGGGACGCACCCCGGCCTGCCGCTGGCGCCGAGTATCACTATGTCATCAAAGGGGTCGCGCGTCATGAAGGCTGACCGGATGGCGATGGCCTTGGTGGCGGCGCTGGTGGCGCTGGCGCTGGTCTGCACGGTGCGGATGATCCGGACCGCGCCGGAGCACCGCGCGCTGATCGAGCGCAAAGCCAGAGACCTTGCGCACATTGACCAACTGGTGCGGGGGTGGAGCCTCGAGGAGCAATATCGCAGTTGGCTGGAGGATCAGGGCTCCTGGTATCCGGCCGATTTGGAGATGATGGCCTCGCGGCGGCTGGGGGCGGGGGCGGTCAGCTTGACGCCGCGGCCGGCGGTATCGGCTGCCGATGGCTGGCTTTCGCGCGAGGTGGAAATGGTCTTTGCGGATACGTCGTTTGAGCAGGCCGCCGACTTGTTGACGGCGGTGGAATCGGTGCCGCCGTGGCGGCTGAAATGGATTGAGTTGCGTTCCTCCGGGGAAGCGGGCCGGGGTTCGGTGGTGGCGATTCTGGAGGCGCTCGAAAAGGAGCAGCCCTAGCGGAAGCAGCCCCGCGCTCGGTCGCGGAGACGCTTGATGCGAGACGGATTCTATGCGGAATGAATTGGAAAAGTTGATGCAGACGGTGGCGGCGGGGGCGGCGGCCACTGCCAGCCATACGGGCATCGCCGAGTTTGATCCGCGCGTGCTGGCGGCGATGCGCGAGGTCTTGCGCCACGAATTCGTGCCGGAATCCAGTTTGAGTTTGGCCTATGTGGACGTGCCGCTGCCGATTGGGCATGGGCAAACGATTTCGCAGCCTTATATTGTGGCGCTGATGACCCATCTGCTGGCGCTGAAGCCCGGCGATCACACATTGGAGGTGGGTGGCGGGTCGGGTTATCAGGCGGCCATTATGGGTCAGCTCGCCAACGAGGTGCACACCGTGGAAATTGTGCCGGCGCTGGCGCGGGCATGCCGCGAACGCCTGGCCCGCCTGGGGGTCCATAACGTGTTCGTGCACGAGGGCGACGGCACGTTGGGGCTGCCCGAAAAGGCACCTTTTGATGCCATTTTGGTGGCGGCGGCGGCGCGGGAAGTCCCGCCCGCGCTGATTGAACAGCTCAAACCGGGCGGCAGGATGGTGATTCCCGTGGGCGAGGTGGATACGGTGCAGTCGCTGCAACTGCTGCAAAAGGATCTCCACGGCAACTACATCGAGCACAACCTGCTGCCCGTGCGCTTTGTGCCGCTTATTGGCAGCTAACTTGAAAGATTCATCGTTTTCCATGCCGTGGAAAACTATTTTCCATGGCGTGGAAACGATAATTTTCGTCAATTTTCTGGACACAAATGTCTCAACCGGACAAAATGGAAGAGTTGAGCAAGGCGATTAGGCTGTAGGCGGCAAGCTGCCTCAGCCTCATCGCTGACGTTCGCCATAAAGATGAAATGGAGACGGATTTGACAGTGTCGGTGCAATCGAATACGGTGGTACGCTGGGAGCAGGGATGAAGAAGAAGCGAAAAGATGTCTTTGCTCATCGACTTGTTGAACTCATTTCCGAGCCGCAGTTCATCAAGTTTGAGCACATGCTGAGCGAGCCAAACATCTTCAAGATTGTTGGCAGAACTCATTATGAGAGGTGGCACTCGTGCTTCTGGGGTTGGCTCTTAGACGCGAATGGATCACACCTGCTCTCCGACTACGCACTGATTCGGCTCTTGTTTTTGCTGATCGACGACAAGTGCCTTAAGGCGAAGAATCACGAAGGGCAATATCTGTGGAATGTTCTCCCAACAATTGACTTCTCTGATATTGAAGTCGCACCCAACGAGAACACGTCCAGCGAGACAAGCGTCACAGGAGTGGGGCGCTTTGACATTTTTCTCACAGCCAAGTTCACCGATGGGTTGGAACACCACGGACGGATTAACGTAATCATAGAGTTGAAGATCGACGCGAAGCCAAGCGGGGAGCAATCTAAAAAATATGCTGATTGGCTTTTCAAAAATCATCCAGATGATCTCAACCTTCTCATCTACCTCACCCCAAGGTTGCTTGAGTCTTCAAAGGCCACCACTGGCGATGACCGATGGTACTGCCTGGACTATCAATTGCTCAACGACCGGTTGCTACTCCCGTTGATTGATCACCCGAATTTGAACGAGAAGGTCAAACCCTTCATCGTTCAGTATGTCAAGAATCTGAAAATCCGATACAGGGGGATAAAAATGGCTATTACAAACGAAGAAAAACGAATGGCGGTGGCATTGTACGAAAAATACAATGATGTCTTCGATTCGATATATGACGCTTTGGTCTCCACAGGGACAATTGACCATAGCACTTCCGACGTTGCCTCCGATGGCGGGCGAGAAACCGGAAGAATTGCAGTCAAGGTCAATGGAAAGGTTTTCGCGAACGAAACCCTCAAGCAGTTGATCCAAGATGTTCTGAAGTATTTTGTGGATACTGACGTGCTCTCGAAATTGCCGCTTCCTTGGGGAACCGGCAGACAACGGTACATTGTAACGAACGAGGAGCCTCCGAAGCACCCGAACGGGAAAGACTTCTTCTATCCCGTTAGGTACAAGGGGTTCATTATGGAAAGCCACTACTCACGTGACCGTGGAATTCAAGTACTAGCCCATTTGTGCGAAAAACTGGAAATAGATTTTGAGCAAGTGGAAACATAAGGAGACAATCGCCATGAGAAAAGACAAGATCATCTATTCAATCAACATTGAGGATGTACAGAATGTTGCACAACAGGAATTGGGGCGCAAACTGGTCCCCAGCGAACTGAAAATCGTGGAAGACAAGATTGGGGACCAGATCGACTGGTTCGAGGCAATCGCCTCGGTGATCAACTATCACATTGCACAACACGAAACGGCGCAAACCACCTGATAATCCGGAGGCAAGTATGTTGGTCAAAGAATACGAAAAGCTGGTCGAGTATCTCGAAGAAATGATTGCCGATGGTTGTCAACTGGTCCACGGCGGGAACTTGATTGATTGGCGAGACACAAATATCCTCAAAGTCCTCCAAAAGATCAAGACTCTCCGTGCGCGGCAATCCTGTGACGCGCGGAAGGCCAAGAAATAGGACCGCATAATCGCACGTTGAACTAAGAGAAGATAATATGACTGAACCAATCGCCCAGCGCGACTGGAAGTATATGCGCACTATCCACTCGGATGAGCCTATTTTTTGGTTTTTTGACCTTCAAAACCCCTTTTTTGTGTTGCGTCAGCCAGTCTGAATCCAGGCTAGTAGCCTGAATTAGAAGCTGAAGAGCATGCCGAAGAGCACCGAGGGACCGCTGAAATCGAGGCGTATGGTATCGCCTTCGAAATCAATGAATTTGCTCTTGACCCAGGTGTATTGGCCTTCGGCAAACAGGGCGAGATTGTAGGTGAGTTTGACCCGTCCGCCGACGCGCACGAAGGGCGCAAACTTGTCATCCATGGAGAGGTCATAGGTGGTTTTCTGGGGGCCTTGTTTGATGACGTATTCGCCGTCGAACAGGTAGAATCCGGCGCCGGGGCCGCCATAGAGCTCGACCGTGTCGCCGAGGGGAAGAAAGCCGAGCAGGCCGCATTCCAAGGGCAGGATGACCAGGGTGCTTTTGTGCTCGTACCAGCCCTGTTCCAACATGAAGACATCGCGGGTTGTCTCGGTGACGTAGCCGCCGAGGCGCAGATCAACGCCCCAATAGATGTGGGGGCGGTATTGACCGATCATGCCGAAGCCGAACAGGTTGTTCAGATCGTATTTGTCCACATCTTTGGCATCCCAATAGCCCAGGTGAAAGCCGAGGCTGAAGGATGTGGGGCCGCGCTCGGGTGAGGCCTCGGCCCAGGCGGGGGCGAGCAGAGCGAGGATGAGGATCGTGGCCAGGATGGTTTTGCGTTTCATGGTACACTCCTTTCGGGCTGGCTGATGGTTGCCATAATCGCGGTGGAGTTGCAAGCCCGCGACAGCCCGCGCGGTGCGGCGGGATTAGAGCATTTTCATCACTTCTGTAGCCGTTTTGTCTACTGCATTGGGCTT
>LSQX01088140.1_pt1 | contig 17052 bp, 16 predicted proteins | sample 654561 | NCBI WGS metagenome assembly LSQX01 (sample SAMN04489861, study PRJNA283612) | anaerobic digester metagenome | isolation source: 4 biogas reactors fed with cattle manure at either 37C or 55C with and... | place: Denmark: Kongens Lyngby | collected 2014
TTCTTTCGAGCTTTCGCGATTTACGGAAAAACAGATTTCTCACTTCGTTCGAAATGACATAGTTTGTGTGGTTGGGGCAGAGGCAGCCAGTACAACCACTCATAAAGAGTGAGTTGTTACTCGGTAATCGGCCGAGCCTCTGTCCCGGCCAATGGCTACCCGGTCACCAATCACAGAATCTCATCCAGGTTCACAGTAGGGCGATTATCAACTGTACTATAAGGATCGCCACGATCATTCCGTAGCTTATACCATTGGCAAGCCACGCCCAGTGTTTGATTGCCGTCGGATTCGCAGAAATCAGCTTGTTCATAACCAGATACTCACAGAAAACCGATGCAAAAAAGAACGGGATGCACAAAGTGATTCCTGCGGCAGGAAGCATCCATTCCAGTTCGTTTGACGCATAAGGAATCAACCAGGGACTCTGAACTGTAACGGCATATATCCTAAGAGCAAATGTATTCAGTCCTTCCGACCCACCCCCGCCGGAGAACATCTGGACAAGCACTAAAAGGCCCCAAGTTATCGGTATGCCGATAATTGTTGAAACAGCGTTGGCGACGGCGACCGGCTTAATTGCTCGCCAATATTTATATCCCAAGACAGACCCGGCAACCGCCGATTCGATAAATATTACGGGAATCAGCAAAATCCATGACGCCGGCATTATGACGGCGATCATCGGAAGACCGATATTTGCGTAAGCCGGACTTGTAGCAACAGTCATCAATCCGACCACAGGAAAAATCAATCGACGCCAACTCATGTCTATCATAGTATGAGTCCTCTCAGTCTGCGTTTTGCGGTATCTCAAAACTGCGTCGCGCTGGAGAAGCTGAATTTGCCGAGCTTGAGCGCGGGTGCGAGCACGCCGTCTTCGAGCTTTAATTCGCTGCCCACCATCTGGGTATCGGAAAGCGCCTGGGTTATGCTCTGGGTGAAGCGCATGTTTTTGACCGGCCTGATGATTCGGCCGTCCTCTATCAAAAATGTGCCGTCCCGGGTCATTCCGGTGAAGCTGGCGCTCATTTGATGCGCTATATTGGTATAGTGGAGTCGGGTCACGAGCACGCCGCGTTTGGTGGAGGCGACCATATCGTCGATACTGGCCTCACCGGGAGCCATTATAAGATTGTGACCTCTGCCGCGTGGAGCGTGGCCGGTGGATTGTTTGCCCTCAAGATGAGCAGTGTAGGAGTCATACAGGACGGCATTTGCAGCGCCGTTTTTGATTAGATCGACCCGCTGTCTTGCTATTCCCTCGGAGTCGAACGGGGATATAATCGTGCGAGGGTCGAGGCCGTCGTCCCAAAGGCTGATCGATTCACTGACCACCTTCTGGCCGAGTTTGCCGCAAACCCAACTGCGACCCTCCTGATATTCCTTCGCTCCAAAGCCCATCCAAACCAGCATATTGATCATATCGGAGACGGCATAGGGCATCAAAATACACTCGTATTCGCCGGGTTCTATGCCGATCGGGTTTGCGCTGTCGCGAGCAAGCACAGCAGCCTGTGCGCCGATTTGGCGGCCATCTATATCCCCAACATCGCTTGAAGTGCAGGCGGCATAACCAAACCCGCCATCCGGCCCGGTTATAACTGTCAGCAGATTGGCGTATGTTCCCGAATAATACGAATCGACACCAAGAGTGTTCTTAATGAAGTGTTCCCCCGTTTGAACAGTGTACGAACCAGCCGCGCTGCCTCCGGTTTTATCGGCTTCGCTTACCAGCGCCCTGACCTGATTGGCGCGCTGTTCCGGGCTGCTGTCGGCGGTGGACTGGCAGAAACCCTGAGCGTCCTGAACGGGATTCATCGGCTTGGGCAGTGAAATGAAGTCCTTGTTTTCGTCTTGCAGGCGAGCCATCTCGACCACCCTGTCCGCCAACTCAATCACCCCGGATTCATCGAGCCGGTTCGTGCTCCCGGATGCCACTTTTTTGCCAAATACGGCCCGTATGCGCAGGGATTGCCCTTCGAAAAGCATATTCTGATGAATAGTGGAGTTTGCGAAGCGCGTCAACGCCGATTTGCCGGTGTATAAAGCTACCTCAGTTTGATCGGCCGATGAATGGTTCAACGCAACATCAAGCAATTTATCGGGTTTCATTTCGCTCCCTCCGTTCTGACTTTTCGGAATCGTGTCGGGGCGACGCCGTGGCCGACGTGCGCGGTCTGACCAGGCTCTCCTTTGCCGCAGTTGGGAGTGCCCCAGATTTTCCATTCGTCCTCATCGCATATTGCGTCACAGTTGCCCCAGAACTCCGGAGTCATGCCGGAATAAATCGGGTTGCGCAGAACCCTGCCGATGGAGCCATCGACAATTTCCCAGGCTATTTCAGTTCCGAACTGGAAATTGAGGCGCTTGTCGTCGATGCTCCAGCTTGCCACGCTTGACGCATATATGCCGTGGTCGGTATCGGCGATCAACTCATCGAAAGTCCAGTCGCCGGGCAGAAGATTGATATTGGTCATGCGAATAAGCGGGATTCTGTTCCAGCCATCCGCGCGCATCGCTCCGCCGCTGGACCATCCCATCTCCCCGGCTGTCTCTCGAGAGGTCAAATAGCCGGAAAATACGCCGTTTTTGACGATGTCGGTGCGCCGGCTCGGCACTCCCTCGTCATCATAAGCAAAGCTGCCCAGCCCTCCCGGCAGCGTAGCATCGGCGGTGATGTTGACTATATCCGACCCATATTGAAACGTGCCGAGCTTATCTATCGTAAGAAAACTTGTGCCGGCAAAAGAGGATTCCATGCCGAAGACTCGATCGAGTTCGATAGGATGTCCGCAGGATTCGTGCACCTGCAAGGCGAGCATGTGACCGTCGAGAATAAGGGTGTGCTCCCCGGATGGGCAGACCGGCGCATTGAGCATGGCTATCGCTTCGTGTGCGGCCTGTTCTGCCTGATCGATAAGTTGCAGCGATTCCACAAATTCATATCCCGCAGTTGCGTAGTCACCGGTTGGTATGGACCGACGTTGGACCTCAGCGCCCTCGATTGCAGTCGCGCTCGCCTCCGCCCCGCTTTCGATCTTCTTCTGTTCAATATAAGCGCCCTCGCTGGAGGCAAAGACCTGTTCGAACTTCCAGAATCTCATATTGCAATCGGTCAGCTTGATCTTCTCGTCGCAGCGCAGCGCGCTGTCGAGTTCCTTTAGCGCGCCGATCTTCTCATCCAGCGCGACATCGAACGGGTCTGTCTGCCAGGTGGTGTTAAACGATCCGGTCACCGGCTCGACATCGGCCAATTGAACACTTTTGCGCTTCAGGGTTGCGCTGGCTCTGGCCGTGCGAACTGCGTCCTCGGCTATTTGCTCGCCCTTGCCCATCGTCACATCGGGGCTGCACGCAAATCCCCACGCGTCGTCCACGATGACCCGAACGCCAAATCCGTAACCGGAACTACGATCGAGACCCTCGACCTTACCCGTCCTGAGCGATATGCTCTCGCTGTCTCTTTTTACGATTCTGACATCTGCATAGCTCGCACCGAGTCTTTTTGCGGTATCGAGGACCCGCTCGCAAAACTGTTTTGCATCCACACAATTATCCATCGATCCACCTCGCTGAGTTGACTAAACGACCTGGATATACTCGTGATTTCTCGGACGGGATGCTTTTCTCCTTCAATTACACATCAATTTGGAGGCCGTCATAGGCGAGGCGGATATGCTGCGGCAGGATCGCGTTGGTCGATTGGTGGTCGAGTTGGTGGGCTATATGGGTAAAATATGCCCTTTTGGGCTGGAGCATTTCGACGAGTTCTACGCCTTCGCCAAGGGACAAATGGGTTTCGTGAGGTTTTGGTCTGATTACTCCGAGCACGAGCGTATTAAGATTTTCAAGAAGATCGAGGGAGGTTTCAGGTATGAAGCTGACATCGGTCACGTAGGCAAAATCACCTATTCTGTATCCAAGTACGTCTAGCTTTCCGTGTTTTACTTTAATAGGAATAACGGATATGCCGGCTGCTGTGAACGGGCCGTTGACTGCAATCAGGTCCAGAGAAGGTTTTCCGCCGCCGATCTGCGTTGGCACAAAAACATATTCAAAAGACCGCCTGATATCACGCAGCGTCACATCGTTGCCGTAACAGGGCAGAGCGCAACGATTGAAGTCATTGAACCTGCGGACATCGTCCAGCCCGAAGATATGGTCAGCGTGCGAATGGGTAAACAGAATCGCGTCGACCCGACTGATATCTTCACGCAGCATTTGGATGCGCATTTCAGGGGTGGTGTCTATGAGGATTCTCGATTCGCCGGTTTCTATGTAGACCGAGGATCGAGTGCGAGTGTTTTTCGGATCGTCAGAGCGGCACACAGGACAGTCGCAGCCGATCATAGGGACCCCGTGCGAAGTCCCGGTTCCCAGAAATGTAATTCTCACCGGTCGCTGCCCTTTTGATCTTGATCCTGGTTAAACAATTCGGCGAATTCCTGGTAAGGGTTATACCCGCCCGGCGTGGCTTTTTTGGCTTCCTGCTCGGCTTTGTATTTCTTGATGCGCCGATCCAGCTCCATCGAGCGCTTTCTGACGAGGACAACCAATAGTATTATCAAGGGGAGCGCAATGCCCACTATAATCCAATCCAATAGCTCCATAATGCTTCCATGGTACCCTGTGCATAGTCGTGATGTCAAACGAGGCCCAAACCGGCAGTGCAGATAGAGGCGAATTCATGCAGGCTCAGCGTTTCTCCTCTTCTGGAATTGTCTATGCCCGCGGCCTGCAAAACGGACTCGGCACGCTGGCGATCCCACCCTAAGTCCGCTGAGGAGGAAAGAGCATTGAGCAGGGTCTTTCTGCGTTTGCCGAATGCGGCTCGCACTATTGAGAAATACAACTGCTCATCTTCGACGGTGACCGCCGGTTCAGGGCGCACTGCAAGCTCAATTAACTCGGAATCGACGTCCGGCACGGGATAAAACACGTTGCGCGAAACTCTGGCTATGCTGTTTACTGCGCAGTGATATTGCACAAAAACCGTAATGGATCCATAATCCGCGCTGGCCGCCGCAGCTTTAAGGCGGGACGCCACTTCCTTTTGGGTCATCAGAACAATCGATCGAAAGCGCTGCTTGGAGTCGATAAGCTTTGTGATTATGGGAGTGGTGATATAGTACGGCAGATTGGCAACGACCGTCCAACTGCCGCCGCCTCGCTCGCCAATAAACTTATCGAGGTCAACTTTTAGGAAATCGTCTATGACCACCTCGGCGTTTGGCAGACCATCGAGCGTTTCCCGCAAAACAGGCTCCATATCGGAGTCAATCTCGATGCAAGTCACCTTTTCGGCGCGCTGCGCCAACTCTCTCGTCACTACGCCCATCCCCGGCCCGATCTCAAGGACACGTGTCTGCGCAGAGATGCCGGACGCATCAAGGAGCTTGCCGAGCACGTTTGCATCGATCAAGAAATTCTGACCAAGCCGTTTCTTAGGGTGAATGCGGTGTCGGGCAAGAATGCTTTTAATCTGTGTGGCAGATGTCAGGTTCATTGTCCAATTACAGCACAGGCCGCCTGCTCGGCGGCCTCGCTGCTTTTCTTCATAATATGACCGGCGTTATTCCAGCACGTGGACTATGACGCTCTTGCGTCCGAAGTTCAGCGCCTCGCGAACAGTAGAGAACCCCAGGTCGATGCGGTTTCCCTTGATCGATCGTCCCCGATCTCCAGCGATAGCATAGCCATAGCCTTCGATATATAATTTGGCTCCGAGCGGAATGACCTTAGGATCAACCGCCACAACGCCATATCCAGCCTGCAGGCCGGATGCGGTTTTGCCAGTGGCATATTTTCCGCAGCTTCTCGGGCCAGGCTCGTATGCTGTTGCCGACATTTTGAGGATTTTCCTGGTACGGAACTCCCCTCGGCTTGTATAACGCCCTCTGGATCCGATGCTTACAACTTTATTAGCGGGCTGTTTTGCCACTTCGGATCCAATTTGTGTCCGCTTAATCGGTATGCCATCTTCATAGCGCACCACATAGCGGATCAGTTTTTCTCCCGGCTCTCCGGGCGTATCCAGTTTTACCTGTCCCGGTTTGAGCAAGTTGGTAAACGTTTTTACCGAATCGAACGCTATCGGTTGTTTTTCGATCTCAATTACATTCTTAACTTTAACGACCGATATGACCATCCCGTCCTTGGGTCGTTGAATTGTCGCCGGTGTCACCTTATCCACAGGCTCCACCTCAATCCCTGCTTCTTTCAGGATTGCGCCGACAGTCGTCTGGGCGGTGCGGACGTGCCGCTCGGTCCCATTTGACCTGATAATTACATTAACCGTCTCCAGGCGCTGCGCTTGCACAACGTTATCTCGGTTGGCTGCAACTGCCGCAAACATAGCGCATCCAATCACTACGGACAGGGCAGTTCTCGCAAGCCGAAATTCGCGTATCTGCAAATTATCGCCTCCCTTCCCGCGTTGCATACCCACAGACATACCCCATTAAACTTTTCAAGGTAAAATCCATAGGGGGGACAACACGAGAGCATGGAATACTAGCATTACCGCCTTGCAATGTCAAATTCCAAGGTTTGGTATCGGTACGCCTTCTTGTGTATCGGCAAGTGTTTTCGAAATCTTTAGTTTCCTCGAATGGCCCGGGTCGTTTGATATGCGCCGGTTCGTAGCCTGAATTTGCAGCCTCGTGGCAAGATCATCAAATGCCGGATCCTCTGTGATGCATCTTTTGTTGGGATATATTTCATAATGAACGCGATATTTCAGGGGAGTATAATTGGGCATAACGACATCCGCGCCGGCATCCAAAGCCATCTCACAGCCCATCTCTGCAATTGATCCGATCGCCGTCGTCGCGGGCAAAAGCGCATTTCGAGTCACAATACGCGCCAGTGCAACCATCTTCAGCGTCATCTGAACATCGCCGGCAGGGTTGCCTGCAAACGGAGTGTCAGGATGCGGTATATAAGGCCCGATTCCGGCCATATCAGGCTGAAAATCCCGGAAAAACTCGATATCATCGGCCATATTATCGACGCTTTGGCCCGGGATTCCCACCATACATCCTGCGCCAACTTGATAGCCAATCTCCCTGAGCGCATACAGACAGCGCATCCTGTGGTCAAAATCGCTGTCCGGGTGCAATTTTGCATACAAATCGCGATTAGCAGTCTCATGCCGCAGCAAATATCTATCCGCCCCTGCCTGTTTCCACAGCCGATAGTCCTCCTCCGGTCGCTCTCCAAAGCACAACGTTATCGCCATTTGCGTTGAATCTTTGATTCGGCGCACAATATCGGCGACTATCCCGGCGGTATAGTATGGGTCCTCCCCGGACTGCATAACAATCGTCTTGAGACCTTTTTTGTTGAGTTCTCCGGCTAGTTCGACTATTTCATCTGCGGGCATGCGATAGCGTACGATGTCCTTATTGGGCGCACGAATTCCGCAATATAGGCAACTCCGCGCACAGGTGTTGGATATTTCCACCAATGCGCGGATCTGAACTGCATCGCCGCATTCCGCCTTGCGCACATCATCCGCTGCTCGCAGCAAACGGGCCACGTCATCGTCGCCGTCCAGATTCAGCAGATATAATATCTCATCCCTGGAAAGCTGACCCGACGCCACACATTTCTGTATAAGATTGTCCAGGTTCATCGCGTATTCCTGCACTGCGCTGTCTGTTCGACAGCCTGGCTAAATGTAGACGTCACGCTCGCCGGCTTCTATTCGATCCAGAAGGTCCTTGGTTCGCTTGCGCAGAGCATCCGGAAGGTCTTTGAGGCCTTCTGCTATCACTCGCTCCCCTTCGGTTCGCGTCTCCTGCTCCGCATAATCCACCAGATATTCTTTCAGGGAAAGCAGCGCATTAGGGGCGCACATCTTATGAATATCGCCGTGTTTCGCCAAGCCCATGAACGCCTCGCCTGTTCGACCGCTGCGATAGCACGAGGTGCAGAAGCTGGGTATGTAGTTTTCCTTGCACAAGCTGCAAAGCACCTCGGAAAGGCTTCTCTCGTCACCTATGCTAAACTGCTCCGCTTCGGGCGCGTGCGCTTTAGCGTCATAATAACCGCCGGGGGATGTCCTCGACCCTGCGCTTACCTGCGACACTCCGAGCGCGATCAACTCCGTTCTGAACGAAGCGCGCTCTCTTGTGGATAGAATAATCCCCGTATATGGAACTGCTAGCCTGAGACAGCTTACGATCCGCCGCATATCGTCATCGTTTACTGCGTTTGGCGGGTCGTTTGCCGCAGGAGCATTGAGCGCAGGTTCGAGACGCGGAACGGAGATAGTGTGCGGGCCAACGCCATATTTGCCATCGAGATATTGGGAATGCATCAACACGCCCATCACTTCAAACCTGAAATCAGTGAGGCCAAACAACGCACCGACGCCGATATCGTCGATTCCCGCCTGCATTGCACGATCGGGAGCGTGCAGCCTGTATAGATAGTCCCTCTTTGGCCCGGATGGATGCATGTGCTTGTAGGTTTCCAGATGATAGGTCTCCTGGAAGCATTGATACGTGCCAATGCCGGTGGCCTTCAGACGAGCGAAGTCCTCGACGGTCAACGGCGCACAGTTGACATTGACTCTCCTGACCTCGGCGTTTCCGACGCGGGTATCGTAGATTGTGGCGATGCACTCCTCTATATAGTCGATTCCCGAAAGAGTCGGATGCTCCCCCGCGACGAGCAGCACTCGCTTATGGCCCTCTTCGAGAAGAATCTCGATCTCCCGTCTGATCTCATCCTGAGTCAGAACACGCCGCTTCAGCTCCTTATTATCCCTTCGGAATCCGCAATAGAGGCAGTTGTTTGCGCAGACGTTGCTGACATACAGCGGCGCGAAGAAAACCATCCTCTTTCCGTAGATAGTGTTTTTTGCATATAATGCGGCATCGTAGATCGCCGAGATGACCTCGGGATCATCCGCCTGCAGCAATACAGCAAGTTCGTCGAGTTCCAGACCGTGGCATTCCCGCGCTTTGGCGACAACCTCAAGCCCTCTCGATTTGTCCGCCGACTTTGCCGCCTCCAGCAGCGAATTGATCAACTGCTCGTCGATAAATCCTACTTGTTCGTCCGACACTGTGCTCATTTTACCTTACCTCTCCGGATATCTCATTACTAAGCATACACCAGCGAGCGGCCACGAAACTTGACCGTAATCAAGTTACGTGACTTCACGCCACTTTCATGGTAGCACTTTCGAGTCAAATCAGAAAGGGTGACGCCCCGAAAGCGCTGCCTGCGGGGCGTCAATGGGTGATTTGATTAACGCCGGCCTCGTCGCTAATCCATCGGCACCTCGATGATAAGGGTTGTATTGCCTCGGTAGATTACCATTACCACAGCCCCATTATCGCTTTTGAGTTTAGAGACGGCCGCGTTGTAGGTCTGCAGGTTGGTAATAGGAGTATTATTTATTCTCCTGATGACATCGTCTTTTTTGATGCCTGCTCTGTCAGCCGACCCGCCCTGCTCGACTCCGGTGACAACTACGCCGGTTGTGCCGGACACGCCGAGCGCCTTCGCTTTTTGAGCGGTCAGAGCCTCCACAGAGAGTCCAAGCTCCCCGCCGGTCTCTACCGCAGCCTCCTCTACTCCGCTGGGAGCCTCGCCGAGCTTAACATTGAGCGTCTTCTCCGCCTTATCACGCAGAATTGTCAGCTTGACAGTCGTTCCCGGAGCCAGCGCCTGGGCAATTCGCCGCAGATCCAGCGCGGTATCGACAGCTTTGTCGTCCATTTTTATGATAACGTCCGCAACCTGCACTCCGGCCTTGCCCGCAGGAGAATCGGCCTCCACGCTTTCGACCAGCGCGCCTTTCTTAGTTCCGTAGACCTGCGCCTTTACAGGACTGAGATCCACCGGCACAAGGCCAAGATATCCCCGAACCACCTTGCCCTTGGATATCAACTGATCCATAACGAACTTAGCGCTGTTTGACGGAATCGCAAAACCGATCCCTGCGCTTTGCCGGGTGCTGGAATAGATCATAAAGTTGACGCCAATAACTTTGCCATCGATATCGACCAGCGGCCCGCCGGAGTTGCCGGGATTGATCGCGGCGTCGGTTTGAATGGCTTCAGGATAGCCCAAGCCGCCATTGTCAGCGGTCGGGTCAGCCTCTCTTCTCAATGCGCTGACAACGCCAACCGTCACGGTGTTACGGAGTCCAAATGGGTTTCCTACCGCAATAGCCCACTCGCCCACCTGCACCTTGTCCGAGTCGGCAAAAGATACGGCAGGCAGGTTTGTTGCCTCGATTTTGATCAGCGCAAGGTCGGTTCTGGGGTCCAGAAATACTTTGCCCTTGAAATCTCGGCCATCGGTGAGCTTGACCGTGACCCTGTCCGCGCCAGCAACAACGTGGTTATTTGTGAGGATATAGCCGTCCGAGCGAACGACAAATCCGGATCCGGTAGCCTTCTGCGTTCTTTTTTCTGTTCTTGGAGCGCGCCTGGGTTCGCCAAACGGCCAGCCAAATCCGAATCCCTCAAAGGGATCATAAGCTTCGTAGGTAACATCCTTTTCGCTCGTGATAAACACCACGCTCGGAGCAAGTTTGTCCGAAATATCTGCAAATGCAGTGCGCCAGTTGGCCGAGGTCAGGTCTTTGGGCGCAGCGGCAATGGCAGGGCTGGTTGCATGGTGATAAAAGTGAGCCGCGAGCGAGAACCCCAACGCCAGGCTGAGGATACATACCATCACAAGACTGGGGTTCTTAATATGGGATCTCAAGTAAGACAGCATCGCTCGTTGATTCCTCCTGAAGTGAATATAAATATATATGTCGAAAGATTTCGTTTGGTACGCCTACTTTGACGGAGCAGCTTTCTGCTGCGTTCCGCAACAATAAAAAGGAGTTTAACTCGCGCCCTGTCCGGCAGACCGGGACAAATGATCCGGGATTGTTTGATATATGGCAAGCGCCAGGCAAAACCCAGGCTTGTGCGCCCGAGGTTCTCCTGGCGCATCGTTTAATGAAGTCAAAACTATGCCCGGCCTACCGAGTGGCGAAATCCACGAATTGAAGTGATCCATGATCGGCTTCATTTGCGATGACCACAGGGCCGGAGTTGGAATACAGGATCGGATTTTCCGGTATTTCCGGCGTAAAAGAAATGTTCTGTTTATACACGCTCACAGGCGCATTCGCCACAACCTCAGAGCCAGGCTCAAGGTTGTTTTGTCCTCCGGCTGCCAATATTGCAAATGCAATACCGGAGACGGCGAGAGCCGCCACCGCCGGGCTGAGCTTTCTGCCAAGATAACCGGTCATTCTTGTCAGCAATTTCTGATGCGGCGACATAGTCGTCTGGTTCAGCTTGTGAATGATGCTTGCCGCAAAGTCCGCCCGGGGCGTCACATTAGCCAGCCTGGCGACCATAAGTTTTGTTTCCCGCAGGGATTCGTATTCTTCCATACACTCCGGGCAATCTTCGAGATGTCTTCTGATGTCGAGCATCTCGGCTCCCGTAAGCTCCCCATCCACATAAGCGGAAATTGAATTCACAACGCGACGGCAATTCATAGTAGTCCACCTGCCCTATAATAACTGATGTTCATACTTTTTAAGCTTATCCCTGAGAAGACGCCTGCCGCGATGAAGCCTCGATCGAACGGTGCCGATATTGGTTTTTGTGGCTTCCGCGATCTCCTCATAGGAAAGACCTTCTATGTCGGCATAGATCACCGTGATCCTGAACGTTTCCGGCAATTCCTCCAAGGCCGCCTGAATGCGGCCATCCACTTCCATCGCCAGGACGACTTCCTCCGGTCCTCTCGCTGTGTCGGCAACATCGAACTGCGCCTCCCCTTCGGAGGTCTGCACCGGTTGTTCCAATGATCTTATATGCGCTTTCGGCTTCCTGCGCAGCCGATCAATAAAAACATTGGACATTATCTTATACAGCCAACTATCAAAAGGAAGTTCCCTGCGATATTGTCCAAAAAACCTGAAAGCACGAATAAACGCTTCCTGAGTCAAATCCTCGGCATCGGCGTGGTTGCCCGCCATGCGATACGCAACATTATAAGCCTGCTTATGATAACGCTCCACCAAGCGATCAAACTCACGTCGGTCTTCGTCCCGTGCTCCCTCAATTATGGTGTCTACAAGTTCCACCAAGGGACCTCCACCTCAGTTCCTAGATTAATGTACGCTGACAAGCGGCCAAAGGTTCCCATATCATATACCAGGTTTTAGCCCGGTCCTGCTCCGCTACCGCGTAATTTCATTATAAAACGCGGATATATATATCTCAAGTCGAATCTCGGAAGGCGGTAACAGCTTACGAATGATTGTACCAATGCCCATTCCCAACCTCTAACCTCCAGACTGATCTCCGAATCGCCGTTTCCTTCTACGTGGCGCAACCCAAGCAATAAAGTGATCGAACTTCGGACATCTGACCTCGGACATCGAAAACAGCAGATTTCTTGTATTTATGGGGAAACGCGAAAGCGCGAAAGAAGCGAAAGCCGGAAATAACTATATGGCATCGTAATAGGGGTAGTCTAAGATGGCTTGATCGGACTTCGAACCTCGGATGTCGGACATCGAAAATAGCAGATTTCTCACNNTCTCACTTCGTTCGAAATGACACAAATGGTTTTATTTAGACCACGCGGCAGGATGGTGAGCAGAGATGTTTAAGCCAGGGGAATCTGATGTTTATCGAAGGCGGCTCGCACGCGGGAATTGAGTTCGAAACGAAGATGATCCTGGGCGCTTGGGGTTACAGCGGCGAAGAATCGTATGACATTGGTCGCCGATGATATTTGAACCAGCCCATCGCATACATTCGGATTTTTGAAGTCATCGGCAAAATCCCTCGCCATAGACCCGCCGACCTCGGCCAGAGCTTTTCGCGCTTTAGATATATCTGCCGCAACGGGGATAGTATAATCTACCGACAAAATCAGCTCTCCGCGTGAATGATTGCAGACCTGAGAAATATCACCGTTGCTGAGAACATACAGCCTGCCGGAGAGATCGCGAATGCGGGTGGTGCGAATCTGCAAATCCTCGACCTTGCCCGCTATGGTCCCAATGGTTACGTAGTCCCCGATCCCATACTGATCTTCGATCAAAATAAAAAAGCCCGATATGACATCACGCACCAGCTTCTGCGCGCCAAACCCTATCGCCAAACCGGCAATGCTGGCAGTCGTAAGCAGCGGGACTATATTAATTCCTGCCGCCTGCAGGATCATTATCGCTGCCAGAAATGCCAGAATGAACGCGACCGCACTGCTGAGCATACTGCGTAGCGCCTGCAGCCGGGCCTTCTTTGCGTGCAACATATCCCCGCTGAGCCTGGCCAAAGATTTGTTCAGCAAGCCGCCGATCACCTGCCGCACCAGATATCGAATTATCAGATAGGCAATGATGATGACCGCGATCCTGGCGGCGGCCAGCAGCGCGCTCTCTGCGTGGGTAGAGCCAAACTTGACCCAGTATTCACATGTGAAAAGATTTTTCAATGGCCGGCCGGTTTGTTGCGAATCGTCGAATGATAAAATGACAGAAGCGCGGAAGAGAAAAGTCGTGCTGGCTTTGTGTCCTCCGCGCTCCGAATGTTATAAGAATCTATCCTGCTCTATCTTCTGCGCAAAAATGCGGGAATGTCAAGCTCGCCTTCAGGAACAAAAGCCGGCTCGCTCGCAGTCTCCGATGTCGCCGTCCTCTGAGAGCCTTCCTTGCCTGTCGCCACAGCCGCCTTGTTCAGGATCGGATCCGGAAGGCGATCCGTCGTATCAAAGCCGGTTGCGAGCACGGTAATTCGAACCTCATTGCTCAACTCATCGTTTACAACCGTGCCGAATATGACGTTGACACTGTCGGCATCGCACGCCTTATAGATGATGTCGGCTGCCTCGTAGACCTCGGTAAGGGTAAGGTCCTCACCGCCGGTAATGTTGATCAGAACGCCCTTTGCGCCATCGATTGTGGTTTCCAGCAGCGGACTTGCGCATGCCATCTCCGCAGCCTTGACAGCCTTATCGTCCCCGGAGCCTTGCCCGATTCCCATCAAAGCAGTGCCCTGGTTCTCCATTATGGTTTTGACATCCGCGAAGTCCACATTGATCATTCCCGGTATGGTGATGATATCGGAGATTCCCTGCACTCCCTGTCGCACCACGTCGTCGGCTACTTTGAATGCATCGACCAAAGTGGCGCGTTTTTCGACTACGTTCAAAAGTCGGTCGTTGGGAATTGTGATCAGGGTATCCACTCGATCTTTCAACTCGGTGGTTCCGATTTCAGCGACTCGAGCGCGTCTAGGTCCTTCGAAGGTAAACGGTTTGGTTACAACGGCCACCGTAAGCGCGCCCAGTTCTTTGGACAATTCAGCTATGACCGGCGCTGCCCCGGTTCCCGTTCCGCCACCCATCCCGGCGGCGATAAAGACCATATCGGCTCCTTCGAGGAGTCTGCGGATTTCCTGCCTGCTTTCCTCTGCCGAAGCCTGCCCGACTTCCGGGTTTCCTCCGGCGCCAAGCCCTCTGGTAATATTTTCGCCAAGCTGGAGCTTGCTTTTAGCTTTGGACATGTCAAGCACTTGCGTATCGGTATTCATTGCCATAAAATCGACGCCGGATACCCCGGCCTCTATCATTCGGTTGACGGCGTTCATTCCACCTCCGCCGACCCCGATCACTTTTATTTTTGCATAATAATCAGAACCATTTGCCATTTTTGCAAGCTCCTCTCACAGGCGATTAAATTCCGTTATGATTGCGCAACTGAACTGCAGCAGTCCCTATTTTCCGAATAACTTCGAGAGCCACCGCAACCCACCTTTAAGTGTAGCTGTTTTCTTCTCGGCTCGCAACCCCAATTGCTGTTTTGCAGCATATAATACAAGCCCGATTGCCGTATTGTGCACTGGAGTATTTATCGAACCCACCAAGCCGCCAACCCCGCACGGCAGCCCAACTCTGGAGGGCATTTCCAGTCGTTTTGCCGCCATATCCGCCACGCCCGGCAGCAATGCTCCTCCTCCGGAGAAGACAATTCCGCCCGGCAGATTTCCCATATAGCCGGATTTTACAAGTTCCTTGTGAACTCCCTCCAGGATATCCTCCATCCTGGGTTCTATTATGCTGACAAGCACAGTGCGCGGCAGTTCTCTGGGATCATCCGCGCCGACGCTGGTAAACTCAAAGAGTTCTCCTTCTTCAACCATATCCAGCATCGAGCACCCATACTTGATTTTAATTCGCTCCGCTTCCTCCTGAGAGGTGCGCAGCCCCACAGTTATATCCTTGGATATGTGATTGCCGCCGATGGGAAGCACCGCAGTGTAGAATATTTCCCCATCGACGAATATGGCTATCTCCGTCGTTCCGCCGCCGATATCAACCAGCGCAACTCCGAGATCTTTTTCCGCATCGAGCACAGCCGCAACACTGGTGGCCAGCGGTTCGAGCACCTCGCTATGAACGGCCAGCCCGGCCTGTTGCACGCATTTTGCCACGTTATCGATCGATGCGATGGAGCCTGTCACTATATGAGTTTCAACCTCAAGCCTGCTGCCATACATCCCGATCGGGTCTTTGATTCCATCCTGACCGTCGACTGTGAATCCCCTTGGAATAGAGTGGATAATTTCTCTTTCAGGAGGCAGCACAATCACCTTGGACGCATCCACCACCCTGTCCACATCTGAACTTGAGATTTCGCTGCCCTCATCGGTGATTGCAATCACTCCCCGACTGTTCAGACAAGCGATATGTTCTCCGGTGACTCCCACCATAACCGATCTGATCTGGATGTTTCCGGCCTGTTTTTGGGCCTGGTCGACTACTCTGCGGATGGCCTGAGTGGTGGCATCTATGTCTACGACGACGCCCTTGCGCACTCCCGTAGACGGAGCCATACCCACTCCCAAAATATCGATCGCTCCCGATTCCAGATCGACATCGCCAAGCACACAGCAAGCCTTAGTGGTCCCAATATCTAAACCGGCGATATATTCTTTTTGATTCAACTTTAGCCCTCGCGCTTTCTGCTCATCGCGGTCTGAGTCAGCCAGTATCGTCGTATAAGCGACAGGTTCAGGAACACCCTTCCACCCAGCGCCACAACTGCCGCAAGCCACAGATCGACTCCGATTTTATCACCCAGAAACGCAAGAAGAGCCGCTAGCACCGTATTTGCAACAAAACCGGATATGAAAATGTCGTCGTGGAATTTGCCTTCAATGCCGGCCCTTATCCCGCCAAAGATCGAGTCAACCCCGGCAAGGGTGGCAAGCGACAAATAGCTGGCGTAATCCGGAGGAAGCCGGAGCGGCAGCCAGTAGATCGAAAAACCGATTATCAGCCCTAAAATGGGCAGCCAAAGCATTAATTTCTCCGGAGGTTGCTTGTATCAGTAATAGTTATCTTCATCCGGCATCCATCCCTTCCGAAATCTTGCGAAAGGTATGATACCAGATTATTTCGTATTTTTGGTTGGCATAGCGTAGCTGAACCGGGTCGTGCCGGTGTAGGCGGGAATCAGTATCCCATCCTGCCGGGTGATCTCGATCATATCGAGCAAAATCAGCCCGTCTGCCACGCCGCCCGGTATTTTCAGCCCGTTTTCCAGAGTTTCCGGTTTGCCAATTGCTTTTACAATAAACGGCGGAGCTATCTGCGTCGAGTTCACCAGCACCACCGGCCCAACGCATCGAATAGATGAGGTGGCCACCAGACGCTGGCCGTTGAGCGAGATCGCCTCCGCGCCAGATGCGAAAAGTTCGTTTACGATGCCTCGAATATCCGAATCGTGAATAATATAGTCGTTAACTACATCCTGGCGTGTTTCGGAAGGGTTGCGTTTTGGGCTGTCATGCATCAGCACGATGACCCCAGGTCCCTTGACGGCAACCGTTCCCGCGACCATCTTGGTCTCATCCAGAATACGCTCGATTTCCTTTGTGCCGCCGATCCTGCTGGCCTGCTCCTTAACCAGCTTCTCAACCCGGGCCTTATACTCCGTAAGCTCTTTTTCCAGGTCGATATTTTGTTGTTTGAGTATTCGATATGCTTTGCGCAGCGCAACAG
>LSQX01295128.1_pt1 | contig 17052 bp, 11 predicted proteins | sample 654561 | NCBI WGS metagenome assembly LSQX01 (sample SAMN04489861, study PRJNA283612) | anaerobic digester metagenome | isolation source: 4 biogas reactors fed with cattle manure at either 37C or 55C with and... | place: Denmark: Kongens Lyngby | collected 2014
GGCCGGCCGTATTGTAAAAAGATGGAGTGGTCGCCCTGGAACCAGGGCAGGCCTTCGACAATAGCGGGATGTGTTTCGATTACTTTGTCCAGGGCGAGTTTCATGTCAGCAGGCAGCTCAAATGCCGAAAAACAAGACAAACCTTCGTGATAGCCTGCTCCGTCAATATTTATATTCAGGGCTACCTGCTCAAAATTGTTATGATTTTGTTCTATGTATTTCATTTGCCCCGAAACGGCGTAATAATCTTCTCCGTTGAAGGCGGCCAGTTCGATTCCGTATTTTCCGCGATAATCTTTCAATAATTCGGCCAGCAACAACAATACGGCAACTCCTGTGGCGTTGTCGATGGCCCCCGGAGTACCAATTTTGGCATCTATATGCGCCGAGACAACAATACGTTGTCCTTTTGAACCGGCTTTATTTGCTAGAATGTTGTAAGCCCTGGCCGGAATTCGTTCGGCAGCCGAAACGAGTGTGGCTTTTTGTCCGACGAAGTCAAGCAGTTTTTCTCCTTCGGTATCTTTCATAAAAACAGAAGGAATATCAAAGTCGCCGTCTTCAAACAGCGGAAAAGGATAGACTCCTCCTGCGGTTGCAGCATTACGTTCGGTCGCACAAAGCAGGGCCAGCGGTTTGCCGGTTTCTAATAATTGTATAATTTCCTGATGTGAGTCCGGATTGTAAAATACAAAGTTTTTGGGCATGATTTGCTCGGACGCAATGGCGCCATGGAGTAGCACAATTTTGTTCTGAATGGCCGAAGATCTTAATTTTTCAATACTGTCAACAGCCATCAGCTCTCCACTTACAGAGCAAGCTAAGGAATAATGCGACGAATGGACTTCGAACTCTTTTTCTCCGCAGGAGAGAGAAGCTCCCCGGGTTTTCCAGTCCATGACACTGAGCGGAGTCGAAGTGCATTCCCAGTTTAAATCATTCAGGCATTTCAAAAAATAATCTGTTGCCAGTATGTTCCCCGGGCCGCCCAGCCTGCGGTCTTTAATTTCTACACAAAGTTTATGCAAGTGTTTGGTGCATAGTTCAAGTAAAATCATATTCCTTGAATTTTCGTTTATCTATCCATCCATTCTTTAAAATCCGAAACACGCTCTCTGCTCACAATTATATCTTCTTGCTCAGTCCAGTCTTTGAGTTTAATTTTCAATCTATTCGATGAATAGGCAATAATATCCCGGATAGCAGCAAAATTAATTATAAAATTTCTGTTTATCCTAAAAAATGTTTTTGAATTTATCAATTGCTCAATTCTATCAAGGGAATAATCAATCGGATAATTTTTTCCATTATCCACATGAATAAAATTACATCTCTCCTTTATGTAAAAACAATTAATTGTTGCTGTCTGTACCGACTTGTAATGTTCCCCGATTTTAATCAAAAATCTTTCTTTTTTGGTTGCTTGCAGCTGATTAATAATTGATTCAAGATTTTCATAATCAGCTTTTTTATAATGTGTATGGAATTTTTTTATTGCATTTTTTAGTTCTTCCGGATCAATTGGCTTCAGGAGGTAATCGATACTATTAAGCTTGAAAGCTCTTAATGTATATTCATCGTAAGCTGTTGTAAAAATAATGGCTGTATCGATTGCTTTGTTTTCAAATATTTCGAAACAAACTCCATCTTCAAGTTGAATGTCCATAAATATCAGCTCAGGTTTCGGATTATTCAAGAACCAATTTATAGATTGTTCTACCGATTTTAAAACATCAATAATCTCGATGTTTGGATTTATTTCTCCAAGCAATCGTATTAATTTTTGTGCAGCAGGTTTTTCATCCTCAATTATTAATACCTTCATATCTCACGACTTAATAATGGGCAGTTTTACAATAAACCGATTGTTATCTTCTTCAAGGATTAAATTTTTGTCGAGAATAAGCCTTACTCTTTCTTTTAAATTTAATAATCCTGTTTTTAATTCATTTTCTAAAATATTCTTTCTCTGTATATTATTAGAAACCACAATTACATCATTCATTCTCTCTATTCTGATTTTCAAGGCTGATTTTTCTGACCTTGAATTGTGTTTCAGGGCATTTTCAACCAAAATTTGTAAAGATACGGGTACCACTTTAAATTCGTCTGCATCCTGACAATCAATTTCCAACAATATCTTATTATTGTCACGTACTTTCTGAATGTCGAAATACTGTTTTACAAATTCAATTTCTTTGTTTAGAGGCACTAAATCAATTTCTTCATTTTCCAAAATGTATCTGTATATTCCTGACAACTTTTGAATGTATTTGTCTGCTATTTTGGCATCCTCGTACACAATTTCAGAAAGCGTATTCAGACTATTAAACAAGAAGTGGGGATTAACCTGCGATTTAAGGTTTTGGTATTTATATTTCAGGTTTTCTTCGCGCAATTTTTGTTCTCGTTCTATTGCCTTCCGCCAAATAATGTAAAAAAAGAATGCAGAGCCAAGTAAAATCCAAATTGAGAATTGCCTGATTGCCCCGGATAATTCTACTTGAAATAATTGCGTTAAGAAATTAGTAGTATCTAAACCCTTTATCAGGTAAAAAGCGTAAACGCCAATACTTACAAGTGAAAGCGAAACAAGTAATGTAAGTAAGACAAAAAGTAAAAATGAAGGCAAAATATTCTTTTTAATTTGATGAGCAGGTTTGTTTGAATATTTCCGGAACGAGCTATAAGCAATACTTCCCATAATTAGAAGATTAAGAAAGAATACGATGCCATACATAATCGTCTCTGCCTTAAAAGGATTTCCTGTCTGCCCCCATTTGAACAATAAAGAAAAGACGATACTGAATATTAACGCAGCTGTAAATCCTAATACTTTTTTATTCTTTTTCATTTTCAAAAATTTTTAATGATTAATAATCATCAAAGAAAACGGATGAAATAGTTATAATAAAAGAATTGTTGCAGACTCGGTATAGTATTATTTCGAATTGAGCATAATTCAATTCAAATCGTGTATGGGGTATAAAATTAAGTGTTTGACAGTCTGATAAAAAAGCGCTAAGCTTATTTTATAGAGCCTTGCAATTTGCGGTATTCTCCCACCATTTCCAGTCCTGTAATTGTTGAACTGTCCGAAAAAATAAGTTTTCCCCCCTGGTCCAGCATGGAAATCTCCAGCACAGCATCAATGCTTTCGGGAATTCTCCGATTCATGGAACCTTCCGTCGGAGCTTTAAGTATCCCTGTGTTCAGGGATCTGGCATGAACTACAAAGGTGAATTGTTTGTTCTTAAGTGTAATCTTTAGTTTGTCAGTCTGGTCAATTTCCAGATCCAGCGTGGTGGCCCGATAGGTGGCAAAATGATGAATTTTGTGATCGTGATAAAAATAACCCAAATAACCGGTGAACGATTTGCCCAGCCAGGGAATATTGGCAATGGAAAGCATAAAAGAGCTGTCGGACTTTGAGAAATTATTACTTTGCATCCAAATCCAGGCCGAAGGCATGCTCGATCCCCAATCCTTTTCGATGTAACCTTTGCCGCCATCAAAATGATACACCTGGTCGTTGGCATGCATTTGCCCTTTTAAGTCGTGCGTCAGACTCAGCACCCCGTGATAACATTCCATAAAAGGCACAAAACGATACCAGCCCATGATGCCGTAGTTCATCAGTCTGCCCGAGGTATATTCAACCAGATTGGACATTTCAATTTTGCCCGATACAACAGAATCCTGGTCTTTTAGATCAAGAATGAGCTTCTCTTTTGAGAAATAATTATGCCCGATGCTGATGGCAAAACCGCTGACAGCAAACCGGAACTCCTCAATGGGAAAGGAATAATAACTGGTTTGAGCCGTAAGCCCGTTAATCAGTTGAATAAAGGCATGCTGTTTCTTGCCGTCAGCAGACAGAGAAATACCGGGTATCACACTAAAAATAGAAGAAGCATCTTTGGCAACCATCTTAAAATACCAACCTTCAAAATATTTTTTTCTTTTGTTGTTGCCTTGAAACAGCGTAGTATTTCCAATTTTTCGAAGATTGTAAAAAGGCAGCCATTGCTGCTGCGAGAAATGTGATTCTTTCATTTTTGTTTTTTTTATGGAGCCAAAGCTCAAATATAACAGCATTGCGCGAATTAAAAAACCAGGCTATATTTGCTGCCCTAAAACCACTGGATGTTTATTCTTAAAATGGATTTGGTGAGCTAAATAAACAGGGTCTTCTCCTTGTTTATACCCCCGTTTCACCGGCAAGTTCTTGCCGGAAAACTGTCGTATTATCAAAGCCCGAATTAATCAGATTTTTCTGCTATTGAGTTTTGGGCCTTAAGAATATGATTCATTCCATCATTAATATTATTTTTTACGATCATGAATAACGAAAATTCATCCATATACGATTTCGATTTGAATTTAATCTGTGACTATTTTTCCTTGCTTCAAAGACAGGGACCCGGCAGCCCCGAAGCCACCGTTAAGGCTTTGGATTTTATAAAAGGGCTTGACGAAGATTCTCTTATTGCCGATTTGGGTTGTGGCAGCGGAGGCCAGACCATGACACTGGCTCAACATACACCGGGCAAGATTACCGGTGTAGACCTCTTCCCGAAATTTATCGGCATGTTCAACCAAAATGCCCGTCGACTGGGCTTGGAGAAGCGGGTGCAGGGTTTGGTGGGCGATATGGGAAATCCTCCCTTCGAACCGGGATCACTCGATTTAGTTTGGTCAGAAGGAGCTATCTACAATGTGGGTTTTGAAAATGGCATCAAGCTGTGGAAGACTTTTTTGAAAGCAGGAGGCTATCTTGCCCTGACCGAAGCTTGCTGGTTTAGCGAGGAACGTCCGGCCGAAATCCATGACTTTTGGGTAGATGCCTATCCCGAAATCGATACCATTCCCGTTAAAATGGCTCAATTGCAAAAAGCGGGCTATGCGGTGAAGGCTTGTTTTGTTTTGCCGGAAAATTGTTGGACCGAACATTTCTTTGCCCCGCAAAAGAAAACACAGCCTTTGTTCCTGAGCAACTATCCAAGCAACGAGATGGCCGAATCACTGGTCAAAAACATGCGTCGCGAAGCCGAGTTGTACGACAAATACAAAGAGTATTACGGCTATGTGTTTTTCATTGCCCAAAAAACTGTATAGATTTAAAACTCCCAAATAACTTCCTTTCCATCGAGCCAGGCGGCCATATTCAAAACCAGAAAATTCCAGTTCTGAAAACCCCGGTTCAAGACCGGCTCTCCGTTTTCGGGCAGATAATATTCGTGCATGGCTCCAAAACGTTCGATGTCCCTGCCCAACAACAGGATGGTTTTTTCGGCCAGTTCCCTGGCTTCGTCGACGTAGCCGTAGTTGACAAGTCCTCTGAAAACAAGGTAATTTACATTGATCCACACCGGCCCCAGCCAGGAAGAGGGGTTACCGCTGCCCCGGGTGTCGTACATTTTTTCCAGAGGAGACAGACTGCGGATGCCGGAGGCTGAATTGAACGAAGTGCTATCGTGAAAATGCCGTTCCACCATGAGGGCTGCCTGTTCCTTGCTTGCCGCCCCGGACCACAGAGCCATAAACCCGCTCCAGACACTGAAGCGCTGGATCAGGCAATGATAAGAACGAGGCTGCCCGGTATGCAGGTAGAGTTTACCGGCCTCCATAGAATCGATGTCGGGTTTTTCAACGGGACGCAGATTCAAATCTACACTGTAGTAAAATCCATCCCGGGGATCCCAGCAATGTTCCCGGATGTTTTCGAGTAATTCTTGGGCTTCTTTGTTGTAAAAAGAAGCAATTTCGTTTAAACTGAGGCATTGAGCCAGGTAATCCATGGCTTGCAGCTCCTTATACATCAGGCAATTCAGAAAGATGGAACCAGAGCTTGCGTCAGGCCTGTAAAAAGTGGAAGGATCGTTGTCCACGCCGATGGCTTCGTCGGTTTCCCAATACATCAGCCCGGTGGCCTGATGTTGATGATAATTCAAATATTTATTGACAAAGGCCTGGAGATAATAAAAGTCTTCGCGCAGCCATTCGGCATCGCCCTTCCTGTTTTTGACAATGAAAGCAGCGTGTTGAGCCAGGCAGGGTTTGTGCATATTGCTTTTCCAGGGATTGCGCGTGCTCAGCATCTCTTGCCTTGAGGGGGCATCGCGTTCTATCCAGATGGGAATCCAACCGTCCATGCCGCCGTAACTCAGGGCATTCAATACACAGCCTTGTTCGTATTTAAGAGCTTCGTCGCGGTCTTTCTCCCTGCCCTTTTCCAGCAGAATTTGTCTCAGAGCCACGTTACTCAGCCAGGAATCCCAATCCCAAAGCATGTCCAGGTATTGCTTGCTGCCGGGGGCCAGAAAGGGATACGGCAGGGATCCGCCGGCTTCGCGGTACATGCCTTTCATTTCTTTGTAAATATAAGTTCGGCAGATTTCTTTGTATTTACCGATATTTTCGGCATTCCGTACAGGAAGTTGGGCCTGCAGGCTATGCACTGAAATAAAGAGCAATACAAGCGGGAAATAATTTTTCATAAGCATGGTAAAAAGACTTGGTTAATAGGTGGTGTACACAATTTGACTTCATTGCTATCTTAAGCCTTCAAGGCAAATATTTTGAAAAAAGATGTTTCAAAAGTAGGCTTTTTTCTTGTGCAGGCCAAGATTAAATTCTATATCTTTACTGAAAATTACGAGTATGGAGGTCATCATTTGGATCGGTTTTGCCCAGGCCCTTTTTGCCGGTATTTTAACCATCGCCAAAGAGGAAAAAAGTACGGCCAATTACCTGCTTTCGACCTGGCTTTTTTTGCTGAGTCTGGAATTTCTGACCATAGGTATAGAGTCGTATGTTTATACCAATTTTGTGTTTTTGTCCAACACTTTTTTGTTGTTCAATCCGGCTTTGTATCTCTATACCCGCTCTCTGGTAAAACCCTCGTTTCGCTTTAAGTGGTCCCAACTATTGCATTTGTTTCCTTTCCTGATTTTTAAGATATTTTCGTGGAGCCTGCAGGAACCTCTGTCGTTCGAGGGCTTTTTCAGTCCTGACTCTACGCTGTGGTACAGAATCTTATTTGGGGTGTTTGGTCTGATTTCCTGGATGGTTTACCTGAGTATAACAGGGATCATTTTGTTCCGTCACCGCAAAAGGCTCAAAAACGAATTTTCGACCATAGACCGCATAAAAAGAATAGGATGGATCATGTTTGTGGTGATTTTTTATGCTGCCTATTGCCTGGTGGTTTTTATCTGGGGATTGTTTAATGTTATTATGTTCAATACCGAATCCCTGACGCTCTTCAATTATTCTGCCCTGCTGTTTTTGATATATGTCTTCAGTTTTTACGGTTTGAAACAGCACGATATTTTTTCGGCTAAAACTAAAGAAGAACCCGATCTGCCCGACAAGAACTATAGTTCAATGTTAAGTGTAGATCAAATGGAAACAATCGGGCAGAAATTGTTGCAATACTTCCAAAAGGAAAAGCCTTACCTGAATCCCGAGTTCAATATGTCGCTTTTGTCCGATAAGCTCAAAGTGCCCAAGCATCACCTTACAGAGGTTTTGAACAAACATTTGGGGAAGAACTTTTTTCAGTTTGTCAACGAATACCGGGTAGCAGCCGTAAAAAAACAACTGGACAAGCCAAACAATCCCTATTCGATCGAGGCCATAGGTTACGAATGCGGATTCAACAGCAAATCTACTTTTTTCTCGGTTTTCAAAAGCCTTAGCGGCCAAACTCCGAAAAACTACCAGCAGGCGGTTTGGCAGAAAAACAATTAACAGCAAGCTGTTCGTCAGTATTTAAAAGTATTACGACTGCAACATTGAATCTTATCAGCCTTAGGGTTTCCTGTGTTTGTTTTGTCCATATTTTAAAATCGGACTTCTTCAAGTGATCCGACTTTTAAAAATAACACCAAGTCGGTTTTCGTAAATCATATCTTAGCGCAACACTCAAATGCGCATTTTATGAAACGTCTTTTATTTACTTTTTTTCTTGTTGGTTTTACGGCCGCTTTGTTTGCTCAAAGTTTGTTTGAGTCTGCAGGCAGACTTTCTGAAGATAAAAACGAAACAGCTGTCCGCCTGGGCGGTTATGTCCGGGCTTCGGCTTACGGCGCCGGTGAAAACTACGATTTTAGTACTCTGTTTGGCGAAACGGCCTTGCAGCTCAATTACAAAACCAAAGCTCTGGTCATGAATTCCGATCTTCGTTTTCGCAGTGCTTATCGTTTTGGCGAAAGCATTTCGGAATTTGAAATCAAAGAGGCTTACGCCGGTATTAGTACCAAAACGATTGATTTCTTGCTGGGAGAGCAAATTGTAAACTGGGGGCGGACCGATGGATTCAATCCCACCAACAACATCAATCCCAATCACTACTTTTTCTTATCGGCCAATCCGGACGATCAAAAGATGCCCAATCTTATGCTGAGAACCAAAGTACGATTCAACCCGGCGATGGAATGGGAAATAATCGCTATTCCAGTGTACCGGGCATCGGTGTATCGCTACGATTTGTTCAACATGGGTGCTTCTTTTGTTGATCCGGTGCTGCCCACGCAAAAATTAAGCAACAGCAGCCTGGCCACCCGCTTTAATGTTGACTTGCCCGGAATTGGTTTTTCACTGTCCTGGTTTAGGGGTTACGATCCCTTTTACGGCATTGACCTGAACAGTGTGGATCTGAGTTCGGGCAGCCCGAAGATCAGCTATCAGCCGGCCTTTTATCGCAAAAACACCTTAGGGCTGGATTTTGCCCTGCCTTTGTCTTCCTGGATAATTCGCGGAGAGGGAGCCTATAATCTGACCGAGAATGAGGAAGCAAAAATGTACATTCCCAACAGCGACTTGAGTTATGTGCTGGGACTGGAGCATACTTTTGGCCCCCTAACCGCCCTTTTGCAATATGTGGGGAAATATACCCTCGATTTCACCGATTTGATCGAGCCTGTTTTGACAAACCCCATGGATCCGCTTGCTCTTGCTCAATATGCCAACGAGCTTATCAGCTACGAGTCTTATTCGATAAATCGCAAGATTTTTAAGCAGCAATTCGAAACGAGCCATGCACTTGCGCTGACTTTATCGGGAGATTTCGCCTATAATGCGCTGAATGCCGAGTTGACGGCTTTTTATGATTTTTCTGCCGAAGAAGTCCTGCTCAGGCCCAGGCTGGCCTGGAACATCAGCGATGCCCTCAGACTCAGTGCCGGTTATTCTTACATGCAAGGCCCCGAAAAATCGATGTTCAGTTATGCCGGCCCTGTTTTGAACGGAGCCTTTATGGAGTTGAAAGTGAGTTTCTGATTAATGAATAAATAAGGATGAAATCAAAACATTTTGTATTACGCTACCGCTGGTTCATTATTTTGGCGGGTATTGCGATCGTGGCTTTATGTGTTTGGCCTCTGACCAGAACAACAATTAATCCCGACCTGGAATCTTATTTGCCGGCCTCGATGCAATCTAAACAAAACAACCGGCAGATGGAGCAAGTCTTTGGTGCGGAAGAGCCGATACTGATAGTAATGGAAAGCGACGATATTTTGAATCCCGGGAGTCTGGAACGCATTGAAAAACTTCACAGGGCTTTTTCTATGCAGCCTGCTTTTAAGAGGGTATTTTCTTTGTTCGGAGTGAAAGATATTCGCTCGGAAGAGGGCATGATGGTGGTGGATCCGCTGATAAGTGCTATTCCTCAAAGTTCCGTTGAAATGGACGCTCTCAGGGAGAGAATCAAAAGCAACGACCTGGCATATGAATTGGTGGTTTCGTCTGATTTTCGTTACAGCCTGATTATGCTGAGTTCCGATAAATCACTCGAAGATGCTGAATTACTCAAGATTATTAAACAAACCATCGAAAAATACCCGGGCGACGACAAACTCATGATCAGCGGGCAGCCTGTTTTGCGCGAAGAAGCCAGTAACAAGATCGGGCGGGACATTATGATTTTACTTCCTCTGGGTTTGCTGGTGATGTTTGTGTTTTTGTGGCTGTCTTTTCGAGAGGCCAGAGGGGTGTTTTTACCGATTTCGGTGGTGGTTTTTTCCATCGTGGTGAGTATGGCGCTGATTCCGTTGTTTGGTTGGGAGCTGAGTATAATAGGCGTACTTATTCCCATTATGATGCTGGCCATCGCCAACAATTACGGCGTGTATTTTATTGCCCGTTATCAGGATTTGAACGCGCACAATCAACATTTGAGTATGTCGCAGATCGTACGCAAGTCTTTTTCTTACCTGTTCAAACCTGTGCTTTTTTGCGGGCTGACCACGATAGTAGGGATTTTGGGCTTGACTACGCATTTGATGATACCGGCCAGGCAAATGGGTATAGTTACCGGCCTGGGAATTGCTTTTGCACTGGCAGCCAGTTTGTTGTTTGTTCCGGCGGTCTTGTCGCTGATGAAAAAAGGCAAGCCGCATCAGGATTTGAGCGGCAAAGCCAATGGCCCCATTGCCGGTTTCTTGCACAGTACAGCAGCTGTGGTGATTCGTAAGCCTAAGGCGGTGATTTGGGGTTTTACGGTTTTTTTCTTCTTGGTTGTGAGCGGTTTGCTGTTTTTTAAACTGAGTCCCGATACCAATAATATATTACCCGAAAAGCACAGTTTTAACAAAGCCATCGATGTGGTTGACCAGTATTTTGGGGGCAGCAAGACCATTTCGCTGATGTTTGAGGCCGATGCCAAAGAGCCGGCTTTGTTGAAAGAACTGGAGCGTTACGAGCTGGAACTCAAAAAAATGCCTCAGGTAGGCAGTGTGACATCGCTCACTACCATAATCAAAAAAATCAGCATGGCCCTGAACGACCCTGATGAGCCTGGCTACAATCAAATTCCCCCGAGCCGGCAGGCGGTTGCCCAGTATCTGGAATTGTATGGCATGAGCGGTGATCCCGAAGATCTGGAACAGTTTGTCGATTTCGATTTTGAACACAGTTTGCTTACCGTTCAATACCAGGCGAGCTCTATCGAAGAAATTGAAGCGGTTTTACATACAATAGATGAGCTCAACAAGAGCAGTGCGTTTACACCCTTGACAGGAGGCTACAGCCTGGTGGAAAAGGAATTGAACGAATCCATTATGAAAGGACAAAACAATTCTCTTTTGTTTGCCTTGCTGGCTATCATCCTGTTGATGTCCCTGATATTTAAGAGTCCGGTGGCTGGTCTGCTGGGCAGTATTCCCCTGGCATTTGCCGTCTTAAGTATATTTGGTCTGATGGGCTGGATGGGCATGGAGCTTACCATTGTGACAGCTTTGCTCTCGTCCATCTCTATCGGTTTAGGTGTAGATTTTACCATACAAGTATTTTGGCGTATACAATGGGAACTTAACAGAGGCAAGAATTATCCTGCAGCCATAAGGATGAGCCTTAAAACCATAGGCAGAGGCATAGTAATCAATGCTTTTGCCGTGATGCTGGGATTTGCCGTATTGTTTTTCTCGGCTTTTCCGCTGGTACGTTCCTTTGGTTTACTGATTATCCTTTCATTACTGCTTTGCCTGATCAGCGCATTGATTTTGATACCGGCTATCTGTATGCTCTGGAAACCTAAATTCTTAAATAAAAAAGGGAAAAAAGAACTAACTAACTAACTAACTAACCAACAATACAACATACATTATGAAATCACTCATTATTGTTTCAATTTTACTTTTAGCGCAAACGCTTCAGGCACAGGATGCCCGTGAAATAATCCGTAAAGCCGGAGATGTCATTGAACCGGAGTCCATGGAAATGATTTCGACGCTCAAAATCATAAGCGCCAGCGGTCAGGAACGCTCCCGTACCATTTCGACCGCCACCGGAAAGTTTGGAGAAGTCAGCAAGACCATGGTCCGCTTTGTGGAACCGGCCGAGGTCAGGGGCACCACCCTGCTGATCTTTGATTACGAAGAACAGGACGACGATATGTGGATCTACATGCCCGCCCTGCGCAAGACCCGTCGCATAGTAAGCACTGAAAAGGGTAAAAATTTTATGGGCAGCGAATTTACCAATGCCGACATGAGCAAGCCCGGTCTGGACGAATTTGACTACCAATGGCTGGGTGAAGCCGAGATCGAAGGCAAAGCCTGCCATAAAATTGAATCGCGCTGCAAAACCGAAGCCATTGCTGCCCAATACGGTTTCAGCAAACGCATCTCGTATATTGACAAAGCCAGTTACCTTGCCCGCAAGCTGGAATATTACGATTCAAACGGAGAGCTCCACCGTGTAAACACACTGAATGATTACCGGGAACAAGGCCAGGGCAAGTATTTTGCCTTTCACATGGCAATGCAAAATGTGAAGAACAATCGTCGCTCGGTAATGACTGTTGACAAATTTCAAATGGCTTCCTCTTTGCCCGAAGCGCAGTTCTCTCCTGCGATGCTGGAGCAATAAAGCCGGCGTCCTATAAGTGCCCAACTGCTGCGTTACGATCTATATCCGGACTCAGTCACGTACTTCAGGTACGCTCTTTTGCCCCCAATCTCAGCGTTTTTCCCTGCGGTAAAGGTTGATGTGCTTGTGGCAGGAGATCTGCTCCCTGCTTTCGGGGAAGAACTCAGCTAAAATAGCATACAGGCGCGGATCGTATTTCTTGAGGTCCGACCTTGTATTGACGTGGTTGTGCTTGCCATCCGGGAATTCTACTTCGGCGTTGACATTGAACCAGCTTTGAACGCCTTCGGCCCAGTATTCGGCAATATTGGTTTTAGCGTAGGTGTTGTACCATTTACCCTCGGCAATTGCGGCATCCAAGGCTTGCTGCAATCTGTCGTTGAAGCCTTTGTCTATGCTTACAATACCGATCAGATGGATGGAATGGGCAAATTCGTGAATCAGGATATCTTCGGCGTGGTATTTGTCAATCTGATAACAAAGCAGGTTTTCTTCGGCACAGGTAGTCAGGGGTTCATGTATATCTCCTCCCAGGCCCCGGGCTCTGACGTCCCAATTCAGGCGTTTGTCGTGCACCAGATGTGCGTGTTCGGGGATATCGGTGGTGCCTTCGTAACGGGCCATTACGCCCACCCGCATATTGATGTCGGTCATTACCTTGAGCACTTCGGGAGGCAACATGCCTGTCATGGCTTCGAGAGTGCGATAAGCAGCATAGAGAGCTGAATCGGGCACCCTGTGTGATGAAATCAGGTGAATCCCGTTTACATTGACGTATTTTTTATAAAAGGCATCCAGCCCCAATTCCGCCGGAGGTGTGCTTATGTCGGGTTTGGGGAGTTGTTCTTTGCAATCGCAACAGCAGGCAGATACGCCCAGCAGCAAAACAAGGCTGTATAAAAGTTTTTTCATGAGTATTTTTTTAGTTTGTTTTGATTTCATTCCATTTTGGAGGAACCACATCGAGCAGTTCCCTGACAAAAAAGTCGAAGCGTTTGTGCTCGCCGTAAGAGCCGCCCATGGTGTGGCCAACCCCGGGCAGCACAATCAGTTCAAAATCTTTGTTGGCTTTGATCAGGGCGTCCGCAACCTGCATGGTGGAGGCCGGGTCAACGTTGTCGTCGAGTTCCCCTACTACCAGCATCAGCGGACGGCTTAATAAATGCGCGTTTACCACGTTGGAGCTCTCCAGGTATTGTTCTCCTATGGGATAACTCATCCATTGCTCGTTCCACCAGATTTTGTCCATGCGGTTGTCGTGGCAGCCACAGGCAGAATAGGCGGCTTTGTACATTTCCGGATGAAAGAGCACGGCCGCCATGGCTTCCTGTCCTCCGGCTGAGGCTCCAAAAATCCCCACTTTATCGATGTCCATATAAGGATATTTTTTGGCCGCTGCTGTGATCCAGAGTTTGCGGTCGGGGAAGCCGGCGTCTTTCAGGTTTTGATAACAGACTTCTTCGAAGGCTTTGGAGCGGAAAGAAGTGCCCATACCGTCCATCTTGACTACGATAAAGCCCAGCTCGGCCAGGTTGGTCATGTCGTTGTAGTAGGGAGCAAAGGATTTGGGCACGTAGTGGCTGCCGGGGCCTGAATAGATGTATTCTATAATGGGGTATTTCTTGTTGGGATCGAAGTTGGAGGGACGGATGATGATGCCCCAGATGTCGGTTTTGCCGTCACGGCCTTTGGCAACAAAGACTTCGGGAGCTTTCCAGCCGGTTTTTTCCAATTCGCTGATATCGGCCTTTTCCAGGGGCATGATCAGTTTGCCGCTTTCGGCATCGCGCAATTGGGCTACCGGAGCCAAATCAACTCTGGAATAGACATCTACCAGGTATTTCATGTCTTTGGAAAAACTGGCTTTGTGGTGGCCTTCGTCGGGAGTGAGGCAGGTCAATCCGCTGCCGTCCATATTGATGTGATAATAGCGGATCAGGTAAGGATCTCCTTTTTTGGGTACGCCGTTGGCGGTGAAATAAATGCGCCGGGCATCCTCGTCTACTTTGATGATGTCGCGCACGTACCATTCTCCTTTGGTGATTTGGTTTTTGACACTGGCGCTTTTGCGGTCGTAAAGATAGAGGTGGTTCCAGTTATCGCGTTCACTCATCCAGATGATTTCTTCGCCGTTTTTAAGGTCGTGACGAAAACGACGCGAGTAGTTGACAAAGGTTTCGGCTGTTTCCTCGATCAGGCTGCGCACCTGCCCGTTTTGAGCAGATAATTCCAGTACGCGGTATACTTTGTGTGCCCGTTCGTTGTATTCAAAAGTAATGCCGCTGTTGTCTTTGTTCCAGCGCAGGCCCGACAATTCATATTGATTGTTGAACAATTCAGTCGACGGAATGATGGCTTCTTTGGTTTCGACCTTGAATATGCAGGGGACCCTGAAACGCAGTTCATCACCGGGTTTGGTGTATTCCAGGGTACGAAGTTTGGGCTGGAGTTGATCGGAGGGCGAAGATTCCACCATGTTGATGTAGCGCTTCTCCACAGGACGGATTTTGGTGGTAGCCAGCATGCGGGAATCGGGCGACCACTGAATGTAGGAAGAATAATAATTACCCACGCATCCGTCTATGCTCAGGGCGATCTCTTTGCCCCTGGGTAATTCGCGGACATAGACATTGTTGTCTTTGATGTAAGCCTGATACTTATTATCCGGAGAATTAACAGCTCCTCTGTCGCGCTCTTCGTTGGTCACCATCCAGTGGCTGCGGTTGCCCCGGTTGGCACGGTCCGTGCGGGCAAGTTCTTCCTGCAGACTGTCCGTATCCAGTTGGTATGTCCAGTTCTTGCCCTTGAAACTGAAGGACAATTGACTTGATTCGTCGTTTATTCTAAGCCTTTCAAGCTGAAGTTTTTTGGCAGAAATTTTTTCACCGCCGGCATGGCTGAGTTTTTCTGCCAGCCTCTGGTGGTCAAAAAGCGGCTTGCTGCTTTTGTCGCCGGCATCAACCAACAGATATTCCAGACCTTCGGGGCTGTTGCGTGTATACCAGAAACTGTCGCTTTCTCCTATCCAGCTTGGATTTACATTGGCGTTGTGTATTTTGTCGCTTGAGTAGAGCCCCCTGATGGAGTAAGCCCGCTTGTAGTCTTCGACTTTTCCTTGTGCAGTAAGCAGCATGTAAGGCCATATGGCCAGCGCAATAAGCATTAGTTTTTTCATAGGGTATTGATTTTCACTTCTTAAGATTGATTAGCCAGTATGCTGACTGTACAAAAATAAACATTTCTGACTGAGTTGCTTTGGCAGAATCATCCATATTAGTGTAACAATCGTCCAAAGCACTTAATCTGCACAGTGTTGAAAACAGGCCGAAAAGCATTTTTATTATCTTTGTCCACCATAATATGCCTTAAGATGAAAAACCTTATTTTGAGCTTTACTCTGCTGATAACTTTGTTTTTACAAGCCTTAAATGCTTCAACTGTTCCTTATCGTTTTCGACACATTACGGTTGAAGATGGCCTGGCGTCCAATACAGTACGCAGCATATGTCAAAACGACCGGGGGATTATGTGGTTTGGTACCAGTCAGGGCCTTTGCAGTTTTGACGGGATCAATATCACTCTACATCCTGTAGTAACTGAACAAGAGTTGCCCGGCACCAACAATTACATAAACGCCCTGCTGCAGGACCGCAACGGCTTGCTTTGGCTTGCCACAGACGAAGGAGTTTATCAATATAATTATGAAACGAATCAATTCCGGCACTTCAACCGGGAAACCGAAAATGGGGAAGGCATAGACAATTTTATCAATAACATCGCGGAGGACAAAAACGGGAATCTCTGGTTTTCGAGTTTTGAACAAGGGGTCTATCGTTACAGTCCGACCAGTGGCCGTTTGACCCGCTTTCCCATGGAGGCTTCTCAGGGCAGGGTAGATAATGTTTTTGTCGATTCGGACAACGCTGTCTGGTTGTGCAGTACCTCGGGAAATTCCAGAATCTGGCGACTGGACAGGGCGGAAGATGAGTTTATGGTTTTCCCGCTGAGACTTTTGGATGAACCTGCCGAATTTCAGACAGTAGTGATGACCGAAGACGCCAAGGGTGTTTTATGGCTGGGCCTCTGGCGTGGCGGCTTGCTCAGTTTGGATAAACACAGCGGAATAGCCCGGCGTCATCTCTATAAAGACAGGCCTGCAGGTAGCTTGGTGCATATTCACAGCCTTAGTGAGATAGAACCCAATCAGTTGCTGATAGGTTCCGATGAAGGCCTGATGTGGTATAACACTTTAAGTTATGAACACAAACTCTATCTGCCTAAGGCAACCGACGCTACTTCCATTACGAACAAATTTGTCTATCCCATATACAAGGACAAAGAAGGAGGAATCTGGATTGGCACTTATTACGGTGGAATAAATTACGTGTCTCCCAACAACGGACAAATTGAGAGCTATGCCTGTCGGGCAGACAAAATGGAAGAAGCCAAAATTATCAGCTCTTTTTGCGAAGATAAACAAGGCAATATCTGGATAGCTACCGACGACGACGGTTTGTTCCGTTACGAGCCAGGCAGGGATCATTTTACCCAATATCTGCCCGACCGAAGCCGCAACAGTATTTCCTATCACAACGTGCACGCCCTCTGTCTGGATGGAGACAAGCTATGGATTGGTACCTACACAGGAGGTTTGAATGTGCTTAACCTGAAAACAGG
>LSQX01347448.1_pt1 | contig 17051 bp, 6 predicted proteins | sample 654561 | NCBI WGS metagenome assembly LSQX01 (sample SAMN04489861, study PRJNA283612) | anaerobic digester metagenome | isolation source: 4 biogas reactors fed with cattle manure at either 37C or 55C with and... | place: Denmark: Kongens Lyngby | collected 2014
AATTTAGACAAGATCCCGCTGGGACTGCGCCCTATACATTTCTGGGTTTAGCCGATTATTTACAACATGAAGGTTCCAAACCAATGAGTATCACATGGAAACTACACCGACCAATACCGGCAAAATATCTGAAGAAGACGAATAAGTTGGTGGTGGGGTAGGGGGGGACTAGAATATTACGTTTATTAGCTTAAACCTATAATTACTTGGCACCAGTGGGTTTAATACCTTGCTAGAATTAACTATGACTCTATATGGAAGCAAGGTGGAGTTTATTAAATAGAAAGGGTATGCAGACAACTAAGTAGAAATAAATAAATTTATTAGTAATACTCTGAAAGGAAAGGGACAAGTAAATTGTTAACAGAAACACAAAACCTAGACGATTATATACAGCAATCCAGTATAGGTCGTCACGAAACATTTACACCTAGATATGGATGGCTTAAAAAGGGATATGATGCAGCCAAAAAGGATGGCAACGTCTTTAAGGCACCAGATGCGATAGAGAAGTTGGGGGTAGGGAAGAATATGGTTCGATCCATACGCTTTTGGTGTCAAGCTTTTAAACTTCTAAATGCTAATCATAGTGGCCAAATGATGCCCACGCCATTGGCGGAACGACTTCTAAATGATGATGGTTGGGATCCATACCTTGAAGATCTCGGTTCACTTTGGCTTTTACACTGGCTGTTATTTGTTCCTAGGCTTGAAGCAATTAACTGGTCTTTTGCATTTAACAGAAACCACATTTTTTCTTTCGATAATAAAAATTTAGCAAAGACTCTTATAAATGCTTCTAAAAGGTACCCCCATTTAGCTAATTTAGCTGAAAGTGGTTTTGAAAAAGATGCTTCCTGTATTTTACGGATGTATGCACATGGGAATAGTGAATCAGACATTGATTGCCCATTTACAGAACTAGAAATCATACGCCAAGCAGAAGAAAAGAATCAATTCTATTTTGATAGTAGTAACAAACCAAGTCTTCCACCGCTTATTTATGCAGCAGCGTGTTTCTCGTACATAGCAGAGTATGCTTCTACCACCCAAAAGGCAATATCTCTTAATCGCTTGACTTTCGATTTCAATTCTCCAGGGGTTGTGTACAAAATATCAGAATCTAATAGCGGAGAAAAGCTTTTTATAGCTTCAGAAAAAATGCCTGGTTTTTCGATAGTTGAACAAACGGGGGGCACACAGATACATTTAAAAAGAGATCCCAAAGATCTTTTTAACAATGCATTAGAGATTTATTATGAGGAGCAATAATCGATGATTAAGATTAATCAATTTGTTAAACCGGATATGGAAGTTGCCCGTTCAGTAAACCTGGAAAGGGATACTGGAGATATTGATATAATTAGGGACTATCAAATTACTTATAAGACCAAAGAAATCCTAAGCCGTTTTAGTGATGCGCTTTCGGGAGAAAAGATATCAGCTTGGTCTCTGACAGGACCTTATGGTATGGGGAAATCTTCATTTATTAACTATTTATTGGCTTTGACTACGGCACCCGAAAAAGATTTAGCAAAAAAGGCATGGCAAAAGTTGGAGCAATCTGAGCGAGATCTTTTTGAAAGAATGTTAGCGGGTTTCAAAAATGTTGATGGCCAAGGGTTTTGGCAGATATCTGTAACTGCATCTTATGAATCAGTTAATGCTTCTGTATTAAGAGGTCTTCAGAATTCGCTTAAGATAATTGATTTGCCTAAAAAGAGGAGTTTTCAAACAAAGGTGAATAAAATCGCGGTAATGGACCCTGTTGATTCACAAGTCTTATTGGAAGTCATTAAAGAAATAATTAATGCAATAAATAAACCAGTAATAATTGTAATTGACGAATTTGGCAAGAATTTAGATTTCATGTCACACCATCCACAAAAAGGGGATATTTTCTTATTACAACAGCTTGCAGAATTAAATAATGTATATATTTGGGTGTGTTTACACCAGGCCTTTGATGAATATGCTGCGGGGCTATCGACTACCCAACAGCAGGAATGGCGAAAAATTCAAGGGAGATTTGAAGATATATCTTTCGTTGAATCAACTAATCAAATGCTAAAAATGATTGCTCGGTCCGTAAAACAATCAGATGATGAATTATTTAATAAAGCTTTAGCCAAATGGGCTGAAGAAGCCTTGGTATCAATACGCAATACGAACCTTTCTCACAAATCATACTTTACATTGGATCTGATCAAGGAAATATATCCACTGCACCCCATAACTGCGATTTCATTAATTGAACTCTGTCGTCGATTTGCCCAAAATGATAGAACGCTATTATCTTTCCTATGCAGTGGGGATTGGGGAGCATTACATGTCTTTTTAGAAAGGGAGATATATAACGAATCTGATTTACCAGCAATAGGCTTGGATTATCTATATGATTACTTTTTTAACATCAACACTAATAAGCTAGCTTATCAAGCAGAGTCTCAACGTTGGCTAGAAATACATGACATTATCACAGAGGCTGGAAATGTATCAGCTCAGGAATCCGCGTTACTTAAAACCATTGGGGTATTGAATTTACTGTCAGGAGCTATTGGTATATCAGCTGATTATGAGATGATTTATACCATTATGAAATATTCACAGGGCCATGATTCCAATATGGTCAGCAAATGGCTAGATAGCCTAATTAGAACTAAGGGTTTATTCTATCGTGAATTTGCACGGGAACTACGATTATGGGAAGGTTCTGATTTTGATGTGTATGGAGCTATTCGTACACAAAAAGCTAAAATGGTAATCAATTCACTTGACCAATTATTACAAGAATATTTACCATTAAGACCATTTATAGCATCGCGACATGCATTTGAGACTGGAACAGTAAGACGTTTTGAGCGCCGCTGGTTAAGCGTTGAATCACTAAATGAAAATTTATCACCTTCTACCGAACTTGATGGACTGTTTTTATATTGCTTTGGGACGTTATCCAAGCCTGAGCATATACCGTTAAGATGTTCTGATAAGCGTCCGCTACTAGTTGCTTATGTTTCATCACAATCAACCCTGATTGAACTAGCCTTAGAAGTTGCAGCTGCAAGATATGTTTTTGAAAATAGTCCGGAACTGGAACACGATAGGGTAGCCCGAAAAGAAGTCAGCTTTAGAGTAAACGCGGCCGAACAACACTTTCACAACTATATAAGTCAACTTTTTTCGCCAGAATCATCAGATATTACCTGGTATGCAAATGGACAAGTAATAAATATCAACGGTCATAAAGGGTTATCAGGAACAATATCAAATATTTGCGATCAGTTTTACTACAGAAGTCCGATTATAGGCAATGAGATGATCAACTACAACAAACTGTCTAGTGCTGCTGCCCGGGCAAGACGGGAATTGGTGGAAGCCATGGCTACTAATGAAGAAATAGATATGTTAGGACTGACCGGTTTTGGCCCCGAGGTTGCTATATACCGTTCGCTCATCTTGGCTACCGGATTACATATCAAAGGTAAGGATGGATGGTATTTAACATTAAATAATGATGATGAAAGGTTATCTTCATTATGGGAGCAGATCGAGAAATGTATATTATCTGTAGGAGATAAGGGGATTAGTGTTGCAGAAATTATGAGTATATTACAAAAGCCCCCATTTGGCATACGCCAAGGACCAGCACCAATCTATATTTGTTTGTATCTGCTGGTTAAAGCTGATGATATAGCTATTTTCCGTGAGGACAATTATGTTCCTTACTTAACTGAGGCTACGATAGCGTTGCTTATTAAACGCCCCGAATTGTTCATACTCAAACGCTTTATAGCATCTGGTATTGAGCAAAAGGTTTTTAATGCATATCGTAAACTGATTAATACAGATAACCTAAGGAATGACTTGAAACTCAGAAATGCCACTATGCTAGGGGTGGTTGGCCCCCTAATAAAATATATTGAAGCCTTACCATCATTTAGCCGGCAAACAAAAGAAATATCATTGGAAGCACAAAGAGTTAGAACCGCAATAATGAACTCTACTGAACCTATACAATTGCTATTTGAAGAAATACCACAGGCAGTGGGGATAGGTATTAATGAAAAACACGAAAACTCAAATTGGCAGGAAGAGTTGCAAGTCAGATTAAGAAATGCCTTAAATGAGCTTGGGCAGGTCTATCCAAAGCTTATTAATCAAATAATGCAATTATTACTTGAGGTCTTTGATTACTCCTCTGATATATATGAACTAAGGACAATGCAGGCACAGCGAATCAATCCATTGATAGAAGCTTGTAGTGATAGCGATTTAACGCCGGTATTAAAAGCCTTGGCTCGACCGACTGAAGATATATCAGAATGGGTAAAGGGTATCGCTGGTATAGTGGCAAAAAAACCATTGGACGCGTGGAATGATCAGGATTTTTTGCCTTTTGCCGCCAAATTGAAAGACTATACCGATCGTATTGATCAGCTAGAAGTCTTGAGTTCGGTTGATGCTAACCTAGCTTCAGATACCGTAGTATTAAGCATAATGAGTTCTGGTGGAAAACTAAACAGAGAATTGTTTAACAAAGCTCAACATGACAGAGAAATCGTTGACACTAAAGTGAAAGAAATATTAGCTTTGCCTAAAAATGAATCTACGCAGATAATGTTAGGTTTGATAAATAGCCTAGTCGGAGGGGTATCAAATAATGACAAACAAAACAAAGCATGAAAAGGATCGCCATATCTTAGCATTATCTGGAGGTAAAGACAGCGCCGCTTTAGCAGTTTATATGAGGGAAAAGTTGCCTGATTTGGAATTAGAATATGTCTTTACAGATAGTGGATGTGAACTTCCTGAAACATACGAGTTTTTGGATCGGATTAGGGCGGTATTAAATATCGATATAAAAGTTGTTAAATCCGATAGAAATTTCGATTATTGGTTGAAGTATTATAATGGTGTTTTACCATCGCCACAAAACCGGTGGTGCACACGGCATTTAAAACTGGAACCATTCGAAGCTTATATTGGGAATGATGTAGCGTTTAGTTATGTAGCAATTCGAGCTGACGAGAAAAACAGGAAGGGTTACAACAATAAAAAAGGCACCATTATTCCTAAGCATCCATTTATTGAGGATGGTATTGTTCTTCAAGATGTAATCAATATACTAAATGACTCTGGTTTAGGGTTGCCGGGTTATTATGGTTGGAGAAAACGCTCCGGATGCTACTTCTGTTTTTATCAAACTGATGGCGAGTGGAAGGGATTAAGAACTAACCATCCCACTGAATTTGAAAAAGCTTGTTGTTATGAAGAAAATCATTCAGATGGCAGGATTTACACTTGGAGGGGTTTAAACAAAGATGGGCATTTATTCCTTCGTAATCTTGAAAATGATGGGAATGAAAACCAGTTAATAGTTGAGGAAAGTAATGATAACAAACTAAGCAACATACTGAAGGAGCTGAATTTTCACTTTGAAAATAAAATAGTGTCTTAGGAGTGAGTCAAAAGATGTATGAAAGCAATATAGAACCATATTCAAAGATCATTGAACAGATAAAAACACTTAAACATGGTTCGAATATTAATCCGCACAAATTCATATTATTGTTATCTTTGATTAGAATTTTTGAAAGCAATCCTGTTCATGAAAATAAATTTTATTTTGCAGAAGTCGAGCCTGTTTTTTTAGAATGTTTTAATCAATATTATTCTGATTATGCAGACTACCGTAAGATGCTTGAGTATCCGTTCTACCACCTAAAAAATGACGGCTTTTGGAATTTACACTTAATAAATGGTAAAAAGGATATGTTTCAGAAGTATGAAAAACTAAGATTAACAAAGAGTAGGCTTATTGAAACAGTTGAATACGCTTATTTATCTGAGGATCTATACCAGTTGTTTTTAAATAGTGAACAACTTCAATTACTTAAAAAAGCAATCAAATCTATACTTCCAGGTCAATATGAGATTAATCAACAACCAGAGTTAATGGTTCAGGAAGGTAGTCTTTTTGAACATGAACAAGTTGCTATGGAGATAATTAAGAATGCTATTTCGAGAATGAGATTAGGCCAGGTTTTGAATAATATACTTATTTATGATCGTCAAACAAATAACTACTATGAATATGACATCATTCTTATAGGCTGTTCGAAATTGTATGTAATTGAACTAAAGCATTGGTCAGGGAAGATACAGATAGCCCCCTATAATTGGGTAATACGTGAGACTCAACATAGATCTGATCCTCATAAGATTAATAGTTTTAAATGCAAAATCCTTAAAGGCATTTACCAGCACCAATTCAGAACCTATCCCAGTATATGGGTCGAATCAATAGTAGTGTTGACCAATTCTGATGCAGAGGTTGAGGGAGCCGCTCATCCTGCTAGGGCAGCAAAAGAAGGTAAGAATAACTTAACCTTTTCATCCATTGGGGATTTTCTTACTTATATTAAGAAGTGTGAAGAAACTGAAAGCAAGATTTTAAATGACACTCAGGTCAGGAATATTGCTGATTATTTACAAAGTTTGAATCAACCTAAACAAGGTGGAAAATATTCGATACCGGGATATGAAACGGTTGAATATCTTAATCAAAGCCCAGAACGTGTTGAACTGCTAGCTAGACCTATTGGTCCAGTAGCAAGGGGCTTGAGTCGTTTTAGAGTTTTTCGGGTCCCTGAAAAACTAACAGCAATGGAGCAGAAGGTATTTATAAAGAAAGCCTATAATACTATTGATGCAGTATCTCAGTTAAAAGATCATCCAAATATACACAAAGTATGGTTAGTTCCTAATGATGAGGGGTATATAATCGAGGGTTCAGACTGGTCGGAAACGGGAACAATTCGTGATTATATTAATCGTAATAAAGGCAGTTTGAGCATTGATGAGATTAATGCCATATGTTTTGGAATAACTAAGGGACTGTGGGTAGCTCATCAAAATAGCATCATACATAGAGCCGTTAAACCTGAAAATATCTTGTTGTCTAATGGTGTTCCCAAGCTAATGAATTTTGATCTTGCTTATCAAATGGATGAAAATCATATTACGGTAATAACAGATATAGAATCCTTAAACGATGACGGATACATCGCTCCAGAAATATTGTTGGGACAAGATATTGATGAATCAACAGACTTATTCTCACTAGGCGTGATTGCGTATGAGCTGTTTACAGGTTTCAAGCCGTTTGCAAAAGTAAGAAAGTTTATAGCCGATGGCGGTGGGCTTAGTGAGATAGCTTTAGATAAATTAGGACAGAAACAGATACCTAATTCAACCATTGAAGTTATTGATTCATTAGTACAAGTAGATAGGAACCGCAGATCCAAGGATATAACACAGATTTTAGATGCGTTTTCTACTGATAGGGGTCATGGCGAAAGTGCGAAAGCTTCAACTAGCAATGCTTATTTAGAACCGGGTGATACCTATGATATGTACGAGATTATTGAACTTATAGGTGAAGGAAAAGAAGCGCAGATCTACAAAGCTAGAAATGGACGTATGGAGATAGTTGCGCTTAAGCTGTTTAACCGAGAAATTGGGCGTGAGAGGATATTTAGAGAAGGCGACAATACTGCAGCAGTTAAATCAGCCTATGTAGTCGAATGTAATAATACTATTGGACATTGGAAAGACGACAGATATTTCTTGATATTGGACTATATCGATGGAGAGTCTATGCGTTCTTGGATAGAACAAAAAATGGTGCCTGATGATGAGACCTTTCGCAATATTGCCATTTGTTTATTGCAGGGCTTGCAGGCCTGCCATAATCATGTAGACGAAACTGGCCAGAGAAAAACAATTCTGCACAGTGATATTAAGCCAGATAACATAATAATCACTCGGGATAAAAAGGCCGTTTTAATCGATTTTGGAATATCAGGACCGCCTAGGGTAGACGTTTTCCAAGGTACTATGGCTTATATTCCTCCGGACAGTTTAAGTGGAGCAGATATGCAGTTTTCCGAAGAGGGAGATCTATTTGCACTGGGAATAACATTGTGGGAGTGGCTGTGTGGGCAGACACCCTATAACCAAATAAAGTCCGAAGGAAAACCTTGCTTCAGTCAAGAATGCCTTATGCGAATACCGAGGAATTTACAGGAATACTTGATGAAGGCTATCGCGCTGGAACGGGAGGAACGTTTCCTAAAAATAGAAGAAATGATCCAAGCGTTTACGGGAACCACAGAAACAGAAGAACAACAAATAAAAAAACAAAAAGAGACTATCATTCACAAAGTGCCGGATATCAATGAAATTACAGTTCTTGATACTTCAAATCAGAATCCATTTGTGCCGTATCTTAACTCTCTTTCCAATGCTTCAGCCGGAAACGAAAATGCAACTGCCGAAGCCCAAATTGGGAATAAATACTTTACAAACATTCGCGTTGAACACCCAATCTTCCAGTTTATTTACCGTCAACTATTTACCGAAAAGAAACATGTAATATTAACTGGAAATGCAGGTGACGGCAAAACAACTATTGCAGCTGAAATATATAGACATCATTTTGGCATGTATAAACCTTTGAGCGCACGGGAAGAATCTTCAGATTTGGTACTTATTAAAGATTTGAGTGAGTTACCCGAAGGACAGAGAAGCAGTATTTTTAGTGAGGCCATGGATGAACAGCAAAAGGTTTATCTGATCGTATCGAATACCGGCACCCTAATAGAAAATATGAGTCAGCTACAGCAAGGTGAGGGAATCAAAAAAAGTAGCTTACTGATTGCATTGGAGGCAGATCACCCGCTACTGATTGGAGAAGAAAGGTTCTTGATCGTAAATATTGGAAGGATCAATAGTATTGCAGCAGCCCTATCAGTTGGGGAAAGGATGCTGGATAATGAGAATTGGAAGAACTGCGTTTCCTGTAATAGATCTAAAGATTGCCCTATTTGTATTAATGTCAATCTATTACAAGAAAACAGAAAATTAGTCCTGGAGCGCATTGGTCTAGCCTATCGACGATTATATGAATATGGCAATCGATTGACAATGCGTCAAATGACAGGGCATATCGCTTACGTTATTACTGCTGGACTCAATTGTGAAGACATTAAGGCAATGTCAAAAATTGCTTTGGAGGAACGTTATACCCGATATCTGTTTTTTAATCGGTTTTTCGGAGATGATGGTGAGGAAGAGATTCCTGAAGCCATGCAATTGCTGCCAGTTCGCAAAATTAAGGAAGCAGAACTGGGAGTTTTTCTAGATCCTTTTATAGAAAGATCCATATGGAAAAAACAAACAGAAGAGATTCCATTTTCGGAAAGCATCATGAAGGTGTTAGAACATGTTCGCAGTAGTAGTGAGAACAGTTCAAACAAGATGAGAATACAAGTTAGACGTCTACTATACTTCTTTTTTCCCCCTAATGAACAAGGTGTTAGCCAATATCTATGCGGGTTTCTCCAGTCACCAATGTTGCTGACATACCTTCAACAGCTGGAGGAAAATAAACCATTAAGCAGATATAAGGAAGAGCGGCAGTTGCGTTTTTTGTTACAAGTATTGCAGGAATGCTATGTGGGGGTAAGATTACTGGAGAATGAATATCGAGCCCGAGATTTATACATAACACTCAACCCCCCTGGGTCTAGCAAAACCCAGTTAATACTAGGGAAAGCACACATTGAAGATTTTTCTCTTGGAAAGAAAAACATATATGAAACCGAGGAAATAAAACATCGGTTGCTAACTATGCGTTACCAAGTCGATAAGGCAGAATTAGAATTGGATCTTCCCTTTTTAGATTATGTAGCTCGGAGATACCAGGGAGAAGTTGCAGAAGAATTGTCCGTGTTCTACTTAGATCGCTTGCAAAGATTCAAAATAATTCTGCTAGAGAACATCAATAATAATACTGGAGAAGAACATATGGAACTTTTGAGTATTGCTGGAAGTCGAAATTTTGAAATCATAAGCATTAAAATAGATCACGATTCCTTGGAGGTGATAATGTGACACTACCAAAGCCATTTCCTGATATAGATACTTCTGGAGATTACAATCCTGCCATTCGTTTATTTGGCAACCGTTTGATCTCTGAGCAAACGATACTCGAATACATGGCAGAATTTTTGACAATTGCATTTTCTGAAAAAGAGATAGCATCGGAGAATATCCAGGATATTTTACCTTCACTTGAGAGTATACAATTGTGGCTCAACCAACCCTTGAAATATAAGCCCCCCATCAAACTAAACTTAAAACTTTTTGCATTTTATGGGGTATCGCGTATTGATGGGAAACATGAGGTGCATAAGCAGCATTATGAACATCTAATTAAAGAGTTAGAAAAAAACATGACTTACAATCGTGGCAATAGTGACCAAGTATTAGCCTATCTGGATGATTTATTACAGGGTTTTCAAGGTGCCGGATTTAATCGTGCATGGTGTGCACAGACCTTTTATCCAGTTTCTCCAAGGTTACTTACGCAAGAGACTATTTGGAATGAAACTATCGCTAATGCTCCAGCAACAAGGCCAGCAACTTGGTATACAGCCTTAGATAATTTCACTAAGTATTTCAGTAGAACAAAAAGAAATTTCATGGCTCGAGGGGGAGAAGTACTCTACCTGCAATTGTGTAATGTTTTTCGCATGGATGAAGGGACAAAGGAATTATGGGCTCAAAAGTTTAAGTTTGAAGAAGAAGAAAGGGATTTTGAAAAGTTACATAAGCAAATAGTCAGTGGGTTTGGCACTTTACATGATACATATATTTCACCCTTGGATCATTTACTTGATTTCTTGGAAGCATTAGATAGCACTACACATGAAAAAACAAATGATTCCAAGTATTGGTTAGAAGCGGGATGGTGTCCGGAAGAATCTTGGGCAGAGGGCTATCTATTTGCAGTAGAGTTGAAGCGATTATTTACAGCAACACTAGATCCGATAGAAAGGCTTGATTTGCTAATGACTGGCTGCGCTATGCAAGTTTTACGTACAATTTGCGCACAGAGTATTCGCTACGGAGGTAGCGAGAATTATAGTGAAACACCACTTGGTTATGAATGGATATTATCATCATCTCGTTCATCAAAGCAACAACGACAAACATCACAACAGAGCTTGCAGTATATTCAGGGAATTATTCAAAAAGCGTTGCGAGAGGAACAACTACAAGCCAATGCTGGAATCCACCCCCGCAAAACCAAACAAGTTCTTTACAAAGAAGCAGATACTAAATACGGTTTCAAACTTCTCTTATCATTGGGGAAGAAGCTGGGCATCATTGTCCCCTATAATGGCCCTGGCGCTCATTTTATCATGACAGATAAGCTTATGCGTTATTTAGTAGTAGCACTGTTAAAACCTGGCGAGAGGGTTACCTATCAAGACTTTTTACATCGTATGTATTTGCATTATGGCATTGCTATTGAAGGAGATCAATTAGCTAATGCCATGCGTTGGAGCGAATTGCCCGTTAATAATGCTATGCAGGAAAGCAAAAGACCCTGGTTTGCAGAGATGCTGAGTGCGGGAGGTTTTTTAACGGAATTGTCGGACGCCTGGTCAGTGGTAAGAAATCCTTTCGATATTAGTTAATGAGATTCTATAAGGAGATAGAAATATGCAATATTTGGCTCAAACAATTTCAGACTATATTTTGGCGGAAAGTGAAAATACAGGATCTTTCAAATTTATCCTCCCCTCGTATCCATCTTTTGTGCTAGCGGATATTGGTAGAATGATCGAAAAACAGATCAGCAATGTGGTTGGAAGGCAGATAAAATTTGTATACGGAATTGCATATAGATTGGGGAAACGCTGGAATGAAAGCGGTGATTTGCAAGATCAATCTGATTTCAGTTACATAAGCCAAAAAGGCTGGTACAACCAGGATAATAACCTTACTTTTTTGCGTAATGAGATAAAACCACCGGAAATAGATACCTTAATAACAGTTTTGGCTGGATACGATGATATAGATGATAAGGGGGGGCTGGGGGACTTTTTCCACATGGACCAGGTTTCTATCTGGGAAATCTGCCTTAAAAAATCTTTTAAATCCTGGCTTGAACTCAGTCTAAAAGATTGGATAAATATTGAGGATCATGCCCCTTATATTGAGGCTATGGATGATTTGTTTTCCTCGCTCTACAATTTTGGTTTAGCTGACCTACTGTCGGTTAGTAAATATCTGCAAAACCATAGCTTTGCAGGAGTGAGCAGTGGGGTTGAGGCCTATCGCATGGTGCTTGAGGATCTTAAACCTTTTGGGCTACCTAAAATGACTGGCTTAGAGAGCAAAAGAACCCGTAGGTCTTTTTCAGTTTACCAATCAGCTGCCCAACAGTTTTTTAATTATAGTACTTTTCTAAATGAAACAGATAGGAAAAAAGCCTTGCAAAGACTCGACGCCTACCGAAATGATACTCAACGTCCAGACCCTGATGCAGAGGAAAGAGGTGAATTTGGCGGAGTTAACGATTTTTTAGACGCGTTGCAAGATTATATCGATAATCGCTCCGAAAAAGCTCGGCAGAGTTTGTATTCAGTTGATTTTATATATTTATATGAAAAAGTGTTAGGGTACAAACCCAAGAAAAACGATCCGAAGCCCCCCCCTGAACCGAAAGCTCGGAAAGTTAAGGGGGTAGCACCTGAGATATTCTTACATGCACTATGGTTGGCATTAGGTGATTTGCGTAAAGAAACCAAGCAGCAAGGCGTTATATTGCTGGAGAGTGTTAAAAAAATAACCATTCGAAGCATCCTTTTTAAATATGATTTTGATGCTGGTGAAAATGAGGATGACCATGAAACAGCTAAGAGATTTCTCCTTCATGCATTGGGGGGGATAAATGAATACTTGGCTAGTTTTATTCGCATACCGCGACAAGATAGCGAAGATAAAGGAGGCGATTGGGCGCCAATAAAATTTGAATGGCAATTGTCTCCGGCAGATAATAATGATTATTTAGAATACAGGCATATTCGAACAGGCGAGCCTAATCTTAAATTTGAGATATTAATTGATTATGGGGAACCAAAGGTACTAAAGAGAGAATTTTTATGGATGTTACCTGAGAATCATCAGACTCGTCTCATGTTAAGTCTTTATAATTTAATAAGGGAACATTATCTTTCGGGCGGTAATTCGCTTCCCGTTTTCGGAATACCATATATATCCGAAGTTTTTATGGCGCGTGGCGAGGAAGAGTGTACTCGTTTGATTCAAAATGCTTTTAGTAACAAAAATTGTATGGTAATTGATTTATTAAATGTCGAAGGACTTGATAACGCAGAATTATTAAAATCGCATCTAGATAAGATTTCTTACGCATATCAGAGTTTTCTAGCCGAAATAAACACTCAGGGGTTTTTTGCTACTTTAAATAGTAGCTGCTTAGCTCTCAATCAAGTTGTTTTTGAAGCATATAAGACATTCATCAATAACAGTATTAATAGTGTAGCGGGCTCCTTGCTCTGGAAGGCGTTTATGGTAGTAAGCAGTGAGAACTGCTCATCAAAGCAATGGCCATGGGAAGAGTATATGGATGCAGCCATTTTGACCCCATTGCATCCAGTGCTTTTAGAAATGATGACACATCAATATAGCTTCCTTTGCGACAGCTTCTGTTATTATGCTGAGATTGCATTAAGAGCCTCAAATGAAAAGCCTTTTACAGAGAAGTATTGGTATCGTGTAACTGATTTATCAACCATGCAATGGCCTGTATTAGGTACTCTTGCAGATTATAATCAGACATTGAACAATAATGTGAAGAGTTTTGGCTATATTCATTTAGTCGGCAAGGCGGAAGGGGACAGCTCGTTTCTAAACGCACGACTGTTATTCGAATATGACGATGAAGAGGATGAGGTTTCTGGCGAAGAATTATTCCGTGAGACGCAGGCATCTTTGTTAGTTAAACAAATACTAAATGATTACCAGGATCTATACCCGTTTGCGTTTGATGGTTTAACCATTGGGGCTTACTGTGGTTTAGAAATTCAGCCAATTATTGCAGGTATTGATAGCCACTTAGCGACTGTATTGACACAACGGGAAGAACCGTTTGCTTTACGTATTAATATTTTTTCTGATAGTAAAGATGATACTGCGGTGATGCGTTGGTTAAATGCCTGGAAGGATAGGTGGCAGCAGGCTGAGCTATCTAATAGTATGAAGCATTATAGTAATTGTCGTATATCTATAGCCTACCGTGTGGTTTCCCGGGACAATGATGCAGAACAATTCAAAAGGCTATTGAATCAAACGGAGATGGATATTATGTTCTTTGCCGATTTTGTTGATTTAAAGGGGAGCATATTTGAACCGATCGGAGATGAATTAAGCATTGAAGACTATCGGCGTTTTCCTGTGCTAGAAAAAACATGTTGCAAGAAAAGTGGCGGAGGATATGGTTACAGACGAGAAAGAGTCTTAAGTAATCAACGGTTCCAATTAGGTTCGTCCTATACTGAGGTTATGGCCCGGATAAAAAGCAAACACACTGATCCTGGGATTAGGCATGGGGTTATAAGTTATAGTGATTTCTATCCTTGGGTAGAAATAATTAATGAGGCTCATGCACACAGTAGTTGGGTAGTATGTATAGATCCTTCTGTAGATGAACAATTATTACTCAAAAGAAATGACGAAGAACAGGTGAAAAGGGAGATTGTTGGTTTTGGTTCTGGTGTGGGTGCCCATGGAGAAAACAATTTCACTGTATCAACTGAACATTTTTCTATGCTAGATATTAGCAAGAAAATTAGTTCCTATATCGGTTCCCTTTTTGCACCTATTGAGCAAGTCAAGGCAGATGCAATTGCTGATAGTTTGCTTAGAGAAACTTTACATATCGCGGGATTATCAATAATTAAAGCAACGGGACCAATAAAGTTTGTGAGGGAGTTTATTGCAAATGCTTTAGTGAGGAAATTACTACCTAGAGATGCAAATGTTTTTTGTGACGAGATATTTTCTTTAGATGCTTTCGTTCATTGGTTTGATGACCCTTATGATAAAAGGCGACCCGATTTATTAAGAATAAAGTCTTCTATAGTAAATGGGTATTTTAATATTGAAGCGCAGTTAATTGAATGCAAACTCGCTCAACAATCGGAGGGGTTTTTACAAAAGGCTCGTGAACAAATAGAGAACGGACTCAAACAATTGGTTTGGAAATTCAGACCTAGGCAAGGTGAGGGGCCGGCTGGCATTTTTGATCCACCTAATCAACGTTATTGGTGGATGCAATTACATCGTTTGATAGCTAGTAAAGGAGAGATTAACTATTTACAGTACCAAGATGCGCTTCTAGCCCTGGAACGTTTAGCTGAAGGCTGTTTCAGCATTACCTGGCAAGCTGCAGTTGTAGCGATTTGGACTGATCTTGATAATGACCAATGCGAATCAAGTCCAGATTGGGAATATAATCTGGAGGATCAATTGTTTGATATTTGCGTTGCCCAAATTGGACGTGATTTCTTGCAGAGATGTTGTTTGGAAGGACGAACAGGAGACATTTTTGTTAGCAGCAAACGAATTAATTTTAGTTTTATACCGGTTATATCATTAGAAATTGAGGAAGATAATGATGAAATAAAATTATCGCAAAACAGAGAGAATGATCCTGATAATGTGGATATTGTTCAAGTACATACGAGCCCTGAGGGTACTGTTGGAGTTAGTGAAGAAAAGTCTAGTATTCCGGATAGGGTCATGCTGGGAAAAGCTATCAACACTAGTCGAACTATATATTGGGAGTTTGGGCACAAGGATCTACCTAATAGACATCTATTAATTTTTGGGGCTTCTGGTACTGGAAAGACCTACACTGTACAAGCGATAATGTACGAATTATCAAAGCATAAGCAGAATAGCTTGATTGTGGACTACACTAACGGGTTTACAACAACCCAATTAGAAAAAGTAATAATTGAATCACTTAAACCGCAGCAACATATCGTACGCAGGGAACCTCTACCTATCAATCCATTTAGGCAACAGTGTGACGTGATTGAAGGAGACGAATTGCTTGAAGAGCCGGCTACTACTGCACAAAGAGTAAGCGGGGTGTTTGCCGAAATATACCAATTGGGAGATCAACAAAAATCTGCACTTTATAGTGCGATTCGGGATGGGGTAGATGAGTCAGGGGAGAAGTTTAACATGGCGTCATTGATGAAACGTCTGGAAATGATTAGTGATAACGCAGGACCCACAGCAGCATCAGCAGCTAGCGCAATATCTAAAATTCAACCTTTTGTTGACACTAGACCATTTGGATCAGAGGATCCAGAAAGTTGGGAAAGATTGTTTTCGGATAATAATTCGCACTGCCACATTATTCAATTAGCTGGTTTCATGAGAGAATTTGCTCGCCTTATTACTGAATTTTCATTAATTGATCTTTACAGATACTACCGGGCTCAAGGTGATAAAGACAATCCCAAAGTAGTAATACTGGATGAAATTCAGAATTTAGACCATAGGTTAGGGAGTCCATTGGGACAGCTTCTGACTGAAGGTAGAAAGTTCGGAATTTCGTTGGTGCTTGCAACTCAAACGCTAAGTAACCTGGGCAAGGACGAACGAGACAGGCTATTCCAAGCAAGTCACAAACTTTTCTTTAAACCGGCGGATACTGAAGTTAGGTCGTATGCTAATATTCTGGCTGACGCAACAGGGGAAAAGAGCGAGGATTGGGTGGCCCGTTTAACTTCTCTTAAAAGGGGAGAATGCTACTCACTTGGTTTTGCCTTAAATGAAAGGACTGAAGTACTGGAACCCAATAAATGGTTTAAGATTAGGATTAATGAAATTGAAAGTAGAGTAGAAAGCTAAAAGGTGAAATTGTGCTACCGATAAATTTTCATAAAACTTTTATTCCGGAAAGGCATTTCATTGCAGCCCTACTGGACTATGCTGCCCTGGGAAAAACGGGTACTTTGCAAGAAATATCCGCTGATACGGGTATTCCTATGGGAAAGATTAATGGAAAATTACCCGCTATTATTGATTATGCGCGCGGTATGGGGCTCATAAGAATACAACCAAGTGTTGAGAAGGGTATAAAAGTGCCTGTATTGACT
>LSQX01358640.1_pt1 | contig 17049 bp, 16 predicted proteins | sample 654561 | NCBI WGS metagenome assembly LSQX01 (sample SAMN04489861, study PRJNA283612) | anaerobic digester metagenome | isolation source: 4 biogas reactors fed with cattle manure at either 37C or 55C with and... | place: Denmark: Kongens Lyngby | collected 2014
CCTTGGTGGCTGAGGCACTCAGGATGGTCCTGATAGCCTTTGCAATGCGTCCTTGCTTGCCAATTACCTTGCCGACATCACCACTGGCAACCCTCAGTTCAAGGATTGTGGACTTTTCGCCCTCAACCACATTGATACTGACTTCGTCAGGGACATCAACTAAGGATTTCACAATGTATTCAACAAGATCCTTTTCCACAACGTTCTCCTGGAACTTATTCCTGGACAGTTCTGGTAATGGTTACGCCATTGCGGTTCAACAACTGTCTGACCGTATCGCTTGGCTGTGCCCCTTTGGCAATCCAACTGTTAATCTTCTCTACATCGAGAACCACCTGACTTTCCTTACTGGCGAGCGGGTGATACTGTCCGACCTCATCAAGGGTTCGGCTCTTCGTTGCAGCACGGGAATCCATTACGACGATTCTGTAATCAGGTCTCTTCTTGGATCCAAACCGCTTCAATCTCATGCTTGTACTCACTTCAATTCCTCCTACGAATTCAACTTCACATACCCATCTGTTTAAGCATTGCAGCTTGGTATTTTTTATTTTTTGCTAACTTTCTCATTGTAAGTCGCATTTTTTCAAATTTTTTGATCAATCTATTCACATCGGAAAGTGAAGTTCCGCTACCTAAAGCGACTCTTTTTCTCCGAGTAGGGCCCATTATACGGTAATTAACACGTTCCGCATAGGTCATAGAGTAGATGATTGCCTTTTCTCGTATAATTTCTTTCTTGTCGATATCATCCTCGCTGATCTGGCCTTTCGCACCAGGAATCATATCGAGGATTTGCTCCATGGAGCCCATCTTGTCCATACGGTTAAGCTGGTCCAGATAGTCCTGCAGATCGAAGGTGTTCTTAGCCATCTTCTCCTGCATTTTCAGGGCATCAGCCTCGCTGATGGTCTCCTGGGCTTTCTCAACCAGGGAGACGACATCTCCCATTCCGAGGATTCGGCTCGCTATGCGATCAGGATAGAACGGTTCAAGATCCTCTATCTTTTCACCCACACCGATGAACTTGATCGGCTTTCCAACAACTGACCGCAAGGAGAGTGCGGCACCACCACGGGTATCACTATCGAACTTGGAGAGTACGACACCTGTAATGCCTACCTTCTGATCAAACTCCTGTGCAATGGTAACCGCATTCTGACCGGTCATGGAGTCAGCGACAAAGAGCGTCTCATCCGGTTTCAGAGCGTCCTTGATGCGCATGATCTCAGCCATGAGCGTCTCGTCAAGGTGCATCCGTCCGCTGGTATCGACTATCAGGGTATCGTGCTGCTCTTTCTTGGCGAGCTTCAATGCTGCAGAAGCAACCTTCACGGGGTTCTTCTCACCTTCTATGGTAAATACGGGAACCCCAACGGCTTCTCCGAGAACTTGCAGCTGAAGAATGGCTGCAGGGCGTACGAGGTCGGCTGCGACAAGCATCGGCCTTCTGCCCTCTTTCTTCAGTCTGTGGGCAAGCTTTGCACTGGTGGTGGTCTTACCGGAACCTTGCAATCCCATCATAAGGATGACAGTAGTCGTATCGGGTCCCTTCAACAGGAGCTTCTGATTTTCCTCGTCACCAAGCAGTGCAACCATGCGGTCATAGACAATCTTCACGAATTGCTGACCAGGATCGATTGCCTTGAGGACTTTCTCCCCCAATGCTTCTTCCATGGTGCCGTTTATGAAGCGTCTGACAACACGCAGGTTGACGTCGGCATCAAGCAGGGCGACCTTGATTTCCTCAACGGCGTCCTGGATGTTCTTCTCTGTTAATTTGGACTTTCCAGCAAGCGAACGCATAATGCCGGAAAACTTGTCACTTATTGAATCAAACACTATTCTTCTCTATTATAATACTCATACAAGTTACATCTTATACCGCAATGAGTGCTTTGGTGTCAAGGCTTCGTTTGTGCGGAACCAGTCTCATCAAAGACGACCTCTTTGGCTTCGTCGTTGAGGATGACAGGTTCGCCTTCCACTGTATCTATGCGGTAGCTGACCATAGTTGAGACTCCAGCTTCCATCTGTGTCACTCCCAACAAGGTATCGCTTCCCATAACCGTATGTTTGTTATGGGTAATGATGATGAATTGGCTTTTTTGGGCAAACTCCTGCAGGACAGAGAGGAAAAATCCAATATTCCTATCATCCAGGGCGGCATCGATCTCGTCCAGGACACAAAAGGGTGAAGGTTTCACGTGGTAGGTGGCAAACAGCAGGGCTACAGCGGTCATCGACCGCTCCCCTCCTGAAAGCAATGCAAGGTGGGTGAGCTTCTTTCCCGGCGGCTGGGCAAGGATATCTATCCCGCTTGTAAGCACATCCTCAGGGTCGACAAGCTTGAGTTCCGCCCTACCACCTCCGAACAAACGGCGGAACATGTCCTGGAAATTGGTTGAGATTTGCTTGTACGTTTCAAGGAAGAGCTCTTCACTTCTCGTCTTGATCTCCAGAACCACTGCAGCCAGGTCTTCTTTTGCCTTGTTCAGGTCATCCATCTGCTTGGTAAGGAAGTCATACTGTTCCTTGACTTCAGAGAACTCCTCTTCAGCCATCTGGTTGATATATCCCATCGAAGCAATTTTTTTCTTCACCTCATCCAAATTGGCTCTCAGGACCGGGATGTCTACGATATCTTCGGACAGTCGCCCCTCATACTCTTTCAGACTCTTGCCATAGTTATCGAAGAAGTTGGTATAGATTGCACTGATGTTGATCCCCAGCTGCTCTATCTGGAATCCAAGTTTCTCCGTATCGCTTCTTATCGCCTGAAGTTTCTCGTAGGAGGAGGTCTTCATCTCTTGCTTTTCCCTGATGGAAGAACCCAAATCCTCAATTTCAACGATCAGGTCCTTGAGGCCCTCATTCAAGGAGGCCACATTCGTCTTCATTTCCTTTACTTCAGCCTCGGCCGAACGAATATCTTCCTGTGTCTCATAGATACGTTCCTGAGCAGTTTCGCTCAAATTGACAGCATCACGATAGAGGTACTCCTGTTCCGTAACAGACCGCTGCAAACTTGCTATCCACTCTTTGGCACTGCTCTTCTGCCCTTGGAGCTGGTTTAGTGCGACTCTCTGGTCGGAGATGTTCTGCTGATAAGATTCCAGGGACAGGGAGAGCTTGGCATTCTCTTCACGCAGATAGCTGATGCGCTCACGGTTGGAGGAGAGCGCCTTGCGTTTTTCGGCAATGGCACTGTCGACAGCATGCTTCTCGGTGATGATCCCTTCGGGAGAGATCAGATCATCAATGAAAGATGCCTCATGGGATAGGTATGTCTCAAAAAGGGAACGCAAGGAAGAGAGGCTTGTCCCGAGATTGCTCTGGAACTTGATCTCCTGTGAGAGCAATTCCTCTGAGGAGACTCCCATGCTCCTCAGCTTTTCCAAAAACTGCTCGTGCTCGGAGACTGAGGATGTTATGTGATCCATTCGTTTTTCGAATGCGCTAAGAGCTGTCTTCTTTTCCTCAAGGTTATATCCCGACGCCTTCAGCTTCTCCTCAAGTTGGATGACAATGACATCGGTGAGTTCCTTGAGTTTCTCTGAAAGGATATCCATCTCCTCATCAAGGGCTATATCCTCTTTCTCCGTGTCGCTTATCTCCTGGTTCTGGCTTGCAATGAGAGTGCGGGCCTTATCGATTCCCTTTTGGTTCCTCTCGATCTCGGTGTTGAGCTGCTCGATCGCCTCATCGATATCCGCCATGGCTGAGAATTTTTCGTCTATTTCGTTTTTATCACGTTCCATACGCTCCTGTATGGCGAGCGAGCGTTCTGCAGCCTGATCTTTCTGCTGGAGGAAATCACGGAAGCGTTGTGTGAGCAGATCGAGCTTGTCTCCCCTCCCCTTGATCGCTTCATCGAGGCGTTGCAGTTCTGTCTGCATCTCTATGCGTCTCGAACCCATACCTCTCATGGTTTCCTGAAGCTCTGTAATCTCATCATCATAGGAGGTCAGTGACCCCTTCTGCTGCTCAAGCTCCTTCTCGCCACGGATTTTAAGCTCTTCCTTGCTGTTCTGAAGCATGATGTAGGATTTGAGGGTCGAAAGCTGTACATCAACTTCCAAGGCAAACTGTTCCCTCTTGAGCTCACGGTAGCTGATGGCCTTTGCTGCCTGATTTTTCTTGGTTTCATAGCTACGCCGCACTTCACGCAAGATGGTTTCGACCTGCATGATGTTTTCATCGGTCCTGGCTAGCTTACGTTCCGCATCCTGAGTTTGGGATTTGAAGCGGGAGATCCCCGCAGCCTCTTCAAAGATATACCTTCGGTCTTCCGGTCGTGAAGAGAGTATCTGGTCAATCTTTCCCTGTTCCAGGATGGAGTAGGCACTTTTACCAACTCCGGTATCAAGAAAGAGTTCCTTGATGTTCTTGAGCAACACACGCGAATTGTTGATATAGTATTCGCTTTCACCGCTACGATAAATCCTGCGTTTGATCTCTACTTCACTTGCGTCGGTCGGCAGGAGTCCGTCTTCATTGGAGACGACAAGACTGACCTCGGCTACCTGTAAAGGCTTGCGAGTGTCTGTACCGTTGAAGATGACGTCTTCCATACGGCCTGCCCGTAGGGTTTTGGTGGACTGTTCTCCGAGGACCCACTTGATAGCATCAACGATGTTGCTTTTACCGCAACCGTTGGGGCCGAGAAGGCTGGTAATTCCACTTGAGAAATCCAAGCTTACTGAGTCCGGAAAGGACTTGAAGCCGAATATTTTTAGGCTTTTGAGAAACAAACTGTACCCTCTTATTGTGCTTGACGCAGATTTCTTCGTGATTATACCATATGATAGGAAGGGTTAAAAGCGGGAACGTCAATTGAGGGGAGTTATAATGGATTCACTGTTCACATTCCAAGAACCAAAACTTATCTGCGGCATTGATGAGGCGGGCAGGGGTCCCCTCGCCGGTCCTGTCTGTGCCGCGGCAGTGATCCTTGGGGAAGATTTTCCCCTTGAGCTGCTCAATGACTCCAAGAAACTCTCTGAGCAGCAGCTTTACAGGGCCGAGGCTGTCATCAAGGAGAAGGCTGTGGCTTGGGCGGTCTCTCTGGCTACGGCCAGGGAGATAGATCGCATGAACATCCTGCAGGCTTCACTGCTGGCTATGAAAAGGGCATATGAGAAACTCAGCAAAAACTATCCGATAGATCTTGCAAAGGTCGATGGCAATCAGAAGCCAGATCTTGACTGCCCTACCATCACGATAGTCAAAGGCGATGCCACTGAGGTTGAGATCATGGCTGCTTCGATCCTTGCCAAGTGTGCAAGGGACCGGTATATGGTCCTTGCGGATAAGAAATGGCCCCTGTATAACTTTGCCAAGCATAAGGGCTACCCTACAAAGGAACATAGGGATGCCTGTCTCTACTATGGCCTTTCACCTATTCACCGCCTCTCTTTTCATATAGCAGGTTCGAAAAAGGAAGGCGACTCAGAAACAGGGGAACTCTTCTAACATGAAAAAAGCAGCCGGCCGGCTGCTCATTGTACTATTTCGTCTTTACGTTTTGCTTGATGAAATCCAAAGATTTCTGCAATTCCTTAAGGAACTCCCCAAGGTCTTCCTGGTAGACAATGATTGACTGTCGGATAAATTTCTCGCTTTCCGGTGTGCCTTTGCTCTCCACCATGTTGAGGAACATATCCCCATAGATGTTTTCCTTTACATTAAAGAAATAGGTCCTGTCATTTTTGACAAGCCTCGATGAATATACTTCTCCACGCTGTCCCATACTGCTCTCCTCGCTTTGCAAAACGTTCAATTCTCTACGCTCTACTGATACTTCATTTAATCAGTGAAAAGGCTTCTATGTCAACAAGGCAGGAATAATGTCATGCTTAGAAAACTTTGGACATCAACCACCCTTACCCTAGATATACACACTCATTATGCCATCTGATAGCTTCCTGTGAGGGCCTTTCAAACCTGTTTGTTGGTAAATTGGGCAGTTGTTTTCCATGATAGTCATAGTATATTTTGCCATTGCCATAATCCTCTTTCAAGTAATGGCTCACTTCTACGGTATAATCTGTATTTATTGTCAGATAGCCATGGTCAAAAAGAGTATGAATGTCAGTACGAAGCAACAGCCCATTCTGGATAGAGTACTGTCCGCCATCAGAGAAAGGCTTGATATGGGCAGCATCAAGAACAGGGAGTGTTTTTTCCCCAGTTACCGCACAACGGCGATTATAAGCTTCAGTAACCAAAATCCTAAAACTACCCTGCCCCAACCGATACCAGGCTTGTGTTTCTCCCACTCTGGGCTCCTGATTGATAAAAGAGCTTGAAAACACATCTCTTCCTTGCACTCTATTCTGCACTTGTTCCAACAGTCCGGCTCCTTCAATTGAATTTGAGTCGTAGCGTTTGCCTTGGACTATACTCGAAGACCAATCCTTTGGAACGGGAATCCATTGGCCTTCAGGAAAGAAAAAAGGATTAGCCAGTATGATGCATCCAATATTTGGGTTAGGTGTCCTTTCACCCCTATATTTCCAGATCTTTTGATTCAGTTCTTCCAAAGTATCGGTTCCATTCTTTTTCCCGAATGCATCCCATGCAAGAAATGAAGGGAGAATTGAGAATTTAACAAAAAAACCTCCACCTACAATATAATTGTGAGGTGCATGAAGCTTGAACAGAAACAGATCATGTGAATCCAATGCCTTAAAGAGGGTTTTCCCTCCGGGTTTCCAAAAGTTTATTTCATCATAGGATTGGACAGAGAGGTTGTGGTACCAATCAGAATCAGTGACTCCAACAAAAAACTTCATATCTATCCCCCTATTTCTCTGTGCTTGTCATGGTCTCAATCCTACTTTGCTTAGACCTCACACGCAAGGATTCTGTTTTTCATTGCCCAAATGAAGGATAAGAGCAAAAAGAAGAAAATTTTCTTTTCTGAAGGTACTTGACGAAGATTTGATTATGTTTTAAAACTTAGGACGTACCGCGCCTTTCGTATACTGGTATTACCTCAGCCTTCCAAGCTGAAGAAGCGGGTTCGATTCCCGCAAGGCGCTTAAAACATAAAGTATTTAAATACAAAGAATAAAGAAACCCATACTGAAAAGTGTGGGTTTTTCTATTGTATTCGCTTTCTTCTTTTCTACCCCATCAGCAATCTTGCTCCTCCATATCCAATAAGAGCCAGGGTAATACTCATGAGGGTTCCTACCAGGAAGACCTCCCTGAAGTTGTTGTCATTGCTGAACTCTGAATATCTTACCAGGGTCTTGGCTGCGATGACCAGGGTACAGGCAGAGACGGAGCCAAACAAGCAGAGCAGGAGGATGATCAACCTTTCAAGATATCCAATCTTACGTCCTGCATGCAGGGCATTCTCTTCATCTGCTTCTGAAGTCACTGCACAGGAAGCAAGAAGTTTGGATACCGCAATACTGCTCGGCTTGAAAATGAACAACATGGAAAATGCTATGCCTATCCAAAAGGCCGGTAGTTGTATCTGCAAGGGATATAATCGAGCCACTACCAGTAAAACTACCAGATGCATCACCTGGTCGGTGAGGAATGCTGAGAAGGTTTGATATCTTCTGCTAAAAATATCAATGAGAAAATGTGATACGAACAGGACAGAAGCAAGCAGGACAGCCTCCCCTATCATTCTATCCAGCATGGCGATCAGTGGCAGAAAAGGAAGTACATATACAAAAGAGTGAATAATGACTCCGCCCACCTTCATCTGCTTGTTTTTTGCCAGTTTATCGCCCTGAAGATAGAAATCCCCTACCAGATGGCAGCAGAGCAAAACCCCATAATATGCATACATATCATCTCCCCCATTGTAACATATCAACTATCAAAGCCTCAAAGTAACGCAATTGGGCAAAGTTGTTTGTCCGCACCACGGAATCAACATACTGACGCCGTATGCCGAGTGACTGTGCTATCCGACCATTCAGACCACGTTTCCACTCCTTATCAACCAGGCCGTCATGCTCCTCAAAGCAATCCTCATCAACGGAAAGGGAGAATGACGGCTTGTAGGAAGGTATGGTCTCTTCACAGATTTGTTGCTGTTCTTTCAGGATAGCCTGCAGTGCCTTGAGATTGGCAATCAAGGCCTTCGGTTGCCGTACAAGATATGAATCTAAAAATTCGGCATAGTTGTACAGCATGGTTGTCTTAGGCTTCAATGCCTGGGTTAGCAGCAGATAGGACCCCAACAATCCATTTGCAAATCGATCATCCTGCTCTCCTGAGTTAAAGATGACCGGCTGTTCCGGTCCTTGGTGGCACAGGGCTATAGCCTCCCTTGCCCTGTGATACGCAGGTCCATCAAGTTCGGTAGTCATCCAATCAGCAAAAAAGTCCAATTCTCCAAAACCGATGCCGCAACGCAACTGAACAGGATAAACAAGACGTGAAAAGAAGGCATAGTAGCGATATGCGGCCTCTGCCGAGTAGAAGAGGCCTTGCATTTCATCACCTGCACTGAACATGACAGGTTTGCAAAGGCTCTCATGAAACAACTCGTTGCAAACCCCGATAGCAGCTTTAAGATGAGACTGTATGGCAAACCTATCCTTGAATTTCCGTGATTCCACCACATCAAAGATAAGGGCTGCATAGTGTTTTGTTTCTTTCATGACTATCCACCTGTGCATCAGTATAGGGTAACATTTCCTATTTAGCAATAGAATTCTATGTTATATAGCTATTAGCATCATATTTCTATTGCTTTAACGCTTTAGCCTTATAAAATACATTCCTATACCCCTAATCTTTTCTTCATCTCCTGCACATTCCTTCCAAACTCAGAACCAGCCTTGCTCAGGGCATTGAGTATCTCTTCATACTCCTTACCCATACTCTCCCTGGCTGCCTTTATAGTAGTCAGGCATTCGTTCTCATCCATGAAGGCCACAGCCTCAACAAGATGCTTGTGATCTTCCTCTGGTATGACCATGAAACCATGCTTGTCAGCATGGATGAGGTCACCAGATCTCACTTCACAACCAAATACAGTAACCGGCTCCCCCCAGGAAATGGGCATTGAGTAGGCATGGCCAACACAGAGCCTTCTAGCCAGAGCCTTGAAGCCTGCATTGGTCATCTCATCGACATCACGTATGGCACCTTCACTTATTGTTCCCACACACCCCAGGGCCCTATGAGTGTTTGCATTGACCTCACCCCAAAAGGATCCAATAACCCTTGCAGGAGAGTCCAGGTCTTGCAGCACGACAATTTTAGGTCCCGGCATTGAAGCGACATATCTTCTGTACTCCTCGTTATATTTCGTTTTATCAGGGAAATGGTCCTTATTTCCGGGCTGACAGGTTACTGTGACCGCATAACCGATCATCGGGCCCATCTGTGGCATGAAATCCTTAGTCTCGTCACGGTTGCATCTGATAGCAAGTCTCTCGCCTTTGGTTATTGACTCCCACCCATTGTATATGGTGGGTGTATTCCATCTTTTAAGTTTCAACATATCTGAATGTGTAAGCATCACTGCCTCCCTTTGCCCAATAGTGTATCATGAAATTGGTGTCAAAACGACCAATCCCATAAAGCCAAGACCTTATATTCTTTTTCATTCTTCTCTTGTCTTCTGATGCCAAATGCCGTTTTATTTGCTATACTGGGGAATTGGAGGAACGATGCAAGAAATACTCAGGCGGTACGCTCGTCTTATCATAGAAATACAACTCAAACTACAAGGTGGTGATGCCCTCTCAATAAACACAGAAAGCAGCACCATGGCTTTTGCCAGGATGCTGGCTACCATGGCCTGTGAATCCACTCATCAGACCGTTACCATAGTTGAGACAAACCACGGGAAAATAGCACAGACTCTGGAATTTGACCCTGTGGAACACAGGATCAAGAGACCGGAGATAACCGGCTATGTAATGTGCCATCTGGTGGATCTGGACAACGCACCTTACGTCACTGATGAAAACGTGTTTTCAGCGGCTGAAGAGGTGACCAAGCTTGCCACCTACGGCTTGCTCAGCGATCCTGTTTTCCTTGACCGGCGTATCGCAGTACCTTGGGCAAACATCCCTTTGCCAGGCCCGCTTTGGGCCATGCAACTCTTAGGAAAGGCGGCATCGGAAGAGGAGATGTGGACGCTCTTTTCAAAGCTCTACAGGCTTGAGGATGACCACGGACTTAAGTTCTGGAATGACCAGTCCAACCTGTTGCAGTATCGCAAGCAGGTGCTTAACAAGAAAGGAAAGCTACAGCTGGACATCAAGGGAGAGTGCTGCACGCTGCAAGCCACTACAGCGGACAGGACCAAATGGACAGGAGGAAGCTCGGTAATCTCTAGCGGACGAACCTTCCTGCCCAGCCTGCCCATGCAACATATCCATGCATCGTTGGACATGCACAAGACAGAGGGTACGATAAAGGCTTTAAGACCCTTCCTCCTATTGGGAAAGGTTGTCGAAGAAGCAACCTTTACCATTGAGAAGGGAAAAGTCGTCTCGTACAACGCCAAACAAAACAAAGAGGCACTCGATGCCTATTTTGCCGTTGACGAAGGGGCCTCAGTGGTGTCGGGTCTCTCCTTGGCCGACAATGACACTATCGAGAGCCGCTATCTCAGTCAGGCGATCCACCCCCATTTCAATCGCGAGATAACAGGAAGTCTTGTCCTGGGCGACTTCAACCTGAACACACTGACAGACCAGAGCACTGATGAGGAGATCGACGCATCAAAGCTGGGACGTTCCCTGGTGCGCTTAGAAATCCCCATAGGAAGCGATTCACTCTCCATACAAGCCACTGATGAACAGGGCAACAAGTCCGTAATCATGGATGAGGGAGTGGTAGAACTATAGGAGTCAACGATGAATCAGACCTTACTGGACACATATGCAGACCTGGTAATTCGGAAAGGGATACACCTTAAGAAAAACAAAAATGTTGTTATCATGACAGGACCGGGCACCTACTATTTAGCAAGAGCCCTTTCCAAGTCCGCCTATCGTCATGGGGCGCTGTATGTACAGGTGCTCCTTGACGACCTTGATGTGCTAGCAACGCGCCTGGACAACCAGGATGAGCAGGCACTGAAGTTCTCTCCCTCCTTCATCCGCTCACTGGACTATGAAATGTGTGCAGAGGGCTGGTCCTATATCAGAATTGACAGCACTGAAGAACGCCTTGACCACGCTCCCCTAGACAAAGAGAAAAACCAGGTCTACGGGACGGCCAAACGTGAGTTTTCATCCACACGGATGAAAAAAACCATGCGACATGAACTGCCATGGTGTGTGGTATGTGCCCCAGGTCCCCGCTGGGCACGCCAGGTGCTTGGGGAACACGCTACCACCAACGATCTTTTGAACGTCCTGATACCCATCCTACGCCTCGATAAGGAGGATCCCTTTACAGCTTGGGATCAGCACGGGCAGTTGCTGAAACAGAGACGGGACAGGATGAATGACCTGCATATAGACAGCCTCCACTACAAGAGTCCTGTAACAGATTTTACCATAGGGTTTACCGAACAGTCTCGCTTCCTCGGAGGAAGCGAGACCTTGCCTGACGGTACGCCCTTCTTCCCGAACCTTCCGACTGAGGAGATTTTCACCACCCCAGACAGGATGCGTGCAAACGGGTATATCACCACCACCCGCCCAGTATCGGTGCTAAACAGCCGAACAGAAGAGGTACGTCTGTTGTTCAAGGATGGGAAAGTTGTAGATTATTCAGCGAAGGTTGGCAAAGAGGTCATGGATGCCTTCTTCGCCATCGATGAGGGGACCAAACGTATTGGGGAGTGCGCCCTGGTTGATGAATCCAGTCCCATTGCACAAAGCGGGCTTGTCTTTGACTCAATCCTGTTAGACGAGAATGCCTCGTGTCACATCGCCTTAGGTGACGGCTACCCTTCCTGCCTTACAAATGGGGCACAACTGACTACAGAGGAAAGCCTCAACAAGGCGGGATGCAACACCTCCCTGATGCATGTCGATTTTATGGTCGGCTCAAAAAATATGAGCATAACCGCACGCACCCGTGAGGGTATGGATATTCAGATAATGCAAAACGGACTCTTTACCTTCTAGTTCAGGTCTGCAACGAGCCTGAGGCCTTCAAGGGTGTGCATGGGGGAGACTTGGTTGATTCGTCCGATCAGGGGGGCTATGGTGCTGCTCAAGCCTCCAGTCGCTATGACGTAGAGCTCTTCGCCCAGTTCCTGCTCACTTCGCTCAATGAGCGAGGTGACCATGCCTGCATAGCCAAACATGATACCGCTACGTATGGAGTCCTGGCTATTTCTGCCAATCACCACATCAGGGATTCTCAACTCCACCTGAGGAAGCTGTGCCGTATTACCATAGAGGGCGTTTACCGCCGTAACAAGACCAGGGGCGATGGATGCACCGATGACCGAACCATCCGAACCAACAGTGCTGAAGGTCAGGGCGGTGCCGAAGTCAACGACCATCACCGGTGAATGAGGATGCATGTGATGGGCTTGGGCGAGGTTGCACAGAAGGTCAGAACCGAGTTCCACAGGGATTGTCTCGCCCTTGAGCCCTGTTTGTATGAACCTATCTACCATCAGGGGCTGCACATCAAACAGACGGATGATATTTTTCTGTACCGAACGGGTGAGATTAGGAACAACCGAACTGATGACAGATCGGTTGATATCCTGTTTCCTTATGCCCGCATGGGTCAAAAGACTCTCCAGCACAACAAAGTACTCATCGCTTGTTTTTTTCAGATCGCTGTAAATACGGAACGATTCCACCCATTTCTCATCGTCATGGACGGCTATCACAATGTTTGAGTTTCCAATGTCTACAGCGATAAGCATAGAGCCTCCTAAAGGGCTACAGTATGGCGTGAATCAGCATACAGTTCGTTACGAAGGTCCTTTATTGCAGGGTCACTGTAATACTCCTCAAACGACATCATCTTGTCAATGATTCCATTCGGGGTAAATTCGATGATTCTATTTGCGATGGTATCGACAAACTGGTGGTCATGACTGTTGAACATCAAGACTCCCTTGAAGTCGATGAGTCCGTCGTTCAAGGCGCTGATTGCCTCAAGGTCCAGGTGGCTGGTAGGTTCATCGAAGATCAGGACATTGGACTGCTCCAGCATCATGCGTGAAAGCAGGCACCTGACCTTCTCCCCTCCTGAAAGGACAGTACAATCCTTGAGGGCTTCATCACCGCTGAAGAGCATCCTGCCCAGGAACGAGCGGATATAGGTATCATCCTTCTCTTCACTAAACTCCCTAAGCCAGTCCGTGATGGGGATATGCTCCTCAAACAGATGGCTATTGTTCTTGGGAAAATAGGAAAGGCTGGTGGTGACTCCCCATGTGTAGGTCCCCTCATCAGGCTCGACCCTTCCACTGAGGATGTCAAACAGTAGTGTCTTGGCAAAGTGATCAGGACCTACAAAGGCAATCTTGTCACCTGCGTTGAGAACCATATTGAACCTGTCCAAAACCTTTACTCCGTCAACGGTCTTGGTCAGGTCCTTAACCTCAAGGATATTCTTGCCGGGTTCACGAAGAGGCTTGAATGCTATGTAGGGAAAGCGCCTCAAGGAAGGCTTGATATCATCAATGGTGAGCTTGTCGATAAGCTTCTTTCTGCTGGTAGCCTGTTTCGCTTTTGAGGCGTTGGATGAGAAACGTTGGATAAACTCCTTCAGTTCAGCAATTTTCTCCTCCCTGCGTTTCTTGTCATCCTTATTCTGCTTAGAAGCCAGCTGGCTGGACATATACCAGAAATCATAGTTTCCAACAAACAGCTGGATCTTGCCGAAGTCGATGTCGGCAATGTGAGTACAGACGGTATTGAGGAAGTGACGGTCATGGCTCACCACGATGACGGTGTTATCAAAGTTGGCGAGGAAATCCTCCAGCCAGCGGATGGACTCGAGGTCCAGGTGGTTGGTAGGTTCGTCAAGCAGGAGGATATCAGGATTGCCGAACAGAGCTTGTGCAAGCAGGACACGCACCTTGATGTTGTCTTCAACATCACGCATCTTCTTGTCGTGCAGATCAGTGGAAATTCCCAGACCATCGAGCATCTGGGCGGCTTGGGCTTCAGACTCCCAACCTCCCATGTCGGCAAAGTCACCTTCAAGTTCAGCGGCGCGAAGGCCATCCTCTTCAGTGAAGTCCTCTTTGGCATAGATAAGATCGCGTTCCTTCATCACCTCATACAGCTTTTCATAGCCCATGATCACCGTTTCAATCACCGTATAGTCGTTAAAGGCAAAGTGATCCTGCCTGAGGACAGCCATGCGCTCACCGGCAGTGATGATGACATCGCCTGTATCAGGCTCGATCTCACCTGAAAGGATCTTCAGAAACGTGGACTTACCGGCACCATTCGCACCAATGATACCATAGCAGTTGCCGGGGTTGAATTTTATATTGACTTCCTTGAACAGAACCTGAGTCCCGTATGAAAGTCCTATGTTTGAAGCAGTTATCATCTCTATATGTTTCCTTATAAGTAGTATAGCGAAAAAAAAGAGCAACCATCAAGGCTGCCCCTTCTTACATTTTAGTTCCTAGGGGAATCGAACCCCTATTTAGAGACTGAGAATCTCCTGTCCTAACCATTAGACGAAGGAACCGTATCTGGGATGGAGGGGCTCGAACCCCCAAAGGCAGAACCAGAATCTGCAGTGTTACCGTTACACTACATCCCAATGTGAAATCCTGTGGTAGGATACGGAAATGGAAGGCTTTTGTCAAGTGGGGTTTGAGAAATCCCCACTATTCAGCGTCGTATTCCAACAATACATCCACAGGATACTTATGCAGCACCTTCTCGTAGTTGAGGAAAGGCAAACCTATCACCCCAATGACGCCTTCAATCTTCGCGCCATTCTCCTCAAAGATGGAAGCTGCGGCTTCCAGCGTGCCTCCTGTTGCGATAAGATCATCAACCAACATCACGTGTGTGTCTGCAACAACGTCCACTTCCTGGACACAGACAACATCACAGCCATACTCGAGTTCAAAGCTCTTCTTGTATACTTTCCCAGGGAGCTTGCCCATTTTACGTACAAGCACCAGAGGCACGCCAAGTCGCTCTGCAAGAGGTGCGGCAAAAATGAATCCACGTGCCTCAATACCGGCAATGCAGTCGATCTTCTTGCCCTTGCAAAGTGCTTCAAGCCTGTCGATGCAATACGTAAATGCTGTGGGAACCGCTAAAATTCCGGTGATGTCGTAGTAGAGAACACCCGGTTTCGGAAAATCGGGTACCTTTCGAATTACATTGTCCAAATCATACTGTGTGTCCATAAGCCTCTCGTTAAGGGTAACTTTTTTTAAATGCACTTACGCGGGCACTTGCTGATTCACTGAAATCAGAGCGCACTCCGTCCTGTAAATATTTATAAGCAAGGGCTGCGATCATCGCCCCGTTGTCAGTGCATAACTTCAAGGAAGGGAAAGCAACCTCATAACCACCCTTCTCCAAGGCCGTAAGCTCACTGCGAAGCAGGGAGTTTGCCGCTACCCCACCACCAGCGCTGATACGCTTGAGGCCGGTATCATCTAGGGCAAGCCTGACGCGGCGCATCAGCGTACCGACCGCCACTCTCTGAAAAGATGCTGCAATATTTTCAGGGCTCTTCTCACTCTCGCCATCCCAGAACTGGTCAAGCTGGTTAATGACAGCACTCTTAAGACCACTATAGGATATATCATACGGGTGATCGCCCTTGCTTAGGGCAGATCCAGGAAAATGAAAGGCCATTGGATTACCGCTCTTGGCCAGACGGTCGATGACCACGCCTCCGGGATAACCCAGGTCGTAGTGCTTGGCAACCTTGTCAAAGGCCTCCCCGATGGCATCGTCTATGGTGGTCCCCAATACCACTATGGTATCATAGTCGTCGACCCTGCAGATTACCGTGTGGCCTCCGGAAACCAGTATGCCCAGGTATGGATAAGCCAAGGGCTTCTCCACTTGTGAAGCATACAGGTGGGCACGTATATGATCGATGGTGATGAATGGGACATCCAAGGTTGCGGCAAAGCCTTTTGCAAAGTTCAACCCGACTAGCAAGGAGCCCAGAAGACCCGGCCTGCTGGTCACTGAGACAGCATCGATGTCTTGCATGCCGATGCCTGCCTTCCCTATCGCCGATTGTACAACCTGTGCTATCCACTCGGTATGAAGACGCGAAGCAAGTTCAGGGACAACTCCCTCATAGGGCTTGTGAAGTTCTATCTGTGTGGCGACCACATTGCTAAGTATCTCCTTGCCATCGCGTACAATAGCTGCGGAACACTCATCGCAAGAGGTCTCGATGCCTAGGACGTTCATAAGTCGTCATCCTCGTCGTCATACTCATCATCATCTTCAAAATCAGCAAATTCAAAAGGCTCGAATTCAAAATCAAACTCATCTTCAGAGACCATCTCTGCTAAATCACTGAGTTCCATGCCATATTCTAGTGCTTCTGGAAACATATCCAAGAGGAACTGGGCCACATCCGGTTGCCAGCTCTCTCCCACCCTTGTCGGGACTTTACTTCTATGAGTGTTCAGCAGCATCACAACTTCCTGTGTCACCGCATGGCTGAATAATCCTTTTATTTTCAAAATATCCCCTCTTCAACCCATAGCCTACTGTCAAAGGAAGCAAGGTCAACTGATATATATTCCTAGATTATACAATGTAAAGTCATAACCAAAATCTGTAAGTGAAGCATCGCTTTACATGAGATGTAAGGTCAATCGCTTCCCGGCAAGTAACTTATTAGATTGAGGTCAATCGAGGGTGATAGAACGAACGCAGTTGCGCCCTTCTTCTTTTGCCTTGTACAACATGCTGTCTGCACTTCGGAACATCCAATCAAAACTAGCTTTTTTGGAAAAACAGAGCCCCAAACTAATCGTGCATGAGATAGAATGCCCTTCATCATGAATCACTGTATTCGCCACATGTTCGCGAAGGTTTTCAGCCCATGCGAGGGTTTCCTCTTTGCCCGGTGAGCTATGAAAAATCGCAAACTCCTCCCCCCCTATCCTTCCCATAAGATCAGAGC
>LSQX01158110.1_pt3 | contig 17048 bp, 15 predicted proteins | sample 654561 | NCBI WGS metagenome assembly LSQX01 (sample SAMN04489861, study PRJNA283612) | anaerobic digester metagenome | isolation source: 4 biogas reactors fed with cattle manure at either 37C or 55C with and... | place: Denmark: Kongens Lyngby | collected 2014
TATCATTGATGCGTTTGTAACCTTCAACCGCGTGTTCTTCCAGCCACATACGGCCTCCGCCAGCCCCGCAGCAGAAACCGAAATTACGCGCTTTCTCTATCTCGATGACGCTTCCGCCTGCCGTTTGCAGGATTTTGCGGGGCTCGTCATAGATATTGTTATGACGTCCCAGGAAACAGGAATCGTGATAGGTCATCTTGGTTCCAAGCGACTTGGTCGGTTTCAATTTGCCTTCAGCAATGAGTTTGGCCAGTATTTCGGTGTAATGATACACTTCATAATTGCCGCCCATCTGTGGGTACTCGTTTTTCAATGTGTTATAACCATGTGGGCACACCACGATGATCTTCTTAACCCCGTAATTATTGAAGGATTCCAAGTTGGAGGTGGCCAAGGTCTGGTAAAGGTATTCGTTGCCTAGTCTGCGGGCAGAATCGCCGCAACAGTACTCTTCCGTGCCCAGGTATCCGAATTTGACTCCGGCTTTGTCGAGCAACCTGACCAGTGCTTCACCGACTCTCTTGTAGCGGTCATCGAATGACACCGCACATCCGGCATAAAGCAGGTATTCAAACTCTCCGCCATCTTCCGGCAGCAGGTTAACGAGATCGCGTACGTTTCTCTCCTCCAGCCAACCGGCGCGGCCAGCCCAGCCAACACCCCAAGGATTGTAGTTGCGCTCCATATTGGTAAAGGCGGACTGAGCTTCGCCAAGCATATCACCCTGCCACATTACCAGATTGCGTCGCATTTCGGTAATCTTGGGAATGTGCTCGATAAACATCGGGCAGTGTTCCATACAAGCCCGGCAGTTGGTGCAGTCCCAAATGACATCGGTAGTCACGACATCATAGAGCAGACTCTGTTCCATCGGATTCGCCACTTCAGCCGCGGCCTCATCGGTCATGGCCATTTCTTCGTGGTTTGCGTCCTCATTTTGATTACGTACCACCAGATAAGGAGCTTTGGCATCCAGATGCTCTTTCATATGCTGAATCAGGGTAATCTTGGGATTCAGCGGTTTGCCCGTATTATAGGCCGGGCAGTTCTCCTGGCAACGTCCGCAGCGAATGCAGGCATCCAGGTCAAGCAGGTCCTTCCAGCCAAAGTCCTCGATGTTTTCTGCACCGAAGGTCTCCGCTTCCTCAATGTTGTATACCATACGGTTGGCCGACGGTTCCAAATCACGGAAAACATAGTTGAACGCACCGGCAATGATATGCCACAGCTTGGTGAATGGGATCAGGGCTAAAGTCGTGAAAGCCATAGCCATGTGAATCCACCACAACACGCGATGCCACATCAGCAGGGTACTGACTGACATTCCTCCCATAATAGAAGCGAACATCCAGCCGAACGGTGAAGCTATTTTCTCATAAGGGACTTGTTCCATGAAGGGGGTCTGCTGAATCTGGGCCGCTATTCTAGCACCCTCAATAACAAACCCGGTGAAGAGAATCCCAAAAAGGACGAGGAGAATCCATCCATCGGATGCCTTGTTATCGTTGAGTCGATCCGGTTTCTGGACATAGCGGATATAAGCAAGTACCATGATGCCTATCATGGCCAAGAAACCAGTCACGTCTACGATCCAGGACATGCCTATATAGATGGCACCCTCCAGGGGGGGCCAGTGAATCCAATGGTGGGCTGCATCAATGCCGGCAGCCATGGCCAAAAAGAGAAATCCCCAAAACACGAAAAAGTGCATCCACCCTGGCAGTGGCTTTCTGATCACCCTGGTCTGCCCAAAAGTATTTACCAGGAAGGAAACTACACGATCCCATATACGGTCGTTTCTATGGATTTCTCCCTTGGCCAGCATCCAAATCTGTATCCGTTTCCACATACCGTATAGAACAAATCCGATTGGTATAAACATAAATATATATATCAGCCATTCGTAGGGAACGTTAGCTCCGACCTCTCGCATTGGGATATCATAAAAACCCCTAATGGGGTGTGATCCGAAAATCATTAATCCAATTCCCTCCTTAACACACTAGGCAAGGGTATACTGGATATGCCGCTAACGCGCACATCCAGTAATACCATCTTAAACCAGGAGTATACTATTTCTTGAGATCGGTCATCAGTAAAGGTATCACCTTGAACAGGTCGGCAACTACGCCGAAATCGGAAACGCCGAAAATCGGAGCTTCGGTATCGGTATTGATCGCCGCAATAAACTTGGAGGAAGACATGCCGGCCAGATGCTGGATGGCTCCCGAAATACCGCAAGCAATGTACAGGTTGGGGAGAACTACCTTGCCGGTTTGTCCAACTTGGAGTTCATGACCAAGCCAGCCAGAGTCTATCGAAGCTCTGGAGCCGCCAACCGCGGCACCCAACAAATCTGCCAGATCCTCAACCAACTTGATGCCATCCGGCCCCTTGCAGCCACGCCCGCCGGATACTACCACAGCAGCTTCAGCCAGGTCAGGACGGGCGGAAACGGTGGGACGGAACTCTTTCATCACCTGATATACATCAGCAGCGGTGGCTGCGATGGCGGGTTTAACAACCGCGCCGGCTCCAGCGGTGGACCCAACTTCCCAGACACCGGGACGGATAGTTGCCAACACCGGACTGCCAGTTACTTCAGCCTTGGCCAGTGCTTTACCAGCATAAATAGCTCTGGTGAAAACACCTTTGCCGGCGGAGATTTCCGCCGCCACAGCATCAGTGGCCAAGCCAGCATCCAGCTTTTGTGCTAATCTGGAAGCCATATCACGGCCATTGAAGGAATGAGCAAACAAAACTGCATTGGGATTGAACTCATTTATCATCGCTACCATCTGTGCTACATAAGCACCGGTTTCATAACCGGCGAAAATTGCGTCATCGGCTACATAAACCTTGTCGGCACCGTACTTAGCCAGTTCGCCAGCCAATCCTTCAACACCCTGCCCAAATACGACCGCTCCTACTTCGTCGCCGCCCTTTTTGCATTCAGACAACATTTCAAATGTAACTTTACGGATATTACCATCCTTTTGTTCAACAAAAACCCATGTCTCTGCCATGAATTACCCTCCTTTTTATTCATAAATAAAGATTTATGTGCCTATTTTACCTCTACTTTAACAACGTTCTTCATCCAGTCGCCCAGTTTGGCTGCACATACGTCGGGATCGTCCTCGATCTTGACACCTGCCTGTTTGGCAGCCGGCAGAGCAAATTCGATGATGTTGACCTTGTTGTCAACCGCAGCAGCATCCTTGGTGGCAACTGGTTTCTTCTTGGCAGCCATAATGCCCTTCATGGAAGGATAACGGGGCTCGTTCCAGCTTACCTGGCTGGAAATCACGGCAGGTACACTAACTTCGATAACCGAAGTTCCGCCATCGGCTTCACATGTGCAAGTAGCTTTTCCGCCGGCAATTTCAATCGCGGTGATAACATTGACATGAGGCAATCCCAGGATTTCTGCAACCCGGGTAGGAACCTGGGAAGAGCCGTCATCAGAAGCAACGTGCCCGGCTAGTACTATATCAGGATTCTCTTCCTTGATAGCTGCCGCCAGGGCGATAGCACGCGCATACTCATCAGCAGTAGTATCCTGTTTCACTAAGATGCCTCTGTCAGCTCCCATCGCCAGAGCGGTGCGGATAGCGTCCATAGCCTTGTCGGAACCGGCACTTAAAATTACTACTTCTTTGGCAATACCCTTCTCTTTTAACTGGATTCCGCCCTCAACTGCTACCTCATCATAAGGGTTGATAATCAGGTTGATACCAGCGTCGGAAATTTTCCCGTCCTTCAATTCGATTTTGGCCTCGGTGTCAAATGTTTGCTTAACACAGACTAGAACCTTCAAGTTCATTCCTCCTTTTTCTAATGCTTTCTGATATACCCATGTCAGACATACTGGTTAACTGTGAACTATACTTACCATCACCCCCATGACAGTGATATATATGAGTTTTTTGCCTACGGCAAGTTTACCGCCATACAAAAGGCCAACCCAATTGTATTATTTCTATATCAAACTCTTTTTTCCTGCTTATCTCGAGCAATCAAAATATTTTTTCGCGGGGATCATATGTTATTGAGGCAGATATCCAGCCATTCCAGGGTTTTGGCAATATCCTGCTGGCTGTGAACCGCCGACACAAAGCAAACCTCGAACTGGGATGGCGGGAGATATACACCTGCCTGCAGCATCTGCCGAAAATAATTGGCATATTTATCGGTATCGCATCTTAAAACCGATTCGTAATCGTTCAAAGGCGGTGCTGCAAAAAACAGCGAAAACATAGAGCCGCACTGGTTGAGGGAGCACTCCAGCTCATAAGTATCGATAATACTCCTTATCCCTGCCGTCAGCTGGTTGGTCAGTTCCTCAATTCCCGGGTATGGATCCAGCTCTTTCAAAACATTCAGGGTGGCTGCCCCGGCTGCCATGGCGATCGGGTTGCCTGACAAGGTACCGGCCTGATACACATCGCCTTGGGGAGCGATGCGTTCCATTATGTTCTTTTTCCCCCCATATGCACCTACCGGAAGCCCCCCGCCGATAATCTTGCCCAGGGTAGTCAGGTCCGGGTCAATGTCCAGTTGGGTCTGCACCCCCCCATAACATACCCGGAAACCGGTGATTATCTCGTCAAATATCAGCAGACTGCCATACAACCTGGTTATATCCCGCAGTCCCTGTAAAAACCCCGGTTTAGGATTTACCAGTCCCATGTTGGCAGCTACCGGTTCCACGATCACCGCAGCGATATCAGGACCCATCAGCATAAAGGCCTTTTTGACCGATTCAAGGTCATTATACTTACATACCACGGTCTGGTTTGTGAAGGACCTAGGCACTCCAGAACTGGTAGGTACACCAGTTGTAAGCAAACCGGAACCGGCTTTGATCAAGAATGAATCAGCATGACCATGGTAGCAGCCTTCGAATTTTATGATCTTATCCCGCCCAGTGAATGCCCGGGCCAGGCGCACCGCACTCATGGCAGCCTCGGTACCCGAGTTCACCAACCTTACCTGCTCGATAGACGGAAAAGCCTCACATATCAATTTGGATAACTGTATCTCGCCCGGCGAACAAGCTCCGAAGCTGGTACCCGATGCCACTGCCGCACAGATAGCCTCGACTATTTCCGGATGACTATGTCCCAGGATAAGCGGGCCCCATGAACAAACGTAGTCAATGAATTCATTGCCATCGACATCATATAGCTTCGACCCCATCCCTTTAGCGATCATCAACGGATGCATGCCCACCGACTTGAATGCCCTGACCGGACTGTTTACCCCACCCGGCATATACTTCTGAGCCTCAATAAACAACCGCTCCGATTGTTTGGTTTCCAAACCATGACCTCCTCCATCTATGGACTCATATGTTTCTATACATACTTCATACTGGCCTTCTTGAATTCCTTCAGGCTTTTGATTATCAAATAGTCATTTAACTGAGTTCCATCTGCCGCCCGGGCGATTATCTCACTGAGGTGGGCATCGCTGCGGGCATGGATCATGGTGAACAGATTGTATGGGAATGAGTCTGGAATCTGGCGCAGGTAACAATGACTCACTTCCCTGAGTTCGGCCATTTGGCGTCCTGCTCGATCGGCTTTTTCGGGGCTGACCTTCCAGACCACCATGGCATTGGCAGTGAAACCAGCTTGTTGATGCCTCAGTACTGCCCCCCAGCGCCGGAGAACACCCTCATCCCGCATCTGTTCAATCCGCCTCATTATTTGCTCCACGCTGACCCCGAGTTGCTCCGTTAATCTGGCAAAAGGTTCAGATTCCAGGGGCAAGTCGCCTTGGATCAATTCCAGTATACCTAAATCTATTGGGTCAATCTTCATTTCCAATCTCCATATCGAAATTAACTCTGATTTTAAATACTTTTTCAGCCGGCATGCTGACGATTTCAATCCCCAGGGTCGATTCCAGCTCCTCCAAGGTTCCAACCGCTTCCTGCTGCGACGGCACCGTTAAAGTAAACCACAGGTTATATTCATGGTCGCGCAGATAATTATGGGTCACCCCGGGAAGACGATTGATGGCCGCAACTGCGGCATCTATTCTGGAACCAGGAACCATTGCCGCACACAGGGTAGAGTAATATCCCAGTGAGCGTGTATCCATGATGCCCCCTATCCTCCGGATAAGTCCGGTCGACTTCATGGTTCCGATCCTGTCTAAAACCTCGGCCTCGCTGATCCCCATCCCTTCTGCCATTACCTTATACGGCTGGGCGGCTAAGGGAAAATCACTCTGCAACAGATTCAGAATCTGGCGGTCGATGTCATCAAGTGTCTGCACCTACTCTGCCTCCTTGGGGTGATAAAGGCACCAGGTATCTTCAGCCATGAAATCACCGTTATAATAGTTGGCTCGGGCCCGGCATCCGCCGCAACGTTTCTTAAAATCGCAGATGCCGCACTTGCCCTGGTATTCCAGGGTACGCAGCCTTTGCAGCGTTTCATTCTCGCGCCAGATCTTATCAAAAGGCTGTTCTTTGACGTTCCCCAGCTGCATGTCCATATATGCACAAGGTTGAACGTCCCCGGTGGGGCTTATGATGCAATAGCTTATCCCGGCCAGGCAGCCCTTGGAGAACCGCAATGGTATGCCTTTTTTGTCCGCCACCCTGATAAACTGAGGGGCACAGGTAGGTTTTATTTCGATGGGAACCTTTCTCTGTTTTTCCATCAGCCGGGCCAGGGTTTTCTCATACTCGGCCACCTTCAAGGCTTCATCCTCGATATTCACCGCCCGGCCAGTCGGCACCAGGAAAAATATATGATGGGCCATGGCCCCTATCTCAATAGCAAAATCAGTTATCGCCTCCAGTTCCCCAACATTCCAATCCATGACAGTGGTGTGGACCTGAAAGGGTACTTCCGCCTTTTTCAGATTATGCATGCCTTCCACCGTCAACTGGTAGGCGTTGTCCAGTTTGCGGAAATTATTGTTTTTGACCGGATCCAGGCTATCCAGACTGACCCCGGCAGCCATGAACCCCGCTTCCTTTATCTGGCGAGCCACCTGAGCTGTGATGAGACTGCCGTTGCTGCCCATGACGGCTCGCAGCCCCAAGCTGGTTGCAAAGTCAGCCAGTTCATATACGTCAGGCCGCATCAGTGGTTCACCGCCACTGAAGATCATGATCTGGAAGCCTGCCTTTTTTATCTCTTCGATCAATTTCCGAGCCTGGGCGGTAGAAAGCTCCTCCTCGCTTCTGGCTCCGGCATCGCGATAGCAATGATCACAAAACATATTGCATTGATTGGTAGTATTCCAAGAAACCAGCATCACAAACCCTCCAATATCCAGACTAACTGCGGCGTCGGCTCACCCAAAAAGAAATTGTAAATTGCCGAGAGGCATGAATCCTAAACTGCGACGGTCAAACAACAGGCCTGTCCGGTCAGCCGCTAATGATCCGCGCCGCGTCTTTGGCAGCATAGGTAATAATGATATCGGCCCCTGCCCTTTTGAGTGCGGTCAGGATCTCCAGTGTGACGGCTTCCTCATCTATCCAGCCCTGGGCAGCAGCCGCCTTCACCATAGCATATTCGCCGCTCACGTTGTAGGCTGCGGTGGGGTAGGCAAAGTTTTCTTTGACTGCCCTCAGTACATCGAGATAAGCCAGAGCCGGTTTCACCATAACGATATCGGCTCCTTCTTCGATATCCAATTCCACCTCACGAAGAGCCTCAAGAATATTAGCCGGATCCATCTGATAGGTCTTGCGATTGCCAAACGCGGGAGCCGATTCCGCCGCTTCCCGAAATGGTCCATAAAACCCGGAAGCATACTTGGCTGCATAGGACATGATCGGGATATGAGTATAACCCTGGGCATCCAACACCTTGCGGATATGACCCACCCGGCCATCCATCATATCAGAAGGCGCCACTATGTCGGCACCCGCCTGCACATGAGACAAAGCTTCCCGGGCCAACAGTTCCAGGCTGGCATCATTGTTCACCGTCCCGTCTGGTTCGATGATCCCGCAATGACCGTGATCCATGTACTCACACAGACATACATCGGTAACCACCAGCAGTTCAGGGTAAGCACTCTTTATTGCCCGGGTGGCTTCCTGCACCACCCCGTGCTCATCATAACCGGAACTGGCCAGGCTGTCTTTTTGCTCAGGTATCCCAAACAATAGGACCGCGGGAATACCCAGCGAATGGATCTCTTCGATCTCGGGCAACAGTTTGTCCACTGACAGCTGATATACTCCGGGCATGGAATTGACCTGAATGCGCTTCTCTTGTCCAAAGGTTACAAAAAGAGGGTAGATGAAATCATCTACATGCAGATGAGTCTCCCGCACCATATTGCGAATGGTATCGCTGGTCCGCAGTCTCCTCATCCGGTTAATAGGAAAGCTCATAACGTCCCCTCCTTCATATATTCATCTTGCAAAAGACCTTGTATGCCCAAGCATTCATCTGATATTTGCCCTTGCTGATATCGCTCATGGCTGCCGTGAGGCACGGTCAGCGATGATAGCATCCAGCAGGGCATCTATGGTGTACCGGTCCGGCATGATATCTACCGTAAATCCATGGTCCTCGGCAGTACGGGCAGTTATCGGCCCGATACAAGCAACCCGCACCTTGGCATTGATAGGGATGATGTTATCCCGCCCTATTATATTAACAAAATTGGTGACGGTAGATGAACTGGTAAATGATATATAATCGAAGTCACCGTCCTGTAAAGTCTGCAACCTGGCGGCATCGACCCGGGAAGCCGTCTCGGCCCGGTATATAATCACTTCATCGACAACAGCACCCATAGCCCGTAGACTTATCGGCAAAATATCCCTGGCTCCCTGGGCTCGGGGTAGGAGTATGCGATCCGTCGAACTGATTAATGAGGCCAGGCCGGCGACGATCCCTTCAGCCTGGTATTCTTCCGGGATCAGATCCACCTTCAGGCCTCTATCTGTCAGTTGGGCTGCTGTGGCCGGTCCGATGGCGCCCATTTTTATACCCTTAAGATCCCTGATATCGATTTTCCCGGCCATCAATTCACCGAAAAAGATATTGACGGCATTGACACTGGTAAAGATGATCCAGGTGTACTGCTCCAAGCGGGCCAATGCTTTACGTAATACGGACAGATCCTCCTGCCTTACTATTTCAATGGCAGGAAATTCGATAGCTTCCCCGCCTTCATCACGAATATCCTGCACCAACTTACTCGCTTGTGCCCGGGCGCGGGTAACGACCACTCGGGTACCCCACAGCCTGCCTCTTTCGCGCCATTTCAGCTCATCTCGCAATCTGACCGTTTCGCCCACTACAATAATTGCCGGGGGCTGTAGCTCAGCTTGCTTTGCCTGGGCTAAAATATCGTACAGGGTTCCGCTGACCACTTCCTGATCAGGAAAGGTACCGCGGCGGATCAATGCCACCGGGGTATCTGGCTCCCGCCCCGCCTGTAAAAGATTGCTTACGATGGATTCTAGGTTCTCGACTCCCATTAAAAATACCAAGGTTCCTATGCCGGTGGCGATTTTATCCCATTGAATAGAACTGACTTGTTTTCCCGGTTTCTCGTGTCCGGTTATCACTGCAAAACTGGAAGTGGCGTCCCGGTGAGTAACCGGTATGCCGGCGTAGGCAGGAACTGCCACCGCTGAGGTAATTCCCGGCACAACTTCGAAACCGATGCCATGCTGCCGCACGTATTGAGCTTCTTCGCCCCCACGGCCAAATACGAAGGGATCCCCGCCTTTGAGTCGGGCTACGATTTTTCCGGGCCGGGCCATTTCCACCAGTAGCTGGTTTATATCATCCTGGGGCAGGGCGTGACGGCTGGAAGCCTTACCGACATAAATCATTTCTGCGTCCGGCCGGGCGTAATCAAGTATTTCCTGACCAATCAGACGATCATAGATCACTACATCAGCTTTTTCCAGTATCTGTTGGCCTTTTATAGTAAACAAGCCGGGATCACCTGGCCCAGCCCCGATCAAATAAACAAATCCCTGCTCAGCCATTGTTCAGTCTCCTAACCGTCTTATTCCCTGCAATACTTCCCGTCCGTCCTGTTCATACAACTTTCGAGCCAGGCGGCGCCCCATTTCTTCCCCCTGGTCAATTGGACCTGACATTCTGTCCTTAAGCACAACTTCCCCATCCAGGGAGGCGATCAGGCCTTCCAGAAACAGGCCATCCCCGTTTACACGCCCCAGACACCCGATAGGCACCTGGCAGCCGCCCTCCAGTTCCTGTAAAAAGGCTCTCTCAGCCAGGGTAGTGAGATGCGTGGGAAGGTGATTTATGTTGCCTATTATAGCAGCAGTTTGTGGGTCATTATCTCTGATCTCGACTGCAATGGCCCCTTGCCCCACTGCCGGCAGCACTTGGTCCGTATCAATTATTTCCTTGATATTACCGGTAAGGCCCAGGCGCAGGACTCCGGCATAAGCTAGAATTATCGCGTCCAGACCCTGGGTGGCCATTTTACAGATTCTTGTTTCAACATTACCCCGCAGATCTGTGACCCGGAGATCGGGCCGCAGATTCCTGATCTGGGCAATTCGCCGTAAGCTGGAGGTGCCGACTATGCCATTACGGGGCAATGTAGCCAATGTACAATCACGGTGGGAAATCAATACGTCGCGGGGATCTTCACGCTGCAGCACCGCGCCCAATACCAGGCCCGGGGCAAGAAAGGAAGGCAAGTCTTTCATACTGTGTACGGCCAGGTCCACTTCCCCGGCCAGAAGAGCGTTCTCGATTTCTCGGGTAAATAGTCCTTTATCACCGATCTTGGAAAGAGCCACATCCAAAATCTTGTCACCCTTGGTCTTGATGACGACTATCTCAGTTTCGATCTCGGGGACACGACCGCATAATTCCGCCGCTACCTTGTTAGCCTGCCATAAGGCTAGTTGACTACCCCTGGTTCCCAGTTTTAATTTGCGCATATTTTCCTTGCTCCTCATCCGGTAAATCAAGGCTGAATAGTTTTTTCACTATTTCCGCATAGAGATGTCCCTGATTGCTGACGGCCATCTCCTTCAAGTTTACCACTGGATAATGCAACAACTGATTCACTATGGAATGGGCCATGGCCGTCATGATTTCTTTTTCGCGGTCGGAGGCTTTCCCTAATCGGTTAAAGGCTTTTTTCAATTCGTTCTGCTTGATGATCTCGCCATGCTTTTTCAATGCGCTTATAACCGGGACAACAGACAGGCTGGCCATCCATTGATTGAAATCATCCAATTCGGCGGCAATAATCGAGTTGGCCTGGAAGGCCGCCTTGCGCCTAGCCGCCATATTCAAATCGATGACTCCCTGCAGATCGTCGATATCGTAAAGAAAGACCCCTTCGATGCTGTTCAGAGCCGGGTCTATGTCTCTGGGGACTGCCACATCTATCATCATGATTTTACGACCTTTACGGTCCAGCAGGGCTTGGCGGCAATTGCTCTCGCGCATGACATAATGCCGGGCGGCTGTACAACTTATCACAATGTCCGCATTGCCAAGCTCGGCGGACAGTTGGTCCAAACGTGCTGCCCGGCCATCGAATAGGGCTGCCATCTGAACTGCCTTTTCATAAGAACGATTGGAAATGATAACCGAACTAACACCATTCACCATCAGGTACTGGGTAGCCAGATCCGCCATTTCTCCTGCCCCCACCACCAAGACAGTCTTGTCCTGCAGAGGACCAAGGGTTTTTTTGGCCAGTTCGACAGCCGCATAACTGACTGATACCGGGTGCTGGTCAATAGAGGTGGCGGTACGCACTTTCTTGCCCACTTGGATAGCCTTCTGGAACAGGCTGTTCAGCACCCCATCCGACCCTTTCAATTCCTGGGCTTTCAAATAAGCTTCCTTGACTTGTCCCAAAACCTGGGTTTCGCCGACTATCATAGATTCCAGTCCTGATGAAACCCGGAAAAGGTGTTCGATGGCATCGTAACAGTTGGGTTGGTAACAGTATTCTTCCAACTGCTCCGCTGGCAGGCTTGAAATCGTCGCCATAAATGATCTTAGGTGCTCCTGCCCGGTTTCTAAATCCCTGGTAGTGGCATACAATTCGGTGCGGTTGCAGGTATTCAGTATTACCACGCCCTCAAGGGCTGGATCATTTCTCACTTGTTGGTAAGCTTGCTCCATCTGAGCAGGCGTCATACTGAAGCGCTCCCGGATTTCCACCGGTGCAGTCTGATGGTTTATCCCCGTAAGCAGGACATACATGAACTAATCCGCTCCTCCGCTTCCTGTTTGCGCCCCTGAATCAACAAATCCAAAATATCCGAATAAACCAAATCGGTAAAAAGTTGCTGACGTTGGCCGATATCAAGATCCGATTGTTTGATCTCTTCCCTTAACCGCCCCAATATCTCGACCCAATCACCGTATTCAGCCGGGATCATCTTTTCCATTTCATAGCGCAGTTTAGCCGCCAACAATGGACTCTTGCCTTCAGTGGAGATCGCTATGCACAACGAATCCCGTCTCATAATGGCCGGCACGTAGAAATCACAATTATCTGGATCATCTACAGCGTTCACCAGTATGCCTCGCTCCCGGCAAAGTACAGCTATTTCATTATTGATCATATTATTTCCGGTGGCAATAAAGACCATCCCGACCTCATCCAGATCAGATGGCTGAAAACGCCTTGGCTTCCAGGTTATTAGCTCCCATACCGCCCAGTGCCCGATCCTGTCCGTCGCTTCAGGACTCACCACCAGAACTTGAGCATTGTAGTCCAACAGGGTCCCGATCTTGCGTTGGGCTACTTTACCCCCGCCTACGACCAGACACCTCTTGCCAGCCAGGCTTATAAAAATCGGATACAGGTGTTCCATCTTTGCTCCTTGTCACCCAGAAGGAAAAAAGGGCCTGTTACTCAGACCCATCTCATTTCTCTTTATTGGAATCGGACTCCGTCACTTCCTCATCGTCTTCTCGGGCTTTTTTGAAACTACTGAGAGCCTTTCCCAAAGACTCCCCTACCTTCGGGAGTTTGCCCGGACCGAATATAACCAAGACGATCACCAATACCAGAACGAGTTCCCATGGCCCTATATTGCCTATTAACCCAAACAAAATATTTCCTCCTTAAGAAAGGCCCTCAAGCTAGAGCATCAGCATCAATCTACAAATAGAACTCTTTCCCCACAAGATATTATGACAAAAAGTCAGCGCTTTGTAAAGAATAGTAGTGATAGTGCCCTGCCGCCAAGGCTGTATTTTCCGGCAGTTTTCTCTTTAGCTGGGGTCAGCGGCATTCTCTTCCGGTTCCTCTTCATCCTGGCCCCGCGGTTTGGTATGCTTAGCCACCAGGATACTCACCTCGTATAACAGATAAACCGGTCCGGCCATCATGATCTGGCTTATCGGGTCGGGTCCCGGGCTCAATACCCCGCCTAATATTACAATTATCAGTAAAGCATATTTCCTGTTCTGGGAGAGTTTTTCAGGTTTAAGCACACCCAACTTGGTGAGAAAATAGGTAACTATAGGCAGTTCGAAGGTTAGCCCGAATGGGATGATAAATGCCATCACAAACGATACATATTGATCGACCTTGAACATGGTCTCCAGGTTTTCCCCGGCAATGTACACCATGAAGTTCAATACCAAAGGAAGAACCACAAAATAAGCGAAGGTGACCCCGCCCACAAACAGAACCAGGGTAGCCGGGAACAGGATATAGATCAAGCGCCTTTCATTGGGGTATAAAGCCGGTTTTATAAACCTCCATACCGCCCAGGAGACGATGGGGAAAGCGAGGATGAAGCCGGCTAGAAAGGATAACTGCAGTTTGACGAAAAAGGCTTCCGTTACCCCAGTCGCTATCAGAGTCTGACCTATGGCCCGGACCGGGTAGGTTACCACCTTTAAGAAAAACTCATTGAAAAAGAAACAGCCCATAGCCGCGATAAATATGGCCGCCACACTTATCAGGAGGGACTTCCTCAATTCACTCAGATGGTCCAGGACAGTCTGTTTGTCTTCCGACGACATATCGCTAAAGGCCACGTTGGTATCCTCCCGGATCAATATTCCCGGCCGGAAATAAAATCCGCTATCCGGTAGAAGGATTCTATGACGGGCACCTCGGGCAGATGGTCCAACTGCCGCAGGGCTCGCTCCGCAAATCGATGACTGGCATAATGAGCGTAATCGATGCCATCGCTATCGATAATCAAGTCCACAATCTCCTCTGCCCGGGACGCGCAGGACTCCGGGGATGACAGCATTGCCGCCAGCTTCACACGGTGAGGACTGCAGCGGAGAGCATATATAGCCGGCAAGGTAATAACACCTTGCCTGATGTCGCTGCCCACCGGTTTGCCCAAAACGTCTTCCTCCGCCACGAAGTCAAGGATATCATCGGTGATTTGAAACGCCATACCCAGATAGTAACCATATCTCTTGAGTGCCTCTACATCTTCACGTGAAGCCCCGTTGATCATGGCCCCCAACTGACAGCTCACTGATATCAAAAGCGCCGTCTTTCTCTCGATCCGCCGCAGGTACTCTTTCAAGCCCTGGGTAACATCATAACAGGTGCGCATCTGTCTTATTTCGCCATCGCAGATGCTCATGCTGGTATCAGCCATAACCTCGATAACGTCCCGATTCCGGTAATCCGCTATCAAGGACAGCGATTTAGCCAAAACGTAATTGCCTGTGTATACGGATAATCGATTACCCCACCGGCTTTTTACCGTCGGCTGACCTCTCCTTAATTCGGAATTGTCGATGACATCGTCATGAACCAGGCTAGCCATATGGATAAGCTCCAGGGAGACCGCCAAAGGAATTGCATGGCACACCTCATCACTGAACACCTTGGCGGACAACAAAGCGAAGGCCGGCCGCAATCGTTTGCCTCCCGCCTTGATCAAATGGGTGGCGGCCTCTGCCAAAATGGGAAGATCTGTATCTATACTGGCCAGTAAATCAATCTCCACCTGGCTCAATTCGCTGCTTATGGGGTTAAATACATCCAAACCGGTCATCAGGTGCCCCTTTTAAACAAATTCTATCTAATTATATATTTCCGCATCCTAAAAGCAAATTATAACCGAAAAAAGGCCGGCCAGCCAGGCGAAGCCTTGCGGCCCGATAGGAGCCCAGTTAACCTGAACCATACCGGAATAACGATCATGAAAGTATGTCGATTATGGCCATGACAAATATGATAAGTCCCACATAGTGATTGACCCGGAATGAGGCAAAATTGACCCGGGCCAGATTGTCGTAAGTTACGATAAGGTGCTCATATAGGAGTAGAATTGCGGTAAACAATATCCCGATAAAATACCAGATCCCCAGGTGCAAAATAAATCCGGTCAACACCAGGAACAATACGGTAGCCAAGTGAAACGCGGATGAGAACCGAAGCGCCCCCTTCACCCCGAATCGCGCTGGAATCGAATAAAGCCCATGAGCCCGGTCAAAATCGATATCCTGAACGGCATACATAGTGTCGAAACCAGCAATCCAGCAGGCCACCGCCAGCCACAATAACAGGGGCTGCCAATCAAAGGTGCCGGTGATGGCTATCCATCCACCCACTGGGCCTATTCCCACCGCCATCCCTAACAGCAGGTGACACCACCAGGTGAATCTTTTCGTGTAAGAATAGACCCACAATATGATTACCGCCAATAGCGCTAATTTTACACATAAAGGATTCAGCTGGGCGGCCGCCCAGAAGAGCAATGCAAAGAACACCACCACCAGCGCCCACACTCCGGCTACCGGCAATTCCCCGGCGGGCAGAACCCAACCCGAGGTGCGGGGATTGGCCCGGTCAATGGCCCGATCGATCAAACGGTTCAGGCACAAGGCAGCCGAACGTGCGGCAAACATGGCCAGCGTTATCCACCCCAGTTGGCTCATGGCAGGTATGCCTGAAGCGGCCAGAAAAGCACCCAAATAAGCAAATGGCAGGCCGAACAACGTATGGCCAAAGTCTATCATTGCCAAGAATTTGGACAGTTTAGTCAAAGCAGTTTTCACTCCGCCGGCTGGAAGCCTTATACTCCACTGCCAACCACTTCCTCATCATCCCAGATTGCCTGGATTATATTATGCAGAGCAGTATTCCGGATAAACCCACTCTGAACCAGCCGTTGGTATCCTGACTCGGCTTGACGCAGGTAGCGGTAACCCATATCAGGCTGTTTATATACGTATATCATTTCCAATGCCAGACCCAGGTTTTGACCCACTGCTTCATATAATGCCACATGGGGTGGATCCCAGTCCTGCATCCGGGCTGCGCTCGAAAAGGCGTTGGCATAAAATGGGGCTCTGCCCCGGCTCAGATATTCATCCAAACCAGAGTCCAGCTTATATTTCATCACCATCCCCTCATTAATGCGGGCGATCATGACCGCAAACTGATCCAGAAGCTTGTCGGCCTCTGTTTCCCCCAAGAGTTTCAAGACCCGACCATAGATATAATCTCCGATCAATATGGCGAACTGCATCTCCTGGTTGTGCTCCTGACCTTCCTCCACATCTTTGACCCTCAGATGGATCAGGTTGGCCAGATTGATGATTCGGATCAGGTTGGCCATCTGGATCGTCAATCGGTGCCCGTTTCCTGCCCACCTATAGGCGTTGATCACCATGGCGGGGAGCAAATCGTAGCCCGGCTCTTCGCCGGGCGCGGGAAGAAAAGGACGTAATTCCTCCCACCAAGGCCGCAGGCTTTTTTCGAATTCTATGTCAACCTTGGCCAAGTCTGTTTTGATACTGTCCGTGAGGATAAACTCCAATTGATACCATCCTCTCCCGTGATTAAAACCGGAAATCGATGACGTTGGTAAATCATTCTCCACATTTCGAGTATTTCCTGCTTCAAAACCTAGTCCTAATCCCTTACTGCGCTTATATCATATCTCAATTAGAGGCATAGGTTCATTAATAATTCGCGGCATCCCTACCAGTATCTTCACCAGCAGTATTAAAAAGCCTCACTCGAAAGTTTTCCAAGTGAGGCTTTTAAATACTGTTGCAGATATTGTTGACACACGATCGGCCTACTAAAATAGTATCCCTCCTAAA
>LSQX01355031.1_pt2 | contig 17048 bp, 14 predicted proteins | sample 654561 | NCBI WGS metagenome assembly LSQX01 (sample SAMN04489861, study PRJNA283612) | anaerobic digester metagenome | isolation source: 4 biogas reactors fed with cattle manure at either 37C or 55C with and... | place: Denmark: Kongens Lyngby | collected 2014
GCCCGGAATCTCTGTGATGGGGTTTATCCTTCTGATGGATAAGGCTTTTCTGGCCTGGGGCGAAAGCTGAATCTCCACTCCGGTTACACCCACCAGCACTTCATTGACCAGTGACTTGTCGGGTCCTTTAACATGATCGTTCCTGGCGTAAAGACCAGCAATGAACCCTCCGGGCGGAACCATAATATCCTTTGAGTCAGGCCCCGTCACCTGTATCCATGGCGAATAGCATGATGCATAGCTGCTTATCAGGCGGCTCCAAGGGGTGGGATGCGGATCGTCATATGCCGTATCCAAAATGACTGTTCTGTCGCCCAGAGCTTCACATTGCTGTATCAAAGCCTCATCCAGCCCATCATACTGGCAGGATACGGGAGAATAAAGAGTGGAAACAGTAGTGATCTTTTCAAGAGCTTTAAGACCGGTTGATGCCTTTGCGTCCAGTCCATCACTTCCTAAAAAGTCTGCCAGAACCGGCACATCACCATCCGAACCTCCCGAAAGCCAGATGGCTCTATCTCCGGCATCGGGCATTATGCTGCCGTCATTATCCTCTGCAATATCCATCCTTACCAATACGGAATTTTGGTTGACAACGTTCTCATAGTAATATGGGGACCCTTCATTTAAGGAAACATCATTGTAGACCTCAATTATATCGGCAAGGGCAGGATCAGGCTTGTTGGATTTCATAGAGATGAATTTATTACGTGTAAAGCATAATACCTCCAATGTGAAGGTGGGATCCGATTCTGTAGAATTCATTCCCTGAAAGACCTTAACCGCAACCCGGTTTCCCCATTCTCCGGCATTGATTGCGCGCAGCGTGCAGGCGTTTTTCTTTCCACTTTTAAGCCCGGCCTGGGCTGTCTGGGCGGTTTGAGATATAACCCGGACTATATAGAGCCGTCGTCCGCCGTTATCAAAATAGCCTTTCACCTCGTATGGCATATAGGACCTTCCGGGGTGGCTGCCGTAAATTCTTGCATATTCTTCAAAACTGGTCACTAGCTGTGGCGTTTCAGGGCCTCTTTCTGTTTCTCCAAGAAACCCGGCAGTCCCAAATTCAGCTCCGTAGATTCCATCCGGCTGATATTCATGTCCTGCCGCAGCCATTTCAAATAATACTGAATCAGCAGTTTTGCCTCCCGTCATATATTCGCTGAAAGATGTGATGCTACCATTGACAACCTGCTCATCCGCTACCTGACTGCTGAATAATATGCCCGAGACCAGGACACAGAGAACAGTCAGCACGAATACTTTTCCTATTCTGACCATTACTCTAACCTCCTGATTCCCAGTTCATTTTTTGGTGTCCCTCCAGCCAGTTGATGAACTGCAATGCCGTCCGTGGAGAACGCCCGTTATACAGCATCTCCCATTGTATAGCCTTCTTGTGGAGTACATCCTTTTCAACCCTGATACCTCGTTTGTGTGCAAGCCCTTCCACAATTTCAAGGTACTCGTCCCGATCAGGAGCTGTGAAGGTGATGGTCATACCAAAACGGTCGGCCAGGGACAGTTTTTCTTGCATGGTGTCCGCCGCGTGGATTTCATCATCAGCCTGGCCAGATGTGAGTCCGGCTCTGTCGCTGAACCTCTCCTTAATAAGATGCCTTCTGTTGGTTGTTGCATATACAAGAAGATTTGCAGGCCTGTTCTCAAGACTTCCCTCAAGAACCGCTTTTAGCGCGGTATAACTACTTTCTTCATCACTGAAGGAAAGATCGTCAATAAAAGCAATAAACTTCTGAGGCCTGTTCCGGATTATCCCCAGGATCTGACCGAAATCAGCCAAAAGCTCCTTGGGTATTTCAATAATGCGAAGACCGAGAGTGTAATATTCGTTTAGGAGTGCCTTAACAGTTGAGGATTTGCCGGTGCCCCGATCTCCGTAAAGCAGCAGGTTGTTTGCCGGGTAGCCCTTGATAAATTGTAGAGTGTTCTCTACGATCTCGTTCCTTTGAAGCTCATAACCGATAAAATCACTCAGTCTTACCGGATCGGGATCATCCACGCCCCTAAGACTTCCCTTATCACCGCTGCGTTCCCATATAAACCCCTTGTAACGGGCAAAAATACCCGATCCATACTTGCTGTAGAAATCAAGTAAACGGGTTGATCCTTCGCCCCAGGGCTTTCCTGGCTCAAAAATGCTGTGCGCTTTCGGGCAGGTATCCCATTCAGGCAGGTCACTGATGATTTCCGCAGACTCATGGTCATGGTTTTGAAGCCATTCAGATTTGATTCTGCGGGAAGAAAGGGCTGCCAGCTCCCCCAATATATTAAGTTCCTTTGCCAATTCCTGAGCCATCCAGCCCGGAAGCTGCCCGGAACTTACCTGTTCCGCCATTTTGCTTACTGAATTTTCACGGTATAGGATGGCATGGATCAGATATTCACCAAATGAACGGATTCCGGGTAGTTTGAGCATCATGCCATGCTCCACCAGTTGGTGAAGAAAATCCGAATAACGACTGACAAATTCCTTGGAACTCTGCTTTTCAGCACAGGTTTCAAGCAATCGAATGAATCTTTCGACGACTTCGTCCTTTAGCAGGTCTCTGAAAACTGTGAGGGACTCAAGCCTTACAAGAAGTCTTCTTATTTCATTTTGCATCCTTTATTCTCCCGAGCCGCCAATAATCCTTTACTGGCTAATCTTTCCTCCTTTATATTACGTTTAGTCATTAAAAAAATCAAGGAATATGCCTGAATTCATAGAACTGAGACATATTCCCCGGAACACTCATGTATTTTGGACTTATCTGATTTAAAACCCCGGCAAATTTTATCGCCGGGGTCTGATGTATCACTGGACATGCCCTGTCTGGTTATTCTGGTTTTTCAGCTTCAGCCGGGGTCTCAGGCTCTGATGAACTCTTCACGGCAGCTGACTCCTTTATATCTTTGCCCAGATATTCGGGAAGCTCCAGCCCCGCCATCTTGTACATCTCATTCATGGGTGGAATGGCCTTCAGCAGGCCGGAAAGGAAGTTTGCCGTAGCAGGTGTGCCGTCCTTGCCATTCATGCTGTCCCAAACTGTTACCTTGTCGATCTTGAGGTTCTTGACGGCTTCAACCTGAATACTAATCAGATCTTCCATCTTATCCGCCAACATCATTCTGGTGGCATCAACTGCATTGCCTCCTGCAGCCGCTACCAGCTGTGCAAAGCCCTGAGCCTGCTTGGTCAGCAATTCCTGCATACCGCGAGCCTGAGCCTCCATCTTCATGAAGATGGCATCGGCCTCACCCTTGGCAAGCCTTCTAGTTTCCTCCGCTCTTGCTTCGGCTTCAAGCTCAATGCGCCTTTTCTCAATCTCGGTCTTAACAAGAATATCAGCTTCCTGGGTTGCCTTTTCACGGTCGGCACGGGCAAGCTCCGCTTTTTGCTCAGCCGCATATGCTTCTTCCAGGGCTTTTGCTTTCTGGATTCTCTCTGCGGATGTAGCACGTTTCAGCGCCTCTGCCTGACGTTCACGAAGGATGGCATTGGATTGAGCGATTTCAGCCTGGGCTTCGTTCTCACCTTTTATAGCCTCAGAATTAGCAGCGGCAACCTGTATTCTTTCATCCCTGCTGGCATTGGCCTCGCCTATGGAGCCGTCCCTGTTCTTCTCAGCAACAGATTTCTTGGCATCGTTGATGGCCTTGGCAGCAGCTTCACGGCCAAGTGCCTCTATGTATCCGGATTCATCAGTTATGTCGGTAACGTTCACGTTGATGAGGCGAAGTCCTATTTTCTTGAGTTCAGACTCAACGTTCCTTGATACCGCTTCCAGGAACTTATCACGGTCGGTGTTGATCTCTTCAATATCCATGGTAGCGACAACAAGGCGCAATTGTCCGAAAATGATATCCTTGGCCAGTTCCTGAATCTCAGTCAGCTTAAGACCCAGAAGACGTTCTGCTGCATTCTGCATGACTCCCTGCTCGGTTGAGATACCAACCGTAAAGCGGGAAGGAACATTAATCCTTATGTTCTGTCTGCTCAAAGCGTTTTCCAGATCCACACTGATGGACATGGGTGTCAGATCCATGTATTCATAGGCCTGGATGATCGGCCATATGAAAGCGGCACCGCCGTGGATGCATTTGGCTGATAAAGCCGTGCCATCCCTTGATGATCCAACCTTTCCGTATATGACCATGATCTTGTCCGACGGACATTTACGATAACGAGAGATGATGAACAAAAAAGTGAACAGAACCAGAACTGCAATAACACTGATAAGGGTTATAGTCTCTATCATAATCCATTCTCCTCCATGAAAGTTTTCATCCGGTACTGACTTCATCATTGGGGATTACAGTCAATATATTATCTTCGGTAACCCCTGTAACAAAAACCGATTCTCCGGTTTTCAGATCACGATCCGCACTGGTGGCAGCTTCAAATTCGCAGAACCGTTCCTGCACGATGACATTTACCTTGCCGTACCCTTTGTTTGCTGCCGGGATGGTGATATAAACCTCGCCGACCTTTCCTATGGCATTGGCGATTTGTATATTACCGCTGTGTTGCAGTCTCAAAGCCATTCGTATCGACCAGGTTACAAAATACAGCGCAGCCCAGCCAGCCAGCAGTGATATCAAAACAACTGCGGGAAGCGACAGATCCAGGCCCCCCAACACAACACCGGTCCACCCGCCAACAGCAAAAAAGGCGACAATGCTTCTAAAGGTAAGCAGCCTTACTTCAGCCAGGTCACTGCTCTCGGTTATGTCCCCGCCAGGCTCGGAATCATCTGCCCCCAGGCCATCGCTGTCAATATCGCTATGAGAAACATCGGCATCTCCCTCACCTCCGGATAATCCTATTATGAATAGTATGATCTGGACGATGAGAATCAGGGTAGCCGGGATGGCAAAGTATGTAAACATCTGCTGCAAAGAGCTTAATTCGTTCCACCAGTTTACCATTAATCCGCCCTCCTTTCCTTCTATTTTATATCAAACAAGGTGTAGGATTCAAATGTTTCTAATACCCAACAGGACTTATTTTTTTGCAGAAAAATGTTACCCCTGTTCAGGGACATGGACGCTCCGGCACAATGCCAAAATCAAAAAGCATGTATCAAGAGAGATAATCGCTGAATTCCATCGCTACTGCCTGGGTGAGATCTTTTCCAGGCGAGGTTTCACATGCCCTGCACTCCTGAACCAGGTAAACAGGAAGCTGGATTATGAAGGTGCTCCCCTCCCCGATTTTGCTTTCCAGGAAAACCTCCCCGCCGAAAGCAGAAGCAATCTTCTTTACCAGGGATAATCCTATTCCGGTACCCCCAACCTGCCGTGACAGAGTGCAATCCGCCTGACCAAAGCATTCAAATATCAGTTCCTGCTTATCTTCCGGTATTCCAATACCCTGATCCTTGACCATTATACATACATAATCCCTTGATCCGGAACTGGTTTTTGATATGGAAACATTGATCCCCCCACCTGCCGGGGTAAACTTTATGGCATTGGACAAAAGATTTAAGAGCATGCGCTCAAACATATCCTCATCCAAACCCATAATCATGCTGTCCACTGTAGAATCAAATTTTAAGTTGATATTCTTTTGTTGTGCATAGAGTTTGACCGATTCTGTTATTTCCCTGGATAAACCCACGATATCCAGATTTCGTCTGTCAATCTTTAAGCCTCCCGCATTAAGCCGTGAAATATCCAGGACATTGTTGATCAGTCTCAGCTGTTTGTGGGTATTCTGTTTGATCTTCTGCAGGAAACCCTTGAATTTATCGCTTAACTCGTCTTTGCAGAGGTACTCTATGGCCTGTACGGCAGAATGGATGATTGCCAGCGGTGTTTTAAGCTCATGGGCAATGAACAGGAAATAATTGTCCTTAGCTTTGAGAGCCTTCTTCAGGTCTTCCTTTTCACTACGCTCCCTCTCCAGAAGCCTTTCGTATTTCTCTTTTATGGATTTGTCGTCGTCTGATGAATCCAAGGTATGAAATGAAACTATGGTTTCTCCGGAAGTTGCAGATCCGGTGAATGAAATATAAACTTCTTCCGGTATCATCCAGCGATTGTAGATAAAACAATTGAGGTTTTCAGCCTTTTTTATCAACTCTGGTTCATCCAGGGTTGCTTTGAGATCGTTTACAAGTAGTTCCTCTATGGTCTTGCCCGTAACCATCTCCGGCTCGTATCCTGTCAGGGAGGTAAAGCTTTGACTAACACTCTTGACAAGTCCATTCCTTAACGTGATAGACGTGCCGTGTTCCCGTTCTTCAGGGTGTTGTTTCATCATACTATCCTCCATTACCATAATATGAGAGATTAACCTGTAACGTGGCTCAACAGCTGTTTGAACCGTTCTAATCCCTGGCGAGTGCCACGCTGAACCGCGCAACATTCTTATTATAATACATTTTGTTATATTTTACCATACTAAAAACAAAATTTTCCGTCATTGGTTTATATAATTCTTTTTCGGGCAATTTACCATAAAGGTCAGGGCTTATTCATGACTGGTTTCCTCATATATCAGGCTGAAAATATCTTTGCCTATAATATAGATATCATGATAATCATCTTTCCGTGCTGCAAGATAATCACCGGGCTTAGCAAGCATATATGTATCCTTGTCCCATTTGGTGAATACTTTGGTGGCCCGTGTGACAGGCTTTGCGAAAATCTGGACATCACCCTTGCTAATACATTTTTTCGCCTCGTTATTAAGATTGATGCTCTCACCGGTAATCTTGTTGCGGATGCTTGGGAAATACTCGGTCTTAAGATTGTAAGGCTCATTAAAAATGTTATAGTTCTTCTCAAGCATCTCCTCAGATATGGGACTGACTTCCCCTTTTATGCCTATCATCAGGTATAGATTGTCGCTGGAAACCAGATCATCGTAGTCACCCTGGAGGGTTCTGACCAGCATGGGCGTCCCCTTGGGCAGTACATCGGAACTCCTGATATACCCGCAGATAACCGGTAGCTTCCTGTAGCTTCTCATTTCTGAAGTATCGATTTTGTGCTTTTCGGCATAGATGATATCAAAGCTTGAATAATACTCGCTTATCCTGGAAAGCATGTACTCATCCGTGTTGATGCTTGGATGCTTTTCTTCAAACAAAAGGCTGCTTATGAAGCCGCCCGCCTTTTCGGCATGGCCACCGCCGGAACCGATATCATTTGCCAGCCAGGCCGCCAGTTCACTGGCCATTATCTCAGGGGAGGAACTCCGCACCGAATACTTGATACCGTTGTTTATTTCATTATAGACCACGCAAACATCAATAACGTCAACCTGGTGGGCGAGGTCACTTATATAACCCAGGAGGTTGGGATCGCAGGGATTTGTCTTGATCACCGCAAACCGGTTTTTCCGGTTGTATGATGTGCGGATAAGAGCCATGCCCGCTGTTTCCAGGTCCAGCAGGGTGAGGTTGCTGTTTCTCAGCCTGCGTATCATGTTTTTGTCGGCTACGAGGCTGTCCCTCATATCGCGGTCTATGGGATGATTCAGTTCGGAAAAGCCGTTGGTGTCGCAGTAAAGGCCAAACCACAGCGCGGTGGAAACCTCCGGATAACTGTTTACATCAAAGCCTTCATCGGCAAGCATATCCCATACCAGGGTCGAACAGCTTGCCAGGAAGCTTCTTATCTCTGCCAGGGGTACGTCGAATACTTCCTGCTGATGGTGATCTATAATGGCAACGTTCTTAACGTCAAACTTTTTGACGTTCCCTGCTCCGTACTGGCAATCGACAGTTATGAGAAGCCCTTCAAAGCCGTCGATGGATTCTGCGTAATCAATTGGGATATTCAGCTCTTTTATCATCAGTTGCAGGTTCGGTTTTGAGATCCTGGCACGTCCGCTGTATACCAGTCTCGCATCCTTTCCCTTTTCCCTGAACCATGTCAACAGCGCGAACCCCGATGCTATGGAATCCGCGTCCGGGTCGTTATGGCACTGGATGATAACGCTGTCGTAAGCCAACAATTCTGAAAGCTTCATTTATGCTGCCTCCATCTATTGCATAATTTCGAATGACTGACGGGATGCTGGTATAATTACATGTCATGCCTCGCTTCTTCTAACATATATTAAATGGGACCGGAAATGCAAGAACATTCTGAGCCATGCAATTAAGGTATGGGAGAGTGCCGCATGCATGAAGAGATAAAGAGATATAAAAAGCCTCTTTTGATACTGGCTTTGGCGTTTGTTTCGGTTACCGTACTCCTGGCCATTTACCGTCATACCAGCAAAGAATACTTTATGGGTGCCCTGGTTCATCCATCCATGATTAACGCGGAAGTGTATGAAGGCGCCCTTACTGCTGCCGATATTGATGCCGGTGATTCTGAACGCTTTCACAGGTCTTCCAGGAGACCGGCTCTGAACACAAAGTACTCCTTCCTTGATTTCCAGAACCCATACGAGTCATTACCTGTCTTCAAGAATCCCGAAGATCTCATAAAAGCCTACTATGGCCTGCTGCGTGAAGCCTCCAACATGAGTGGCTATCACGGCGGCTGCGGTACCATAGGTTTTCACAGGGAGCCCTATAACTATGCCTGGAAGCTTCTGACCGGAGATTACAGAAAGGAACTGCCCCTGCAGAAATTCATTGAATCATTCAGTGGAACGGGCCACACAACACTGCTGAAGCTTGTCCCGGCATGGGCGCCTCCTGATACCCCTGAAAATGTCCTGTATTACATGGTGGAGATAGAGGTCATAACCGGACCGAGAATCACAAGCGAAACAAAAAATGAGCCGCAGCCCAGCTTTTTTGCCTATTACTACGGCCTGATCACTGTTGAAGATACCGGCAGGGAAGGATGGAAGATTAAGAGGATTGATTACATCCCCGAAGACTTTCTTTGCGCTCCCTACCATAGCTGGTACTGGGATGCCTCAGCCTTGGTGGAAATCGTTCATGGAAACTGGTATGGCCTGATTGACAAGATTGACTCAACAGATAAGCATGACTGCCTGTACATGGTTTATGCGGTTGGTGACGGCCAGCAATACAGGTTCGACTTCGTAAGGCTCACCAATGGCGAGGATCTCCTGCTTCGCGAGAATATCAAGTTCGCAGGTGTATGGAAGGAAACCAATCTTCTCCGGGACAGCGACCAGATTTACAAGTTTTCAGTCCTGAACCCCAGGCTTAAATAGGTCACCCTATTCCCTCCATCCACTCCTATCCAATCCTAATCCTTTTCGAATATCACCCTGATCTCCAGAAAGGTCTTGGGAACCAGGGTTATAACCGGCTCTTCCATAAATCCCAGGTTGGTTTCCCAGCCGGCGAACCGATATCCTTCCCCGGGTATGGCCTCCAGGGTTACCGGTATATCTTTTATGAGGATACCGTTCCACCTGGAACCTTTAATCCTGATATCCGCGCCATTCAGCCTGACTGCTCCACCCGACTCGTCAGACATATCCAGCGAGATTTTAAAGCTTTCCAGGCCGAAATAATTCCTGAGGTCACGGGTTACGAACCTTGCCCTGTCCAGTCCGAAACCTATCAGGGCATTGGTCTTGAGCTTCCATTCATCCATGCTTCCGCCATTGATCAACCAGCGGTCCAGGTGTTCCTGCATGGCAGGCGCGATCACTTCACGCATCTCCAATACCCGGTCTGTTACATAGTTGGGACTGAACCTGGTGTTCAGAAGATCCACGAATGTTGTTATAAACCTGGTCTTAAACTCCTCATTGGTCAGCAGGGAGCGCAGGAGCACGGTGGACCAGTCAGGATTCGGCCACTCGGTGCCGCCTGGTTCGGTGGCAAACTCCAGCGTCTTGTGGCTGACCGTGGAGTGTATGTTGTACAGGGCAAAGCCAAAGTCGGTATCATATAGCAGCCATCTCCAGCGCCCGTCGTGTCCCGGGGGAGAATCGGGCTCTATGTTGTTTGTACGCTTCCTCCATACCTTGACATTGCTCCCGGGCCAGTCGGTATTGCCAAAATAGATCTGGGCCGCGTGGTAGACTATAAAATTATCAATATCTATCTGATTGGCTACATATTCGTAGTTCTCAGGGACAGACAGGTCGTTGAGCCTTGCAAAATCGATGAGATCATTAAAACTTTTCACATCCTCTTCCCTGCCGTAATAGAGGTCCATCCCGTCCGGACCGGAATTGCCCTCCAGGATCACAATTTCATTAAGGTCCACGTTGTAGTTATCCCGGATAAAATATTCATCAAAGGCTTCCCGTATATTGTAGATTCCCCAGAACTCCCCATTGATAAACAGGACGCAGGGTCTGTAGCTCTGGGTATCCACGCCGAGCCCGGCAACAAGGCTCTGCATCAAGGCATCCCGGATCATGGTATACTCCCAGTCATTCCCCGAACTTCTCAGAAGAAGCTGCTTGAACGAGATTAAGGGCTCGTTCGGATCTCCCCTCCTGGTAAGTCCGGGGAAAACAGGATAATCAATGGTTTCGGACTGGTCATACCGCTTGCGGGCGATTACGCGCAGGGGCTTGTGCCGGTTGGACCGGCTCCATCCGCCGAAGGTGCGGATACCCACATTTTGGGTAAATCCCACGGTTCCATCAGGCTCAAAAAAGGTGATGGTCGCTCCCCTTTCCCATGCCATACCCCGCTGATTATAGTTGCCGGGTGTGCTGCCATCCACTGCCGCTCCGGGGTTGTCTTTCAGCCAGTCGCTCATGACCTTGCCTTTCATGAAAATACCCGTGAAGTAGTCAAACAGGTTCTCCGGGTTTGTCACAAGGGATATGACAGGAAGCTTATAGCGCTCGGCCATGTTTCCATCGACAAAATAGGTGTGGGTAACGATTTCACTCGCAGCTTCATCCGACGAAAAAGCCCTTACCCTTACCACCGCAGCCTTAAACACCTTCTTCTGCGGCGGCATGTCATATATTGAAATCCCTGTTTTTGCCGAATAAACATTGGGCTCTTCGGCCCTTGACTTTATAACAATCGGTTCCTCATATACAGGAGAGTCGATGGTTGGCTCGGACCCATCCAGGGTATAGCGGATTGTGGCGTTGGGATGGCTGCAGCTCAGCTGCAACTCAAATTCTTCGCTGTAAAAACCGCTTTCCCTGGAGAACTCGGGAGGGGAAACATACACGAAATACCGGGTAAGATCCGGGATGGCATCGGAATTGCTGTTCCCGGGAGTGGCCTCGGCAAGGAAGGAAAGGCCGGTTCCATCAGAAACCCTGCCGTAAGATGTATCGGGAATGGTCCTGTCCAGGCGCACCGAATCAACAACCGTCCCTGACGGGTTCGACAGCGTGATCACCTCACCCGCGCTTATCCTGAAGTTTGTGTGGATCCCGGCATCAGTGACCCTGTCCTTTCCATCCGCCCATACCAGCAGGTATTCCCCGGGCATGATTTTCACATCGGGAAAGATCCATAGACCGGGGATGTTCTGTTTGTCCGACAGGCTGTAACCAAAAAGGTTTACAGGCAGGTTTCCAGGGTTATAAAGCTCAATCCAGTCCCCGATATCCCCATCCTCATCGGCAAGTCCGGTGTAATTTTCGGCCATTATCTCATTTATGATTATATGTATGTTACGGTTACCCGATATGGCGGACGAATCCCCCACATGGAACAGGTCACTCATGTTGAGCACTGTCAGAGCCAGCATGGCAGCTGTTACAAGCAACAGATACAGCCATCTTTTTTTCCTGGCTTCAGTCTTTTCATCCCTGGCGGGTTCCTTTAAATTCCTGTCATCCTGTGTGCTTTGTCTCATCACAGCAATACCGTCTCCTATAAAATCGATGCCGTCCCAACCCCTCCAGGCGGCCTGGCACAGCAGTATATCAGATCTAATAATACCATCATTTCGGCCAGTGCACAAACAAAGTGCGAAAAGGGACCAGGAAAAAAAACAATGCCATGCCCATATACTGAATCAGTGCACTAAAATATCGGGGCAGTTTTCATGCCATCAAGATATATCATTGCCATCGCCGTCATCACTCTCATTTTCCTTCCCATGGCAGGAGACCGGGGCATGCCGGTAGGCGCCCCGGCTGAAGACGCTGCCGATGCCGTGTCGCTGTCTGCGGCATTATTCCCGGCTTCCGTGGTCCCAGGGCCGCCATTATCGGGCAAATCTCCATCAGCGCAGGATGAGACAGATCCCATGGCTTCCCATGGGAATACCAGGCCTGCGGTTCCGCGGGAGGAGCCTCCATCCCTGGTTACCCAGGGCGAGGGAAAAGATGGTTTGCCGGCGTCCAGGGAGGAAGATTCACCTGCATGCCGGGAGGATACAGGCTTACCATCATCCCATGGGCAAACAGGTCCGCCGCCTTCCAACTCGGAGGGACCAGGATTCCCTGTTGAGGAAAACCCTGGTGAGGAACCGCCGGTAATTGCCTGCGGCTTTCCCCCGACCGACCTTGACAATTGGGAATACACTGTTTTTAAGAACGATGTCATGGCGATAATAGACGAGGCTGAGAGGTTATCGGGCATCAAAACGATATACGGCGTTTTTGTCATGGACCTGGTAAACAGCTTTATGTGCGGAGTAAACGAAAACCTCACCCGCGTTGACACCTACGACAATATGAAGGAAGGGTACTTCAACAGCGCCTCTGTTATCAAGCTTTTTCAGGGATACATCCTCTGCGACATGATACGCCGGGGTGAGCTTAGCATGGATGAAGCATACTACGACCCTGTTACCGGGAGAAAGTTCAGGCTTTTGGAGATGATCCGGGAAATGATAAGCCTCAGTGACAATAATTATTCCAACGCCGCGTTAAGGCTCATAGGAAACCAGAAGTCCAACGAGGTCCTGGACCGCCTTGGGATACATAACAGCAGGATATACGGTGAGATGTCGGGAGCCATAGGCTACAGCAGGGAAAACAACCTGAAGAAATATGGCACTGTCAAACGCTGCGCCCGTATCACACCCCGCGACACCGGGCTTATCCTTTACAACATTTATGTCAATCGGGAAACCGACATCTTTATGGAAACCCTGGATGAAGCGCTCAAAGCCAATATCTACAATACCCGCATACCAGTTGGTGTGAAAAGGGTAAACCCGGATTATGAGATAGCCCATAAAACCGGCACTAATTCTTCGCTGGGATTCTATAACGACGCAGGTATCATCTATTGTAAGCGTCCTTTCATCCTGGTGGTGTTCACCCAGTCGGTTTCGTCCAGGACAGGCCATAGCTTTATCCGGACCCTTGCTGAGAAGCTGACACGCTACTTTGACTCTAAGGCATCAGGTATTACTCAAGGGGCTGGATCTCAATCCATATCTTCAGGTTCTCGGCCAGGATGAGCTTCTTTACAAAGAGTTGGTATTGGCCGTTATCCAGGCGGAAGATACGCCTGTCGGCCACCTCAAGTATCATTTCGGCATCAAGCGCCTTAACCTCTTTCCCAAGAAGCGAGTTATACTTCTTCTTTAGCTCGGTTTCAAAAAGCAGGATGTCGGTTCCTTCATCATCGCACAGGAACACGATATCAACAGATTTGACGATGTACCTGCCCTTGTTCACCGATTTTTCCAGCTGCTCCAACCGCGTGTCCTTCTCTGCGATGACGCTTTCCAGGTATGCGTTCATCCTGTGGAAGCTTTCCAGGCGGTAACTTACAATGGTAGCCATTATGGCCAGGCCTGTAAGCACCCCGGTAATAATCCCGGCATAAAAACCCAACATGACTGCCGGCCTTCTTGTCCTTATTCCCCCCATAGGGCACCAAGCCTTTGGATGAGCCTGATATAGCCATAAGCCGCGTTAGCCCCTAGTAGCGCAGTGACCACATGGACACCCTGCTTGATAATGGACAGGAATTCGCCCTGAAGAATCCCCTTTTCAATCGCCTTGAAGGAGGAAAAAGTATCCCCTAGGGCAATAGCCATGGCCCAGATCTTTATGGAACCGGCAATATCCATCATGGCCTCAAGGGGGGGCTGATTGGCCAGGATGGCGCTGATACCGGCAAAAACACTGGCGCCTATAACAACGCCAAAGGCGACAAGGAAATTTCGCAAAACGCCGGCAAAAAAGGAAGGCAACCCAGGCTGCACCTCCTGAAATGGCTGTCTTTTATAACAGTATGACCGTTTTTACCATATTATACAGAGCCTTTCCCGGGCGGGGATAAAAAAAGAGCCCTCACTTTTGACAAGAGGGCAAAGATCAAAATTCCCAGTAGGGACCTCTATAATTTTACCACCTGTTGATAACAAAAAACAACATATTTCAACAAAATACAATTTATGCAGTCTTCTGCCTTTTCATAAGTTCTGATTGACATCTGCGCAAAATAGTTTTTAATATTGTATTAGCACTCTATAATAGCAAGGAACTCCTTGCGGCAAAGGAGCATCTTCATGAATATTATTATCAGGGATACCTACCAAGAGATGAGCAGGTATGCAGCCGGACTTGTCGCCTCCATGATCAGGCAGAAACCCGATTGCGTTCTGGGCCTGGCCACCGGCAGCACACCGATCGCTACATACCGGGAACTGGTGCGGATGCATAAGGAAGAAGGCCTGGATTTTTCGCAGGTTAAAACCTTTAACCTTGACGAGTATCTCGGGGTGGGAATGGACCTGGGCAAGCCATACGAGATGGACCAAAGCTACGCCAGGTTTTTGTATGAGGAACTGTTTAGACATACCAATATCAGGAAAGAAAACATCTTCCTTCTCGATGGCCTGGCAAAGGACCCGGATGAATTCTGCAAAGTATACGAGGAGGAAATTAAAAAATCAGGCGGTATAGACCTGCAGCTTCTGGGTATCGGTTGCGACGGCCACTGGGCCTTCAACGAGCCTGGTTCCTCCCTTGCCTCCAGGACACGGGTGGAAGCCCTTACAAAACAAACCCTTGACGACAACTATGAGAGTTTTTATAAAAAAGCAGGCATTCCCAGGGAGCAAATGCCCCATTTTGCCATCACCATGGGGGTAGGAGCCATCCTGGAGGCCAGGAATATCCTGATGATGGCCAATGGCAGGAAAAAGGCCGTTGTTGTGGCAAAGGCCATTGAGGGCCCGGTAACCTCCCTGATCACAGCTTCGGCCATCCAGCTCTTCAGGGGCGGGATCACAGTCGTGCTCGACAGGGAAGCTGCGTCGGAGCTCAAATACACGGAACACTACCTTCACAGGGAAAAGCTCAAAAACGAGTTCTTCTTTCAGTGATTTAATGTTGGATTAAGATATGGGACCGGGCAATTCCGGTCCCGTTTATTCTTTACAGGGTAAGAAATTGTAATGTCCTGTTTTCATAAAGAATATGTAATCATCGGACCCCATATCGTGCTTCTCAATGACAGTCCCAATACAGGCGGATTCACCCGCAAGGCTAAGACCTTACTTTGCATTTTAAATGCTCCAATACCCTTTTATAAAGAAGCGGCTGTATTTCAGGATAAGTCAGACTATCCGGCATGTCCTTCAGAAATATAACCTCACCTATTTCGGTCTCCGGTAAGGAGCCAATCTTTCTAACCCTTGCATGAAACACCCTTCCGAATGTGGTCTTTCCATCCCTTGTAACCGAGTAGTCGCATACGGCTTCCATATCGTAATCTGTCGCACCCGTCTCCTCATACAGTTCCCTTGCGGCCGTGGCATTTATGTCCTCATCCTCTTCCCTGTGCCCGCCCGGTATCTCCCAGGTATTCCTGTCCCTGTGCCTTACAAATATCCATTTGCCTTTATATGCGGCGCAGATAACTGCAAAATCCAGCCGTTCATTATTTATTCCACCTAAGCCGTAAAACTCGGTTTTCATATTCATGCTCCAATCATATGAATTTATCTATACCAAACCCAATTCCAGTTTTTCCCTTCATGAAGCTCCATTCTCATTCTACACTTCGCTTATTTCGTTTGCATATTTCATTTGTCTACTCTTTTTATCAATTGCTATAATATTTCTTGGAGAAACATTGGAAATAATTTCAATAGAGTGGGTTGCAATAACTACTTGTTTAAACATAGACCTTACTATTTTTAGGACTTTTAATTGCATTTCTGGATGCATATAAACATCCGGTTCATCAAGTATTTTGGCTTTACTTTTGAGTTTACTTATACCATTCCCATTTTGAAAAGCATTTCTTTCACAGAGTTCATCAGGTACCGAACTGCATAAATTACCTTTGGAAGTCCCGTTTTAACTATGTTTATTCTTACGTTTGACAACAACTAAATATATAACCCCTGATACTGTTAGCAATGCAAAAATAACAGTTAACAAGTAAAAATAATGACCTCCTGATATAAAAACTGCTGTAGGCCCATCGGCTCCGCCTATAACTCCTGCTGAACCAGCGTCCCTTGTATCTATATTAAATCTGTAAGATAAATACAAAGACAGCAGGGGTTTTGAAAATGCGCTGATAAATGTTACCAAAGCACATATAACAGTAAATATGGTAACAAGCCTGACCTTTATCGATTTTTCTTTTTTCATATATAATCCTCCTGTTAACCTTACATATCAGAAATATATTATAAAAGCTGACGTGTCAAGTTAACCTTATACAATACCTTCAGTATAATTTATTAAATCTTAATCCTTACAATACCTTTCACTCTAAAATTGAGGCCCCGCAGCAAATGAAGGTTTTTCTTTCACCTGCTGCGGGTGTATATAAATAAAAAACTCATGTCAAAACCCCACCACCCTCAAACCCTTGTCCCATCTATTCTCAACCCTATTTTTCCAATCTCATCCACATAAAAAAGTCATGTCAAAAATCACCCTATTCCCTTGCTCCTATCTCCTATTTTATTCCTATTTTTAGCCCCATTTTAGATAAAAAAGTCGTGTCATAAATAGGGATAAGTATCAAGGGAAAAGGGGAAAGTTTTTTTCAATATCTTTCATCAATAATCCTTTCAAACCCTTTAAAATCAATATTTTTAGCCGTATACCTTACTCCTTGAGCCTAGTAATCCTAAGAAAAAATCATGGCTCCAATAAGGTTGAAAATTCTTTTTACAATACCCTTAAATTTAACAATAAAGTTGAATAAAAAAACTTAATGACCATATATAAATTATGGGAA